>Ga0209382_10001788_pt1 | contig 33101 bp, 22 predicted proteins | sample SoiMetdeltSBSDD5_FD_187599 | JGI IMG/M metagenome (GOLD analysis project Ga0209382, IMG submission 187599) | Bulk soil microbial communities from a Populus tree surrounding site in Tennessee, USA - Soil MetaG P. deltoides SBSDD5 (SPAdes) (version 2) | ecosystem: Environmental > Terrestrial >...
CAGCGGTGCGTTATGCGGATCGGCCGCGGCTGGCGCGCGAGCTCGATCGGCTGTTCGCGCGCAAGACGCCCGACGCGCAGGCGCAGAAGGCAGCCGATACGCTCGGCAAGGCGATCGATGATTCCGTTGCCCGCGTCGAGCGCTTGCGTTCGTTGCCGTTGAAGATCGAGTACGACACTGCGCTGCCGATCGTCGCGCATCGCGAGGAGATCGCGAAGGCGCTGCAGGAGCATCAGCTCATCGTCGTCTGCGGCGCGACCGGCTCGGGCAAGACGACGCAGCTGCCGAAGATCTGCCTCGAAGCAGGCCGCGGCACGCTCGGATTGATCGGCCACACGCAGCCGCGGCGTATCGCTGCACGCGCCATTGCCAGCCGGGTCGCCGCGGAGCTTGGGACTAACGTCGGTGGCGCAGTCGGCTTCCAGGTTCGCTTCACCGACCGTACCGGGCCGGACGCGCGACTCAAAGTGATGACGGACGGCATCCTGTTGCGCGAGCTGGAGCACGATCGGCAGCTCCGCAACTACGACACGCTGATCATCGACGAGGCGCACGAGCGCAGCCTCAACATCGACTTCCTGCTCGGCGTGCTCAAGCGCGCCCTGCCGCAGCGCCCGGAACTGCGCGTCGTCATCACGTCCGCGACCATCGATCCGCAGCGCTTCTCCGAGTTCTTCGGCAGTGCGCCGATCATCGAAGTGTCCGGTCGCAGCTATCCCGTCGAAGTGCGCTACCGGCCACTGGTCGGCGACGACGAAGACTCGGAGCTGTCGCTCACCGAGGGCATCGTCGCCGCCGTGCAGGAGCTGGATCGCGAAGATCGCGGCGACGTGCTGGTGTTCCTGCCGGGCGAGAAGCAGATCCGCGAGGCTTCCGAGGCACTCGGCAAAGCGCGCATGCACGCGACCGAGGTGCTCCCGCTGTACTCGCGTCTGTCGACCCGCGACCAGGAGCTGATCTTCGAGAAGCACGGCACGCGACGCATCGTGCTCGCGACGAACGTCGCGGAGACCTCGCTCACAGTGCCCGGCATGCGACACGTCGTCGACTCGGGACTGGCGCGCATCAGTCGCTACAGCGTTCGCGGCAAGGTGCAACGTCTGCCGATCGAGCCGATCTCGCAGGCGAGCGCGGATCAGCGCAAAGGTCGCGCAGGACGTGAGAGCCCCGGCATCTGCATCCGGCTGTACGCGGAGGACGACTTCGTCGCGCGTCCGGCTTTCACGCCGCCCGAAGTGCTGCGTACCAATCTCGCAAGCGTGATCCTGCAGATGGCGGCCCTGGAACTCGGCGAGCCGCAGGACTTTCCGTTCGTCGATCCGCCCGATACGCGCCAGATCAACGACGGCTACAAGCTGCTGCAGGAGCTGAAGGCCGTCGACGACACACGCGTAGTGACAAGCCTCGGCCGCCAGATCTCTGCGCTGCCGCTCGATCCAAGGCTCGCGCGCATGCTACTGGCAGCGAGTCATCATCGATGTGTGGCCGAGATGCTCCTCATCGCAGCCTTCCTCGCCGCCCAGGATCCGCGCGAGCGTCCCGCCGAGGCGCAGACGCAAGCGGACCAGAAGCACGCAGCCTTCGCCGATCCGCGCTCCGATTTCCTTGCGGTGCTGAACCTGTGGAAGGCATTCGCGGAGCAGAGCGCGGCGCTGTCGGGCAGCCAGCTCCGCAAGTGGTGCCGGGAGAATTTCCTGTCGTTCATCCGCATGCGCGAGTGGCAGGAGCTGCAGCGACAGCTTGCCGAAATCGTCAGCGAGCTGAATCTGAAGCCGAACCAGTTGCCGGCGGACTACAACGACCTGCATCAGGCGATCCTGACCGGCTTCCTGGGGAACATCGGCGCCCTCGATGAGCGGCGCGAGTACGAAGGTGCGCGCGGCACGCGCTTCGTGGTCGCGCCCGGAACGCCGCTCGCTGCGAAGCCACCGAAATGGCTTGTTGCGGCGAGCCTCACCGAGACGACCCGCCTGTACGCACGCATGGTCGCGGCAGTCGAGCCGCCGTGGATCGAAGCAGCCGCCGAGCACCTGATCAAGCGCAGCTACAGCGAGCCGCACTGGATCGAAGAGCGCGGCTTCGTGGCGGCATTCGAATCGACTTCGCTATACGGACTCACGCTGTCGTCGCGCCGGCGCGTGAACTACGGCAGCGTGGCGCCGGCAGAGGCACAGCAGATCTTCGTTCGCGAAGCGCTGGTCGAAGGGCATACGCGACTGCGCAAGCCGTTCCTCGACCACAATCGACGGCTGCGGCGCGAAGTCGAGGCGCTGGAGGCGAAGCTGCGCCGTCGAGATGTCCTCGTCGACGAGCAGACGATGACGGACTTCTACCTGCAACGCTTGTCGCCCGACGTTCACTCGATCGCGGCGCTGGAGAAATGGCTGCGCGGACATCCTGCCAGGGCACTGGACATGTCACGCAGCGATCTCATGCGGCGCGATGTCCCGGAAGTCACTGCGACGAGCCATCCGGACAAGCTGCGCCTCGCTGGCAACGAGCTGCCGCTGGAATACGCCTTCGAGCCCGGCAGTCCACGCGACGGGATTACGGTCACGCTGCCGCAGCCATTGCTCGCAACCGCGACGCCCGCCGATTTCGCGACGCCGATTCCTGGATGGCGCGTCGAAACGATTACCGAGCTGCTGCGAGCGTTGCCGAAGCAGATCCGCAAGGCCTTCATTCCGGTTCCCGAGCACGCCGCGCGCGCAGCGGCAGAGATCGACGCGGATCACAAGGATTTCCACGCAGCGCTCGCGAGCTGGATCACGAGTTCCAGCGGCTTTCCGCTGACGGCGGAGGCACTGGCGGCACTGCCGATCGCAGACGCATTGCGCTTCAACATCCGCGTCGTCGATCTGAACGGTGCGACGTTGGGAGAAGGACGTGACTTGCTCGCGCTGAAGCGCAGCAGCCGACGCGTCGAGACCGAACGCTCGGGCGGGCGGCCCGACACGGTGCATCGTCGGTGGGATTTCGGCGAAGTGCCCGCGCAGCAGTTGGTGCAGCGGCGCGGCCTGCGATTCACGATCTATCCGACGTTGCGCGATCACGGCGACGGCGTCGAGCTGACGGAGGCGGGGAGTGCAGCAGACGCGGAAGAGTTGCTGCGTCCCGCGATCCTGCGCCTCGCGACCCTCGCGCTGCCTGAGCAGTTCAAGTACGCGCGCAAGCGGTTCGCCGACGACCGGGACATCGCTTTGCTGGGCCACGGACTCAACACGGCGCGACCGATGGCTGAATCGCTGGCCGAGCGCGCGTTCAGCGAATGCTTTCTCGGCGAGGGCACGGCATTGCCGCGCACGGAGCAACAGTTCCAGGCCCTGCTGGATCGACATCGCAGCAGCTTCGGCGAAGTTGTCGATTGCGTGCTCGCCCATGCACGCGACACGCTGCGTGAGCTGCGCAACGTTCGTCAGAAGCTCGCGGCACTCGACAATCCTGCGTTCCAGGCGTTGCAGCAGGATGCGCGGGCACAGATGCAATCGTTGGTGCCGGCAGATTTTCCGTCGGGTGTTCCGGCGGTGCTATGGCCGCACCTGCCGCGTTACTTCAAGGCGCTCGGCCGCCGGCTCGACAAGGTTCAGGGCAATCAGAAACGCGACGCGGAGCTGATGGCGCGCGTGCGGCCGGCGATGCGGGCGCTGGAACAGCTCAGCGCGCAACCGCATCGCGAGGAGCAGCACGCCGAGATCCAGCGCCTGCACTGGCTGATCGAAGAGCTGCGCGTTTCGCTGTTCGCGCAGGACCTGAAGACCGCCGTCCCGGTGTCGGAAAAGCGGCTGCAGGAGCAGATCGAGCGCGCTCAGGCCCCGACTTTGAAATCGATGCCCTGAGCGAGCGGGAGCTGCAGGCTCCAGTTGATCGTGTTCGTCTGGCGGCGCATGTACGCCTTCCAGCTGTCCGATCCCGACTCGCGCCCGCCGCCGGTGTCCTTCTCGCCGCCGAACGCGCCACCGATTTCCGCACCCGACGTGCCGATGTTCACGTTTGCAATACCGCAGTCGCTGCCCGCGGCCGACAGGAACCGCTCGGCGTTCTGCAGGCGGTCGGTGAAGATCGACGACGACAGGCCATGATGCGAGGCGTTATGCATCGCGATCGCTTCGTCGAGCGTCTTGAACTCGATCAGGTACAGGATCGGCGCGAACGTTTCCGTCTGCACGATCTCCCACTCGCCGCGCGCCCGCACGATCGTCGGCTCGACGAAATTGCCGGAGCCGGGACGCACCTTGTCGCCGCACAAGACCGTGCCGCCTGCTTTGCGTGCCTTCTCGATAGCCTGGCTGTAGCTGGAGACGGCGCGCGGGTCGATGAGCGGCCCCATCAACGTGCCCGATTCCAACGGATTGCCGATCTTCACCTGCGCGTAGGCCTTGGTCAGCCGCTGCTCCAGCTCCTTCGAGCGCGACTCGTGGACGAACACGCGACGCGTGCTCGTGCAACGCTGGCCGGCAGTGCCGACTGCGCCGAAGACGATCGACGGCACCGCCAGATCGAGGTTGGCGAACTCATCGACGATGATCGCGTTGTTGCCGCCGAGCTCGAGCAGGCTCTTGCCGAGACGCGCGGCGACGCGCTCGCCGACCTTGCGCCCCACCGCAGTCGAGCCGGTGAACGACACGAGATCGACGCGCCGATCGTCGACGAACTTTTCCGCGAGCTCGGTACCCGAGCTGATGAAGAGCTGGAAAATGCCCGGCATGCCGGCGCGTTCGCACGCACGATTGACAATGTTCTGGACTGCAATCGCGCACAGCGGCGCCTTCGGTGACGGCTTCCACACGCAAGCGTCGCCGCACACCGCCGCGAGGAACGCATTCCACGACCACACCGCGACGGGAAAGTTGAAGGCGCTGATGATGCCGACGATGCCGAGCGGATGCCATTGCTCGTACATGCGATGCATCGGCCGCTCCGAGTGCATCGTCGAGCCGTACAGCATGCGCGACTGACCGACGGCGAAGTCCGCGATGTCGATCATCTCCTGCACTTCGCCATCGCCTTCCGGCTTGATCTTGCCGGTTTCGAGCGTGACAAGGCTGCCGAGCGCGCTCTTGTGCGCGCGCAGCTCCTCGCCGATCAGGCGCACGGCTTCGCCGCGCTTCGGTGCTGGCACCATGCGCCACTGCTCGAACGCTTTGCGCGCGGAAACGATCACTCGCTCGTAGTCCGCAGCGGTCGCGCTGCGAACGCGCCCAAGCAGCTCGCCGGTTGCCGGATTGATCGACTCGATGAGCGGTCCCGTGGTGTCTTTCGACCAGCCGCCGTCCTGCGACCAGGCACCGGCGTTGGTGTCCGTCAGTCCCAAAGAAGCAAAAATGTCACGCATAAATGAACCTCAACGGCGGTGCAGGGCGCGCTGGTGGCCGGCCTGACCGCTGACGACGACGTGCGCCGAAATCTCCTTGCCGCTGGCGGCAGCGTAGTGCTTGCCGAAGCGGTTTTGCAGCACGTCCTGCAGACGGAAATCTTCCTGCCGCACGAAACCCGCGTGGCGTCCGCCGCTGTTCATCACGAGATCCACCACGGCGGTGATGCCGGCGGCCGTCGTGACCTGGATGGCCGACCACAAGCGGCCGGCGAGCATCTGCGGGTACACCTTGTTGACGTAATTTTCCTCGCGCAGGTCGCCGTCCTGCTTGCCGGTCACGGCGACGTAGATCACGACGACATCCTGCAGCGTCTGCGGCACGGCGTTTTCGAGAATGCGCTTGAGCGTGCCGCGGTCGTGATTGAGCTTCAGGTCGTTCATCAGCAGCCGCATCTGCTCGCAGTGGCCTGGATAACGCATGGTCTTGTAGTCCATGACCTGCGTGCGGGCACCGTAGGTCTCGGCGAGCGAGCCGAGGCCGCCGGACGTGTTGAAAGCCTCGTACAACGTGCCGTCGATCTCGATTTCCTCCAGCCCTTCGAGCGGCGCAGCTTCGATGCGCCGGCCGTCTACGATGGCTTCGCAAGGATTGCCGTATTCGTTGATGAGGCCTTCGGTCGACCACGTCAGCGAGTACTTCAGGACGTTGTTCGGATGCTGGGGCAGGGCGCCGACGCGCAGCTTCACGGTGCGCAGCTCGTCGAAGTGGCCGATGAGCTCGTTGGCGGCGATCGAGATGAAACCGGGCGCGAGACCGCACTGGGGCACGAACGCCTGCTTGGCACCGGCGGCGATCTTGCGCACCGCGCGCGTGACCTCCACGTCTTCGGTCAGGTCGAAATAATGGATACCGGCGCGGCGCGCCGCTTCCGCGACTCCGATGTTGCAGTAGTACGGCAGGCCCGAGATCACGGCATCGACCGGATGGCTCTTCAGGTGAGCGTCGAGCGCCGACGTGTCGGTCGCGTCGAGCGTGTGGGCGTGCAGGTTCGGGAAGCGATGGGCGTTGACGACGGCCTTGGCAGCGTCGCCGCTCACGTCGGCGAGATGCACCTCGTAGGCGCCGGACTCGGCGAGCAGGCCGGAGATGAGCGCTCCGATCTTGCCGGCGCCGAGAATGAGAACTTTGGGCATGCGGACCTCCGAAAAGGGGGCGCATTGTAGCCACCCCGCGGAATCGCGTCGAAGTCTGGCGAGATGCTAGAGTCGGTATACATCTATGACGCGTAATCCCGACCTCATCGAGTGGCATCCGGCGAGCTGGCAGAGCAAGCCGGCACAGCAGCAGGCCGCCTACAGCGACACAGCCGCCCTGCAGCGGACGATCGCGTCGCTGGCGCGCCTGCCGCCGCTGGTCGTTTCGTGGGAAATCGAGGCGCTGCGGGAGCACATCGCGGCGGCCCAGCGCGGCGAGCGCTTCATCCTGCAGGGCGGGGATTGCGCGGAGACCTTCGAGGATTGCGAGTCCGACAAGATCGCCAAGAAGCTGAAGATCCTGCTGCAGATGAGCCTGGTGCTCGTCTACGGCCTGCGCAAGCCGGTCGTGCGGATCGGCCGTATGGCCGGCCAGTACGCCAAGCCGCGCTCGGCGGACACCGAGACGCGTGACGGGCAGACGCTGCCGAGCTATCGCGGCGACAACATCAATCGTCCCGGCTTCACTGCGGAGGAGCGCGATCCGGATCCGGAGTTGCTGTTGCGCGGCTACGAGCGGGCCGCGCTGACGCTGAACTTCGTCCGCGCGCTGATCGACGGCGGCTTCGCCGACCTGCATCACCCGGAGTACTGGGACCTCGACTTCGTACGACACTCGCCGCTCAAGGACGCATACGAGCGCATCGTGCAGTCGATTTCCGACTCGCTCGACTTCTTCGAGGCGACCAGCCGCGCGCCAATCCACGAAGCGAATCGCGTCAGCTTCTACACGAGTCACGAAGGGCTGCACTTGCCGTACGAGCAGGCGCAGACGCGCTTCATCGAGCGCCAGCAGCGCTGGTACAACTTGTCGACGCACATGCCGTGGATCGGCATGCGCACGGCGGCGCTCGACGGCGCGCACGTCGAGTTCTTCCGCGGCATTTCCAATCCGGTCGGCATCAAGGTCGGCCCGTCGATGAGCGCCGAGTGGGTGCAGGGCCTGATCGCGGCGCTGAACCCGCGCAACGAGCCGGGTCGGCTGGTGCTGATCCATCGCATGGGCATCAAGGACATCGACAAGCGTCTCGCGCCGCTGATCCAGGCGGTGCGTGCGACGGGCAGCCCGGTGCTGTGGATCTGCGATCCGATGCACGGCAATACGGAGACTGCGAGCTCGGGAATCAAGACGCGGCGCTTCGAAAACATCGTCGCTGAAGTCGAAGCGGCGTTCCGCATTCACCGCGAGCTCGGATCGTGGCTCGGCGGCGTGCATTTCGAGCTGACGGGCGAGGATGTGACCGAGTGCACCGGCGGTGCCCGCGGGCTGACCGATGCGGATCTCGCACGCGCCTACAAATCGCAAGTCGATCCGCGCCTGAACTACGAGCAGGCGCTGGAGCTGGCGATGCGCATCGCGGGCCTGCACGAAAACAAGAAGAAGCGGATAGCAGATAGCAAATAGTGGACGGTGCTGAATGCCGAAGAAGCAGGGTGTCGATGCGAGGATCAACCCTCGCAAGTATTCCAGTGAAGTCGTCGATGGCCTGAAGCAGGCGCCGAGCCGCGCGATGCTGCGTGCAGTCGGCTACAAGGACGCCGACTTCAAGAAGCCGGCGATCGGCGTTGCCTCCACATGGAGCAACCTCACTCCGTGCAACATGCACATCGATCGGCTGGCGCGCGCTGCTGCTGCTGCCGTCGACAAGGCAGGCGGCAAGAGCACGACGTTCGGCACGATTACCGTCTCCGACGGCATCTCCAACGGCGCGCCTGGCATGCGCTATTCGCTGGTCTCGCGCGAGGTGATTGCAGACTCGATCGAGACCGTTTCCGGCGCGCAGGGCTTCGACGGCATCGTTGCGATCGGCGGCTGCGACAAGAACATGCCCGGCTGCCTCATGGCGCTCGCACGGCTCAACCGGCCGTCGGTGTTCGTGTACGGCGGCACGATTCGTCCCGGCGCAAAGCGACGCGACATCATTTCGGTGTTCGAAGCTCGCGGTGCGTTTGCGAAGGGCGCGATCTCCGCGCGCGAGATGAGCGAGATCGAGCGCACCGCGATCCCGGGCCCCGGAAGCTGCGCCGGGATGTACACCGCGAACACGATGGCATCGGCGATCGAAGCGCTCGGCATGAGCCTGCCGAACAGCTCCGCTCAGGAGGCGGTCTCGCGGCACAAGATCAAGGACTGCGAGGACGCCGGCAAGGCCGTCGTGCGCCTGGTGAAGGCGGGGATCACGCCATCGCAGATCCTCACGCGCGAGGCGTTCGAGAATGCGATTACCGTCGTCATCGCGTTGAGCGGCTCGACCAACGCGGTGCTCCACCTGTTGGCGATGGCGCACGCTGCGAACGTGCCGTTGGAGCTCGATGACTTCACGCGCATCGGTGCGCGCGTGCCGGTGCTCGCCGACCTCAGGCCCAGCGGCAAATACATGATGTCGGAGCTGATCCGCATCGGCGGCATCCAGCCGTTGATGAAGATGTTGCTCGACGCCGGACTCCTGCACGGCGGCTGCCTGACTGTGACGGGCAAGACGCTCGCGCAGAACCTCAAGAGCGTGAAGCCGTATCCGAAGAGCCAGGACATCGTCCGGGCGTTCTCCGATCCGATCAAGCCCGACAGTCATCTCGTCGTGCTCTACGGCAATCTCGCGCCCGAAGGCGCGGTCGCGAAAATCACGGGCAAGGAAGGGCTGTCGTTCACGGGTCGCGCGCGTGTGTTCGACGGCGAAGAAGCTTCGGTGCAGGCGATCCTCGACGGCAAAGTCGTCGCCGGCGATGTGGTGGTGATTCGCTACGAAGGGCCGAAGGGCGGGCCGGGCATGCGCGAGATGCTGAGCCCGACGAGCGCGATTGCCGGTCGCGGTCTCGCCGACCAGGTCGCGTTGATCACGGACGGGCGCTTCTCCGGCGGTAGTCGCGGGTTCGTCGTGGGGCACATCGCGCCCGAAGCGGCCGTTGGCGGTCCCATCGGACTGGTGCGCGATGGCGATGCGATCACGATCGATGCGCAGACACGCGAGATCCGGCTCGATGTCGCCGCGGACACGCTCGCGCAGCGTCGCGACGAGTGGCGGGCGCCGGAGCCCTACGCGCGTAAAGGCGTGCTTGCAAAGTATGCACGCGTCGTCAGCAGCGCCTCGCGCGGCGCCGTGACGGATTGCGAGGTGTAGGATGTGAGCATGTCTCGCCGCATCGAAATCGTCGAAGTCGGCCCGCGCGACGGCTTGCAAAGCGAGCCCGACGTGCTCGCCACGCCGCTCAAGCTCGAGCTGATCAGCCGCCTGGTCGACGCCGGTGCGCGACGCATCGAGGTCGCGAGCTTCGTGAATCCCAAGCGCGTGCCGCAGATGGCGGACGCCGAAGCAGTGATGGCGGGATTGCCGAAGCGCTCGGACGTGCAATACGTCGGGCTGGTTCTGAATCGTCGCGGCTTCGATCGTGCACTCGCGGCGGGCTGCACCGAGATCGGCATGGTGACGGCAGCGACCGACACCTTCGCCCAGCGCAACCAGGGTGCGTCGATCGACGAAACGATCGCGGCGTGGGAAGAGATCGCGCCGCTAGCACACGCCGCGGGCATCCGCGCGCAGGTCACGATTTCCGTCTCGTTCGGCTGCCCGTTCGAGGGCGAGGTGCCGCCGGCGCGCGTCATCGAGATCGCTCGTCGGCTCGCTGTTGCGAAGCCGGTCGAGATCGCGATCGCCGACACGATCGGCGTCGCTGTGCCGACGCAGGTCACTGCGCTCGTCGATCAACTCCTGCCGGCCTTGAATGGTGTGCCGCTGCGCTGCCACTTTCACAACACGCGCAACACCGCCGTCGCCAACGCATATGCAGCGGTGATGGCCGGCGTGCATACATTGGATTCGAGCGTCGGCGGAATCGGCGGCTGTCCGTTCGCGCCGAACGCGACCGGAAACGTGGCAACCGAGGATCTGTTGTACATGTTGTCGCGTAGCGGATTCGAGACAGGGATCGACCTGGGCCGGCTCATCGAGACTGCCCGCTGGCTGCAGGAGCAGCGGGGTAAGCCGGTCCCGAGCATGGTTTCCAAAGCTGGTGGATTCCCAAAGAGATCAGCTGCTTAGAGAGCAGATCTGATCCATCTCTTTGATTGCCTGCGAGCCGCAGGGAGGAGCCGGGCGGCCGCCGCCACGGCCCGCAACACGTGTTGCCGGTTGCCGCTACGCTGTCATCCGAGAACCCACCGCGTATACACTGCCCGCCACTGGGCCGCACGGCCCTCATAAAATACTCACGAAGGGAAAACCATGGCCAAAGCAGTGGACAAGGCTTACCAGACCGTCCGCGAGCGAATCGTGCGCGGCGTGTATCCAGCCGCCTGCCGCATCACCGAACAAGAGGTCGCAGCCATTTCGGGGGTCAGCCGTACACCGGTCCGTGAGGCGCTCCGCAAGCTGCATGCGGAAGGGTTGCTCGAATTCATCCCGCACCAGGGTGCGATCGTCGCCGAGTGGACTGCCGAAGACCGTGACGATGTGTTCGAGCTGCGCGCGCTGCTCGAGTCCTATGGCGCGGCGCGAGCTGCCCGCCGCATGACGGCCGAAGGCATCGCCGAGCTGCGCCAGCTCGCTGAAGATCAGTATCACGAGACACTCAGCAAGACCGAGGGTTACCTGGAGCGTGTAGGCGATCTCAACAGCCATTTCCACCGCCGCATCCACGAGTTCGCGGGCAGTGCACGCCTGGTCGGCGCGCTGTCGTCGCTGATCGAAGCGCCCTTGATGATGAAGACTTTCGTCAGCTACCAGGACGAGGACCTGATCCGCAGTGCCTCGCATCACCTGGAAATCGTACGTGCGCTGGAAGCGCGCGACGGCGATTGGAGCGCGGCGCTCATGCGGTCGCATATCCTGGGAGCGCGCGGCGCGTTACGTCTCCTGTAAAATCGCCGGCTCACTTCCAAGGAGATACGCGCCATGCCCATCAAAGTCGGAGACAAGATGCCGTCCGGAACGCTCGTCCTCGCTACGGCCGACGGGCCGCAGAAGGTGAGCGCCGACGACTACTTCAAGGGAAAAAAAGTCGTGCTGTTCTCGGTGCCGGGTGCGTTCACGCCTACGTGCGATGCGAAGCACCTGCCGGGCTTCGTCGAGAAGGCCGCCGAAATCAAGAAGAAAGGCGTGGCGACCATCGCCTGCCTGTCGGTGAACGACGCCTTCGTGATGAAGGCCTGGGGCAAGTCCCAGAATACCGACGGTAAAGTCGACATGCTGGCCGACGGCAACGGCGAATACACGAAAGCGCTCGGCCTCGAGCTCGACGCCACCGGCTTCGGCATGGGAATGCGCGGTCAGCGCTTCTCGCTGGTGATCGACAACGGCGTCGTCAAGCAGGTCAACGTGGAGCAGAAGGGCGAGTTCAAGGTGTCGAGCGCCGAACACGCCCTGACGCAACTCTGACGCTGGTTCTGGCCCTGCAGGTCGGGCTTCAGCCCGACAGCGCCTTTTCCAATTCAGGCAACACTGCAAAGAGGTCGCCGACCAATCCGATGTCGGCGATCTCGAAGATCGGCGCTTCACTGTCCTTGTTGATCGCGACGATCGTGCGCGCATCCTTGATGCCCGTCAGGTGCTGGATCGCGCCGGAAATCCCGATCGCGACGTACAGCTCCGGCGCGATGATCTTGCCCGTCTGACCCACCTGCAGATCGTTCGCGGCGTAGCCCGCGTCGACCGCGGCGCGCGATGCGCCCACCGCCGCGCCGAGCTTGTCCGCCAGGCTGTAGATGATCTTGAAGCTGTCCGCGCTGCCGAGCGCGCGGCCACCCGAAACGACGCGCGATGCGGTCTGCAGATCCGGACGGCCAGTCGCTGCGGCGGAGCGCGATACGAAGCGGGTGTGGGTCGGAAGCTGCGCGTTCACGTTCGCTGCCTCGACATTGCCGCTGCCGCCGGATCCGGCCGGCTGGAACGATGCCGTGCGAACGGTCGCGACGAGCTTCCTGTCCTGCTGCGCTTCCACGGTGATCACCGCGTTGCCCGCGTACACCGGACGACGGAACTTGTAGGCGGACTCGACCGCCATGATGTCGCTGAGCTGACCGACCCCGAGCAGCGCGGCGACACGCGGCATCAAGTCCTTGCCGAAAGTCGTCGAGGGTCCGAAGACGTGCGTGTAGTCGGCGGCAGCCGCCGCGACCTGCGGAGCGAGCACTGCGGCCAGCGGCTCCTTGTTCGCGGCGTTCTCGATCTTCAGCACACGCTTGACACCCTGGATCGCAGCCGCCTGCTTGGCGATATCACCGGCATCGGCAGCGAGTACCGCGACATCGATCTGCGCGCCCTGGATCTGGCTGGCGCACATCACGCACTTGGCGGTGGCGGGATTGAGCTTGCCGTTCGCGTGCTCGGCAACGACGAGAATCTTGGTCATTACAACAAACCCTTCTGCTTGAGCGCCGCGACCAGCTCGCCGACGTCCTTCACCATGATGCCCTTCTGTCGCGCGGCCGGCGGCTCGTGCTTCAGAGTCTTGAACTGCGCGCCCGCATCGACACCGAGATCGCCGACGGCAATCGTGTCGAGCTGCTTCTTCTTCGCCTTCATGATGTCGGGCAGCTTCACGTAGCGCGGCTCGTTGAGACGCAGGTCGCTGGTGATCACCGCCGGCAGATCGACTTCGATCGTCTCGAGGCCCGCGTCGACTTCGCGCGTGACCTTCGCCTTCGCGCCGTCGAGCTCGACCTTGGAAGCGAACGTCGCCTGCGGCCGGTTCCACAGCGCCGCGAGCATCTGGCCGGTCTGATTGTTGTCGTCGTCGATGCCCTGCTTGCCGAGGATCACGAGCTGCGGCGATTCCTTCTCGACCAGCTTGAGGAAGATGCGCGCCGCGGCGAGCGGCTCGACCTGCGCGTCGGTCTGGACCAGGATCGCGCGGTCCGCGCCCATGGCAAGGCCGGTGCGGAGCTGCTGCTGGGTGTCGGCGGGGCCGATGCTGACGACGATGACCTCGCTGGCGCCGCCTTTTTCCTTGATGCGCAGCGCCTCTTCGAGCGCGATCTCGTCGAAGGGGTTGATGCTCATCTTGACGCCGTCGGTCACGACGCCCGTGCCGTCCGGCTTGACGCGGACGCGGACGTTGTAGTCGACGACCCGTTTCAGGCCCACCAGAATCTTGCTCACACCCGGCTCCGTAAGCGACATCTAAAGAGGTGCCGCCGGACGGCGGCGCGCCACGGTAAGGGATCGGGCGCGCCGGAGTCAAACCGCGCCGGCCGGCGTGACGCAGGTTCCAGTGTACGGAATCCGCCGGCCGCGACGGCGAGCCGACGGTACACTAAGCGGCCTATGCCCGACGCACTCGCACCTCGCTTCAAATTCGGCGTCCTGGCGCCGGCGACCAACACCGTCGTGCAGCCGGAGTTCGACGCCATGCGGCCGCGCGGCGTGACGAACCAGATGGCGCGCGTCGTGATTCCCGACACGCCCGTGGGCACCGACACGGAGTTCGCTTCGATGATGACGCAGGTGCGTGCCTCGATCGAAGGTGCGCTCGCGACCGTCCTGGCATGCTCGCCCGGCGCGGTGATCCTCGGCATGTCTGCCGAGACGTTCTGGGAAGGCGTGATGGATGCCAGCGCGCTGCAGACGCACCTCGAATCGCGCGCTGGCGTGAAAGTGATCCTGGGTGCTCAGGCATGCCAGGCCGCGATTCAGCGTTACGGCGGCATCCGCCGCATCAGCCTGATCACGCCATACATGCCGTCGGGCGATGCGCAGGTGCGCCGCGCCTTCAGCGACCTCGGCCTCGAGGTCGTCAACCTGCTCGGGTTGAAGTGCAACAGCCCGCTGCTGATGGCGCACGAGTCGCCGGAACGCCTGCGGCGAGCGGTGCGCGAAGTCGACGACTCCAGCGTCGAGCTGATCCTCCAGGTCGGTACGAACCTCGCGTTCAGCGGGGTTGCGGCGGAGGCCGAGCGCTGGCTCGGCAAGCCGGTGCTGTCGGTGAATACGTGCACCTACTGGCATGCCCTGCGCAGCAGCGGCATCGAGGACCGGTACGACGGCTTCGGGTCGTTGTTGATGGAACACTGAGAAGCTGAGAGCTGATATCTTTCCCGCCATGCGCACCATCCGCCCCAGCTCCAGCCTTGCCAACGTCCGCTACGAAATCCGGGGCGACCTGGCGCGGCGCGCGCATGAGATGGAGCGGCGCGGCTACGAGATCATCCCGCTCAACATCGGCAATCCGGGCCTGTTCGGCTTCCGCACGCCGGAGACGATGCGGCTCGCGATGATCGAGAATTTGAAGTCGAGCGAAGCCTACTGCCACCAGAAAGGCGTGTTCCCGGCGCGCGAAGCGGTCGTGATGCAGCAGCAGAGCCGGGGCGTGCGCGGCGTGAGCGCCGACGAAGTGTTCATGGGCAACGGTGTCAGCGAGCTCATCGACCTGGTCCTGCGCGCGTTGCTGTCGACCGACGATGAAGTGCTCGTGCCGACGCCGGACTATCCGTTGTGGACCGCGGCGGTCACGTTGAACCGCGGCCGCGCCGTTCACTATCCGTGCCGTCCCGAAAACGGCTTCGAGCCGGACCCGCGCGACATCGAGGCGCTGATCACCAGCCGCACGCGCGCCATCGTCGTCATCAATCCGAACAATCCGACAGGCGCGGTGTATTCGCGCGCGACGCTGCAGGCCATCGCGCAGCTCGCCGAAAAGCATCACCTCGTCGTGTTCAGCGACGAGATCTACGACCAGATTTTGTATGGCGACGCCGAGTTCGTGCCGATGGCGACGCTGGTGAACGGCACGCTGTGCGCCACGCTCTCCGGCTTGTCGAAGGTGTATCGCGCGTGCGGTTATCGCGTCGGCTGGGCGGTGTTCTCGGGCGAGATCGACCAGGCGACCGATTATCTGAACGCCCTCGACAAACTGTCGTCGCTGCGTTTGTGCAGCAACGTGCCCGGGCAGTGGGCCGTGCAGACGGCGCTCGGCGGCTACCAGAGCATTTACGAGCTGACGCGTCCCGGCGGCCGGCTGTGCCAGTCGCGCCAGGCGATCCTCGACGGTGTCGCGGCGAGCAAGTACCTGCAGGTGCATGCGCCGCGCGGCGCAATCTACGCGTTCGTCGGCGTGAAGGACGGCGTGCTGCCGGGCTTCGACGATCAGCAGTTCGCGATGGACCTGCTCGAGCACAAGCACGTGCTGCTGGCACCGGGCACCAGCTTCCACACTGCCTACAACACGCATTTCCGGATCACGAACCTGCCGCGGCCGGAAGTGCTGGCCGAAGTGTTCCGCCGCATGGAGGAGCTGTTGGACAGCTACGCGGCCGGCGCCGAGCCGGTCTCGCGTCCGGCCCCCGAGCTGCGGATCATCACGAAGTAGGGTGCACCTCTACGCTCTCCTCGAACGCGACGTCGCCGTCCTGACGGCGAGCCGGCGGCTGGCGCACGCCATCCGGCTCGGCTACGCGCGTCACGCGCAGCAACAGGGTTTGAGCGCCTGGCGCACGCCGCATGTCCTGCCCTGGAGTGCGTGGCTGCGCCAGCAGCATCTCGAAGCACGTGCGTCGGGATCGCATCGAGCCACGCGATCGCGTGTTCTGACTGCCTCGCAGGCACGGATTCTCTGGGACGACATCATCGCGGGCAGCCGCACGGCCCGCGATCTCCTCAATCCGTCGAATGCAGCGAGACTCGCTGCCCGCAGCTGGCGACGCTTGCACGACTATCTGATTCCGCTCGAGCGTCTGGCGGCAGCCGCTATGCCGGAAGCGCAGGCGCTCCACGCGTGGTGTTGCGAGTTCGAACGCCGCTGCGCGGCGCTCGACGCCGTCGACGAGTCGCGACTCTCGCAGTGGGCGCACGATTCGGAATTGCTGCCGACCGAGCGGATCGCCTTCGCCGGGTTCGATGCCATGCCGCCGGCCATGACGCGGCTGGTCGAGCGCTGGCGCGCGCACGAACGGATCGTCGAGATTGCGGCGCCCCCACCCCAACCCTCCCCCGTGCACGGGGGAGGGCAGGGAGGGGGCATCGAAGTGGTCGCGGCCGACGATGCGACTGCCGAGCTCGATCTTGCGGCCGCATGGGCGCGCGATCGCGTGCAGGCAGGGGCGGGCAACGTCGGCGTGATCATCGCGGACCTGGCGTCGCGGCGCGAGGAAGTGCGGCGCGTGTTCGAGGATGTATTCCTGCCGGCGGCGCGCCAGACCTCGAGCGGTTCGTTGCCGGTCCCGGTCGTGATCGCCGCGCCGGCGCCGATGTCGGAGTACCCGATGGTCGACGCGGCGCTCCTCGTGCTGCAACTCGCGGCACGCGAGTGCACGAGCATCGAGGCAGGGCGGCTGCTGCGCTCGCCGTTTATTGCCGGAGGACAGAGCGAGCGTGGGCGTCGCGCGCTCGCCGATCTGCGATTGCGCGAAGAACAGCGCGATCGCTGGAACTGGTTCGAGCTCGAGCGCTGGGCTGCCCTGACGAATTGCGATCGCTTGCTGCAGGCAGCGCGCAATGTCAATCAACTGCTGCGCGGGCCCGGCAGTGCGTCCGCCAGCGAATGGACGGAGCGCTTCCACGCGTTGTGGCTTGCGGCCGGCTGGCCGGGGGATCGCACGCTGACGAGCGCCGAGCACCAGACGCTCGAGAAATTCCACGGCGTGCTGGCCGAGCTCGGCGCGCTCGATGCAGTCACAGGTCGAATGACGCTGCAACAGGCGCTCGCTTGTTTGCGAGACCTGCTGAACGACACGCAGTTTGAGCCCGAAACGGCCGGTGCTGCAGTGACCGTGATCGACAGCACCACGAGCGCGGGCATGCTGTTCGATGCGCTGTGGATTGCCGGTCTGGACGCAGATCGCCTGCCGGCGCCCGTGACACCGGATCCCTTGATCCCCCTGGAGGTGCAGCGAGCCGCAGGAATTCCCGAGGCGACTGCGAGCGGAGTGTTGCAGCAGGCAACGGCGCAGCTGCGACGCTGGACCAACAGCGCGGCGATGGTCGTTCTCAGCTGGCCGCAGCGTGATGGCGACATCGAGCTCGTCCGCAGTCCGCTGCTCGGCGAGATCGCCGGAGCGGTCCAGCGCGCGGCGCAGTCGGTACCGGCGGCCTCTCTACGACGCGTCTTGTTCGAGCAGCGGCCGACGCTGCAGACGATACGAGACGACAGGGCTCCACGCTTGCCGCCTCGCGAAGCTCGCGGGGGTGCGCGCACGATAGAACTGCAATCGCGCTGCGCATTTCGCGCGCAGGCAGAGATTCGACTGCGCGCCGAGCGGTTGCCCCGCGTAAGTCTCGGCGTCGAGCCTGTGGATCGCGGCGCGCTGCTGCACCGGGTGCTCGCAGAGGTGTGGGGCGCATTCGGCTCACAACAGCAGCTGCTCGCGCTTGCAGAGGATGCGCTCGAGCGCTTGGTCCATGACAGCGCCCGGCGACACGCTGCGCAGGCGCTGCCAACCGACATTCGCTACCGCCATCGCCTCGCGTCGCTCGAGATCGAAACGGCCGTGCGGCAAGTGATGAAGCTGCTGGCGCTGGAGAAGTTGCGTCCGCCGTTCGCGGTGCGCTTCGCAGAAGCCGCCGAGCAGTATGTGATTGGCGGGCTGTCGATCACGCTGCGTCCGGACCGCATCGACGAGCTCGCTTCGGGCGGCGAGATGCTGATCGACTACAAGCTGGGCAATTCGAACATGCCGCGCGACTGGCTCGACGTCTGGCCCGGTCGGCCGCGTAGTCCGCAGTTGCCGCTGTATGGTCTCGCGCATGCGGAGCAGCTGAAGGCTCTTGCCTATGTCGTGCTCGCACCGGGCGCGGTCGAGTATCGCGGCTGGACGGACGGGACGAACGTCGGTGCCGACCTGTGGCCCTATCCGAGGGGCGTGCGCACCGACCTCGGCGATGCCCCGGACTGGCCGGCACTGATGCACCGCTGGCGCTTCACGCTGACCAAGCTCGCCGAGCGCTATGTCGCGGGCGAGGCGCTCGTCGATCCGCTGCCGTTCGAATGCGCAACCTGTCACCTGAGCACGCTGTGCCGGATCAACGAGCTGATCCTGAGCGAGCGCGAGGCGGAGATCTTCGGCGATGACTAGCGACGCGGCAGCGCGCAGCGCGGCGCTCGATCCAACGCGCTCGTTCATCGTCCAGGCACCGGCAGGCTCCGGCAAGACCGAGCTGCTGACGCAGCGCTACCTGCGGCTGCTCGCAACAGTGAAGGCGCCCGAGGAAATTCTGTCGATCACCTTCACGCGCAAGGCGGCAGCGGAGATGCGCGCGCGCATTCTGCAGGCGCTGGAAGCCGCAACGCAGCCGGCGCCGGAGTCCGCGCACAAGCGATCGACCTGGGAGTTGGCCCAGGCAGTGCGCCGCAGAGACGGCGAGCTGGGCTGGAAACTGATGCAGCATCCGGCCCGTCTGCGCATTCAGACGATCGACGCCCTGAACGCAGCGCTGGCGAGACGTTTGCCAGTGCTGGCTGGCACAGGCTCTGCGCTCGAACCGACGATCGATACGCTGCCGCTCTACGACATGGCCAGCCGGCAGCTGCTCGAGCGACTCGGCGACGGGTCGAAGGTGGCGGAACATCTCGACCTGCTGGTGCTGCACTTCGCGAACCGCGTCGACCGCCTGGTCACGCTGCTCAACGATCTGCTGGCGAAGCGCGACCAATGGCTGCACGTCGTCATCGATGCGCGCGCCCGCACCAATCTGCGCGCGACGCTCGAAGCGACGCTGCAGCACCTGGCCGAGCGACACCTGGAGTCGCTGTGCGCCGCCCTCGGTCGGCAGCGTTGCGAAGAGCTGCTGGGTCTGCGCCGCTATTCGGCCCGGAATCTGCTCGCAGAGAACAAGCTGCCCGCAGCGGCGCGCGCCGCCATGGAAATCTGCGCCGCGTATGCCGCTCCGTTGCGCACGGACAGTGCGAGCCTGCCCGTGTGGCGCGAAATCGCCAACATGCTGTTCAAGAAAGATCGCAACAAGGACGAGTTGTACGAGAGCGTCGATGCGCGGCAGGGATTTCCGAAAACGAACCGCCAGATCAAGGAGCACATGCTCGATCTGCTGCGCGCGCTGAGCGCGGACGAGCCGCTCTGCGAAGACCTGGCCACCCTGCGCAGCATGCCGGACCCCAGCTACAGCGATGAACAGTGGGGCGTGCTCGAAGCCCTGCTCGAATTGTTGCCGGCCGCGGTTGCCGAGCTGCAGCTGGTGTTTCAGTCGCAAGGCAAGGCGGACTATGTCGAGGTTTCGTTGCGCGCGTTGCGAGCACTCGGCCCACCGGAGGAGCCGACCGACCTGGCGCTCGCCTTCGACTATCGGCTGCAGCACGTGCTCGTCGACGAATTCCAGGACACGTCGTTCAGCCAGCTCGATCTGCTGGAGCGTCTGACAGCGGGCTGGACCGATGGCGACGGCCGCACGCTGTTCTGCGTCGGCGATCCGATGCAGTCCGTCTACCGCTTCCGGCAGGCCGAAGTCGGCCTGTTCATCGACCTGCAGCAACACGGGCTGCGCAACTTGCGGCTGGAGTCGTTGCGGCTGGAAGCGAATTTCCGTGCGGTTCCCGCGCTGGTCGATTGGGTGAACGCTGCGTTTCCCGCAGTGCTGGCAGCGCGTAACGACGCGGAGCAGGGCGCTGTGCAGTACAGCCCAAGCACCGCGACAGTCGCTGCACAGCCTGGCGGCGTGCACGTGCACGCGTTCGTCAACGCGGACAAGGAGATCGAGGCGGGCCGCGTGGCGAATGTGGTTCGCGAAACGCTCGAGAGCGATCCGGAGGGGACGATCGCGGTGCTGGTCGCGGCACGGGCGCACGTAGATGCGATCGCGCGTGAGCTGGCGGGCGCGGGGATCGACTTCCAGGCGGTCGAGATTGAGCAGCTGCGCGATCGACCCGTCGTGCAGGACCTGATCGCTTTGACGCGTGCCCTCGTGCATCTCGCGGATCGCACCGCGTGGTTGGCAGTCCTGCGCGCGCCGTGGTGCGGCCTGGCGCTCGCAGATCTGCATGAGCTGGCGACGCATCCGGGAACGACACTCGAAGAGGTCATCGCGGCCGCGCTGGCTTCCAGACCTGACGATCTGTTCGCGGAGGGTCGCCTGTCGGACGACGGACGCGAGCGATTGCAGCGGACGGCGCACGTTCTCGCTGCGGCCCTCGAAGAGCGCGGACGATGGCCGCTGCGCATCTGGGTCGAGCGCACCTGGAACGCGCTCGGCGGTCCGGCGACGCTGCTGCGCACCGGGGATCTCGAAGACGCCGAAGCGTACTTCACGCGTCTCGAACAGGTCGAGACGACTTCCGACCTCGACGACGTAGCGCGGCTCGAAGACCAGCTGCAACGCCTGTACGCGAACTCGCGCTACTCCGGCGACACGCGCGTCGAGATCATGACGATTCATGCTGCAAAGGGCCTGGAGTTCGACACGGTGATCGTGCCCGGCTTGCAGCGCCTGTTGCCGCCGCCGCGTCGTGAGTTGCTGCGCTGGGCACGAGTCGCGGGGCCGCACGGCGGCATGATCCTGGCGCCGGTCAAAGCGGAGGGCAGCGACCCGGATCCGATCTATAGCTGGATCCACCTGCTGGAGCGGCGACGCCAGCAGCGCGAACGCGCGCGGCTGCTATACGTGGCCGTCACGCGTGCGAAACGACACCTGCACATACTCGGTAACGTCACTGCGAGAGATCGCGACGGACGCATGGTCCCGGACGATCCGTATCGCAACTCGATGCTGTGGATGCTGTGGCACGCAGTCGGCGCGGAGTTCGATGAAACCGAGCCGTCCGCGCCGGTGCCGGCCGGCTACAAGCCGCCACCGCCGCAGAGGCTGCGCCGGCTGCCGCTCGAATGGCGACCGCCGCGCACGCAGCTGGTCACGCCGGCGCACGGTGCGGATGTCGTCGAGATCAAGGACGAGCGCCCGGTGTTCGATTGGGTTTCGCAGGTGAGCCGTCACGTCGGCACTCTGGTGCATCGTGAGCTCGATCGGTTGTCCCGGAGCGGAGTCGGGCTGAAGCCCGACCTACAGGGCACGGCGAAGCCTCGATTGATGGCCGAGCTGGCGGAACTCGGTGTACCGCCGGAGCGGCTGGTTGCTGCATGCGATCGCGTGATAACGGCGATGGAGCGCACGCTCGCCGATGAGCGAGGGCGTTGGTTGCTCGGCATCGATGGTCGCATTCGCGAAGCGGTGTCCGAGCTCGCGCTGAGCGGCGTGGTCGACGGGCAGATTCTCGAGGGCATCATCGATCGCACGTTCGTCGACGAGACCGGCCTGCGCTGGGTCGTGGATTTCAAGACCAGCACGCACGAGGGCGGCGGGCTGGAAGCGTTCCTGGACGAGGAAGTGACGCGCTACCGGCCCCAGCTCGAGCGCTATGCCCGGCTGATGCGCCAGTTCAAGCCGGACGAGAGGGTCCGCGCGGCGCTATATTTCCCGGTGCTGCGCCAGTGGCGCGAAGTCCCGGTCGCAAACTGAGATCCATGACCGCCTCGCGCGCGCGTTCGGTGCTACCCTGCGGCCAAAAAAGGGAGGACACACCATGCACATCGTGATCGCCGCGATCACGGCCATCGCCGGCCTGCTCTGGGCGCTGAACTCTCTGCAGCGCTCCGGCTTTCAGTTCAGCTCGCTGAATCCGTTCCTGGCGTGGCGCCGCTGGCAATGGAGCCGCACCTACGGTGGGCGCCCGATCTACAAGCTCGACCGACCCATCGACGTCGCCGCCGTGCTGCTGCTCGGCGTCGCCAAGGCCGACGGCGCGATCACCTCCGACCAGAAGCGCGAGCTGCTGGCGATGTTCCAGAGCGAATTCTCGATCTCGCGCGACGAAGCGAGCGACCTGCTGCTCGCAAGCTCGCACCTGATCCGCGACGAGATCTACCTGGTCGATCATCTCGACAAGGTCCTGGCGCGCAGCGCCGACCGCTTCGACCCCGAGACCGTCGCCTCGCTGCTGGCGATGATGCGCAGGGTGGCCGCCCTCGACGGCTCGATCAACGCCGAGCAGCAGAAGCTGATCGAGGCAACTGAGCGGTATTTCGCGGGTCGCAGACAGCCCCAAGGGAAGTGGGCGTAAAAGATATCTCTCCCGAATGCTGGAATCACCCCCAGAGCTTGCGTGAGGGAAGGCTCATCACGCCGTCTCGATACTCGATCGCATCCGGCCAGTCTTCGGCCTGCAGCAGCGGGCCATCGAGATCCGCGATTTCGCAGAGCTGGGCGACGACCATCGCCGGCGCCATCGCGAGCGATCCACCGACCATGCATCCCACCATCAGGCGCAGCCCCGCAGCTCGCGCGGCACGCGCGAAGTCGAGCGCAGCGGTGAGGCCGCCGCTCTTGTCGAGCTTGATGTTCACGAAGTCGTAGCAATCGAGCAGTCGGGGCAGATCGTCGACGGTGTTGGCGGGCTCGTCCGCGCATACCGGCACCGGTAGTTCGAGATTCGCCAGTCGATGACCATCGCTCTCGCGAACCGGCTGCTCCAGCAGATCGACATGAAGCTGCGCGAGCGCTGGCGCGAGCCGCTGCAGCAGTTCCACGCTCCACGCCTGGTTTGCATCGACGACCAGGTGCGCGTTGGGCGCTCCGCGGCGCACGGCCGCGACTGCCTCCAACGGGCGGTCGGCCGAGACCTTCACCTTGATCCAGTCGTAGCGCGAGAGCGAGCGCGCCTTCGTTTCGTACTCCGCGATGGAGCGAATGCCGATGGTCTCGCATGTCGCAATGCGCCTCGGCTTTGCGATGCCCGCAAGCTCCCACACCGTCGTGCCAGTGCGCTTGGCTTCGAGATCCCACAGAGCGGCGTCGAGCGCATTGCGGGCGCCGCCGGGCGGCAGAAGGTCGAGCAATTGGCCGCGATCGACGCCGCGCTCGATGGTGTCGCGCACAGCTTCGATCTGGGCTCGCATCGAATCGATCGTCTCGCCGTGATAGTCGACGCCGACTGCCTCGCCGCGCCCGACGTGACCGTCGGCGGCGAGATGCGCGACGATGACCTCGCACGTGGTCTGCGAGCCGCGCGAGATGACGAACGGCTCGTGCAGTGGCCAGACGCGCGTCTGGATCGATAGTTCGTGCTTCATCGACGCAGGAAGAAATCGAGCGCGGCTTTGAGCGGCGTCTGCAGCGGATCGAAGCAGGGCACGCCCAGGCGCTCGGTAGTTTCGGTCAGGACGCGTGTTCGCGCGGCCTCATCGAGCATCGAGGTGTTCAGGCTCACGCCGCCGAGCATCGCGTTCGGGTTCGTGAGGCGCGCGGCTTCGATATAGCGCGTCGTTGCGGTGTGCAGATCAGGCGTGGGGAAGTCCGGGAACGCGTGAATGTGCACGCGTGTGGGATCGTGGCAGAGGATGAGAACGTCAGGCTGCGAGCCGTGCACCAGCGCGAGCGTCACGCCGGCGTAAGCCGGATGAAACAGCGAACCCTGGCCTTCGATCACATCCCAATGATCGGGCGCCGCGTCGGGCGAGAGCTGCTCGGCAGCGCCGGCAGCGAAGTCAGCTGTGACTGCATCGAGAGCGATGCCGCCACCCGCGATCATGATTCCTGTCTGGCCCGTCGCGCGGAAATCGGCAGCGATTCCGCGCGCTCGCATCGCCTCGGTCAAGGCAAGCGCGGTGTACTTCTTGCCGAGCGCGCAGTCGGTGCCGACGGTGAGCAATCGCTTGCCGGTGCGACGTCGCCCCGTGCCCGTTGGAAAGTTCTGGCGTGGCAAACGTACGTTGACCAGCGCCACGCCGCGATTGAGTGCAGCTTCCGCGAGACCCGGCACGCCTTCGAGCGGCCGATGCATGCCGCTGACGACGTCGAGTCCTGCAGCGATGGCAGCGCGCAGAACAGGCTCCCACTCACGCGGGATCTGCCCGCCGACCGGTGCAACACCGATCACCAGCGAGCCGGCGCCCGCGCGTGCCGCCTCGGCCGGCGTCATGTCGGGCAACCCGAGGTCGAGTCGCGACTGTGGCAGGCGGAGCTGCGCCATGCACGCATCGCGCGCCCAGTCGCGCAGGCCACACGCCGTCTTGGCTTCCGCCTCGTCCTGGGCGTCGCCGATGAACAGCAGGTAGGGCTTGCGCAGCGTGAACCCGCCCGGGGCGGCTGATGAGGTCGTCAAGTTCATGGCTCCAGGCAGCATGGAATGAAACGCTCACCCAATCTATAAAATTTCGCCCCGGTTCTGGAACAGAAAGTGACTCATCCCGAGTAAGCTGCGCAGCCACGGACACCTGGAGCAGGTCGAGGATGACATGGGACTGCGGCGGTACTTACGTGAAGCCATGGCAGCTCCGATCGTCAAGCGATTGGATGCGCAGGGCGAGTTGCTGTTCGAGATGCACCTGCAGCGACTGCTTGCTGCGAGCCCTTACGACGGTTCGAAACGCCTCGAGCGGCACGGCTTCAAAACGTTTTCGCAGAATGACGAGGATGGAATCCTGCAGGAGATCTTGCGCCGCCTCGGGATCACTCAGGGAACGTTCGTCGAGTTCGGTGTCCAGGACGGCTTGCAGACCAATACCCGGCTGTTGCTGTATCGGGGTTGGCGTGGGCTGTGGATCGAGGCGGATCGAGCAGCCTATCGCACCATGCAACGGACCTTCGCGGGCGAGATTGCCGAGGGTCGGCTGCAGCTGACTGAGGCCTTCATCACTGCGGACAATATCTCCGGCCTCATCCAGTCGGCGCAGCTGGGCGAACTCGACCTGCTGAGTATCGACGTCGACGGCAATGACTATTGGATCTGGAAGGCGCTTGCGCTGGAGCCACGCGTCGTCGTTATCGAGTACAACGCGAAATTTCGTCCGCCGATCAAATGGGTCATGGAGTACAACCCGAGCCACCGCTGGAACTACACCGACTATCACGGCGCTTCGCTCGAGTCCCTGAGCGCGTTGGGCCGTCAGAAGGGGTACACGCTGGTCGGCTGTTGCCTGGCCGGGGTGAATGCGTTCTTCGTTCGAGACGACCTGGTGCGTGACCACTTCGAAGAACCCAACGTCGCCAGGCTCTACAACCCACCCCGTTACTACATGCAGCGTTTTCTATCGGCGGGCAGCCCGGCCGGTGCGTTCGGCCCGTACCAGTCGATCTAGGTCAGTGGAAGATGAACAGACCCCCGGCGAGCACGTGGCCGACGACGCCATCGGGCAAGCGCGCTTGCATCGCCTGGCGGCTGGCTTCCTCGCCAAGCTCGCGTGCCTGCGCGGGCGTCAATCCATAGAGCAGCCGGTGCATGCGCGTGAAGTGCGACGCATCCGAGAACTTGTAGACGTGCGCGACCTGCGCAATCGACATGCTCGTGTGATGCAGGCTCCAGTGACCGTGCGCCAGCCGCATGATGCGGAAGAAGCGCGCCGGTGACTCGCCGACGCTCTGCTCGAACGCCCGATACAACGTGTTGTTGCTGACCTGCAGGCGCCGCGCGATGTCGGTCACCGACAGCTCCTTGCTGATGAAGCGGTCCATGATCGTGATCGCACGCCGCACGAGCGGCTTGCGGATCTCGCCGAACCACACCGCTTCGGCGTGTGGCTGCGGTGTGCGATTGCCGCGCATCTCTTCGAGCACCATGCCCGCGGCCGCCTTGCGTGCGCTGGCGGCGCCGCAGTGCTTGCCGATCAGGTGCAGGGCGACGTCGGCAGAAGATTGTCCGCCGGGGCAGGTGATGCGATCGCCGTCCTCCAGGAAGATCGTATCGGACGCGACGCTGAGGTCGGGAAATTCCTCCTCGAAGTCGAGCCGGGCGTTCCAGTGCACGCAGCAGCGGCGGCCGTTCATCACGCCGGCTCGCGCCAGCACGAACGTCGCTGTGCAAACGCCGATGATCGCCACGCCCCGGTCGGCGACGCGGCGCAGGTACTCGAGAATGCGCGGATCCGTATTCCGTTGCGGCTCCATGCGGCCGCCGATCACGACCACGTAGTCGAACTGCGCGGGATCGGGGAACGTCTCCCACGGCGTGATCTCGACGCCGCAGTTGGCGCGCACGGGTTGCAACGTCGGCGCGATCACGGTCCAGCGGCATTCGCGTTGACGGCTGTTGTCGAAGTCGTCGCCGGCGATGCGCAACGCGTCGACGAAGCCCGAGAACGCGAACAGCGTGAACTCGTGCAGCAGGATGAATGCGACCGACAGCTTCGACTCGGCAGTCGCCGCCAGCTTCGCCTGGGTCGCAGCCGGGATGAGGTAATGAACCGCTCCGCGCTGCGGCGGCCGCGGCGCATCCGCTAGCGGCAGAACGGGCGCAGGAACGCGATCAGATTGAGCGGCAGAGCCGGACACAGGTAGCCTCCTTCCTGAACGATGACTGTGGGCAGCGCCAGTTGCGCAATCGCCTGCGCTGCCTGCGAGAAACCTTCGCGAGTGACCTTGAGCACGCCGAGCGGGTCGTGCTCCGATGCGTCGAGTCCGAGCGCGACCACGAGCATCGCGGGCGCAAATTCGCGGATGCGCGCGAGCGCAGTGCCGAGCGCGCGCAGAAACGGTCCGTCGCCTGAGCCGTGCGGCAGCGGCAGATTGAGATTGAAGCCGAGCCCGGCACCGCGGCCGATCTCTTCGGCGTAGCCGGCATAGAAGGGGAAGTAGTTCGACGGATCGGCGTGAATCGAGACGGTGAGCACTTCCGGGCTCTCGTAGAAGATGCCTTGCGTGCCGTTGCCGTGATGTACGTCGACGTCGAGGATCGCGATCCGCTGGCCGGTCCGGGTACGCAGCCGTTGAGCTGCGGCGGCGGTGTTATTGATGTAGCAGAAGCCGCCGGCGCAATCGGCGAACGCGTGATGGCCGGGCGGGCGGCACAACGCATAGGCGACGCCCTCGGCGATCGCGGCATCTGCCGCGCTGATCGCAGACTGTGCTGCGCCATAGACCGCGCTCCACGTACCGGCGCGTAACGGGGTCGAAGTGTCCGCGGTGTAGTAGCCGAGCAGGCCGAGCAGTCCGTCCGGACGCCGATGCATCTGCGGCCGGGCGAACTGTGTCGTCAGCAACTCGACCGCTGCGGGATCGATCTCAGCGCGGCGGTTCCAGCCGTTCGCGATGAAGTCGACGTACTCGGCAGTATGGACAGCGTGCAGCGGCTCGATGCCATGATCGGCCGCGTCGCGGACGTCGAAGCCCGCGTCGAGCACGCTCCGATGCAGCAGCCGGTAGCGATCGGCGCTCTCCGGATGGGCGATGGTCTTGCCCCGCCGGAAGAAGCTCTGCGGATCGTGATCGAGCGAAGCCGTCGAATGGTAGACGCGCATCTGCGGCGCTGCTGTGGCCATCGTTGTAGTCCGGACCAAGTGTGCGCAGAATCACGACCCTGTCCACGCACGGCTACACGATTGAAAGCGCGGGAGATATGGCCGCGGGACCGAACTAAATTCGCCGTCTCGCGCAACGCGCCGCAGGGCCTGCGGCCGGACTGCGTCACAAAAGAGAACTCTGCACATGAAGAATCTCGATCGGACCGACCTGAAGATCCTGCAGGCACTGCAGAGCGAAGGGCGGCTCACGAATCAGACTCTGGCCGCGCGCGTCGCGCTGTCGCCGAGCGCGTGCCTCGCTCGCATCCGGCAGCTCGAAGCGGCGGGTGTGATCTGCGGCTATCACGCGCACGTCGCGTTGGAGTTGGTGCGGCCGACGCTGTTCATCTACGCCGAGATCTCGCTGAAGCGCCATAGCCCGGCCGAGTTCACGCGCTTCGAATCGATGGTCAAAGGGATTGCCGAAGTCGTCGAGGCGGCGCAGGTGAGCGGGCAGTTCGACTATCTGCTCAAGGTCGTCGTGCCGGACATTCGCGCCTGGCGCGAGCTCGCGGCGCGTTTGCAGGACGAAGGCGGCGTCGAGAAAGTGTTCACCCACGTCGTGCTCAAAGACGCGAAGACGTTCAGCGGATACCCACTCAGATGACTTACGGCATCATCGGCGTCGGCGCGATCGGCGCGGCCATCGTCACCGGACTGTGCGAGGGCGCGCAGAGCGCTCCGCACATCGTGCTGTCGCCGCGCAACGCGCGCCGAGCGGCAGATCTCGCGGCGCGCTTCCCGACGGTTCGCATCGCGCACAGCAATCAGGAAGTGATCGACGCAGCATCAGTGGTGCTGGTATGCATTCGCCCGCAGGAGGCGCGTTCGGTGCTGCCGGACCTGAAGTTCAGCAGGCAGCAGGCAATCGTGAGCATGATGGCCGGCATTTCGATCGAGGGATTGCGGCAACTCGTAGCGCCGGCTGAGAACATCGCTCGCGCCATTCCGCTGCCGTCCGTGGCTGCGCGCGAAGGTGCGACGCCGATTTTCCCGCCGACCCACGCTGCCAAGGCGCTGTTCGAGCGGCTCGGCAGTGCCATCGAGATGCCGAACGAGCCGGCATTCGAGGCGACCTCGGCCTCGACGGCAACGATGGCCGCGCACTTCGCCTATCTGGAGGCCATCTGCCACTGGCTGATTGCGCACGGCGTGGCCGCCGATGCAGCGAAACGTCAGGTCGCTGCCACGTTCGCGGGATTGGCGAAGCCGCTGCGCGGGCAGTCGCCGGACTTTGCAGAGCTCGCACGCGATCACGCCACGCGCGGCGGGACCAACGAACAATTCCTCGGCGTGCTCGAACAGGCAGGCGTCTTCGACGCCGTGGACACCGGCCTCGATCGCGTCCTGGAACGGCTAACGCGTCGCTGAGTCCGGCGTCATGCGGTTCGGGTAAGCCGGATGCCGCGGCTCGCCCGGCGGACTCTTCTGCAGCGCTTCGAGCGCGATCTCGATCGCCTTTTCGAGCTGCGGGTCGCGGTCGGCCGTCATCGCCTGCGGCGAATCGTCGACTTCCACGTCCGGTGGCACCCCTTCGTTCTCGATGATCCAGCCGTCTTCCGGTGACCACCCGGCGATGTTCGGCGCAGTGATCGTGCCGCCGTCCATCAGCGTGTGAATCTCCAGGTTGCCGACCAGGCCGCCCCAGGTACGCGTGCCGACGATCGGCCCGAGCTGCGCCTTGCGGAACATCCACGGCAACAGGTCGCCGCCGGAGCCCGCGCCCTCGTTGACGATCATCACCTTCGGGCCGTAGATCGCGGCGCGCGGCGTGCGCAGATCCTTGCCGTAACGCGTCGCCCAACGGACCACGGGCTGCTTGCTGAGGATGTCGATGTAGTAGTCCGCGACGAAGCCTCCGCCGTTGTTGCGGTCGTCGAGGATCAGCGCCTCCTTGTAGGTCTGCGGGAAGAAGTAGCGCTTGAACGACGCGTGACCGGCGACGGAAGTGTCGGGCACATGCACGTAAGCGACGCGTCCGCCCGTCGCGGCGTCGACCTTGCGGATGTTGCCCTCCACCCAATCGACGTAGCGCAACTGGCGCTCGTTCGCGATCGGCACGACCTTGAGCGTGCGCGCACCCTGACCGTCCGCGCGCGGGCCGACACTGATCTCGATCGGCTTGTCGACCAAGTTCTCGAAGGCGCTGTAGACGTTGCGCTCCGCCGTCAGCGGCTTGCCGTCGACAGCCAGCAGGTATTCGCCGTTGGAGACGGAGATCCCGGGCGCGCGCAGCGGCGCGCGCAGGTCCGGACGCCAGTCGAGGCCGCCGTAGACCTTCTTGAAGCGATAGCGGCCATCGGCAACTTCGAAGTCCGCGCCGAGCAGCCCGATGCCGACGTTCGGCGGTGAGTCGATCGATTCTCCGCCGCCGCTGTAGCTGTGGCCGACGCGCAGCTCGCTCGCCATCATCGCCATGATGCGGCCGACGTCGCTGCGGGTCGCGGCGTGATCGAGGAACGGCTCGTACTTCTTCCACATCGCGTTCCAGTCGACGCCGTGATAGTTCGGTGCGTAGAAGAAATCGCGGTTGAGGCGCCACGCTTCGCGCAGGATCTGCCGCCATTCGGCGCGCGGGTCGATCGTGATCGAGACATCCTCGACGGGTACTGCGGTCGCTGCCTCGGGCTTGATCTCGGCGGCGGGCGAGACTTTCAGAGCCTTGCCCTGACGCAGCAGCACTTTCTCGCCATCGGCCGAGACGAAATAGGCGTCGACGCCGGCGATCAGTGTCTTTGCCGTGCGCTCTTTCATGACGAACCGTTTCAGCTCCGCGGCAGTGTTCAGCGCGTTGATGGCTGGCGTTGCCGGCGTCCACAGGTAGTACAGCTCGCCGGTCTTGCCGACCTGCAGGCCACGCAGCGTCGCACCGCCGGTAGGCAACGGCACGATACGATCGGCAATGCCATCGAAGTCGATCGTAGTTGTGGTGCCCGGGGCAGGTTCCACCGGAGTTTCTCCTTCGAGCGGCAACGGCGACGCATCCCCTTTACGCAGCACGATCGCGTACAGCGAATGCGTGAACGTGAGATCGAGCGATGCCAGCGAGAACCAGTCCTTCACCGGCCCTGCCTGGTCGGATGCGATGACGTACAGGTAACGGCCGTTGCGATCGAACACCGGCTCGCTCACTTCGGTGAGCCCGTCGGTGATGCGGAACGACTTGCGCTGCGGGATCGAGTACACGTGCACGATCTGGATCAGGCCGTTGCTGTTCTGCGTGTAGGCGAGCCACTGCGAATCGGGCGACCAGTTGTGCGAGATGAACGACGTGTGGCCGAAGTAGTCGTTGGTCGCGATGCGCGTCGTGCGGCCCGCTTCGAGCTCGAGCACATACAGGCTGTAAGCATTGTCGAGGAACGACACGCGCTTGCCGTCCGGCGACCACTTGAGATCGCGATAGAAGCCGGAGCCGCCGTCGACCGCGATGCGCCGCGGCTTGGCGCTGCCGTTGCTATCTGCGACGTACAACGCGTAGTCGCCCGACTCGTCGGAGAACCAGGCAATCTTGCTGCCGCCCGGCGACCACGCCGGAGCGCGATCGTTCGCGCCGGCCGACTGCGTCAGGTTGCGGATCGGCGCGCCTTTCTTCGCGGGGACCGTGACGATCTCGCCGCGATATTCGAGCGCGACCTGCGCAAGATCCGGAGCAGGGGAGACGTTGCGCACATAGTCGACGTTGCTCACGCGACGCGGCCGCGTTTCCCGCAAGTCGGAAGCGACGGCAACGCGCAGCGTCGTGGTGTTCGAAGTCGCCGGATCGAACACGCGCAGGTGCCCGGCCTGCTCGAAGATGATCTTGCCGTCGCCGACATTGGCGTTGACGACCGGGAAGTCCTGGTACGAGGTGAGCTGACGCACCTCGCCGGTCGCGGGGTCGAACGAGTGCAGGTTGAATTCGCCGTTGCGGTCGGAATCGAAGTAGATCTTCGTGCCGACCCACATCGGGTTGACGTCGTTGCAGCGGTCCGCCGGCTGGGGAACGCGCTTCAGCACCGAGTCCGGCAAGGTCATGATGGCGATGCGTGAAGCAGTGCCGCCGCGATAGGCCTTCCACTGCGCCTGCGGGGGCGTTTGCGCATACGCGATCGCACGACCATCCGACGACACGTCGGCATCGACGCCGCGCGGAATCTTCAGCAGCTCGGGGAACGCGGCGTTGGGATCGATCGCGAACAAGTGCACGCCGCGCGCGGAATATGCATCGCTCTGCGAGCTGAAGACGACGCGGCCGCGGCTGTCGAAGCCTTCGACCCGATCCTCGGTGCTGTGCCAGGTCAGGCGCTTGGGGCTGCCGCCGGCGACCGGCACGATGTAGACGTCGACGTTGCCGTCGTAGTTGCCGCTGAAAGCAATGGATGCACCGTCGGGCGAAAAGTGCGGCAGCGATTCCTGGCCTTCGGCAGTCGTCAGGCGGTACGCGCCGCTGCCGTCGCGGTTGGCGACCCACACGTCGCCGTCGTAGACGAACGTGATGTGTCGCGCATCGATGTCCGGCTCTTCGAGCAGCAGAGTGTCCTGCGGATCGACGGCCAGCGCGGCGCCGCTCCACAGAACGAGCAGCGAAACAGGCAGCAGAGAGCGCGGAGCGAAGCGAAGCATCGGGGTCGGTTCCGTCAGTGAGCGCGGCGCGACTATGGCTCGAATATGGGGTTGCGTCATCCCCCGATCTATATCTTTCCTCGCGGGCTCTGGAACAAAAACACCAAGCCGATGACGCGCGCGCCGCGAGCGGCGATGATGGCGCATCAGATCGGGGTCGATCGGAATAACTCTCGCCAAGACGCCAAGAACGCCAAGTCCGGACTCTGAAAGTTTCAGAGTTCTTCTTGGCGCGCCTGGTGTCTTGGCGAGAGAAATTCTCTCAGTCCGAGGACTCGCCATGATTCGTTCGTTTTCCATAGCACTGATCGTCCTCCTTGCCTGCACAGCCCTCCCAACGGCCGCAAGTGATGATCCATTGGCCGGCCTCGATCAGGCTATCGAGTCTGCTCGCGAGCAGTGGCACGCGCCCGGACTCGCAGTCGCGATCGTCAAGGACGATCAAGTCGTATACGCGCGCGGCTTCGGTACGAAGCACTTCGGTCGCAACGATCCCGTCGATGCGCACACAGTGTTCACGCTGGCATCGACGAGCAAGGCATTCACTGCGCTGGCGCTGGGGCTGCTCGTCGAGGACGGCAAATTGAAGTGGGACGATCCGGTCGTGAAGCACATCCCGGGGTTTCGCGTCGCCGATCCATACGTCACGCGCGAAGTGACGATCCGCGATCTGCTCGTGCATCGCACCGGCATCGAGACGATGGACATCCTGTGGATGCGCGGCTTCGA
>Ga0209382_10001790_pt1 | contig 33050 bp, 27 predicted proteins | sample SoiMetdeltSBSDD5_FD_187599 | JGI IMG/M metagenome (GOLD analysis project Ga0209382, IMG submission 187599) | Bulk soil microbial communities from a Populus tree surrounding site in Tennessee, USA - Soil MetaG P. deltoides SBSDD5 (SPAdes) (version 2) | ecosystem: Environmental > Terrestrial >...
CTCACCACCTACATTGCCTACTACAACCGCCACCGACTACATTCATCCCTGGGATACCGTTCTCCGGTTGAATACGAGTCTGAGGTCGCCTGACAATGCGGTGTCTACTGAAGCGAGGCAACATCCGAGGTCCGGTCACCTCGATGGCGGCCCTCGCAGCTGATCTTGGTGTTATGCCGACCTGCCGGTGGATGGAGAGCTCATCGCTTGCCTAGCGATCGCGAGACCTTCGACGGTGACTGGACGGAGCGTCGCCTCCGTCCTGCCAGCGAAGGCAAGTGGATCGAGCGGCGCAATCTGAGCATGGCTTCGCGCGTCGGCGATCCTGGCTATCCACATCAGCTCACCGTCGCAATCAACTGGGATGGAACAGCCGAGACTGAGGAGGATGGCCTCGCACGAGCCCACGATCTAGTCGCCCACGCGCTCACCTGCGATCGGCTGTCCCTGCACGTCTTGACGTTCGTTGCAGACCTCGAGTGGGACCTAGTCTTCTACACTAGCGTGCCAGCCTCTGCGCTCACAGCTCTCGAACAAGTCCAACGACAGCTGCCTGACGTGACCCTCATCCCGGAAACGCTGAAAGACCCTGCTTGGAGCTACTATCGGGCGAGGGAGAAGGCGGCGTTCCCATAAGCGAGGGGCGGCATAACAACGAGATGCAGCTGACGCAGGTCCGCCATCGCTTACTGACGGGCCGACCCTTGCAGCTGATCTCGGTGTTCGACGGACGTCGTAGAGCGGGGCCTTGTAATGCTTGATCCCGACGATCCGGATCGAGAAGCCTGGCGAGCGGCCCGACAAGGCGGCTCCTCGCTTGCTACAGCCGCCCGGGCTTTCCGCTGGTTCTGGCCGATCTTTCCTGGCGCCCTAGCGGTAATAGTCCTCATGGGCAAGGGGCAGCTGACTGGGCCAGCACTCTGGCCCTGGGCGACCAGCTTCGTGCGGCCGGAGGTGTTGTGGGCCGTCGTTCTGGCTTGCGTTGCTGGAGCGCTTCACGCGATAGGGCGGGGTCTTGAGCGCAAGGCTTGGTGGGCATGGTGCACTGGTGTCGTCCTCACTTCTCTAATGCTCGCAAGCGCGTTCGGCTCGCTATTCGCCCCACGGATTTCAGTGTGGGGACAGATGGCGATCCTCTTAGTGGTCATGGGTCAGCTTCGAGGGCTGCTCGCGAAGGCCACGGTTGCCGAGTTGGCGACGGCATGGAAGCCGCAATCAGATGCTCACTCCGGCGTGAGCGCCGTCGAACAATGAGTTGCAGTGGACGAGGTGGGGCTTCGCATGGAGCCTCGCCGCTGAACTCAGTGTTCGGCGGACCTGATGAGCTGAGCGGGCGGAATGGCTGAGTCATTCGAGCAGTACCGACAGCGAGTTCTCGGTTACCTCGGGTCACGCGAGCCGAGGCGGGTGCTCGCCGCCACGCCCAAGCGGCTGGGGCGACTCCTCACGAAACGCAGCCCGTCAGAACTGTCTCGGCGTCCAGCCGCCAACAAGTGGTCGGTCGACGAGATCGTGGCCCATCTAGCGGACGCGGAACTCGCCTTCGGTTGGCGCATCCGGAGCATCGCTGCAACGCCAGGAGTCGCCTTGCAGTGGTGGGACGAGCACCTGTGGTCGGAGCGGCTCATGTACGCTCGTTGTCCCGCGCGAGAGACACTTGTCACCTTCGAGGCGGCGCGCGGGGCCAATCTGAGCTTGCTTCGCCGATTGCCGGCTGAGACCTACGCGGCGGCGTTCGGAGTGCACGCCAAGCGCGGGCGCCAAACACTCGATGACTTCGTCGTCATGGAGGCTGCGCACGATCTGAACCACCTGCGTCAAGTTCAGGCACTGCTACGGCGCCGGAGTCGCGCAAGGGGCTAACGGGGCCACCGAACAAGGGGATGAAGCTGGCGAAGGGTACCTGCCTCGATAAAGTAGACACTTCCGCGTAACACGAGAGGAGTGTCTGATGGCCGCACGTCTCAGTTCGAAGCGGCTGCCTCGCTATAGCCTCCAGTTCAAGCTGGGAGCAGTGAGGCTTACACAGTTGCCGGGCATGGAAGTTCAAGCGGTGGCCGCGGCCCTCGATATTCACCCAGTAATGCTATCGAGGTGGCGCCAGGAGGCCCGCGAAGGGCGACTCCGAGGAGTGGCCTCTGCTCCGAAGCGAAAGCATGCTCCTGCGCGCGAAGTGAAACGCCTGCAGAAGTTGGAGCGCGACCATGCCCTGCTCCAGGAGGAGCACGAGCTCCTAAAAAAAGCCATCCGGTTCTGCTCCGAAAGAAGGCGGATGTCTTTGCCTTCATCCAAGCGCAAAGCGGGAGCTTTGCGGTAGCGCGAATGTGTGCCCTCTTGGGGGTCACGCGCGCTGGGTATTACGCGTGGCGGCGACGGCCGCTGAGCACGCGGACGGAGCAGGACCGGGCTCTGACGCAGCAGATCGCCACCATCTTCAAAGCGAGCGGTGGCACCTACGGAGCGCCGCGGCTATATGAGGCGCTGAGACAAAGCGGGACCAACACGAGCCGGCGGCGCGTATCGCGCCTCATGCGAGCGGCCGGCCTTCGAGCGCGGAGCGCCCGGATCTACCGGGCGAACCCCGGTGTCCACGACCTCTACGCCCAGCATCCCAACCGTGTCTGGAAGCGCCGCGCACGGCGTCCTGACCGGATATGGGTCGCCGACATCACCTACCTGCCTGTCGGCGGGCGTTGGAGGTATCTCGCCGTGGTCATCGATCAGTGCTCTCGACGCGTGGTGGGCTGGAGCCTGGCCGCGCATCGCGGGACGGACCTCACGCGCGCAGCGTTTCACCACGCCCTCCGGCTCCGGCGACCGACGAGAGGGCTGATCTTCCACAGCGACCGTGGCAGCGAGTATGGCGGTCGGCGCTTTGTACGCCGGCTCAAGAGGCTCGGGCTTCGACAGAGCATGGGCCGGCCCGGAACGCCGGCGGACAATGCCCACGCCGAGTCGTTCTTCCACTCCCTGAAAGCAGACGTAATCCACGGCGTGCAATTCCCAGACGAGCGGCAGCTGCGACGATGTCTCACCACCTACATTGCCTACTACAACCGCCACCGACTACATTCATCCCTGGGATACCGTTCTCCGGTTGAATACGAGTCTGAGGTCGCCTGACAATGCGGTGTCTACTGAAGCGAGGCAACATCCAAGCCCGCTGAACGTTCGGAGCTTCGCAGCTTATTGCCGGTGTTCGGCGGCCACAGGAGGGCCATTTGACGAGGAGTCCTATGCTGCGCATCAGTGCTTGCGTCGTCCTCATCCCCGCTCTTTGGACTCCATCGTCGACCGCCGCCCCCGGCGCACTACCCCAGGTTGGCCTCGGCGGCTCACCGGAGGCCTTCAAGACGCGGTTCGGGACACCCGTGCGCGATATGGGCGAACTCGTTGATTTCCGAAAGTGTCCCGGCAAGACTGCACTGGCTGAATGGACTGTCAGTTTCGATCGTGGCAAGGCTGTGTCGATCACCCGCAAGGCTTGTCCTCCGGCCTCTCTCGACGAGCGCTCAGCGAAGAGCGAGGCGCGGAGCTTCTTCCCAGGCGATGCGAAAGCTACCAAAGCCTTCAGCACGACCGATGGCTGCCGGCGCAGCAGTATCACAGCGCAGCGCTGTCGAGGGCACTTCCCGCCAGCGCCTTCCGCGGCTGCAAGCGAACGCTAGCCGCGCCAGGCACATTTGCCTACCTGATCTCGCCAGAGCGGAAGTCGTGGATGATCGCGCTTGGCACGTGTTTGTAGTGCCCGCGCTCCTCTGCGGACGGAACCTGTGGGATGACCGGGAGCGAGCAAGCCGCCGAACAAACAGATGCAGCGGCGGGCACAAGCGATGAAGCCTCGCCGCTGATCTGTGTGTTCGACGGACCCCGAGCGTGCAGGGAAAGCTCTAAAACCAAGCTTTCCGATCCGCCGCGGTGGCGGCCACACCGTTGTTTGGAGGTTGCAGTAGTACTGCCGCGACGCTACTGGTCACAATTCCTCGAATGCAGGCCCGATCCGCGTGGAGACTAATGCTCATGGTGCGAACTCTACTGTGTACGTGGTTGATGCTCGCAGGGAGCGCCAGTCTCTCGGGGCAGGTGCTCGATATCCGCCAGCTAAATACTGAACAGATCGATCGTCTCGATCGCGCGCGTACTGTGGTGCTCTTGACGGCCGGCATCCTCGAAGAGCACGGACCGTTCTTGCCGTCTTACAGCGACGGCTATCAGAGCGACTTCCTCGCCACCCGCGTCGCCGACGCGATTGCTGACCGATCTAAATGGACGGTCCTTCGCTTCCCGGAGATTCCACTCGGCGCATTTCCAGCCAGCTACGTCGGCCGGAAATATGCTTATCCCGGGAGCTATCCGGTCCGCATGACCACGCTGCGAGCGATCTTTATGGACTTGGCGACCGACCTCGGCGAGGCCGGGTTCAAGTGGGTATTTGTCTTGACCATGCATGGCGGGCCAACGCACAGCCAGGCGCTAGACCAGGCGGCGCAGTACTTTAATGAGACATACGGCGGCCGCATGGTCCACGTCACCGGGCTCATGAGCGTCGTCGGCTCCGTGCCGTCCGACCTCTTTACGAATGAGCAGCGGGCGGCCGAGGGCTTCAGCATCCACGCGGATGCCGACGAGCATAGCTGCTTGTTGTTTCTCCGGCCGGATCTCGTGGCGCCGGGAATTCGGTCGGCACCGGCCGTCGTTTCGCGCGATTTCGCCGAGCTCGTTGCGACAGCTCAAAAGCCGGGGTGGACGGGTTACTTCGGCACTCCGGCAATCGCCACGCGCGAAGCCGGGCGCCGTGCCATGAACGCCATCGCGCAGGCAGCTATCGACCTCGTACTGAAGGTGCTCAACGGCGGTAGCGCGCAGGGGCCGCGCGTGGCGGAACGGCCCATGTGGGATCCCGCTTTCAGGCGCGTCATGGAGGCAGCGCTCGAGCATGAGGGGCAGATAGAGCGCAGGCAGGCCGAATGGCTTGCGAAGCAGCGATAGAAAGTCATTCGGTTAGGGACCCTCAGAAGTGCGTGTCAAGGTGCCGTGGTCTTTACGTCAGCCCAGCTTTCGAGCCGCTGCACATGGAACACCTCGACTTGCGCCGCAATGCGCCGGACAAGATCGTAGCCGCTCCTGGAGCGGCCGGACGGCAGTAGATGCCGGATAACAAACAGATGTAGCGGCCGAACCACTGCGCGAATGGCAATTCGCCGCTGATCTTGGTTTTAGACGGATTCAACGGATATCGGATGACGAACTTCCTATCGAAGCTCACCAAGAGTGAGCAAGCACGGCTTCTTGAGGAGCTGAACTACATGAACCTCGATGAGATTCGAAGGTTCTGCTTCCCACGGGGTATTCCGTACAAGATTCTTGCTGAGTACTCGAGCGGAAAGACAAAGGCCACGGCGGATACCGACCGAAAGCCGATCGTGCTGGCGCGTGTCCGCCGTTACCTTGCCACCGGCGAGGTCGGTCAGGCCTCGTGCATCCCCGTAGAAATCGTACGAGAGGAGAAACCGCCAGCGCGGCCTGGACCGCGCGACCGTCTCTACTATCGTTGGTACGCCAAGGAGCACGAGGGAGTCATGCGATTGCTTCGCGACCTGACGGGGGGCCGGTTCAAGGACGGCGCCGTCGCCCGGGTGGTCGCGATGGCGTTTTGGACACGCGGGCAGGCACCGACGTTCGATGAGTTCGCCAGGTCGTGGACGAAGGCCAAAGCCGAGCAGCACCGGTTGCTCACGCCCGAGTACGCCTACCTCACGGACCTCAAGCACCGGCGCGCAGACGATAATTGGAAGGCCCTGCGCACGGCCAAAGCACGATCGGCCCTGAAGACGCTGGCCAGAATCGCTCCGAGTCCGACAGCCGCGGCGCGGCGGTTGTCTCGGTGATCGAGTTCACCATTTGCCGCTGATCTCGGTGTTCGACGCACCAGCGGCGCTGATGGCAGAGTGACAATGGCCCTATCACGCCTCCATTGGACGGACTCGGCACTGGCGGCGTCCATCGCGGCCGCTCCCGACGCCGCGCGCGGGTTGGCGCTTTTCGCGGCTGAGTTTGCTATAGCGAGTTGTGGAGTCAAATCGCCCGAGGTCGTGGAGGCACTCCGGCTTCTTGCACTGGGCCAACGGTCCGCAGCGATGAAGCTTCGGCCGGAGCTCGAACGTCTGGCCGAGGAGTTGGAGGGACCCTATTTCATGGAATTGGCCTCGACCGTCGACACTCCCGCTCCTCTCACATCAGCCGCCCGTGACGCATTTGGTCGTGCACGCGCTGTCAATGCGTTGAGTTGTGCCCTGGCCGACGACCCAGTTGACGCCGCGCTTGAAGCTACATACGAGGCACAGGCATCCGTCCCGGAGCCCGATTCATCGAATCTCCTGGAGTCTATTAGGGAGCGTCTTCACGGCAAGCCAAGGCGTGAAAGCCACTCAGAGTGATCAGTGCGGGTTCATCATCAGCCAGAACAGGTCCTATAACGCAACCGGGAACATCCGTAACGGACGTCCGCATACATAGCTAACACCATCCGAAGGCCGGCTACCTGCAGACCGCGCCCAGCTTCGCGAACGTGTCGTCCGTGCTGGGCGACGGGGCCGGGCCGCGCGCCATCCGCGTCCGATCCAGGAGCGTCGCGCCACTCTTCGTCGGTACGTCGGCCTCGGCGGCGGAGTACGCGGGGTCGGCCTGGGCTTCCGCGAGCGTGACGAGGTCGAATCCGCCCTCCCGCAGCAGGTCCATGAGCTTCGGCAGCATGACCATCTGGAACGCGCCCACGTGCAGCAGCATCACGTGGGCGATGTCGCGCCCGAAGAGGCTCCGCGCCTCTTCTCTCCCGCGTGAGAGCTCAGCCGCGGCGCGGCTCGCGTAGCTCTCCTTCAGCCAGTCCACGCCGTTGGAGTCCTTGGCGGCCAGGCAGCGCACGTAGGGATCGTTGTAGGCGTAGTCGTCGAAGCTCAGGGTGACGTCGGCCGTGCGGTAGCCGTGATCCTGCAGGAAGGTGGCGACGGCATTCCGCTTCTCCAGCGTCTCCCCTTCGCGCAAGTAGGGATACCGGAACCAGTGCCAGTCGCCGGCGCCCATGGACGCCTTCAGCGCCGCCTCGTTGGCCAGCGCGTCCTGCTCGAAGGCCTCGACGGAGTTCGTGTGCAGGTCCATGTGCGAGAACGTGTGGTTCCCGAGCGGGTGCCCGGCCGCGCGCCAGATCTCCAGGAACTCCGCCGTCTCCGGGGCGTCCCGAAGGCCCTTGGCGTTGATGAATCCGTAGGTGGCGGGAGCCTTGGCGGCCTTCAGCGTGGCCACGATGCTGCGCGCGACATCGGAACGGGTCGTCCCCGGAGGCAAGGGGCCGTGGACGGGTAGATCGTCGAAGGTCAGGGCGACCTTCGTGCGCGGAGCGGGGCTGGCGGCGATCCACAGCGGCGCCAGGAGGATCAGGGCTAAAGCACGGCGGGTCGTGGTCACGGCCGAGTCTAACTCGCGCCGCCTTGAAGCGACTCGTTCTGGAACGAGTAGCCGCTAGACGGTGATCGACTCGCCCAGGCCGCCGGACAGGGCGGCGGCGGCCACGAGATCGGCCATGGCCGCGTCCTGGACTCCCACCCCGGTGAGATCGGCGACGGTGATCTCGTGGTCCGAGCCGCGTCCGCGCACAAGGCCGGCGGCGACCGCTCCCAGCTCGCCGTGAACCCGGCCCGCGTCGATCGCGCCCTCCGCCACCGCGTGATGGATCTCGCCCAGGCGAAGGCACTGATCGAGACGATCGGCCACGATCAGGTCCGCCCGGGCCAGGACGGCGCTTTCGAGCTCACGCTTGTCCGGTCCATCCGACCCCACGGCCGTGATGTGCGTGCCCGGGCGCACCCACTCCGCGCGCACGATCGGCTGGCGTGACGGTGTGGTGGTGACGACGACGTCGCTGTCGACCACGGCGTCGCGGGCGGACGCGACCGGGGTCACGGCGAGGCCCAGCCGCGCGGACATCTCGCGCGCGTAGGCGGAGACGGAGGGCGCGGAGCGGCCGTAGACGAGCACGCGGCGGGGCCGGCGCACGCCGAGCAGCGCATCGAGCTGATAGCGCGCCTGGCCGCCGGAGCCGATGATGCCGACCGTCTCGATGTCCCGGCGCGCGAGAAGGTCGGCGGCCAGCGCCCCCGCGGCGCCCGTGCGCAGCTCGGTGAGGTAGCCGTTGTCGAGGAGGATCATCCGCAGAAGGCCCGTCGTGGCGTCGAAGACGAGGACGAGCCCGCTGCCCACGGGCAGGCCCTTGCGCGCGTTGCCGTAGAAGCCGGCCGCTTCCTTGATCGAGAAGAAGGGCGAGCCGTGCAGGTGGGCGCCCTTCACGTGCACCTCGCCCTGGTGCTCGGGGATCTCGAGGCCGATGACATCGGGCAGCGTGGTCTGGCCGCGCGCGAGCTTGACGAAGGCCTCGCGCACGGCGGCCAGCGCTCCCGCGGGGCTCACGAGCCGGCGAATCTCCTCCTCCCTCAGGATGCGGACGTCCACGACGCCTCCCGGCTCACTTCTTCCACGGCTCCTTGACCACGCGCTCGATGGGCATGGCGCGCGGCTGCGGGCGCTCCGCTTCCCGCGTCTTCAGGTCGTAGCGATCGCCGGGCGCGAGCAGGTAGAACTGCCCGCCGGAGTCGATCCTCCGTGTCCGGTCGTAGATGGCGACGTAGCCCGTGCCCATCACCTCGAAGCGGTCGCCGCGCACCACGATCGCGGTGTCCTCGTCGAGGCCGATGCCCAGCAGCTCGGGATGGCTCTCGATCACGGGGATGAGGTCGAACTGGCGGTTGCGCCGCAGGAGGTGCTGGTCGATGGTCACGTTCTTCAGGAAGCCCAGGCCTTCGACGTGGTCGCCGACCATGATCGTGTTCCCCTTCGTGTCCCCGCGCACCATGAACGAGCCCAGGATGGTCGCCCCGGCGGAGGTGCCTCCGATCACGCCGCCGCGGGCCAGCACGTCGCGGAGGGCGGCCTGCGTGCGCGTGCCGAGGTAGGCGTCGGCCAGGCGCCACTGGCGGCCGCCCGGGAACCAGACCCCGCGCGCGTCGCGCAGCGGCGCGACGAAGGCCTCGGAGTCGGCGACCTTGCGGTCACGCGTGTGGATCAGCTTGACGTGATGCGCCCCCGCATCGGCGAGGTCGCGGAGATCGCCCGCGTAGTCGGAAAGGTCGTCGCTCTCGCCCGCGGTCGGGATCACGACGAGGCTCACCTCGGGGCCGCCCGCGAGGTCGAGGAACCGCTTCAGGATGGACCCGCTCCTGAGCCCGCCGCCCACGATGACCAGCGTGCCCCGGGCCGGGCCGATCTCGGCCGGCGCAACGGACGGGGACGGAGAGGGGAACGGAGACGGGGACGGGGATTGCGCGAACGCCGGTCCCGCGAGGAGGACGGCGAGGGAAAGCGTGAGGAGCTTCATGGAAGGGATCAGTCCGTCCCGGCCGGTTCCAGGCCGAGGGGTCCGCCCTCGGGGCGGAACCGCAGCTCCTCGGTGAGGGCATCGAAATAGGCGTCGTCCGTCAGCGCATCCACGGAACGCAGCTTGGCGAGAAGGTTCGCCATGATCTGGTCCATCCCCGGTCCGACGCGGCCCGCCGCGTGCGCCTGGTGGTAGCGGACCGGGCTGGGGATGAGGCAGATGAGGAAGACCATCTCCCGCGGCGTCAGCTCGCCGGGCGCCTTGCCGAAGTAGTGGCGGGCGGCGGGCACGAGGCCGTAGAGGCTCGGCCCCCACTCGATCACGTTGACGTAGATCTCGAGGATGCGTTCCTTGGGCAGGCCCGCGTCCACCAGGAGGGCCAGGGCGGCCTCTTCGAGCTTGCGTCCGTAGCTCTTGTCGCTGGAGAGGAACAGGTTCTTGACGAGCTGCTGGGTGATGGTGGAGGCGCCCCGCGCGGAGGTCCCGCGCTCGACGTTCGTGGCCCAGGCATGCGGGATCTCCGCCACGTCGATGCCGGGGTGGCCGTAGAAGCCGGCGTCCTCCGAGATGAGCAGCGCGCGCAGGAAGAGGGGAGGCACGTCGGAGAGGCGGATGAAGTCGGCGGCGCCGTCACGCACGTCGAGGGTGATGCCGTCCGTGTCCGGCGGGTGGTAGCGGAACGGGCGGCGCAGGAACTCGAGCTTCTGCGCGACCTGCGGCGTCGAGTCGTAGCGCAGGTGGGGGACGATGCGCAGGTCGGCGGGCCGGGCCAGCGGCCCCTGCACGGTGACGTCGAACGACGCGGTGCCGAGGGCATCTCCGGGCGCGACGGGAAGCGCGGCGGGCAGGCGCAGGGCGGTCGTCTGCAGGGCGGCCCCGAGATCGCTGCGCGCCGCCATCTCCAGGTCCACCGTGCGATCGTCGCCCGGCCCGCGGAGCTGGCCGTGCCCGCTCAGCTCAAGCCCGCCCAGGCGGGCGGCCACGCGCCGCACGTCGATCGACGGGCCGTCGCGCGACACCGTCCAGCCGATGGCCACCGCCGTCGGTGCGCCGTATTCGCCGTTGCCGAGGGCCAGCCCCCGCGGGAGCGAGAGGCGCACGGCCTCGGCGGAGAGGGTGGCATCGGTGGCCAGGCGATCACCGGTCTGGGTGACGTTCAACTGGCCCGTCCAGACACCCGGCGCCAGCACGGGCTCCTGCCCCCAGCGCACGCGGGCGCTGGACACGTCGAAGCGAGTCAGCCGGAGCGCGGCTTCGCGCCCCGCCGCGCCCGCGCGGCCTTCGACCTGCAGCTCGCCGCCCGAAGGCTGGCGGACATGGAGACGCTCCGCGCCGCCTCCCCCCGTCCAGGAAAGGACGTCGAGCTCCGCGGCCGGCCATTCCACGACCAGCGGTCCTCTCTCGAAGTGGACGCCCTCGAGAGAGAGGTGGCGGACGTGGGCACGCGTGTCGCGCGCGCCTCCCACCCTCCAGCCCACCCCCACGCGGTCGATGGTGAGGCGCTGGCCGGGGCCTCGGTCCACGGAGACGCCTTCCAGGCCCAGGGGGCGCACCCAGGAGAACCGGACTTCGCGAACGGTGATGCCGAGCGCCGCGCCGCGCTGCGCGATCTCGCGGGCCAGCCGCCGGTCCACGGCTCGGGCGGTGAGCCAGGCGGCCACGCCGGCCGCGGCCAGGAGGGCGCCGCAAACCACGAAGATCCGCCGCCCCCGCATCGCAAAATGGTACCCCGCCGGGCTGGGATCAGGCCGGCAGGTCGTCCCGCACGCCCGCCGTCCGCCCCGCGGTCGCGCCCAGGGCCGCGATCATGAGCGCGACCAGGGCGTAGGCCGCGGCCCAGTGGTACGGCGCGACCGAGCCGAGCAGGGCGGCGCTCCAGGGCACGTAGATCCCGCCCGTCGGGAGCACGGAGTGGATGACGCCGAACAGGGAGAGAAGGGAGCACAGGGCCAGGGTGCTCGCGCAGGCCTTGAAGCGATGGTCGATGAGGAAGGCGAGGAGCGCGCCCCACAGCATGGCGGTGAGGATGAAGCCGTGCGCCAGCATCAGGAAGACGCCGAAGTTGTCCGCAAACCCCAGCGGGATCTTGGCCGTCTCCGCGACCACGTGGGGCTCCAGGGCGGAGCGGAGGAGGATCCCCTCGGGGGCCGCCTTGTCGAGCGTGATGCGCAGGAGCTGGGCGATGGAAGGGAAGATCGCGAAGCAGACGGCGGCGGCGTGGTTGGGCGGCGTGGCGTGGAAGGACTGCGCCACGATGTCGTAGGCGACGAAGATGAGGATCGGGGCCAGGCAGGCCAGGGGCAGGATCTTGGCCATGAGCGGGATGTAGCCGAGCATGCCGCCCAGGCCCACGAACAGCGCGCAGGCCAGCGTGTAGGCGGCGCGCCCGCCCATCGCCTTGTAGGCGGGATGGCCGATGTAGGGCGTGGACTGCGAGACCCCGCCGCACACTCCGGCGATGAGCGTGGCGATCGCTTCCGTGAGGAGGATGTCGCGGGTCCGGTAGTCGTCGCCGGCCAGACGCGCGCTTTCCGTCACGTTGATGCCGCCCACCACGGTCAGGATCGCGAACGGAATGGCCATCGGGATGTACTGGGTCAAGGCGACCTTCATCCCGTCGAGGAAGCCGAGGCTCGGGAGGGGCAGGCCCACCGGGAAGGTGAGGGTCGGGGGCGGCAGGGGATGCTGGAGCACCCCCAGGGCCCGCATCAGGTAGTACACGCCCGCCCCCACCACGACGGAGGCCAGCACGCCCGGCGCGTTGAAGGGAAGGCGCACGCGGGCGATGAGCGCATAGAAGATGATGCAGAGGGAGATCATCCCGACCACGGGCTCGAGGAGGATGTCGCCGAGCTGCAGGACGCCCATGAGCGCGATGCCGATGCCGGCCAGGGATCCGAGCAGGCCCGCGCCCGGCATCGTGCGCTGGATCCACCCTCCGACGAACGACATGCCGACCTTGAAGAGGCCGATCAGGATCATGCAGGCCATGCCGACATGCCAGGCCGAGATGGCCGCCTCGTGCGCGGGCAGGCGGGACTTGGCCGCCAGGTAGGCCGGGCCGAGCACGGTGAAGGCCATGCCGATCGTGCTCGGGGCATCGAGGCCCAGCGGCATCGCGGTCACGTCGCTGCGGCCCTCCTTCTTCGCCAGCCGGAAGGCCATCCAGGTGTAGACGAGATCGCCGAACATCACGCCGAGCGCGGTGCCCGGGAACATGCGCCGGTAGACGAGGTCCTCCGGGAAGCCGAAGACGAAGATGAGGATCCCGGCCAGGATGACCAGGTTCATCACGTTGTCGAGCATCAACCCGAAGAAGGCGTTGACGTCGCCGGCGGCGGCCCAGCGGTAGCGCGTGGCGGACGGCGCGGGTGATGTGGCCATGGCGGCGGATCCTACGGCAGAAATGGTAGTTTAGGAACCCATGATCGCCGGCGTGCTCAAGGAGACGTTCCCGGGCGAGCGGCGCGTCGCCCTCGTGCCCTCCGCCTTTCCCCTTCTCACCAAGGCGGGGGTCGAGGTGGTGATCGAGTCCGGGGCGGGAGTGGGCGCGGGTTTTCCGGACGGCGCGTTCAAGGACAAGGGCGCGCGCCTCGCTACTCGGGCGGAGGTGCTGGAGGCCGCGCGCGTCCTGCTGCAGGTGCGGCCGCTGGCCGGCGCGTCCGGCGGGCCGGAGGGCCTGCGCCCCGAGCACGTGCTCGTCGGCCTCCTCGATCCCCTGGGCGCGCCCGCCGGCATCCAGGCCCTGGCCGCGCGCGGAGTCACCGCCTTCGCGCTGGAGCTGATCCCGCGCATCACGCGGGCCCAGGCCATGGACGTCCTCTCCTCCGCCGCCACCATCACGGGCTACAAGGCGGTGCTGCTGGCCGCGAGCGCGCTGCCCCAGATGTTCCCGATGCTCATGACGGCGGGCGGAACCTTGGCCCCGGCCCGCGTGTTCGTGATCGGGGCCGGCGTGGCCGGCCTGCAGGCCATCGCGACCGCCAAGCGCCTCGGCGCGGTGGTGCAGGCCTACGACGTGCGCCCCGCGGTCAAGGAGCAGGTCGAGAGCCTGGGCGCGAAGTTCGTGGAGCTGCCCCTGGAGGCGGCGGACGCGCAGGACAAGGGGGGCTACGCGCGGGCCATGGACGAGTCGTTCTACCGGCGCCAGCGCGAGACCATGCTGAAGGTCGTCGCGGGAAGCGAGGTCGTCATCGCCACCGCCGCCGTCCCGGGCAAGAAGGCGCCCGTCCTCCTCACCGCGGAGATGGTGGATGCCATGCCGCCGGGCGCCGTGATCGTGGACGTGGCGGCCGAGCAGGGCGGCAACTGCGAGCTGACGCGGCCGGGCGAGACGGTGACCCGGGGAACGGTGAGCATCCTCGGGCCCCTGAACCTTCCCTCCACCGTCCCCCAGCATGCCAGCCAGATGTATGGAAAGAACGTGGCGACCTTCCTTGCCCTGATCGTGGCGGGAGGGGAGCTGAAGATCGACCCCGCGGACGAGATCCTCCGCGAGACGCTTGTCACGCGGGACGGGGAAGTCGTTCACCCACGGGTGCGGGAGGCGCTCTCGCTCCCCGCCCTGTCCGCGGCCGGCGCGTAAGGGGGAGTCCGGACCGCGTTGGCACGGTAATCGCTTCCAGAGTACGAGGGGCTGGTGCGTGTGCCCTCGGAGGGACCTTGACCCTGCGCCGGACGACGAAATGGATGGCCGTGCCGCTCGGAGTGGCGGCGGTCGTCGCGTTGTGGGTGGCTCTGGGCGGGTGGCGCGGCCGGTCGGGTGGCGCGAGACAGGCCGGGTCCGGCAGCTCCGCGACCTCCCTCGACGTCGCACAGGCGAACGACCTCGCCGTGCAGAACTGGACCCCGCGCTTCCGCGATCATGTCGAGCGCGGCGCCTGGGAGGCCCTGGACGCCGACCTCGAGACCATCTCTCGTCAGGACCCCGACCTCTATCAGCGCTACCGTCTCGCCTACCTGCACGCCCGGGCCAAGATCGCCCACGGCGACCTCGACGGGGGCCGCAAGGGATTGGAGCCGTTCCTCCAGGTCGGCGATCCCTTCCGGGATCTCGCCCTTCATTACACCGCCCAGGCCGCCCAGGCCGCGGGCAAGAAGGAAGAAGCCGCGCGCTTGCGCGAGGCGCTGGTGGTCGAGTTCCCGAAGGGCCCCTACCGCCAGTCGGCGCTCGAGGACCTGGTGGCGTTCCTCGCCGAAAAACGGAACGCGGCCGCGCTGAGCGAGCTCGGGCGCAAGCTCGCGGGCACGGTCGACGCGGCCGTGCAACGCGACCTGGAGAGCCGCGCCCTGGCCGCGCGCCTCGTCGGTGGGGAGGAGGCGGCCATCCCGGATGGCCTCCGTTTCCTGCGCGGCGGCAGCCTGGCCGACGACGCCGCCGAGCGCGTGGCCATGGGCCTCGACCGCGTGGACTGGATCCAGCGCTTCTCCGCCGAGGAGCTCGTCCTCATCGGAGAGAGCGAGCGCAACGCACGGCACTTCGACCGCGCGATCGACGTCCTGCGTCTGGCCCTGCCCCAGATCGAGACCCGGCGCGAGGACCTCCTCTTCTCGATCGGCCGTGCCGAGTTCGGGCGCGAGCACTACGAGGACGCCGAGAAGCTGTACGTCGAGGGCGCGCAGCAGGCGCGTGACGGCGAGGCCAAGGCCAACTTCCTCTACAACGCGGCGCGCTGCGCGCAGCTCCTGGGCGACGATGCCCGCGCGGAGAAGTACCTCACGAGCGCGATCGTCCCCGGCGGCAAGACGACGCGCGCGTCCTCCGCGCTGACCCAGCGGCTGCGCATACGCATCCAGAAGCGCCGGTTCGCGGAGGCGGCGGCGGACCTGCGCGCCGTGCAGTCGCGCTTCCCGAAGAGCCATGCCGTCGTCGAGGCCACGCTCGCCTACGCGATCGGCGCCATCGGCGGGGGCAAGCCCGCCCTCGCCCTGGCCGAGCTCAATCGGCTGCGGCCGAAGCTCCTCGAGAAGAAGGACGTGCCCGAGATCGACTACTGGAAGGCACGGGCGGTGGAGGGGCGCAGCCCGCGGCAGGCGGTCGCGCTCTACCTCAAGGTCCTGCGCTCGGACACTCCCACCCACTTCGCGTACTTCGCGCGGCATCGCCTGGCCGAGGAGCCGCTGGTCTCGCGCGTGCGCGCGGGCGCGGCCGCCCGCGCCGCCGAGGTCCGACGCCTCCTGGACGCGGGGGAGGTGGACGAGGCGCGGCGCGTCCAGACCGACGCCGTCCTCCTCTCTCCTCCCGACCAGGAGGCGGCGGAGCTGGCCCGGCTCACCGAGATCTACCGCAAGCTCCCGGCCTTCCGCGAGGTCGCGGAGCTGCCCCCGCCCGAGTACCCGCGCTTCCCGCTCTTCGCCGGGGAATCGGCGGCGCCGGAGCGCCTCGATCTCCTGCTCGCGATGGGCCTGTTCGACGACGCCACCGATCTGGTGCCCGTGCGCTACCCGATCCAGCCACTGGCGAGCGGTGTCGCCCGCGCGGAGGCGCTGCGCCGCGGTCTGGCCGCGCGCGCGTCGATCGCGGCGGCGGAGACGATCGCCCGCGACGACATCCCGGACGACTTCGTGCCCCAGCTGCTGCCGCGCCTCGTCCGCGAGCTGCTGTATCCGCGCTACTACTACGACGTCATCACCGCGGAATCGGCCAAGCACAAGGCGGACCCGCGCCTCGTCCTGTCGATCATGCGCGAAGAGTCGCGGTTCAACCCGCGGGCGAAGTCGGCCGCGGCCGCGCGTGGTCTGCTGCAGTTCATCATCACCACCGCCCGGGACGTGGGGCAGGCGATCGGACTCGTGCAGGTCGCGCCCGAGGACCTGTACGAGCCCAAGGTCGTCATCCAGCTCGGGGCCAAGTACATCGGCGACCTGCTGGGCCGGTTCGAGCGCGACGGGTACAAGGTGGCCGCCGCCTACAACGCGGGACCCAACCAGTCCAAGCTGTGGGCGCGCATGGCCCCCGGGCCCGGCGACGACATGTTCCTGTCCGCGATCAACTTCGACGAGACCAAGGACTACGTGCGCAAGGTCCTCAACAGCTACGAGCGCTACGGGGAGATCTACGAGAACCAGCCGCCGGCGGGCGGCGTGCGTCCGGATCCCTGAGCGGGATCAGCCCTGTGTAGGCGCGGTGCGGCGCTTCTTGGCCAGCGGCGTGTCGTCGGAGAGGAACATGCCGACCATGTTCAAGAGCTTGGTCGCCAGCACGGGCTTGACGAGGTAGAGGTCGCTGCCCGCTTCCTCTCCTTCCGTCATGTCCACGAGCATGCCCTTCGCGGTCAGGAAGATCACGGGCAGGTCACGTGTCTTCTCGTCCTGGCGGATCCGGCGGCACACGTCGTAGCCGCTGAGCCCCGGCATGGAGACGTCGAGGATCACGAGGTCGAAGGTGCTGCTGGCCAGCGCGGACAGGGCCGCGGACCCGTTGGGGGCGGTGCTGACGTCGTACCCCTTCTGCACGAGGATCTGGCGCAGGGCGCCGAGGGCGGTAGCGTCATCGTCGACAGCGAGGATCTTCTTCTTTGCCATTCCTGGGTTGCCTGAGGACCGACCGGCCCAGAGATTCTATCGCGACTCGGCGCGGCGTCGCTACATCGTAGCCGGCCGTCATTCCTTCGGCGGCGACTCTCCCTTCCGCCCCCGCTGCCGGATGCGGCGCGCCGCCTCCAGGCGCGCCGCCGTCGCCGCCTCCTCGCCCCGGTCCGTGGGGCGGTAGTACTGGCGGTCGCGCAAGGCGTCCGGAAGCGAGTCCATCTCGGCGACCCCTTCCTGCTCGTCGTGCGCGTAGCGGTAGCCGCGGCCGTAGCCCAGCTGCTTCATCAGAGGCGTGGGCGCGTTGCGGATCCAGAGGGGCACCGGCTCCGCGCGTGTGGTGAGCGCGTCCTCCGCCGCCTCCCCGTACGCCACGTAGAGGGCATTGCTCTTCGGGGCGGCGGCCAGGTAGACGACGAGCTCGGCCAGGGCCAGCGCGCCTTCCGGCATCCCGATGAAGTGGACGGCCTGCTGCGCGGCCATGGCCACGACCAGGGCCTGGGGATCGGCCATGCCGACGTCCTCGGACGCGAAGCGCACCAGCCGCCGCGCCACGTAGAGAGGGTCCTCGCCCGCCTCCAGCATGCGCGCCAGCCAGTAGAGGCCGGCGTCGGCGTCGGAGTTGCGGATGGACTTGTGCAGAGCGCTGATGATGTTGAAGTGCTCCTCGCCGGCCTTGTCGTAGAGGAGGGCCTTGCGCGCGAACGCGTCCTGCATCGCGGCGAGGCTCACGCGGTGCGCGCCCTCCGCGTCCGGAGGAGCGTTGGTGACCGCCATCTCGAGGACGTTCAGCGCGGTGCGCGCGTCGCCGTCGGAAGCGGCGGCCAGGAACGCGAGCGCGTCGTCGTCGACCCGGGGGTCGAGCCCGCCCAGGCCTCGATCCCGGTCCGCGAGCGCGCGGCGTAAGACGGATTCGAGCTGGGCCGCGTCGAGGGGCTTGAGGACGACCACCCGGCACCGGGACAGGAGCGCGGCGTTGACCTCGAACGACGGGTTCTCGGTGGTGGCGCCGATGAGGGTCACGTCGCCGGACTCGACGTGGCTCAGCAGCGCGTCCTGCTGGGCCTTGTTGTAGCGATGGATCTCGTCGATGAACAGCACGGTGCGGCGGCCCTCCCGGGCCAGCCGCTCTTCGGCCTGACGGAGGACCTCGCGCAGCTCCTTGACGCCGGACAGCACCGCGCTGAGGGCCTCGAAGTGCGACGTCGTCCGCTGGCGCACGACATGGGCGAGCGTGGTCTTGCCCGACCCGGGCGGTCCCCAGAGGATGATCGAAGGGAAGCGGTCCGCCTCGATGGCGCGCCGCAGCGGCCGGCCCTCGCCCAGGACCTCTTCCTGTCCGACCAGCTCGTCGAGGGTCTGGGGACGGATGCGCTCGGCCAGGGGCGCGTTCTTGCGTTTCGCGGTCGCGCGCTCGCGGGCGGTGCCACCGGCGGCGGGGAAGAGCAGGCCCGAGCCGTCGTCGCCGCGCCCCGGCATCCTGAAAGCGTACCGCGAAAGCCGTATCCTCCGCAGGACCGATGCCCTCGCTCGTCCTGATGGCCGCGCTCCTCCTGTCCCTGCTGGCCGCTCCTCCGCCCTCGCCCAACGCGAGCGAGGCCGCGCGGGTCATGGCCTTCGACCGCTTCGCCGCCGGGCGCGATGCCCTCGGCGCGAAGCGCTGGGCGGACGCGGAGGCGGCGTTCGGAGAGGCCGTCCGGCTGCAGCCGGGACTCGCGCTCGCGCACTACGGCCTCGGGCAGGCGCTCATGGGCCAGGCCCGATACGCCGAAGCCGCGGACGCGTTCCTCTCCTGCCGCAACGTGTTCGGCCTGGCCCGGAAGGCCGATGCCGCCAAGGCCCGCGAGATCGAGATCCGCGACCTGCGCGACACGCTGCAGGCCCTGGCCGGACGCCACGCGCTGAGCGCCGACCGCTTCCTCGAGATGCAGCTCGAGAAGCGGCTGGCCGAGCTGCAGAAGGAAGGCCTGGCCTCCAGCCGCTGGATCCCGCCCGGCGTCACGATGGCCCTGGGCAGCGCGTACTTCCAGGCCGGGGCCTTCGCCGAAGCGGAGCAGGAGTTCCTGGCCGTCCTGCGCCAGGACCCTTCCTCCGGCGACGCCGAGAACAACCTGGCCGTCCTGTACCTGGCCATGGGCCGTCTCGACGAAGCGGAAGCGGCCCTGCAGCGCGCGGAGAAGGCCGGGGTGAAGGTCAGCCCGCGACTGCGCGACGAGATCCGGCAGCGCCGCGCGTCACCGATCCCGCCCTGAACGCGCTTCGGCCGCGCGCTGGCGCGCGGCCTCGAAGAGCAGCACGCCCGCCGCCACCGCGACGTTGAGGCTCTCCGCGCGGCCCGCCATCGGGATGGTGATGCGGCCGTCTGCCTGGGCGGCCAGCTCGGCGCCGAGACCGGCCGCCTCCGGTCCCAGCAGGAAGGCCACCGGCCGTCGCAGGTCCACGGCGTCGTAGCGGTCACCCTCGGTGGCGGCCGCGGCCAGGACGGTCACGCCGCGGCGGCGCAGGCGCTCCAGCGCGTCGCCGGCGGCGAGCCCGCGCACGTGCGGCACGCGGAACGCGCTCCCCATCGCGCCCCGGAGCGCCTTCCACGAGAAGGGATCGGCGGTGCCACGAGTCAGGTAGGCCCCGGTCGCGCCCGCGGCCTCCGCCGCGCGCAGCACGGCCCCGACGTTGCCGGGGTTCTGGAGCCCGGCGGCCACGATCACGAGGGGCGGGGCCGCGTACATCGCGTCCTCCTCGAACTCCGGACGCCGCGCCAGCGCAACGAGCCCCTGGCTCGTCTCCGCCTCGGACAGCGACTCCAGGACGGCGGGCGCGACGCGGCGGACGGCCACGCGGCGCAGGGAGAGCTGCTGGACGAGGTCCCGACCGCGCGCCGTCTCCTCCGCGGCGGGCGTCACCGCCGCCTCCACGAACCGGAGGCCGGCGCCCAGCCCCTCCGCGACGAGCGTGAAGCCCTCGAGCAGGGCCAGGTCGCTCCCCGTCCCGCGCTCCTTGAGCGCGCGGAGCCGTTTGACGAGCGGATTGGTGCGGCTGCGGATGATCGATTCGGTCATGGGCGTCTCCGGCCGGGCTCTCGCGCGGGGCATGTTAGTATCGATTGCGAGAGAGCATGATCGACATCAAGAAGAGGCTGGACGACGAGATCCGCGCGCTCGACTACGAGCTCAAGGTCCAGCTCCCCAAAGAGATCCAGCGCGCCCGCGAGTACGGCGACCTGCGCGAGAACGCCGAGTACAAGGCGGCCAAGGAGCGTCAGACCTTCCTCCAGGCCCGCATCGGCCAGCTCCATCGGCGCCTGGCCGCGCTCTCCCTCGTCAACCTCGACAAGATCCCGCGCGACAAGGTGGGCCTCGGCTCGACCGTGCAGCTCAAGGACACGACCAGCGGCGACACCATCACGTACGACCTGGTGACGCCGGAAGAGGCCGATCCCGCGCAGGGCCGCATCTCCCCCTCGTCCCCGATCGGCAAGTGCCTCCTGAACCACGAGGAAGGCGACGTGGTCGAGGTGCGCGTGCCTTCGGGTTCGAAGGAGTACGAGATCACCAGCCTGGTCACGATCCACGACCAGGTGAAGGACTCGACCGCCGAGGCCTGACCCCGCGCGCGTGTCCGGACCGCGCCTGACCATCGTTCCCCTGGAAGCCGGCGACGTGGCCGCCCTCCTGGCGCAGCTCCCGACGCGGGCCGGCGTGGCCCAGGTCCTCGGACCCGACGGCCAGAGCCTCCTCATCGGCCGCCCCGCGAACGTGCGGCGCTGGGTGGCCACCCAGCTGGGCGCGGGGCCGCCGCCAAAGAAGGGCAGTCGCCCGCCCACGAACCTCGCCCCCATCACGAGCGCGGTGGCCTTCGCCGCCACCACCACGCCGTTCGCGCAGCGGCTCGCCTTCGAGCGCGTCATGGGACGGCACGTGCCCCTCTCGAAGCGGCGGGACCTCAAGCCGCCGCTGTACCTGCACCTCGATCCGGCGGCGCGGTTCCCACGCCTCACCGTACGTCCGGGGTCGGGCGACCGCGAGCACCTCTATGGACCCTTCCGGAGCCGGCCGGCCGCCCAGTCCGCGATCGACGCGCTGCACGCCCTCTTTCCGCTGCGGCCCTGCGACTACACGTTCGAGCCCGCGCCCGACCTGCCCCTCGGCCTCGGCTGCGTGTTCGCCCAGGTCCGGACGTGCGCCGCGCCGTGCCTCCAGCGCATGGGCGAGGACGACTACCGCGCGCTCGCCGAGCGTGCCGCCGCCGCTCTCGCCGCGAGCGGGCGGCGCGGGCCGGAGCTTTCCCCGGCCCTGCCCCCGTGGGTCGGCGCCGTCTCCGAGGCACGCGGGCTCGTCGCGGAGCGGGCCGGCGCCACCCTCGAGCTCTATCCCGTGCTCGCGGGGGCGGTGATCGAGGAGGGGATGGTGTCCACCACGACGGAGGGGCTGGAGGCGGCGGTGGCGGCGCTGCGCTGGGCCGCGCCGGAAGATCCCCGCGACGACACGCCATGGCTCCTGCCTTGGCTCCACGGCAAGCGGACGGGAACCTATCTCGATCTCGCCCCCGGCGAGACGGCCGCCCAGATCGCGGCCCGCCTGCGTTCCTGAAGCCCGCAAGCCATTCCGACCGGGCGCGGCCGCTATCGGTGGTAATCTCGCTCCAGCGCGGATGAGAGAGTATTCCCCCAGGCGGCGTACTGCCCTGGTGCTGACGGGAAGCGGCACCTCCGGCGCGTATCACGCGGGCGTGCTGAAAGCCCTCGACGAGAGCGGCGTCAAGCTCGACCTCGTCGTCGGCTCCGGCGTGGGCGCGGTGGGCGCGGCCTTCGGCGCCGCCGCGGGCGGGTCACGCCTGTACGGCGAGAGCGGGTTCTGGGCCGACGTGAGCTGGGACGGGTTCTTCCGCTTGCGCCCGGCCCTGCGCATCGCGATCCTGCTCCTGGCCTGCTCCTTCGGCGTCTTCCTGCTGCCGGTGATGCTGGCCCTGGCCGCGGGGCTGATGTTCCCGCTCGTGCTCATCCTCGACCTCGTCTCGCCGGGGTGGGCGGGCCGGGTGGGGGCGGCCCTCCTGGGCGCACCTTCCGTCCTGCGCGCACCCTACCTGGCCTCGCTCTCGCTGCCCATCTTCGTCCTCTGCGCGGCCGGCCTGCTCGGGCTCCTCCGCCTCTGGGTCACGCAGCGCCGCCGCATGGCCGAGAGCTTCGAGTGGCTGCTCGATCCGGGCCCGGCGCGCGCGCGGCTGCTCGAGGCCCTCTGGGAGATCGCGCGCGGCCCCGCCATCTCGCGCGCGCCCTCGGAGGCGGAGCTGGGGCGCAAGTACGTCTCGCTCCTCTCCGAGAACCTCGGACAGCCGGGCTTTCGCGAGCTGATCCTGCGCACGGCCGATCTCGAGACGGGGGGACCCTTGCCGTTCGTCGTGCTCGACGACGCGCATCGGTCCGCCTTCGCGGCGGCGCGGGCTCGTGGTCCGCGGTCGCGCCTGGAGGGACTGCCCAACGCGGTGGACCTGCGCGTCCCCGGTTACGACGCGCTCGTGTTCGACGCGGTCATGACCGGCCTCCTCGCCCCCGGCGTCGTGCCCGTGCGCCGCGTCTCCTTCCCGAAGGGCGGCATCTTCGCGGGCGAGAGCCACCGCCTCACGGAGGCGGGATTGGCGGGAGGCTCCGGCCTCTCGGAAGCGATCGCCGCGGGCGCGGAGCAGATCCTCTTCGTCACCGCCGCGCCGGAAGAGGCGCGGCCTCTCCCGCGGCGCCGCGGGGCGCGCGCGCTGGCCGACGGCGTGCTCGCCGTCCTCGAGCGCCAGGCCGTCGAGGTGGACCTGCGCGCGACGGAGCGCCTCAACCGCATGGTCGAGACCCTCGGCCATCGCACGGACGACGGCGGCCGCGGCTGGCAGGATCCGGCGACGGGCCGGATCTACCGCTCGGTCGACCTCTACGTGATTCGCCCGGACCGGCGCGTGCTCGCGCCGCTGGACCTGGACGGATCGGAGGACCCCGCGACCGAGGTCCGGACGACCGCCACCGACCTGCTCGAGCTCGGATACCGCGACGCCTACCGTCTCTTCGTGGAGCCGGTGGTGGGCGCGGTCCCGGAGACGCCGGCGGCGGCGGAGCCGCGCCCCCAGGCGGTCGAGCTGTGAGCTCGGAGAAGGGCGGCGGCCGGACGCGGCGCGGCATCGGCACGCGCGCGGTCCACGGCGACGGCGGGCCGCGGCAGGGCCCGCTCACCACGCCCATCGTCCAGTCGTCCACGTTCGTGTTCGACTCCGCCGGCGAGATGCGCCGGTATCTGGACGGCGACCCCGACCTCGCCTTCGAGTTCTACACGCGCTACGGCAACCCGACCCTCCGCGCGCTGGAAGAGGCGCTGGCCGCCCTGGAGGGAGCGGAGGCGGGCGTCGTCTTCGCTTCCGGGATGGCCGCGGCCACCACCGGCATCCTCTCCGTCCTCGAAGCGGGAGACGAGGTGCTGGCCAGCGCGTCGCTCTACGGGGGCACGACGAAGTTCGTGCGCGACCTGCTGCCGAGATGGGCCATGACCAGCCGGATCGTCGCGCCCGCGGATCTCCTGAGGCTGCGCGAGATCGCCACGCCGCGCAGCCGCCTGGTCGTGCTGGAGAGCCCGACCAATCCCGCGGTCGAGGTGATCGACATCGAGGAGGTCGCGCGCCAGGCCCATGCCGCCGGCCTCGCCGTCATGGTCGACAACACGTTCGCCTCGCCCTTCCTGCAGCGGCCGCTGGGGCTGGGCGCCGACATCGTCATGCACAGCCTGACCAAGGCTCTGGGCGGGCACAGCGACATCATGGGCGGCGCCCTCGTGGGCAGCCGCGCGCGCATGGACCGCGTCCGCGACCTGATGAAGGTCCTGGGCGGGATCCTCGATCCGCATTCCGCGTTCCTGGTCCTGCGCGGCCTCAAGACCCTCCACCTCCGCGTGGCCCGGCAGTGCGAGAACGCGATGGCCCTCGCCGTCCACCTCCAGGACCACCCGAAGGTGGCGCACGTCGTGTACCCCGGCTTGCCCAAGCACCCGGGCCACGAGGTGGCGCGGCGCCAGATGTCGTCGTACGGCGGGATGGTGGCCTTCGTCCTGCGCGGCGGTCTTCCCTCCGCGGAGCGCTTCTACGACGGCCTGCGCCTCATGGCGCGTGCGGCCAGCCTGGGCGGCGTGGAGACCCTGGTCAGCCTGCCCGTGCACACCTCCCACCACGGGTATTCCGAGGCGCAGCTGCGCGCGGCCGGCATCGACCCCGGGCTCGTGCGCGTGTCGCTCGGCGTGGAGGATGCGGCCGACCTGATCGCGGACGCGGACGCCGCCCTCGAAGGCGTGGCGGCTTCCTGATGCGAACGGCCAACGAGCTGATGATCACCATCGTGCTTGGGGGCCTGGGAGTGTACTTCTCCGTCCTCAACGGCCGCGGTCTCCTGCGCTACGCGCAGTTCCGCCGGGTGCGGCGCACCGCCGTCCTGACCTGGCCCCTTCCTCACCCCCGCCATTACGCCTTGCAGCTCATCCTCGGCGTGGTGAGCGGCGCGGTGGCCGTCCTCAACGGCTCCCTGGACCGGCCGATCCATCACGTCTTCAGCCAGGCGGTGATGGCCCTCTACTTCATCCTCATCCTGCCCCTGTCCACGCGCATCCAGGTCGGCTTCTACCGCGACGGCGTGTGGGCGGACGCGGGCTTCCTGCCCTACGCACGCATCGGACGCATGGCCTTCCGCGAGACACCGGACATCGTGCTCTACCTCATGCCGCGCGGCGCCTCGCGCCCGCTGCGCCTGCCCGTTCCGCCCGCGGAGTACGGGGCCGTCCGCAAGGTCCTGGAGGAGAAGAAGCGCGAGGGGCTCGTGCAGACCCAGGAGCGGATCCTTGGACTCTGAGCACCTGGACGAGGACGAGGCGCCCATCGCGGTCGTGCTGGTGACCCGGCGCCAGGGCCGCGAGTTCGTGGACGCGGAGCACAAGGTCCGCACCCTCCAGGAGCTGTACGACCTGTGCCGCCATGCCGCGCCCGGCCAGCTGGCCCGGGTGTACCTGCGCGGACCCGACGGCGAGATCCGCCTCAGCTTCGCGAGCTTCATCGCCCGCCGCCGCTAGCCGCCGTCGCCGGCCGCCGCCCCTTGCCCGCGTCGCGGCACAACTCATAGACTCGCGAGCATGCTCCTGACACTCGCCGTCCTTGCCCTGCTCGCTCCCCAGGCCTCGCCTGTCCCGAGCCCCGGTGCCGGCCCGGGGCGGCGGCCGGCGCGTGCCGAAGCCTCGCCCCGTCCCGCCGCCTCCGACGAGCCGGGCGCGGGCGAAACCGCGGCGGGGGAGAAGGCGAAGGACCGCGAGGCCGCGCGCGAGAAGGAGGAGCCCCCCGTCGTCACGCGCCACGAGGCGCGGATCGGCGGCCGCACGCTGCGCTATTCCGTCACCACGGGGATGATGCCCCTGAAGAACGAGGCGGGGGAGACCGAGGCCAGCATCTTCTATATGGCCTACGTGGCGGAGCGGGCGGGCGGACCGGAGAAGCGGCCGCTCACGTTCTCGTTCAACGGCGGCCCCGGGTCGTCGTCGGTCTGGCTGCACCTGGGCGCCATCGGGCCCAAGCGCGTGCGCATGCTCGACGAGGGCGCGATGCCGGCGCCGCCTTTCGAGCTCGTGGACAACGACGCGACCTGGCTCGACCTCACCGACCTCGTCTTCATCGACCCCGTCGGAACCGGCTATAGCCGGCCCAGGAAGCCGGAGCTGGGCAAGAAGTTCTGGGGGGTCGAAGGCGACATCCAGTCCGTCGGCGAGTTCATCCGGCTCTACCTGAGCCGCCACGAGCGCTGGGCCTCGCCGCTGTTCCTCGTGGGCGAGAGCTACGGCACCACGCGCGCGGCTGGGCTCTCCGGACATCTCGTGGACCGCGGCATCGCGCTCAACGGGATCATGCTGGTCTCGTCCGTCCTCAACTTCCAGACCAACCGCTTCGCGCGCGGCAACGACACGCCGTATCCGTTGTTCCTCCCGACCTACGCCGCGACGGCCTGGTACCACAAGAAGCTGCCCGCCGATCTGCAGGGCAAGCCACTGCGCACGTTCCTGGACGAGGTGGAGCGGTGGGCGGCGGTGGACTACCCGGCGGCGCTGGCCAAGGGGGACCGGCTCGCGGGGACGGAGCGCGCGGCGGTGGCGGAGCGTCTGTCCCGCTACACCGGACTCGACAAGGAGTACGTGGAGCAGAGCGACCTGCGCATCGAGATCCAGCACTTCTGCAAGGAGCTGCTGCGCGAGCGCCGGCGAACGGTCGGCCGCCTGGACAGCCGCTTCGAGGGGATCGACCCGACGGCGGCCGGCGAGCGGCCGGACTACGACCCGAGCATGGCCGCCATCCGACCGCCCTACACGTCGACGTTCAACGACTACGTGCGCCGGTCGCTCGGCTACAAGAGCGACCTGACGTACTACATCCTGGGGGGCGGGATCGGCACGCCCTGGGACTACGGCACGCCGAACGGCTATGCCGACGTGAGCGAGTCGCTGCGCAGCGCTTTCGCCAAGAACGCGGCCATGCGGCTCTTCGTGGCGTCGGGCTACTACGACCTGGCCACGCCGTACTTCGCGACGGATTACACGCTCACCCATCTGGGCCTGGATCCGAGCCAGAAGGGGCGGATCAGCACGTCGCAATACGAAGCGGGCCACATGATGTACATCAGCACGCGGGAGCTGGGGCGGCTGAAACAAGACGTTGCGAGGTTCATCCAGGGAAGTCTGTCCGCCGCGCCGCCTCCAGATCTGGCAACGCCGGCCAAGCCATAGGCGGCGCGGAAGAATACGGGACGGAGTGTCCGTTGTTCTGATGACAGACCGACCTGGCCACAACCTCTATCTGCTAATCGTGTCGATCGATTTTCCGTTACGCGATCCGTTGGGCGATCGACTCGGTTAGCACGATCGAGGCTCTAGCCAACTTTTATTTTTCTCCGCCCGGAGTTTCGGACCCGCCTTTTCGATCGCGCAGTCCCGCTGCATTGACGCTCGATCTCTTGGATCGATCCTGGAGGGCGCTTTCCGCCGCTCACGCAGTCCGTGCGCATACGCGACCGCGCGCCGCAAAGGACCCTCGTGTGGCGCTCTGCGCGCCGGCGCCGCGCTCGCGGTGCATCGAAAAAACACCGTGATACATACACCTCATGAATACGAACCTCCTCACTCTCGCATCGGGCCTCTCGGATCAAGATCTCCTCGCCCGCATCGCCGCTCTGGCCGGGAAAGAGAGAGAAGCGTGCGTCGAGCTCGTGGCCCACCTGGCGGAGCTCGACACGCGCGCTTCCCTCTACGCCGCTCATGGCTACGGCACACTCTTCAATTACTGCAGAGAGGCCCTCGGACTCTCCGAGGATGCCGCCTGCAACCGGATCGGCGCCGCGCGGGCCTGTCGGCGTTTCCCCGTCATCCTCGATGCCCTCGCCTCAGGCGCGTTGTCCCTCACCTCGGTCCGGATGCTCAACCCACATCTCACGCCCGAGAACCATCAGGCGGTGCTCGCGCGGGCCAGCGGCCGCAGCCGCCGCGAGATCGAGGCCCTGGTGGCGGAACTGGCGCCGCGACCGGATGTGCCCTCGTCTGTCCGCAAGCTTCCCGGGGTCACACCCGCGGCGCCGACGCTCCTCTCCGTAACCGCGCCGTCGTCTTCGACTGAAACGCAGCCGACCATCGGCATGGCTCTGGATTCGGCGGCTCCGATGAGCGCACCGGCCGCGCTACCGGCCACGCGCCGGCCGATCATCGAGACGACATCGCCCCAGCGTTACCGCGTCCAGTTCACGATCGGCCCCGAGAGCCACGACAAGCTGCGGCGCCTTCAGGCACTACTGCGTCGCGAGATCCCGAATGGTGATCCCGGCGCGATCTTCGACCGCGCGATCGCTCTTCTTCTCGAGAGGGTCGAAAAGCAGAAGCTGGGCGCGGCGACGAAACCGCTAGTGCCTCGCGCTATCCGCCCCGGGGCGGATAGCCCGGCCTCGAGCGGCCCACTCGCCTCGCGTCACACGGCGAGCCACATCCGGCGATCGGCCTGGCGGGACGATGGAGGCCAGTGCGCCTTTGTCAGCAAGGATGGGCGCCGCTGCACGGAGCGCGCATTCCTGGAGTTTCATCACATCCGGCCCTACGCGCTGGGAGGACCGACCTCCGTCGACAACATCTCGCTTCGCTGCCGGCGCCACAATCAATACGAGGCCGAGCTGGTGTTTGGTCCGCGCACCAGGCATACCGAAGGTGACTCCTGATGCCCGACCCGGCGACAGCCTCGTGCCGCGGCGATCCGGCCAGTCATCTTCGTGCGCGGTCACCTTCGCGCCACCAACCCCGTCACGTAAGCGCGTGCGTCCTCGTCGAACCACGGAGGATCGCCCGCGAGAGCATTCTCGCGCGCGTGCTCGACAGAGCTCGTGGCAGGAATGGCGCAATGCACCCGCGTGTCGCTGAGGATCCACTTCAACAGCGCCTGCGCCCATGTACGGATGCCAAAGCGCCGCAGCGGCTCCAGAGACTCCGGTGCCGGGCTTCGTTGCACCAGTGTTCCCACTCCCAGCGGCTGCATGACGATCACGCCGAGCCCCAGCTGCGCCGCCGCGGGGAGGACCTCGGATTCCACGACCCGGTCGGCCACGTTGTAGGGAATCTGGATCTGCGCGATCCGCCCCGTCGCCATCACGCGCAAGAGCTCCGGCAGTGCCCCGTGGCTGTAGTGCGTCGCGCCAACCACGCGCACCGTCCCGCGCTCGCGCAGCTCCTCCAGGTAGGGCAGGTGCTCGCGCCAGCTCACGAGGTTGTGGACCTGGTAGATGTCCACGCGGCCGCCGTACCACTCGAGCGCCCGCGCGACCTGCTGCCGGCCTTCCGGCGCGGACGGCGTCCAGACCTTGGTGGCGACCAGGGCCTCGTCCCGACGGCCCTCCAGGCCGCGGGCGAGCACGGCCTCAGCCCGGCCGTACATCGGCGAGGTGTCGAACAGCCGCGCGCCGGCCTCGAGAGCGGCGGCGGCCACCGCGCGGCACCCCTCCTCCGCCGAGGGCTTGGAGACGTCGAAGGTCCTCCAGGTGCCCATCCCGATGGTCGGGACGGCCAGCCCGGAGCGACCCAGGACGCGTATCTCCAGGGCGTGCCTGCCTAGGGAGTGGCGGGCGGCACGGCGGGTTCGAGGAGCGCGCGGATCTTCTGCTCGAAGGCGGCGAAGGGCAAGGCCCCTACGATCTTCCATCCCTCCATGGCGCCGGGAGCCGTCTTTCCGATGACGAACGTCGGCGTACCCGACACGCCGACCGCCGTCGCCTCGTCGAGGTCCTTCTGGAGCGCGGCCGCGAACTTGTCCGCGGCCAGGCACGCCTGGAAGGCCTTGACGTCGAGGCCGGACGCGCCCGCGTAGCCGAGCACCGCCGCCGGGAAGAGCTTGTCCGCGTTGGAGGCGAGCACGCTGCGGAACTCCCAGTACTTGCCCTGCTCGCCCGCGCAGCGCGAGGCGATGGCCGCGCTCTTGGCATGCGCGTGGAAGCCGAGCGGGAAGTCCCGGCTGACGAAGCGGACCTTCCCGGTGTCGATGTAGGCCTTCTTGATGTCCGCGAACGTCGTCGTGTGGAACTGATGGCAGAACGGGCACTCGAGGTCGGTGTACTCGACCATCGTGATTGGAGCGTCGGCTCGCCCCAGGATCGGCCCGGACGGAACGGAGAACGTGACGCGCTCGTCCTGGGGCGGACCGGGTGGGGCGGGCGCCAGCGGTTGCGCCTGCGCCTGGCGCTCCAGGAGCTGCCGGATCTGGCGCAGCTCCTTCAGGATCTCGTCCGCCTGCTTCTCCGTGATCGACTGGGCGTGCCCCGCGCGGGGCGAGGCCAGGACGCCGAAGGCAATCGCGAGCAGGGTGAAACGAAGGTGGCGTGTCACGGGCGGCGACTGTCGCATGCGCCCACGCGACGTGTCAACGCGGCGCCGTACTGCGTTTGACACCGGCTCGCGCCTGAGTACACTCCCGCCATCCCTTCACGCCGTTCCCCTGGATTCGCACCGTACCCAACCGCAACGACGGTCCAACGGAGGTGCTTGCGTGCGGCTTCCTGGTCCACGGCTCGCCGTGTACGCGTCGGTCGAGGCCGATCCCTGGCGCTGGGTGGTGGCCGCCGGTGGCGCCGCGATCATCTCCCTCGTCTTGAGCCTCGGCACTCCGGCGGCGGTGGACGCGCAGAGCTGCTCGCTGCCGCCCAGTGCGACCTGCCCGACGAATTGCGCCACCTGCGTCCAGCAGAACGCATCTTGCGATGTCACCACGGCCTGTGGCGCGAGCGGCTGTCCTTCCGGCTACACCCAGATCAATAGCACCAGCTGCGCGATCTTCCTTCGCTCCTATCAGTGCCGTAGATTCGGCACCGTCGGCACGTCGCAGTGCTCCACCTGCCCGGCCGGCCGTTACGGTCCGAGCTGCGCCCCCTGCCCCACGTTCAACGGACAGGTCTGCGGCGGGCGGGGGACGTGTAGCGACGGCTACTACGGCAGCGGCCAATGCACATGCTTCACGGGCTCCAACGGCCCGCTATGCCAGTACACCAACCAGACCACGTGCAACGGCCACGGCACCGCCAACTACGACGGGTCGTGCTCGTGTTCCACCGGGTTTGCCGGAGCGAGCTGCAACGCGTGCGCTCCCAGCTACTTCGGGTATCCAAGCTGCAAGTACTGCAACGCCAGCACGACCTGCAGCGGCGCCGGCACCTGTGATGCCCAGGGCAACTGCGTGTGCAACGCGAACCGCACGGGCGCTAGCTGCAGCGTCTGCGCGACCAACTACTACGGCTATCCGGCGTGCACCTACTGCGTGGCTTCGTCCACCTGCAACAACCACGGTTTTTGCAATGCGGTCGGGGGCTGCGTGTGCAACAGCGGGTTCACCGGGACGAACTGCCAGGTGGACGTCGACGAATGCGCGAACAATCCCTGCCAGAACGGCGGCCAGTGCACGAACCTGCCCGGCACCTACGCCTGCGTCTGTCCGGCCGGCTTCACCGGCGCGCAGTGCCAGGTCAACGTCAACGACTGCGTGAACAACCCCTGCCAGAACGGAGGGCAGTGCGTCGACGGCGTGAACTCCTACGTGTGCCAGTGCCCGGCCGGCTATTCGGGGGTGAACTGCGAGACGCCCGTGCCGGCCACGCCGCGCGCCGAATGTGTCGCGCCCGACCCCGGCAACCCCGCCCTGCGCGTCGTCGTCTTCGGCTACGAGCGCATCGCGAACGTGCCTCCGCTCACCGCCGCCGTCGGTCCCGACAACAACGTGGTGGTGAGCGCGCCCGACGGCAGCGCGCCGACGGATGTGGGGGACGTGGGCCAGCCGACGACGCTGCTGCCAGGTATTCATTCGGGTGCGTTCGCGTTCCGCTTCGATCCCGCGACCCAGAGCGTGACCTGGACGCTCAACGGGGGTTCGGCCAGCCCGTCGTCGGCGACGCCCGTGTGCGGCGGCGTCCCCGGTCCGACGGGGCCGCCCGGCCCGAAGGGTGCGGACGGACTTGACGGCGCCACCGGGCCCCAAGGTCCGGAAGGCACTCCGGGTCAGGACGGCGCGACGGGAGCGCAAGGCCCCGTCGGGCCGGCCGGCGGCCAAGGGCCGGAGGGAGCGCCCGGGCAGATCGGACCGGAAGGCCCGCAGGGTCCCGTGGGACCACAAGGCCCGGAGGGAGCGCAAGGTCCCCAGGGTGCAACCGGGCCGCCGGGGCCGGAGGGTCCGGCCGGGCCGCAAGGTCCGCAGGGAGCGCAAGGTCCGCAGGGCGTGCCCGGCGCGACGGGACCGATCGGCCTGGGCCTCTCCTTCGTCAACGTCGCCGTTTCGGCGAGCGGGCCGCTCGTCCTGCCTCCCGGCAACGCGAGCGTGATGTTCACGGTGAGGGTCACGCCGGCGACGGCGCTCGACCTGCGGTTGCCGGCGGCGGCTCAGAGTCTTGCCCGCTTCGTCACCATCCGCCGCCTCGACACGCGCGGCCGCGTGATCGTGCGGCCGGCGGCCGGAGATCACATCGAGGGCAAGGATCCGGACGCGATCACGCTGGAGAATCGATCGGACTACGTGACGCTCGTGAGCGACGGCCAGGCCTGGTTCGTGTTCTCCGAAGGACGCTGACACGGCTGCCGCGCGGGCCGCGCCATGACACAGTTTGGCACCGGCCGCGGTTGGTGAGGGCGCGGCCGCTCGGCTAGACTGACCGGTCATGAGCGGGTCCAACGTCCAACCCGCGCCGGTCAAGGGTTTCCTCGAGCGCCTGCAGGACGGCGTGGTCGTCGGCGACGGCGCCATGGGCACGATGCTGTACGCCCGCGGCGTCTTCGTGAACCGCTGCTTCGACGAGCTGAACCTGTCCAACCCGGCGCTCGTCCGGTCCGTGCACGAGGAGTACCTCGAGGCGGGCGCGGACATCATCGAGACCAACACCTTCGGGGCGCATCGCTACAAGCTCGGGCCCCACGGCTTCGATCAACAGGTCCGCAAGATCAATCGCGAAGGCGCGCGCGTGGCCCGCGAAGCCGCCCAGGGCCGGGGGCTCGTGGCGGGGTCGGTGGGGCCGCTGGGCAAGCCCCTGGAGCCGCTCGGCAACATCGCGTTCGACGACGCCGTCGCCGCCTATCGCGAGCAGGCGGAGGGACTGGCCGAGGGTGGCGTGGACCTCTTCGCGGTCGAGACCATCCCCGCTCTCGACCAGGCCCGCGCCGCCGTCACCGCCATCCGCGCCGTGAGCGCGCTGCCCATCACCGTCTCCATGACCTTCACGGAAGAGGGCACCACCTTCTACGGCGACAAGCCCGAGGACGTGGTGCGGACCCTCGAGGACTGGGACGTCAGCGTGGTCGGCGCGAACTGCAGCCAGGGCCCCCAGCCCATGCTGGAGACGGTGCAGCGCATGGCCGCGGTCGCGCGCCGGCTGAAGCTCTCGGCCATGCCCAACGCGGGCGCGCCCGCCATGGTGGACGGCCGCTACGTCTACCTCTGCACGCCCGAATACATGGCCTCCTACGCGCGCCGCTTCATCGCGGCCGGGGTCACCGTGGTCGGAGGCTGCTGCGGGACGACTCCCGCCCACATCCGGAACCTCGTGCGC
>Ga0209382_10001791_pt1 | contig 33035 bp, 29 predicted proteins | sample SoiMetdeltSBSDD5_FD_187599 | JGI IMG/M metagenome (GOLD analysis project Ga0209382, IMG submission 187599) | Bulk soil microbial communities from a Populus tree surrounding site in Tennessee, USA - Soil MetaG P. deltoides SBSDD5 (SPAdes) (version 2) | ecosystem: Environmental > Terrestrial >...
CTTGCAAATTCTGTCAGAACTGGGACATGAGCAAGTCGCGCGAGATGGACACTCTCGCAGACCGCGCGAGCCCGGAGCAGCTTGCGTCATCGGCACAGCGACTGGGGTGCGCGAGCGTCGCGTACACGTACAACGATCCAGTCGTGTTCATGGAATACGCGGTCGACGTTGCCGATGCTTGCCGCGAGCGGGGCGTGCGCAGCGTCGCAGTCACCGCTGGCTACATGTGCCCACCGCCGCGAGCGGAGTTCTACGAGCACATGGACGCTGCCAACGTTGACCTCAAAGGCTTCACCGAACGCTTCTACCGCAAGATCTGTGGCGCCGAGCTCGGTGCTGTGCTGGAGACACTCGAATATCTCCACCACGAGACCAAAGTCTGGTTCGAAATCACCACGCTGCTGATCCCCGACGAGAACGACTCGAACGCCGAGCTCGAACAGATGACGCGCTGGATCGCCGACAAGCTCGGCCCGGACGTGCCGCTGCACTTCACTGCGTTCCATCCGGACTGGAAGATGATGGACAAGCAGCGCACGCCTGCAGCGACGCTGACTCGTGCGCGGGAAATCGCGCTGAAGAACGGTCTGCACTACGTGTACACCGGCAACGTGCACGACCCGACAGGTTCGAGCACATATTGCACGGGCTGCGGCAGCCGCGTGATCGAGCGCGATTGGTATGAGTTGGGTGAGTGGCGGCTGGATGCGCAGGGCCGCTGCCTGCAATGCGCCGCGCAATTGCCCGGCGTCTTCAAGGGCGCGCCGGGCACTTGGGGTGCCCGGCGCTTGCCGGTCAGGATTGCCCTCTCGAGCTAGATTGAAAAGTTAGAAGCGCCACGCTCCCGAGAACCAGAACGCGTCGGCGTCATCGATCACGTCGGACTCGATGCGCTGGTATTCCAGCCGGGCATTCAGACGCTGGAAGATCGTCATGCCGACACCGACACCGTACGTGAAGTCGTTCTCGCTCGAGCTGGAGTCGAAATCCGGCCCGTTGTCGAGATCGACGGACGCGTCGACGTCATAGAACAAGTAGCCGACCTTGCCGAACAGCTCGACCGGCCCGACCGGTATCGTGCCGATGAGCGACGGCTCGAAGCCGCTGATATCCGCGCGAAAGTCGCCGCTCGAACCCGACGTTTCGAAGCGGTCGCTCGGACCGCCGAAGTCGACGTAGGCCAGCTCCAGCGAAAAGTAAGGATTCATACGCCAGCCGACGAACGCCTTCCATGCGGTGTCGCTGTCGTCGAGACTCTCGATGGCCTCATCCGTCTGGTCGATGTCGTCGAGTTTCAGATTGAACTGACCGACGCCGCCGCCAAGATAAAAGCCTTCGTCGTTCTCGTCTGCGCTTTGCGCGAATGCGCTGCTGCAGGCGAGGGAGCCGGCGGACGCTCCTGCGACGACCATTGCCAAAACAACTGCTCGATTCATGCCCAATCTCCTGCGTACCTGCGGGTGCAAGCTTGTGACAACAAAACGACGTGCTGTCACACGCGGTTCCGCAGGTGCTGTTGTAAAACAGCCGCAGGTCAGAATCGGCCGTCAGTGAAAACTATTGTCCGAACACCCAGCGAATAAGTTCCGCATGAATTGCTTCGCCCGAGCCGGTGTGTGCGCCAGGATGATTCACCATGATGACGACGACATAGGTGCGGCCCGACGCCGCGTTGACGAAACCAGCGAGTGCGCTCACGTCGTCGATACGACCGGTCTTGAGTCGGATGCGTCCGTGCATGCCGGGCGAGTTGAAGCGATTGCGCAATGTGCCGTCCGTTGCGGACAGCGGCAGCGACGCGGCGAATTCCGGCATGAACGGACTGTGCCACGCGACGTCGAGCATCTCGCCAAGTCCGCGCGCCGTGACGCGTTCGCTGCGCGACAGTCCCGAACCGTTCTCCAGCACGAATCCATTTGCATTGACGCCGCGCTTGGCGAGCCACGCGCGCATCGCATTACGCCCGCGGTCGGCGCTCGCGGGCGGACCGAAGGCCTCGACGCCCAGCGTCAACATCAAGGTCCGCGCCATTACGTTATTCGAGAATTTGTTGACGAGGCGGATGATCTCGGCGAGCGGCAGCGAGTCGTACTCGAACACGAGGCGCGCGTCCTGCGGCAACGGTGCCAGGCGTGCTGCGCCGTCGATGACGCCGCCCGACTGCGTCCACATCGTGCGAAACGTTCCGTATGCGTAGTCGGGCGCAGTCATGATCGCGCGCGTGACCGAGTAGACGCCGCATGAAACGGGGAACACGCCGCGCACGACGAGCGTGTTCGGGTCGGTGCGATCCGGCATGTCGAACACGATGCCGCCATCCGCCGGGTTGCAGCGCCCGGTGCCCAGCCGCACTTCGTTCTTCAGCACCAGGTTCGCGGGCAGCGGACTGACGACGATCTGCGGGCGCGAGCGCTGCCCGAACGGATTCACGGTGAAGCGCGAGCTCTGGAAGTTCACCATCAGCGCATCCGGCAGCACGTTGTAGCTGCGGAACGGCTGCGCATCGAAGTCGGCGCGGCTGTCGGTGATCGGTCCGAAGTAGTTGTTGTCGATGACGACGTCGCCGGTGATCTTCGCCAGCCCGCGCTCGCGCAGTCCCTGGACGAAGCTCCACCAGCGCTCGTCGGTCATGTAAGGATCGCCGCCGCCGACCAGGTACAGGTCGCCGTAGAGCACGCCGTGATCGATGCGGCCGGCGGCATGAGCGCGGGTCTTCCACGTGTACGCCGGCCCCAGCGAGTCCAGCGCCGCGAACGTCGTCAACACCTTGATCGTCGAGGCGGGGCTGCGCACGGCCTCGCTGTTGAGATCGACGACTACTTCGTTCGTGCCGGCGTCGCGCACGTAGATGCTGACGTGGTTCGCTGGAACACCGACCTGCGCCATCGCGCGCGAGACGGCCGGCGGGAGCTGAGCGCCTTGGACGGGACCCTGCGCACCGAGCGCCAGGAGCGCTGCCAGCGCAATGAGACGGTTGAGCATTGACGAAGACGTTCGATCAGAAGCGAGCGACGCGGAAGTCTATACTGCGCGCCACCTGTTCGTGGGCGCGCAGCGGAGCCGCAATGCGTCGGTTGTGGAATACCTTCCTCAAGGGTCTGGTCGCCGTCTTGCCGGTGACCCTCACGGTCTACCTGGTGTGGTGGCTCGGCAGCACGGCCGAGCGGATTCTCAGCGGGCCGTTGCGAGCGCTGCTCCCGGAGGACCGTTATTGGCCGGGGCTGGGGCTGCTGGTCGGCTTCCTGCTGGTGCTGCTGGTCGGCGTCCTGGTCAATGCGTATGTCGTGCGCTACCTGCTGCGCATCGGCGAGGCGTTCCTGGCGCGTATTCCGATCGTCAAGACGATCTTCGGCGCCTTCAAGGACATCACGCAGTTCCTGCCGGCCGGCGGCAAGGAGCGCGACCTCAAGCGCGTCGTGCTGTGGCGCTTCAACAGCGCGCAGCTCATCGGCTTCGTGACCGAAGAGCACGTCAGCCCGCGCCTGTTCGGCAACAACGGCGACGGGCTGGTGGCGGTGTACTTCCCCATGAGCTACCAGATCGGCGGCTACACGCTGTACCTGCCGGTCTCCGAGCTCACTGAAACGGATCTGTCGGTGCAGGAAGCGATGCGCATGGTGCTGATCGGCGGCGTGACCAGCCACGCTGCGCAGCCGGCAGCAGCCCGCTGAGGTCCGCGTCATGCTCATCGGCCACGTGGCGGTCCGCACGCCGTTTCCCTGGCGGCACATGCTCGACTATTTCGCGCACCGCCTCATCCCGCAGTTCGAGCGCATCGAGCACGACTGCTACGTGCGGCAAGTGGGCGCGCGCGCGATCGCGGTCGCCTACGACCCGGCGAGCGCGCAACTGCAAGTTACTGCGAATGGGCGCGTCAAAGCCGAGCCGGTGCTGCACAACGTCGGTCGCCTGCTCGATGTGAGCTATGACGCCGAGCGCATTCACAAGCATCTGCGCCGCTCGCCAGTGCTCAAGCGGCGCATCGCGAACGTTCCTGGCATGCGGCCGCTCGGTGCGTGGTCGCCGTTCGAGCTCTGTGTGCGCACGATCCTCGGTCAGCAAGTGACCGTGGCAGCGGCGGGCACGCTGATGCGCCGCCTCGTCGAGCGCTGCGGCACCGTCACGCCGGAATGCGTCGCCGATGCAAACTTCGTGAGCATCGGCATGCCAGGGAAGCGCGTGGATACGGTCCGCACATTCGCGCGTGCGGTCGCCGATCGACGCGTGGACTTCGAGCGGCCGTGGTCCGAAGTCGAAGCGGCACTGAAAGAGCTGCCCGGATTCGGGCCGTGGACGCGGGCCTATCTCGCAATCCGCCTTGGACGCGACCCGGACGCGTTCCCGGAGACCGACCTCGGCCTGATCCGCGCGGCCCAGGTCGACTCGCCCGCGCAGCTCCTGGCCTTGTCGGATGCCTGGCGACCGTATCGCGCCTATGCAGCCACGTACCTGTGGGCAGTGAGCGAAAGTCGCCCGGCGGTGTGACCCGCGTCTCGACCTGCCAATTTCTGTCACCCGCGAATTGTGGGCGGTTTAACAATTTGCGCGTGTGCTGCGCCGTCCTCAATAGCACTACTGCTAGCATCGGCGGCGGTTAAATCTTCGCGCGCACATCGATCGTGTCCGAAGCAAATATTCGACAAATACGCATTCTTCACGTGGTGAGCTCTGGGGCCGTCGCCGCGAGCCTGCAGCAGTCTTTGCTGATGCCGCTGCTCACGCGCATGCCCAAGCAACGCGTCAAAACGCAGGTGGTCTGTCTGGCCCCCGGCGCGGTGCCGGCTGCAGTGCTGCGCCAGAACGGCGTGCCCGTGCATGACGTCGCGCTGTCGCGCCAGAATTTTGCGTTCGGCGCGCTCGGCGAGCTGGCGAAAGCCGCCAAGGCGTTCAAGCCCGACGTCATCCACGTCTGGGGCTATACCGCGCAGATTTTCGCGAACAGCCTGCGCAAGAAGGTCGATCGCAGGATCAAGGTCGTCTGGACGGTCGCCAACACCACGCCGCTGCCGCGCGGTGCCGGCCTGATCGATCGGCAGAAGATCAAGCAAGTCGCCAAGGCTGCAGCCACCGCCGACCGCATCGTCTATGCATCGGACGCCGGCGGCGCGCAGCATCGACGCGTCGGATTCCCGGAGGCCGATCAGCTCACGATTCCGCCGGGCATCGATGCGACCCGTTTCAAGCCCGACCCGGCCGCGCGGCGCAAGCTGCGCGAGCAGCTCCATCTCGCGCCGGAAGCCTTCGTCATCGGCATGGCCGCCCCATTCCAGCCGGAGTACGACCATCCGACCTTCGTCAAAGGCGTCGGGGAGCTGATCAAGTCGAATCCGAATGTCGCAGTCGTGCTCGCCGGGCACGGCGTGCAGAAGGGCAACGGCCCGCTGATGGCGCTCGTCGGCGGCGGAACACTCGCGTCGCGCGTGCAGTTGCTGGGCGAATGGTCCGACCTCGCGTCGCTGTTCAATGCCTGTGACGTCGTATGCTCGAGCGCTCTCAACGATGGTGCTCGCATGACGCTCGTCGCGGCGATGCTGTGCGGCGTGCCGTGCGTCGCGACCGGCATGGGCGCACAAGGCGAGGTCATCGGGCACTACGGTGTCGCGATCGAACCAGGCAGCCCGGCGGCTTTCGTGAAAGGCATTCAGCGCGTGTTGCAGCTCACGCCGGAGAAGCGCGCCGCGATGGCGCACGGTGCCCGCAAGCACGCGCTGCAGAACTACGTTTACGTGCGCTCGCTGCAGAGGTATCTGCAGTTGTACTACGACCTCATCGGTCGCCAGTCGCTGGTCACCCAGGAGATGCCGACGCCGGAAATCGACGCCAGCGTCCCGGTGCCGGCGAAGGTCGGCGCGACAGTCGACTCGAAGAAGCCGCTGGTGACGCTCGCGGAGCTCTCCGATCCGGACTCGCTGGAAGCGAAAGTCGCGGAGGCCAAGGAGGAGCTGCCGAAGTGGCGCCTCGAGCAGGAGCAGCAGCGCGCCAAGCGCGAGCAGGAAGTGTCGGACAAGATCGCCACTTCGCAATCGAGCGGCGATGTGCTGCAGGTGTTCGAAGCCGAGCTGGCGAAACCGCAGAACAATGACAGAGCGTTCAACGAACGCGCGCGCGGCGTGGCCGACGAGTCGGAAGAGCTGCTGTCGATGGAGGCAATCGCTGCGCCGAAGCCCGGTGCGGCTCGCCCCGAACCCGCGCCTGCGCCCGTACTGGTACCCGCACCGACGGTTGCTGTTGCACCTACGCCGGCTGTTACGCCAACGCCGGTTACTGCAACAGCGCCGCCGGTTGCACCAACTCCCGCGGTTGCACCCGCACTCGCCCCCGCACCCGCACTCGCCCCCGCACCCGCACTCGCCCCCGCACCCGAGCCCGAATCCGTTACGCAGCCGCTTGCAGCGCTGGCGTTACTCGAGACTCCGGTCGAACAACCTGTGCAGCTTGGACTGCTCGGGGGTGAAGCGCCGGCGCCGGCAGCGCCGCCGCCGGCATCCGATGAGTCACTGCAGCTCGAACTGCTGGCTGACCCTCCGCAAAGAATGTCGGGCTGAAGCCCGACCTACAGCGCCTTCCCCGTAGGTCGGGCTTTAGCCCGACCCCTTCCGCAGCGACGCTGCGTCCCGCGCCAATTCTTCGATAGCCTGCCAGTCACCGGCGCGAACGCGCTCCGGCGGCGCGACCCAGGAGCCGCCGACACACGCGACGTTCTTCAATGCCAGGTAGTCGGGCGCGGTCGCGCGCGTGATGCCGCCGGTCGGACAGAACATCACCTGCGGGAACGGACCGGCGAATGCCTTCAGCATGTTCACGCCGCCGGCTTGTTGCGCCGGAAACAGCTTGAACGTCTCGTAGCCCCAAGCCAGGCCCGCGAGCAGCTCGGTCGGCGTCATCACGCCCGGCAGCAGCGGGAACTGCACTTCAGCGGCCGCAGCCGCCAGCTCTGCAGTCAGGCCTGGGCTCACGCCGAACTGCGCGCCGGCATTGCTCGCGTCGACGAAATCGCGCGGGCGCGTCAGCGTGCCGACGCCGACCATCGCCTCGGGCAGCGCCTTGCGCATCGCTTCGATGGCCGGCAGGCACGCCGGCGTGCGCATCGTGATTTCGAGCGCACGCAGCCCGCCGGCGCACAGGGCGCGGCCGAGCGGCACCGCTTCGTCGACGTTCTCGATCGTGAGCACCGGGATCACAGGCGCGAGCGCCAGCAGCGTGCGAATGTTCATGAGGCTCATTATCCGACACCGAACAGCGAGACCGCACCCGTTTCCGCATCACTGGCGACGTCGCGGAACGTAGCGAACAGCTCGCGACCGAAGCCATGCTCGTTGCGTTCCAGGCTCGGCTGCGGTGCCGGCCGAGCGCGCAGCGTCGCGTCCGGCACGCTCACTTCCAGCGTGCCCGCGTAGCTGTCGAGCCGCACGATGTCGCCGTCCTGCACCTTGCCGAGCAAGCCTCCGGCCAGACACTCGGGCGTGAGGTGAATCGCGGCCGGCACGGCGCCGGAGGCCCCCGACATGCGCCCATCGGTGATCAACGCGACCTTGTGACCCTTGCTCTGCAGCGAGCTGAGCGTCGGCGTGAGCTGGTGCAGCTCAGGCATGCCGTTGGCACGCGGGCCCTGGAAGCGCACGACGACTATGCAATCGCGGGACAACGCGCCTGCCTTGTACGCGGCGATGACCGATTCCTGGTCGTCGAACACGGCGGCCGGCGCCTCGACGACGCGATGCTGCGGCTGCACGGCCGAGGTCTTGATGACCGCACGGCCCAGATTGCCGCGCAGGACTTTCAGTCCGCCGTCGGCACCGAACGGATCGTGCATCGGACGCAGGACGTCGAGATCGCCGCTCGTTTCAGGCACTGCACGCCACGCGAGCGCGCCGTCCGACAGCCACGGCTCGTGCGTGTACGCGTCGAGACCCTTGCCCATCACCGTCGTGGTGTCCGCATGTAACAGACCTGAGCCGAGCAGCTCCCGAATGAGGAAGCCGGTGCCGCCGGCAGCGTGGAAGTGATTCACGTCGGCGCTGCCGTTCGGGTAGATGCGCGCCAGCAGCGGCACGATTTCCGAAAGCTCGGCAAAGTCGTCCCAGTCGACGCGCATCCCGGCGGCACGCGCGATCGCGACGATATGCAGCGTGTGATTCGTGGAGCCGCCGGTGGCGAGCAGCGCCACGATCGCGTTCACGATCGCGCGTTCGTCGACGATGCTGGCAATCGGCAGGTACTCATTGCCGAGCGCAGTGATCGCGGCCGCGCGCTTCGTCGCGGCACTGGTCAACGCATCGCGCAGTGTCGTATCGGGCGGGACGAATGCCGCGCCGGGCAGGTGCAGCCCCATCACTTCCATCAACACCTGGTTGCTGTTCGCCGTGCCGTAGAACGTGCAGGTGCCCGGCGAGTGATAGCTCTGCGCTTCCGATTCGAGCAGCGCATCGCGGCCGACCTTGCCTTCGGCGAAGAGCTGGCGCACGCGCGCCTTCTCCTTGTTCGGGATACCCGAAGGCATCGGCCCGCCCGGCACGAAGATCGCAGGCAAGTGGCCGAACGCGAGCGCGCCCATCAGCAGGCCCGGCACGATCTTGTCGCAGATGCCCAGGTACAGTGCGCTGTCGAACATGTTGTGGGTGAGCGCGACGGCCGTGCCCATCGCGATGACGTCGCGACTGAACAGCGACAGCTCCATGCCGGGCTGCCCCTGCGTGACCCCGTCGCACATCGCGGGCACGCCGCCGGCGAACTGCGCGACCGCACCGGCTTCGCGCGCGGCAAGCTTGATGAGCGCAGGAAAGCGCTCGAACGGGCGATGCGCGGAGAGCATGTCGTTGTATGACGAAACGATGGCGATGTTCGGCCAGCGGGGGGCGCGCAGCTTGTCCTTGTCCGGCCCTTCCATCGCGGCGAAGCCGTGCGCCAGGTTCGTGCACGACAAGCTGGCGCGGGTTGCGTTGGAGTGCCGTGCCTGCCCGGCGCGTGCGACGTATTCGCCGCGCGGCCCGGCGCTGCGCGTGCGAATCCGTTCGGTGACTGAGCGCACGCGCTCGTGCAAAGGGGCGGCAATGTTCACGCGAGTCCTCGATTCGGCAGGTCGAGGGGATTCTAGTGACTTATTGCTACGGCGTAAGCTCCTTGGTTAACGTAGCCGCGGTTTCGGCCCGTCCATTGAAGGTTCTGCATGCACTCACTTCCCACGTTCGATCTCGTCCTGTTCGGCGGCACCGGCGACCTGGCGATGCGCAAGCTGCTGCCGGCCCTGTATCGGCGGAGCTGCGCCGGGCAGATCGACGGGCCCTCCCGCATCGTTGGGGCGGCGCGCAGCCAGCTCAGCCGCGACGAATACCTGCAACAGGTGCGCACGAGCTGCGAAACGCACCTCGGGAGCGCCTTCGACGCGAAGAAGTGGGAACAGTTCGCGGAGCACCTGCAGTACGTGCGCGTCGACGCACAGTCTGACGACGACTTTGCAAAGCTCGCCGAGCTGCTGCGCCCCCATCAGGAGCGTGTCCGGGTGTTCTTCCTGTCGACGGGGCCGGATCTGTTTGCGCCGATAGCGGAAGCGCTGGCGAAGCACTCGCTGATCACATCGACGTCGCGCGTCGTGCTGGAGAAGCCGCTCGGCTACGACGGCACTTCGTCCGCGGAGATCAACGAGCGCATCGGCAAGCTGTTCCCCGAGTCGAATATCTTTCGCATCGACCATTACCTCGGCAAAGAAGCCGTGCAGAACCTGTTGGCGCTGCGCTTCGGCAACCAGTTGTTCGAGCCGCTGTGGCGCCGCGGGCGGATCCAGCACGTGCAGATCACCGTCGCCGAGGAAGTCGGTGTCGAGCGCCGTGCGCAGTTCTACGACCAGATCGGCGCGCTGCGCGACATGGTCCAGAACCACATGCTGCAGCTCCTGTGCATCATAGCGATGGAGCCGCCCGCCAGCGGCAAGGCGGACGCGACGCGCGATGAGAAGCTCAAAGTGCTGCGCGCCTTGCGGCCGCTGACCGGTCGCGACGTTTTACAGAAGACGGTGCGCGGGCAGTACAAGGCGGGTGCGGTGAACGGCAAGCCCGTCGCCGGCTTCCTCGAAGAGAAGGACATGCCGAAGGACAGCACCACCGAGACGTTCGTCGCGCTCAAGGTCGAGGTCGACTCGTGGCGCTGGGCCGGCGTGCCGTTCTACCTGCGCACCGGCAAGCGCCTGCAGGAAAAGCAGGCGGAGATCGTGATCACGTTCGAGGACGTGCCGCTGTCGATCTACGAGCGGCCCGATCAGCCGCACGCGCTCAACCGGCTGGTGATCCAGTTGCAGCCCGAGGAGAGCATCACGCTGACCGTGCTTGCGAAGAGCCCCGGGCATGGCATGGTGCTGAAGCCGGTCGATCTGAGCCTGGACTTCGCGGATGCGTTCAAGACGCGGCAGCTCGACGCTTACGAACGGCTGCTCACCGACGTCATCAACGGCACGCTGACGCTGTTCATGCGGCGCGACGAGCTCGAAGCGGCCTGGTCGTGGATCGATCCGATTCGCGCGGCCTGGCAGCAGCACGACGAGCGCCCGAAATCCTATACTGCCGGGAGCTGGGGCCCGGCGGCCGCCAGCTCCTTGATCGGTCGCGACGGGTTTGCCTGGAGAAACGAGTTGTAATGCCGTCCCGCTGGGTCCACGAGCACCGCTTTCCCGACCGCGAGGCGCTGGCCGCTGCGCTCGCGGGCGAGATCAAAGTGGACCTGGAGGAAGCCATCGCAGCGCGCGGCACGACGAGTCTCGTCGTCTCCGGCGGCAAGACTCCCGCTCGACTGTTCGCGCGGCTGCGCGACGAGAAGATCGACTGGACGCGAACCTGGGTGACGCTCGCCGACGAGCGTTGGGTCGAGACGACGTCCGCAGACAGCAACGAGCGTTTCGTGCGCGAGAAGCTGCTGGTCGGTCCGGCTGCCGCCGCGCACTTCGTCGGCGTGAAGAATCCGGCGCCGACGCCCGAAGCGGGAGCCGACTGGGCGACTCGCGCGTTGACTCGTGTGCCGCATCCTTTCGACGTGGTCCTGCTCGGCATGGGCGAGGACGGTCACACGGCTTCGCTGTTCCCGGGCTCGCTGGCGCTGGCGCGCGGCCTCGACCCGACGGCGCCGCCGGCATGGATCGCCGTCAATTCGCTGGTTGCGCCGCATGCGCGCGTCAGCTTGAACCTTGCATCGTTGCTCGACTCGCGCCGCATCGTGTTGCACATCGAAGGCGACACGAAGTGGGCCGTCTATCAGCGCGCCCGCGCGCCGGGCACGCCGGCTGAGCTGCCGGTGCGCGCGATCCTGCAGCAGAAAGAAGTGCCGGTCGACGTCTATTGGGCACCATGAACAACCCACGCCTCATCGCCGACATCGGCGGCACCAACGCACGCTTCGCATTACTCGACGGTCGTACCTGGCGCGACGAGCAAGTGCTGGCCTGCGCCGACTATCCCGACATCGTCAGCGCTATCGAGCATTACCTCGGGTTAGTGGGTGCGAAGAGCGGGCCGGCGCGTCCCATCGAAGGTGCGCTGGCGATAGCCGGACCGATCACCGGCGACATCGTGCGTATGACGAATCACGTCTGGCAGTTCTCGTCGGCGCGCACGCGCGAAGCGCTCGGCTGGCGCCGGCTCATCATGGTGAACGACTTCACCGCGCTGGCGATGGCGATCCGCCAGCTTCCAACCAGTGAGCTGGAGCAGATCGGCGGCGGCCAGGCGGTTCCCAACGCGCCGCTGGCGTTGCTCGGTCCCGGCACCGGGCTCGGCGTGTCAGGGTTGATCCCGGCCGGCGAGCACTGGATTCCGCTGCAAGGCGAGGGCGGGCACGTCACGCTGTCGGTGATGAACGAGCGCGAGATGGCAGTGCTGCAGCAGTTGCGCCAGCGATTCGCGCATGTTTCGGCGGAGCGCGTGATCTGCGGCCCCGGGCTGGTGAATCTTTACGATGCGGTGTGCGCGCTCGAAGGCGTCGTTCCCAAGGTGCTCACACCGCCGGAAATCACGCGTCGCGCGCGCGAAGGCTCGTGCCCGCTCTGTCTCGAAGCCCTCAGCATGTTCTGCGCGATGTTCGGCACGCTGGCCGGCAACCTCGTGCTGACGCTCGGTGCAGTGGGCGGGTGTTACATCGGCGGCGGCATCGTGCCCGGCCTCGGCAGCTTCTTCACCACTTCGCATTTCCGCGATCGGTTCGAGGACAAGGGCCGCTTCGCCGACTATCTGTCGCGGGTGCCGACGTTCGTCATCCGCTCGAAGCTGCCGGCGTTCGTGGGACTGGCCACCGCGTTCGATTCGCCGGGCCCGCGCTGGGAAGCCGAGTAGCGCTTTAGTCCATGTCCGGTTTTCGGGTCGCACTGCGTAGGTCGGGTCATCGAACCCCCTGCGGAGTGAGCGACCATGAGAATTGCCCTGGCGTGCCTGTTCCTCGTCCTGGCCGGCTGCGGTGGCGGTGGAGCGTCGCCGACGCAACCGCCGCCATCGACGCAGTCGCCATCGGCGCCGCCACCCGCACCGAGCGGAATCGGACCCGCCGGAGGAACCGTCAGCAATGGCGGCGCACAGGTCGTCGTCCCCGCGGGCGCGCTCGCGCAGAACGTAGCCATTGCGATCGCACAGACGAGTGCAGGCGCACCGGCGCTGCCTGCCGACGTCATTCTCGTCGGACCAATGTTCGCATTCACGCCGCACGGCACGACGTTCGCCGCGCCGGCGACTGTGACGTTGCCTTATGACCCATCGCTGGTGCCTGCGGGCGCGCAAATGCAGCTCTACAAGACGAATGCGGCGCAGACAGGCTGGCAATCGATTCCGCTGACGAGCACGAGCGCGAACAGCGTGACGGCACAGGTCATGAGCTTCTCTCACCTGGTCGTTGGCACTGTGCCACCTGCCATCACGCGTGAAGAGCCCGAACGCACGTGGGTCTTCGAAGAGCTGCTGGCCGGCGAGCAGAAGTTCTTCCCGGTGGAGGACGACCCGGACACCAGGCCGAACAATCAGACGGGCGGCGTCGTCGAAGACCGGTACGAGTATGGACCGTTGCCGCTCAATCTCGGCGGCGACCACAGTGCCACCGGCGAAGTGTTCTCCAACGAGACCGGCCTGACGTACTGGGCGTACGTGCAGGGGCCGGCAGGATCGATCCTCGAACCCGAGAGCCGCATTGGCAACCGCGTTACCTTCGTGCAGCGCCAGGGCTTCAAGAAGAATCGCGCCGACGCACGCCTGAAATTGCACGTGACCAAGGTGTTCATGCACACCGTCGACAGCAATGGCGCCGCGACTCTGTATCCCGAGTGTCCGACGACGCCTCAGTGCGCGCTCACGATGACCAGCCGCGTGACCTACGAGGTCAAGGCGTTCTGGGTGAACACGGTGTTCTCCGGCAAGAGCACCCTCGAGCTCTCCGGCTACCAGGCACACTGGAACGCCAGCATGAAGTCCGAGCTCAAGTACCGGCAGGAGCTGTGGCAGGGCTCGGATTTCGTGTTCGACGACGACCGATTCAATACCGGCGCGAAGCAGGAGGCGTCGTACGAGCTCAAGGAGCCGGTGACGATCGACATCGACCTCGCCAAGCTCGACGTGGGCGACAAGTTCACGCTGCTGATCGAGGTCAACGTCGAGACCACCAATCGCCGCCAGCGCGAGTCTTACGTTTCGGCATTCTTCCGCGACCCGGTCAGCATCGAAGGCGCGACGATCGAGACCTTCGGCCTCGATCCGGTCGCCGTGCCGTACCGCGATCCGCCGCCCGACGAGCCGCAAGCCCCCGAATGCTCTTCGGGCGACGAGGCTGCCGCCGGCACGCTGCAGTTCGCTGCGTCGACTTTCTCCGCGCCTGAAATGCCGACGGGTACCAAGCAAGTCCTGATCACGCGCACGGGCGGCACACAAGGCGAAGTGAGCGCGACGGTTCGCACGCATGACGGTACGGCGCACGCCGGCACCGACTACGAGGCAGTCAATAGGACGGTCTACTTCGGCCCCGGCCAGGATGAGCCGCGCGTGCTGGAAGTGCCGCTGTCGCTGGACGCGATAGCCGAGCCCGACAAATTTCTGACTGTCACGCTGAGCGACCCGCGCGGCTGCGCCGCGCTCGGCTCGCCGGCGACCGCAACGCTGACGATCCTCGACGACGATCGACCGGAGCCGGAGCCGCCGCCGAGCGGACTCGACGAGACGTTCGGGATCGAAGGCAAGGCGACGCTCGAATCCTTCGGTGGCGGCGACTCGGACATGGCACTGCAGGCGGACGGCAAGATCGTGATGGTCGGCGGTCGCTTCATCGACTTCGTGCTCGCGCGCTTCAACGCCGACGGCACCGTAGATACGAGCTTCGGCACGGGCGGCAAGGTCACCACGGATATCGCCGGCGGCTTCGCGCAGGAGCGGGCTCGCGCCGTCGCGATTCAACCCGACGGCAAGATCGTCGTGGCCGGCGAGTCGAGCTTGCCCTCGGGCGACCTCGCCGTCGCGCTCGTGCGCTACAACGCGGACGGCACGCTCGACACGAGCTTCGGCTCGGGCGGCAAGCTGCTCGACAGCGGAGCTCCGGGTCGCGCATTCGACGTCGCGATCCAGTCCGACGGCCGCATCGTCGTGGCCGGCGATACGCCGGTCGCGAACAATGCGCAGGATTTCGCCGACTTCCTGGTCATGCGCTACAACGCGGACGGCCGCCGCGATGCGACCTTCGCGCTCAACGGCAGGGTCGTCACCGACATGACGTCCCGCACGGACCTCGCGCGCAACATCGTCGTGCAGCCGGACGGCGCACTCGTCGTGAGCGGCGATCCTTTCGGCAGCGATCCGTCCCGGCGCACCAGCGTCGCGCGCTACAGCGCCAACGGCGTGATCGATACGAGCTTCGCCGGCGGCAAGCTGGTCCTCGCTGGAGCGTATGTCGGTCGCGGCCTGGCGTTGCAGAACGACGGCCGGCTCATACTCGTGGGCAGCATGCCGGTGCCGAACGTGCCGAACGATGTCGCGCATTTCGCGGTGATGCGCCTCAACACCGACGGCTCGTTCGACGATTCGTTCGGCACCGAAGGCGTGATGACGACTTCGATCACGGGACTCACGGACGTCGCGCACGCAGTGGCGCTGCAAGCCGACGGTCGCATCGTCGTGGCCGGTGAAGGCAACCTCGTCAATCCGAACTTCGCGCTCGCGCGCTACAACACCGACGGCACGCTCGACACTTCGTTTGCCGTCGACGGCAAGCTCGTGGTCGATTTCTTCGGTTTCGAAGATCGCGCCGAGAACGTGGCGGTGCAGGCGGACGGCAAGATCGTGGCCGGCGGCCTCGTGGTCCGGAGCACGAATGGCTACGGTCTGGTACGGGTGAATCCGTGAGGGGTGCAAACTGTGATGCAGGTCCCACTCATCGTGTGAGGGTCAGCGTTCTGCGACTGCCTTCGGTACGCTGCAGTCTGTGGGGCGCGGAAGGGCGCGCGGGGGAAATACAAGACCATGTGGGCAACAGCCCTCACCATCGTGACGCTCCTGTCGCTGCTCACCGCGCTCGGTTTCATTGCAATCGCCGCGCGCAAGCTCGACGTCACGCTCGCAGCACTGCTGCGCAAGCAGAACGAGGAGCGGAGCCGCCTGGAGCGTGAGCTGGAGCGCGTGCGGGCTACAGCCGCACCTGGCTGCTGACTTCCAGCAACCGGTGACTGGGCACGCCGAAGTGGATTGCGGCTAGCTGGCTGTTGCGGCCCATGAATGCGAACAGCCGCTTGCGCCATAGCGGCATGCCCGAGCCGACGGCAAACACCGGGTTCTCGCGTCCGACCACGTAGACTGTCTGCTCCGGCTCGTACGGCACGCCGGCTTCCTCGGCGGCGCGCAACGCCGCGACGACGTTCGGACTCTCCATGAAGCCGTAGCGCGCGATGATGCGGCACAGGCCCTCGCCGAGATTCTGGATCTCGACGCGATTCTCCGGGCTCACGAACGGCATTTCCGGCCGCACGAACGTCAGCAGCACGTTGCGCTGGTGCAGGACGCGGTTGAACCGAAGGTTGTTCAGCAGCGCGCGCGGCATGCCGCCCGCTTCGCTCGCCAGATAAACAGCGGTACCGTCGACTCGGTGCGGCGGCTCGCGCTCGAGCAGCGCGAGAAAATCGCGCACCGGCATCTGCTCTTTCGCGACCAACCAATTGAGCGTGCGCCGTCCTTCCTGCCACGTCGTCATGAGCACGTATGCCAGGATTGCCACGGCGATCGGCAGCCAGCCGCCGTCGTCGAACTTCAAGGAGTTGGAGAGGAAGAACGCGAGCTCGATCAGCAGGATGAAGCCGAGCACGCCCATCACCAGGCGGCGACGCGGCTCCTGCGGGCGCACGCGCAACAGCATGATCACGAGAATGCTGTCGATGAGCATCGTGCTGGAGATCGCGATGCCGTACGCGCCGGCGAGCGCGCTGGAAGACTGGAACACGACGATCAGCGTCATCGTGCCCGCGAACAGCAGCCAGTTGAGCGTCGGCACGTACACCTGGCCGATCTCTTCTTCGGAGGAATGCGCGACGCGCAAGCGTGGCAGGTAGCCGAGGTTGAGCGCCTGGCGTGTGATCGAGAACACGCCGGAGATGACAGCTTGCGACGCGATCACCGTGGCGGCAGTGGCCAGCACGATGAGGATCGGCAGCAGCCAGCCGGGCGCCATCAGGTAGAACGGGTTGGCGATCGCGCCCGGATTTTCCAGCAGTAGCGCGCCCTGGCCGAAGTAGTTCAGCACCAGCGCGGGCAGCACGATCATGAACCAGCCGCGTCGGATCGGCGCGCGGCCGAAGTGACCCATGTCGGCATACAGTGCTTCGCCGCCGGTCACGGCGAGGAACACCGAAGCGAGCACCACGAACCCGGACCAGCCGTTGTTGACGAAGAACTGCACCGCGTAGAGCGGGTTGATAGCGAACACGACGTCGGGCCTGGTAATGATCCAGCGCACGCCGAGCAGCGCGAGCGTCACGAACCACACGAGTGTGACGGGACCGAACATCCGGCCCATCGCACCGGTGCCGCGTCGCTGCACGAGGAACAGGGTGGTCAGGATGATCATCGCCCCGGGCAGCACGAAGTGCTCGAGCCGCGGCGTTGCGACGGCGAGACCTTCCATCGCGCTGAGCACGGAGATCGCGGGAGTGATGAAGCCGTCGCCGAAGAACAGCGCGGCACCGAACACGCCGAAGGCACTCACCGGTCCCCACAGGCGCCAGTTGCTGCTCGCACTCGAGACCAGCGTGCTCAGTGCGAGCACGCCGCCTTCGCCGCGATTGTCGGCGCGCAGCACGATGGCGACGTACTTGACCGAGATGATCAGCACCAGCGACCAGAGGATCAGCGACAGGATGCCGATGATGTTCTGCTGGGTGACGGCGATGCCGTGCTCGGGATTCAGGCACTCGCGAAAGGCGTACAGCGGGCTGGTGCCGATGTCGCCGAAGACGACGCCGAGCGCGGTGAGGACGAGCTTTGCGTTGGCGTCGCTGCGAGTGTCCGCGACGGCGGCTGCCGGCGAGCTGGCGTGCATGGGGCGCGAATTGTACAGGAGTCGGGCTGAAGCCCGACCTACAGCGCTATTCGACGACCGTAGCGAGCCAGCGGGCGATCAGACCCCCGAGCGCCGCGCCGAGCAGCGTCGTTGCGATGAGCTGCACCTGGCCGGAATTGCCGGGACCGAACTCGGCGGCACTCTGCGCGATCAGCGCGCGCATCACGCCGGCATCGTTCATCCACCATGTAAGTGCGAACGCGAGCGCGACGCCCGCAATCACACCGGGGATGATGAACAGCAATGCGCGCCGCCAGCCGCGCGCCAGCGCCTGCAGATTCTGCTGCAGTTCCTGCTCGATGCGTTGCCGTGCTTCGGCGCGCTTCGATTCGTCAACCGCGTCGATCTGCGCGAACAGCTCCGCGTCGAACGCATCGTCCAGCGCCAATCGTGGAGCCGCACTGCGCAGGCTGCGATCGAGTGCCTGCAGCTCATCCGCACGCGTGCGGCACGCCGCGCAACCAGCCATATGAGCTTGCAGCGCCGCCGCGTCGGCAGCGTCGAGGTCGCCGTCCAGCCAATCCTGGAGGCGATCGTTCCACTCGATGTCGTGCGGGGTGGTCATGCGGCTTCTTTCGTCAACTCGATTAGGCGCTTGCGGGCGCGATGGAGCAAGGCTTTCACCGTGCCCAACGGCAAGCCGAGACTGGCCGCGGTCTGCTCATAGGATTTGTCCTCCATGTAGAACAGAACGACAGCCTGGCGATAGCGTTCCGGGAGCTGATCGAGAAGCTGGCCGACGCTGACCGTGGCGGAGTCGTCCGCGTCCTCCGTGGCGAGCGCCCGGACGTCGGCGGACTGCTCCTCTTCATCGGTATCGAGCGAAACCTGCGGCCGGCGCTTGCGCAGCTCGGACAGGCAGGCGTTCTTCGAGATGGCATAGATCCAGGTCGAAAGCTGCGACTGGCCGGCGAACCCGGGCAGGGCGCGCCAGATGCGCAGGAAGATGTCCTGCGTAGTGTCCTCGGCCAGCGCTCGATCACGTAACATACTGAATGTAAGGCGAAAAACCCGATCCCTATAGTGCGGCAGAAGAATCCCGAACGCCTCGCGGTACTGCTTGGCCTGCAAGCGCTCCTGGATCTGAGCGTCTGCCGGGGAAGCGGGCGATGACGTCATGTGCCAGTTGGGACGGGTGGGAGGGGTGAAAGGTTGCGGTTCGCCAGTGGCCGGGGACTCTAGCAAGCGTGACGCATGCACGGTCCGCCATCGGCCGGCTCAGGGCCGCAATTGGCCGACCGTCACGTACCTGCAACCTTGTAGATGGGGCCCTGCGTCTGAACCGACAGTCCTGGTAATGTTTTCGTAAGTGAGGCGGCAAGCAATGGAAGAATTCATTCCAATATTCGGCATCCTGTTCGGCATCGGCGGACCGGCTGTAGTCATCGTTGTCTGGTTCACGCTCAACTATTACAAGCGCCGCAAGCTGATGGAGCTGCATCACGCCGAGCGCATGGCGGCGATCGAGCGCGGCATGGAGATTCCGCCGCTGCCGATCGAGCTGATCGATGGCCGCAGCGTGCCGAAGCGACGGCGCACGGCGCTGCTGCCCGGCCTGGTGTGGTTCTTCATCGGCTTGGCGCTCGTGGTCGGCGCGCTCGCGGACCGTGACAGCGACATCCCAGTGTTTCTCGGCTTGATCCCGCTCGGCGTCGGCCTCGCGTATCTCATCTATTACTTCGCCGAAGGGCGCGCAGTCGAAGCGCGCTGGCTCGAGCACGATCTCGCGCAGAAGTCGCCCGCCAGACCGCCCGCAACCTGACTCCAGGTCGACACAACGGCCCGCCGTGCAACTTTGCGCGGCGGGCCGTGTATTTTGGGGACCTGAAAAACAACGGGACGGACCCGGCATGCTTTCCATCCGCAATCTCTCGAAGAGTTACGGCGACGTCCAGGCGTTGCGCGACGTGTCGCTGGAAGTGCCGCCGGGCATGTTCGGGCTGCTCGGGCCGAACGGCGCGGGCAAGTCCTCGCTGATGCGCACGATCGCGACGCTGCAGGATCCCGACGGCGGCAGCATCACCTTCGACGGCATCGACGTTGCGGCCGACAAGGATCGCATCCGTCGCACGCTCGGCTACCTGCCGCAGGACTTCGGCGTGTATCCGAAAGTCAGCGCGCAGGACATGCTCGATCACTTCGCAGTGCTGAAAGGCTACGTGCGCCGCAAGGAACGCGCCGAGGCCGTCGAGTCCCTGCTGCAGCAGGTCAACCTGTGGGACGTGCGCAAGCGCAAGCTCGGCACGTTTTCCGGCGGCATGCGCCAGCGTTTCGGCATCGCGCAGGCGCTGCTCGGCAATCCGCGGCTCGTGATCGTCGACGAGCCGACCGCGGGGCTCGATCCGGAAGAGCGCAATCGATTTCTGAACCTGCTGGCCGGCATCGGCGAGCAGGTGGTCGTGATTCTCTCGACGCACATCGTCGAGGACGTCGCGGATCTGTGCTCGCGCATGGCAATCATCTCGCGCGGCCAGGTGTTGATGAGCGGCCAGCCGCGCGAAGCGATCGGCACGTTGCGCGATCGTGTGTGGAGCAAGCTCGTGAGCAAGACGTCGCTCGCCGAATACCAGCAGCGTTTCAACGTGCTGTCGACGCGGCTGGTCGGCAGCCAGCCGTTGATACATGTGTACAGCGAGGCGCGCCCGGAGCAGGGCTTCGAGCCCGTCGTCGCCGGACTGGAGGACGTGTACTTCCGGCAGCTGCGCGTGCATGGCGCGGCGGCGCACGCCTGAGGGCCGCGCCATGTTCCGCGAATTCCTGCGCTTCGAGCTGCGCTACCAGTTCCGTTCCCCGTTGCCGTGGCTGATCGGGCTGCTGTTCGGATTGCTCGCGCTCGGCGGGATGCTCACCGACGAAATCCAGATCGGCGGCGCGATCGGCAACATCCATCGCAACGCGCCGAGCGTGATCCTCAATTACCTGAGCATCTTCTCGGTCATGGGGCTGCTGGCCGCGATCATGCTGGTCGCGCAGCCGCTGCTGCGTGACGCGGATCTGCGCACGGACGAGCTGTTCTTCAGCGCACCGGTGAGCAAGGGCAGTTACCTGTGGGGGCGCGCGCTCGGCGGCGCAATTGCAGCGCTCGGGATCTACGCGGTCATCGCGCTCTTCATGATCGTCGGCTCGTTCATGCCGTGGCTGGACCCGAAGCGGATCGGACCGTTCATGATCGAGCCGTATGCGTGGGCGTTCGGCGTGCTGGTCGTGCCGAACCTGATCTTCATCGGCGCATTCCTGTGCCTGCTCGCGGTCACGACGCGCCGGTTGCTGGTGGTGTTCCTCGGTGCGATGGCGTTGCTGATCGCCTTCATCGTCGCCGGCGCGCTGACGAGCGATCTGCAGTACGACACGATCGCGCGCCTGATCGATCCGTTCGGCGGGCGCGCCGTAGGACGCGCGATGCGCTACTGGTCTGCGACCCAGCGCAACACGCTGGTACCGGACATCGATGGCTTGCTGTTGCTGAATCGCGCGATCTGGCTCGGCGTATCGGCCGTGATGCTGGTGGCAGCACACATCTTGTTCCGCACACATCGCGGCGGGCCCAAGCGTGTGAAGCGCGGGGCGAATGCGATCGCCGCACGCGAGCAGGCGGCGCCTGTGGTTGTGATTGCGCCGGTTCGCAACGTCGCGCGCACGTTCGACCGCACGACGGCGATCCGACAATTCTTCCATCAGCTGCGCTTCGATGCGCTCAGCGTGCTGAAGGGCCTGCCGTTCCTGATCCTGCTCGGCTTCGGGTTGATCAACCTCATCGCCGGCGCACGACTGTCGAACCGGCTGTTCGGGACCGAGGCTCACCCGGTCACTGCGCTGATGCTCGAAGCGCTGCGGGGCAGTTACCAGTTCCTGCTGGCGCTGATCCTTGCCTACTACGCCGGCGAGGTGATCTGGCGCGAGCGCGATGCGCGCCTCGCGGAGACGACGGATGCAGCGCCGGTGCCGAGCTGGGTGCCGCTGCTTGCCAAGACTGGTGCTCTCTTCGCCGTGATCCTGGCGTTCATGCTCATCGGCGTCGCGGCTTCGATCGCCTACCAGCTGTCGGTCGGTTACACGAGTCTCGAGACCGGCCTGTATCTGCGCGCCGCGCTGCTGGATTCCGTGCCCTTCGCATTGGCGGCCGTGGCAGCGGTGTTCCTGCAGGTGCTGAGCAATCAGAAATTCATCGGCTATGCACTGTTCATCGTGGTGTTCCTGATGCAGACCGTTCTGACGGCCATGCACTTCGAGCACAACCTCTACACCTATGCCGGCTCGCCCACGCTGACGTATTCGGACATGAACGGCTTCGGCCACGTGCTGCGGCCGTGGGCGTGGTTCAACACGTACTGGTCGCTTTTCGCGGCCATGCTGCTGGTGATCGCGACAGCGTTCTGGGTGCGCGGCGTCGCGCGCTCGCGCAGAGATCGCTGGAGCGACGCGCTGCGGTCGCTACGCGGCCCGCAAGGCGCGTTGCTCGGCACGTTGGCCATCGCGTTCGTCGCGACCGGCAGCTGGATCTTCTACAACACGAACGTGGTGAACGACTATCTGCCGACGGACGTGGTGCTGGATCGGCAGGCACACTTGGAGAAGGAGTACCGCAAGTACAAGAACCTGCCGCAACCGCGCATCACGGATGTGTACGCGGACGTGGACATCTACCCGGCAGAGCGTCGCGTCGAGATCCGCGGGCGCTATCAGCTGGTGAACAAGACTGCGGCACCGATCCGCGACCTGCACGTCACGCTGCTGCCGGGCGCGGAGCTGCGCGTGCCGTCGCTCGAATCGGCGAAGCTCGTCACCGATGACCGCCAGGCGGGCTATCGCATTTATCGACTCGCCGAGCCGCTGCCGCCGGGCGGCACGATGGAGTTGCAGTTCGAGGTGGAGCGCGCCGAGCGCGGGTTCACGAACACCGGCATGCCGCCGTCGAGCGGCGGTGGCGACGTGCGCTCGCCGCTCAACGCCAACGGCACGTTCTTCAACAGCGGGGCCATGTTCCCGCATCTCGGCTACAACCAGGCCGGGCAGATCGTCGATCGCAACGAGCGTCGCAAGCGCGGGCTCGGCGACGTGCCGCGCGCGGCGAAGCTCGAGGACGAAGCGGCACGCAGCAGCATGGGGTTCGAAGACGCCGACTGGATCAACTTCGAGACGGTCGTCAGCACCAGCGCGGACCAGATCGCGCTCGCGCCCGGCTACCTGCAGAAAGAATGGACGCAAGGCGAGCGGCGCTACTTCCACTACAAGATGGATCGGCCGATGCTGGCGTTCTTCTGCTACCTGTCGGCGCGCTACGAGGTGCGGCGCGGCGAATGGCACGGCCTGCCGATCGAGATTTATTACGACGCCAAGCATCCGTACAACGTCGACCGCATGATCGAGGCCACGCGCAAGTCGCTCGATTACTTCACCACGAATTTCTCGCCTTACCAGCACCGCCAGGTGCGCATCCTCGAGTTCCCGCGCTATGCGCGCTTCGCGCAGAGCTTTGCCAACACGATCCCATTCTCGGAGTCGATCGGCTTCGTCGCCGACCTGGCCGATCCGGGCGACATCGACTACGTCTTCTACGTCACCGCGCACGAGGTCGCGCACCAGTGGTGGGCGCACCAGGTGTTCGGCGCGGACGTGCAGGGCCAGACCATGATCGTCGAGTCGCTCGCCCAGTACTCGGCGCTGATGGTGCAGGAGAAGCAGTACGGTCGCGAGCACATGCGGCGCTTCCTGAAGTACGAGCTCGATCGGTACCTCGCCGACCGCGGCGGAGAGCTCATCGAGGAGCTGCCGCTCATGCGCGTGGAGAATCAGGACTACATCCACTACCGCAAGGGCTCGCTGGTGTTCTATCGGCTGCGCGAGGAGATCGGCGAGGACAACCTGAACCGCGCGCTGGCGGCCTTCCTTCGCGACAAGGCGTTCCAGCAGCCGCCGTACACGACCACGCTCGAGATGCTCGACTACATTCGCGCGCAGACTCCGCCGGAGAAGCAGCGACTGATCGACGAGCTGTTCGCCAGGATCGTGCTGTACGACACCAAGGTGACAGCTGCGAAAGCGACCCGACGCGCCGACGGCAAGTTCGATGTGCGCATCGACTACGAGGCGCAGAAGGTGGAAGCCGACGGTCTCGGCAAGGAAGCGCCGCTGGCGCTGGACGACTGGATGCAGGTCGGCGTGTTCGCGCGCAAGTCGGGCGAAGCCGAGCACACCGAGCGCGTTCTCTACCTGCAGCCGCAGCACATCACGCAGGACAAGGGCACGATCAAGGCCGTGGTCGACGCCGAGCCGTACGAGGTGGGCGTCGATCCCTACAACAAGCTCATCGACCGCAATCCGGACGACAACCGCAAGCGGGTGGAGTGATCACGAGCGAGTCGGGATCACGCCGAACCTTCCGCTCTGGTAATCCCGGAACGCCTGCTCGATCTGCTCTGGCGTGTTCATCACGAACGGGCCGTAGCGCGCGACCGGCTCTTGCAGCGGCTTGCCCGAGAGCAACAGCAACTCGGCAGCGCCGCCCGCGTCGGCGTCGACTGCGATCCCCACGCTGTCGCCCGATTCCAGCAACGCCGCCTGGCCTTCGCGCACTTCGCGTTTCTCGCTGCCGACGCGCGCTACGCCTTTGAACACGTAGATGAGTCCGTTCTGCTCCGCCGGCACCGACTGCGTCAGCGCACCGCCGGGCTGAATCGCGAAGTGCAGCATCTGAATCGGCACGCGCGTGTCGATTCTCGCCGCGCTGCCGAGCGATTCGCCCGCGATCACGCGAACCGCGACGCGTCCATCTGCGCTCCTGGCGTGCGGGATGTCATCCGCGCGGAGCGTCTGATAGCGCGGCGTCATCATCTTGTCGACTGCCGGCAGGTTCACCCAGATCTGGAACCCTTCCTGCACGCCGCCTTCGCGATGAAAGCGCTCGGTCGGCATCTCGGAATGGATCACGCCGCCGCCGGCCGTCATCCACTGCACGTCACCCGGCCGCAGCACATCGGCGTTGCCGTACGAGTCGCGATGCTCGTTCTCGCCCGCGAGCACGTAGGTAACGGTTTCGAAGCCGCGATGCGGATGGTCGGGGGCGCCCAACGCCGCGCCGGGCTGCCAGCGCACCGGGCCGAGGTGATCGATCAGCAGGAACGGGTCGAAGTGGCTGAACGCCGGGATCGGAAACGGCCGGCGGACCGGAAAGCCGCCGCCCTCGATCGTGCTCACGGCCTGGATGACGCGGGCGACGCGCCGGGTCTGCGAAGCGGGAGGGGTGTTCATGGGCTGGTTCATGGGCCGATTGATGGGGATGCAGGGTGACATACCCAAGGTGAGCGATCGCCGGGCACCAAGGAATGGGAGTTATTCCGGGGGCACGGGCGTAGACTTCAGTTCGGCGGAACGCGATTTCCGGACTGGGGGCGGTATGGCATTCGTGGCACAGGCTGCGGACGGCAGCACGATTCGATACGTCGACGGCAAGCGTTACATGTGGCTGGCATCGCTGACCGGCCCGCTGGTGCCCATCGTCGGCGTGGCGCTGTACTTCCTGAGCGGCGGCAATCCGCTCGCGTGCGTCTTCCCGCTCGCGTACACCTTCCTGTTCGTGCCGCTCGCCGATGCAATTTTCGGCGAGGACACGCACAACCCGCCGGAGGAAGTGGTGCCGGCGATGTCGCGCGACAACTATTACCGCGTGCTGCTGTACATCGCGATCGCATTGTTGTTCACGCAGTTCTTCACGGTCGCCTGGTTCATCGGCACGCATTCGCTGCCGTGGTGGGCGTTCCTTACGCTGACGCTCGGCACCGGCTTTTCCAGCAGCGGCTCGCTGCTCATCGGACACGAGCTCGGCCACAAGGCCAGCCGCAGCGACCGCGTCGCCGCGCAGGTCGTGAACGGGCTGGTCGGCTATGGCCATTTCTGCATCGAGCACAACCGCGGCCATCACGTGCACGTCGCGACGCCCGAGGACAGCGTCAGCGCGCGCATGGGCGAGTCGATCTACAAGTTCGTCTGGCGCGAGATTCCCGGCGCGTTCCGCCGCGGCTGGGCGCTGGAGCGCGAGCGGCTGGAGAAACTCGGCAAGCCGGTCTGGTCGTCGAGCAACGAGATCCTCATGTCCTGGCTGCTGACGGCCGTCATCGGGGTCGCGCTGATCGCGATCTTCGGCTGGATCATGGTGCCGTTCCTCGTGATCCATCATTTCTACGCCTGGTACGGCCTGACGCAGGCGAACTACGTCGAGCACTACGGGCTGCTGCGGCAGAAGCTCGCCAACGGCCGCTACGAGCTGCCCGAGCCGCGCCATTCCTGGAACACGAACCACATCTACTCGAACCTGATCTCGTTCCATCTGCAGCGCCACTCCGACCACCACGCCAACGCGCTGCGGCCCTACCAGGCGCTGCGCGACTTCGCCGAGCTGCCGCGCCTGCCGAGCGGCTACCCGGGCAGCTTCGGCCTCGCGTCGATTCCATGGCTGTGGTTCCGGGTGATGGATCCGAAGCTGATGCAGTGGGCCGGCGGGGATATCACCAAGGTGAACGTCGACCCAGCCAAGCGCACGAAGCTGTACGCCAAGTACGCCGCTCCGTGACGTTGCCTCGTCGGGATTCTGCGACGCTGTCATCCGCGCCGGGAGGCGTTAATCTCGCTCACGGCTTTCTGCACGCGAGCGAGGTTCGGAATGAGCATGACGTTGCTCGTCAACATCGACGTTGACGACCTGCACAAGGGCATCGACTTCTACACCAAGGCCTTCGGCCTGACTGTCGGCCGGCGGTTCGGTGCGGACGCCGTGGAGCTGCTCGGCGCGTCTTCGCCCATCTACCTGCTGGCCAAGCCGAACGGCACGGTCGCCTCCGCGACCAGCCGGCACCTGCGCTCGTACGCGCGTCACTGGACGCCGATCCACCTGGACATCGTCGTCAGCGAAATCGAAGGCGCGGTCGATCGCGCGCGCAACGCCGGCGCACGGCTCGAGGGGCCGGTGAAGAGCAACAACTGGGGCAAGATCGCCATGCTCGCCGACCCCTTCGGCCACGGCGTCTGCCTGATCGAATTCGTCGGCCGCGGCTACGACGAGATCGCGACCGACAAACCGAAGAGCGCGGGCGCGCGCGGCTGACGCGGGAGTCGTATGTCGGCGCTGGTCTGCTGGAAATGCGGTGCGTCGCTCGCGGACTACACACTGCCGCTGCGGCGGCTCGAAGAATGCCGCAAGTGCGGCGCCGAGCTGCACGTCTGCAAGCTCTGCGAGTGGTACAGCATTGCTGTCGCCAAGCACTGCCGCGAGCCGATCGCCGAGGAAGTGAAGGACAAGGAGCGCGCGAACTTCTGCGACTACTTCAAGCCGCGTCCCGGCGCCCATGTGCCGAGAGATATGAGCGCGGCCGAGCGCGCCAAGGCCGAGCTCGACAACCTGTTCAAGAAATAATCACGGCGCGGGCGGCGAGGCGTCGGGCGAGGACTGCGCTTCGCGCACCAGCCAATCCATCGCGCCCGAGATCAGCGGATCGTTCAGCCGGCGCGGCAGGCACACGGCATAGATGCCGAACGTCGCGTTCACTTCGATATCGAACACCTTCACCAGGCGTCCCGCTTCGAGGTCGCCCGCCGCGAACACTTCCGAAGTGATGCCGACGCCCTGGCCTGCGGCTGTCGCCGCCAGCATCGAGTTGCGATCGCCGCAGATGATGCCCCGACGCGGATTCACGCCTTTCGCATCCACGGCTTCGAGCCAGCGGGTCCAGCTCTGGTGCGAGTCGTCGTGCAACAGCGTGTGGGCCTTGAGATCGGCGAACGTCTTGATCGGCAACTTCTTCAGCAGCGACGGCGCAGCCACCACGATTTCCTTCGGCTTGAACATCGGTCGCACGTGCAGGCCGGGATACTGACCGCCGCCAAACCGCAGGGCGATGTCGACATCCTCGCGCGCGAAATCCACCAGGCGTGCCGACGTGCTCACGCGCAGGTCGGTGTCGGGAAACAGCTCGGAGAAGGCCAGCACGCGTGGCATCAGCCAGCGCGTCGCGAGCGACGAGAACGTCGAGATCGTCAGCTTGCGGCGCACGGCCGGCGCTGAAACGTCCTCGATCGCTGTCGCCAGCCGGTCGAACGCCTCGCGTGTCCCCTCCGCCAGCAGCGCGCCGTGCACGGTCAATTTCAGGCCGCGCGGCAGACGCTCGAACAGCTTCACCCCTAGACGTTCCTCGAGCTGCTTCACCTGCCGGCTCACGGCGGCATGGGTGACGTTCATTTCTTCGGCTGCCGCCGTCAGGTTGAGGTTCCGGGCCGCCACGTCGAAGGCGCGCAGGGGTCCTACGGGTATGCGTTTCATAGGGTTATGAATGAGGTCGAGGTATGACTTTCTATCATAGATAGCAGGCAGTAAGTGTCGCTTTTCGCGCTCCAGGGTGAGGCCTACGCTACGCCTCCATTACAGAACTTCATAGCACATCAAAGGAGAGCGCCATGGATGAGTACCTGTTCATAGAGCTAGCGAAATTGCAGGCCGATCGCCGCCGCCTCGCCCGCGAACAGCGCGAGCAGGAGCAGCGCCAGTTCAATTCGGATGCACGTCGATCGATCGAAGGTCATCGCGAGCCGCTGCGCCAGCGGTGGTTTGCCAATTCCTGGAGCAAGCAGTCATGAAAACTTTCATCGGAGTGGTCGCATCGTTGCTGGTCAATGCCGGCATCCTCGGCGGGCTCGCGTGGAGTGCCTACGAGAAGCAGCTTCCCCCGCTCGGCGAAGTGCTGATCGTGCAGTTGCCGGATAACTCGACACTGCCCGCGATCGCCGACGTCCGGTCGGTCGGCCCGTCGGCAGCGCGTGCGCTGTAGAGATGTTGAAGTTGAACGCGGACGCGCGGTCAGACAGCTCGGGCCATGCCGGCAACCAGCCGGCCGAGCTTCTCGACCGCGCGTTCCAGCGTCGGCGTCCAGGGCAGGCCGCAGCTGAGACGAATGTAGTTGCGATAGTCGGCCTTCGCCGAGAACACGACGCCCGGAGCGACACCGATGCGACTCGCGGCAGCGGTGCGGAACAGCTCGGCGCCGTCGACATTGCGCGGCAGCTCGACCCACAGCACCACGCCTCCCGGTGGCTGCGCGACGCGCGTGCCCTCTGGGAAAAATCTCGCGATCGCGTTGAGCGCATGCTGGGAATGAAGCGCGAGCGTGGAGCGGACGCGTCGCAGGTAACGGTCATAGCCGCCGCTCGCGTAGTAGCGGGCGAGCACGAGCTGCTGCAGCGTCGGGCAGGCAACCGACGAATAGAATTTGGCGCGCGCGATCTCCGCGTGGAACTGCGGGCTCACCGCCCAGCCGATGCGGTAGCCGAAGGCGATCGTCTTCGTCACCGAGCCGCACGAGATCACCAATCCCGATTCGTCGAACGCGCGCAGCGAAGACGGCCGCGTGCCGCCGTAGTGCAGGTCGCCGTAGATGTCGTCCTCGATGATCGGCACTTCGCAGCCGGTCAGGATCCGCACGATCTCGCGCTTCGCGTCGTCGGGCGTGAGGCTGCCGCAAGGATTGTTGAAGTTCGGCATCAGGACCGCGGCGCCGAGGCGCGTGCTGCGGGCGACGGCGCGCACGGCTTCGACATCGATGCCGCTCACCGGACAGTTCGGCACCTCGACCACCTTGAGATTGAGGTGCTCGATCGATTGCAGCAGCCCGAAGTAGGTCGGCGACTCGACCAGCACCGTATCGCCGGGACGACAGACGACGCGCAGCGCGAGCGTGATCGCATCCATCGTGCCGCTGGTGATCACCACGTGCGCCGGGTCGGCGGGCGCGCCGGCGAGCGCCATGCGCTTCGCGATCTGCCGCCGCAGCTCCTCGTGTCCCGGCGGCAGAATGCACTGGCCGGCGTTGAGGGGATGGTCGCGCAGCACTTCGCGCATGAGATTGTTGAGCCGCTGCGTCGGGTACATGGCCGGCGAAGTGGACGCGCTGTTCAGCGGCACGAAATCGGTGCGCTCCAGCGCTTCGCGGCACATGTCGAGCATTTCGTTGGCGATCGACGCGGGCCGATGCGTGCGCGCGGGCTTCGGCCGCGGCTCGGGCAGGCGCTTGAGCTCCGGCGCGCGGACATAGAAGCCGGATTGCGGTCGCGCTTCGATCAAGCCGATGTTCTCCAGGTGCACGTACGCCTGCACCACGGTCGAGACGCTGACTCGCGCCGTGCGGCTCATCGCGCGCACCGAAGGGATGCGCTCGTTCGCTCGCAGCGTGCCGCTGGAGATCTGAGTTTCGACGAGGCGCGCGACGCGCTCGTAGAGAAGAGGGGCCTGGGATGACATGGCGTAACTGTATTGGCCGTGGCCCAGTCTACCTGAATCTGTACTGCTTACCAGCCCGGCAGGCAGAGTAGTTCATGGATCAAGCTGTTCATCCGGTCTCGAGGGGTGTGCGCCTGTCGTTCGCAGTGCTGGCTGCGTTCGCGGGCATTTACCTCATCTGGGGCACGACCTATCTCGCAATCGCCTTCGCGATCCACTCGATGCCGCCGTTCATCAGCGGCGTGGCGCGCTTCGCGCTCGCCGGTGCCGTGATGTACGTGTGGCTGCGCGCGCGCAGCCCGCGCCCGTTCGCGGGCGTGAACATCCCGATGATGGCGCTCTCCGGCGTACTGCTGTCGGGTGTCGGTAACGGCTTCGTGCTCTGGGCACAGCAGGGTATTCCCAGCGGTATCGCGGCGTTGTTCGTCGCCGCCGTGCCGGTGCTCGTGCTGATCTTCGACTGGGCATTCTTCAGCAAGCGCGCGCCGACGAAACAAGCGCTGATCGGAATCGCTGTGGCGGTCGCCGGCGTCGTGACGATCGTGATGCACACGCGGACGTTGTCCGGTAACGCACATCCGTTGTACGTGCTCGCGATGTTCGTGGCGACGACCGGCTGGAGCATCGGCACGCTGTTGCAGAAGCGCTCGGCGAATGCTGGCACCGTGCTCAGCTTCACGTGCGGGCAGATGCTGTTCGGCGCCGCCTTCCAGCTCCTGATGTCGATCGTGACGGGCGAGTGGTCGCGCTTCGATCCTGCGGCAATTACGCTGCAGGGCGTGCTTGCGATCCTGTACCTGGTCGTGTTCGGCAGCATCGTCGCGCTGAACTGCTACCTGTGGTTGCTCACGCGCGTGCCGGCGCCGAAGGTTGCGACGTACGCGCTAGTAAATCCCGTAGTGGCGTTGATCCTCGGTGCGGCCGTGCTCGGTGAGAGTGTGACGCCGCTCGCGATGGTTGCCGCCCTGCTGGTTCTGTTCGGCGTCGCTTTGATCGTCTTCCAGGACTTGCCGCTGCTACGGAAGCTGACGAGGTAGTGTGTCATGCGAATTCCGCCGTTTCTGCTCGACCAATGGCTCGCGACCTATGAGTTCGCGTCGCCGCCGATCCGTTACAACCTCGCGTCCAGCACCGGTCCGCGCTGGACGCTGGGCGATCTGCTCGCGCTGGGCGACAGATCAGGACTGAAGGAGCTGGGCGAGCTGCGGCTGTCGTACGCGCCGCCGCAAGGGACCGATGCGCTCCGCAAGCAGGTCGCGGCGTTGCATGACGTCGATCCCGATTGGGTCGTCATCACGACCGGTGCGTCCGAAGCACTGTCCGCGCTTTACTGCCTCGCCTCCGAGCCGGGCGCATCGATCACGCTGCCCTTTACTTCGTTCCCGGCGATGCCTGTGATGGCGCGCGCGTGGGGCTTGACCGTCTCGACGTACGCGCTCGATCGTGCGAACGGCTTCAAGCAATCCGCAGAACGCGTGCTTGCCGCCGTCGGCGAGAGCACGCGCCTGGTGCTGATCAACACGCCGCACAATCCGACGGGTTCGGTGATGCCGTACGCGGAGATCGCGCGGCTCGCCGCGAATCTCGCGCATCGGTTGATTCCGCTCATTGTCGACGAGGTGTATCACCCGCTGTATCACGGTGCGCCGGCGTCTGTTTCGGCGGCGCAGCTGCCGAACACCATCGTCGTCGGCGATCTGTCGAAGGCGCTTTCGTTGCCGGGACTGCGCATCGGCTGGCTGATCGATCGCGACGCGCGGCGCCGCGAACGGCTGATCGACCTGCGCAGCTACTTCACTATTTCCGGCTCGCCGCTGACCGAGGCGATTGCCGCGCATGCGCTCGCCAATCGCGACGAGATCCTCGCGCGCCTGCGTGCCGTCGTCTCTGCGAATCTGGCCACGCTGACCGATTTCATGAACGCGCACGAGGACACGTTGGGTTGGGTCGCGCCTGCTGGCGGGACGACTGTATTCCCATGGCTGCGCGACGGCAGCGATGCACGAGAGCTGTGCGTGGCTTTGGCGAAGGCTGGCGTACTGTTCGCGCCAGGTTATACGTTCGATGCGCCGGAACACTTCCGGCTCGGCTTCGGTGCACAGGCCGAGGGCTTTGCGGAAGCGCTGAACATCGTGTCCGACGTACTGCGGGCGCCGCGCGCGCTCAGTGCTGCTGCTGGAGGGCGGCGCTAGCGAATCGTTCGCGGTGGAGCACGTAGATCCCGCTGGCGACAATGATGAACGCGCCGGTCAGCATGCGCATGCCGGGAGCCGTGGCCCATAGCAACCAGTCGAACAACATGCCCCACGCGAGCGCCGTGTATTCGAGCGGCGCAATGACTGGCGGCGCCGCGAGCCGGAATGCTTCCGTAATGAAGTACTGCCCGAGCGCCCCGCTGATCCCGAGCCCGACGATCAACGGCCAGTAATCCCACGGCACCGGCACCCAACGCGCACTTGCCGCGATGCCGCCGATGATCGTCACGAAGAACAGCGACCAGAACACCGTCGCGGCGCTGGTATCCGTGCGGGTCAGGATGCGGATCGTGATCGCATTGAGCGCATAGCCGATTGCCGAAGCGAGCGCGGCCAGCCCGCCGATGGTGACCAGGCCGCTGCCGGTCGGCTTCAGGACGACAATCACGCCGACCAGGCCGACCAACACCGCGAGCCATTGCTGCCAGCCGACGCGTTCACCGAGCATGGGCACCGACAGCGCCGTGATCAGCAACGGCGCCGACATGAAAATGCTGTACGCGTTCGCAAGCGAGAGCTGGCTCACGGCGTAAATGAAGCACCACAGCAGCGCGACGCTGAGGAAGCCGCGCATCAGGTGCAGGCCCCAGCGCCTGGGCTTCAGATCGCTCCAACGACCAAACGCGGCATTCGCTGCGAGCAGCAGCGGCAGCGCGGCGGCACCACGGAGGAAGGTCACCTGCATTGCAGGGAAGTCCTCCGACAGCCGCTTCAACAGGACATCCATCACCGAGAACGTGGTGACGGCCGCTAGCATCGTGAGGATGCCGCGGACATTATTCGGTGGCATGTGTCGCATGCTACGGACGGCCCAAGTTCCGTGTCCAGTGGAACCGTGCGCTCGGCCGCATAGTTTCAGCAGGTGCCGACAGAACTCGGAAGAGCCATCATGACCAGCCTCAATCCTCAGCATTCGACTTCGGTGAAAGTGCGCCTGCGCGAGCGCGCCACGCAGCTGCGCGGCGAGATCC
>Ga0209382_10001794_pt1 | contig 33002 bp, 26 predicted proteins | sample SoiMetdeltSBSDD5_FD_187599 | JGI IMG/M metagenome (GOLD analysis project Ga0209382, IMG submission 187599) | Bulk soil microbial communities from a Populus tree surrounding site in Tennessee, USA - Soil MetaG P. deltoides SBSDD5 (SPAdes) (version 2) | ecosystem: Environmental > Terrestrial >...
CGACGCCGTCGATCCAGCGCTGCGTGCCGTCGAGCTCGATCGGCGGCTCACGACCGAACGCCTGCGGCGCGGGAGCGGCATCGACCGCGGCCGCGACCGCAAGACCTGGCGAGCCGACCTCGAGTCGCTGCCCGATGGCACCGTGATCATCGGCGCAGACGGCCAAGCGCGACTCGTGCTCGCCGACCGCCTGCTCGCGTTTTCCTTCGGCGGCTGGACGCGACCCGAGGCGCGGCACGTGACCGGCGTCGTGGAGGTGCTCACGCCACCGACGTCGGTGAGGGCGCTCGCCAACGGCTTCACGCCGGTGCTGCACCCAACAGCTGGTTGATGAGGCTCGTGCTTAGGCTTTCTCCACCATGTAGATCTTTGTCAGCATGTCGAAGTAGATGTTTCCGTCGACCACCAGCTCGCCTTGCCTGTTCCTCTCGAAGCCTTTCACGATCGGCTTCGCGGCGGCGTAGCGCACGACCCACGCGACCGGCACGTACCCAACGTCCTGCTGTATGATCTCTTCGGCCCTGGCGTAGTGCTCCATGCGCTTCTTCGTGTCGCGCGTGTCTCGCCCGGCTTCGAGCTCCTTATCGAATGCGCCGTTCACCCACGCCTGCCGCTTGCCGGTGATCTTCTTGCCATAGAACGTGTCGAAGTACTCGTTGTGCGGGTCCGGATAGTCCATGAACCATCGGACCCACACGAACTGCAGATCCTGCTTCCACAGGCGCTCGTTGAACACGCGCGGATCGAGAATCTCCAGCTCCGTCTCCGAGGGTAGAAGGTCCGGTAGCGAAGAGCAAGGTGGGGTGTGGAGCTTCGCTACTCACACAATTCAAGTACGTGATTTCTTTGCACGCTGATCATCCGCTCGCTCACGCTTCTTCGTCGGCATAGCTTTTCATATTCGAAATACCCGCCCACCCTGCCATGATGAAATCCGGCGCGAGTGGAAGGGCGAGTCCTCGCGCTTTGACCCGTTGCCCTTTGCAGCGAGCACTCGGCGCCCACGCCGGTCGCCTTCTAACCCCCGGAGCACATGGGATCCGTGTCGGACAACATTCGCAGCACCGCGCACACTTGCACGCACGGCGTGATGTCGAGATGGCTTCCGTTGTTCTTGGCGGCCAGCGTGATTGCCCTGGCGGGCTGCGACGCAAGGCCCGCCGCGACTGTCGCGAGGCCAGATTCGACGAAGAGCGCCACCGGCGAAGTCCCGCGGGGCACGAATCCCGACGGCACACAGGGCCCTGGCGCGTCCGATTCGGACGCGCGCTCTCGAATGGTCGCGGGCGCAAACGACACCGCCACCCCTCGGCTCAATCCAGGGCGCACCCGCCACGATGAGATCTCGTTCTCCGCGGCAATCCGTGCCGGACGCAAGGCGATAGCGAGCTGGCCAGCGGCACCCGCCGTGCTGTCGGGCGCGATTTTTCCGCAGAATCGGATCGTCGCCTACTACGGCAATCCGCACTCGAAACGGATGGGGGTGCTGGGCGAGTATCCCGAGCAGGAGATGCTTTCGATGCTCGACAACACCGCCGCGATGTGGCGTAAGGCGGATCCGTCGACGCCGGTGATTCCGGCGATTCACCTCGTCGCGGTGGTGGCGCAGGGATACGCAGGCGCAGACGGGAAATGGCGCCTACGCGAGGGCCCGGACACGATCGAACAGGCGTACAGGTGGGCGCAGAGTCGCCAGGGCCTGCTCTTCCTCGACATCCAGGCGGGCCACAGCACGCTGCAGCAGGAGTTGCCGCCGCTGCTCAAGTATCTCGAGCGCCCGGACGTGCATCTCGGGGTCGACCCCGAGTTCTACATGCACTACAAGCGCGAGGGGATCCGTCCGAGCGCGAAAGTTGGCCAGATGATGTCGACCGACGTGAACTACGTCATCCAGGTGCTCGATCAGCTGGTACGCGAGAAGAATCTGCCGCCCAAGGTTCTTGCCGTGCACCGCTTCCGCGCAGATATGGTGCCGGACGCGGAGAACATCAAGCCGACGCCGCGGGTCCAGGTGGTGATGCACATGGACGGCTGGGGTCCCGCCTGGCTCAAGTTCGACTCATACAAGGACTACATCGTCCAACACCCGGTGGCGTTCACTGGCTTCAAGTTCTTCTATCACAACGATACGAAGAGCGGCGAGCCGCTGCTCACGGAACTTGAAGTGCTGCAGCTGCTGCCGCGTCCGTTATATCTGCAGTATCAGTAAAGACTGCCTACTTCCGTTCGTGTACCAGGTCCGAAATGACATCGTCGATGAACGGCTTGTCCTTGGCTCCGACCCTTGCACTCGGGAAATAGACGAGTCTTACTTTCGCTTTAACGCTCTCCGGCTCGTATTCCTGAAGCACGACGGTGAAGCGCTCGGACCGCGACACGCGAGTGAAGTTGACCATAGGAAAATCGAACGTGTCGATCCAGAATCCCCATCGCTGGTCTTTCTCACCCGGATTCGCACGCGCGTCAACAATCGCCCAGACGCGACGTCGAGGGGCATCATGGGCGGTGATCCAAAGCTTCAAGTGGCGGGTCAGCGTGCGCCCCCTAGGAGCGAACGGGTCCGGATCAGGAAAACTGAAGTCCCCATCGATGTCCGGTTTGCCATTCTCGGTTGTCAATGCGTCTAGCCGCAAATCTGCTAGCTGCGATGCTTGTCCCTGAGCACCACTGCCGAGTTCGAGTCCTGAGATCTGCCGATCCTTGACTCCGTTGGCGATGCGCGTGAGCTCGTGGCTCAGCCCGGCGCGTTCATTCTTAGGGGCGCGTTCGACCTCGCGACCGATCTGCCAAAACAAAGGGCTCAGATCCAAAGAGTCGTGAAAGTTGGTCGCTAGCAGCTCGAGCGCCACGAGCTTCGCCTGCAGTCCCTGGTCGCCTGGGGCCAGGTACCTCTCCAGCACCTTGTCGAAGATGCCACGCCGCACGGCAGTGTCTGCTTCCTCACGCTTGCTCAACAGCTCCGTGTACAACCGCAAACGCGCGTCACTGATCTGCCGTTCCGCCTGCGATTGTTGGTACTGGTGAGCTACTAAGCCAAGAGCCGCGGGTATTGCCAACGTCGCGATCAGCCACTTGGCATTCTCCAAGTTCAGAACACTCATGGTTAAGTCCTATGATTGGAATGACGATAGGAAGTGTCTTTGGAAGGATGGCCACTCAGCACTGAAGCATCTCTCATTCCGCCCCCCGCCTTGGCGGACACCCCGTTGATAGTAAACGACCCCGCAGCGGCCGAGCGTACACCGCCGGCAGCCGACTCTTCTGCCTGGTATCGGGCCTCCTGGTGACGCCCGCGCAGCTGACCAGATCAGGAAGCAATCCGCACCGGCGATTCGCTGCTGGACGGGCTGTGCTTCCTCTGAAAACTTCAAGGGCTCCCGCTCATCGCGGAAGCGTCCCCCAACGATCCCCGATGACAGCGGTCCTGTAGCTCTCCCCTGGAGGCCGCGCTTTGGCCCCTGTTGGAGGTCGTTGGGCCTTTCGCTCGACAAGGATGCCCCTGACGGACGGCCAATCGAGCCGCGGGTGCTTGGGCACGTCAGTTCGGTCCCGCACGTTGGTGGGCCGCATGATCGATACGTCCGCAGGCGGCTAGCCGGGACACACGAGATTGGGGGACATGAACTCGCAGTCCTCCTCGGACGTCGCCGGATCGTTGGCGGGGTGGTCGGGATGGAGCGGCCACAACGCCTGCTGCACCTTCGAGCGACTGTGTTTCCGGTGCCTAGACGCCTTGAGCGACAAGCCCATGTTCTTCTGGGGTATTAACTCGCCAAACCCTGAGACGCATCCCGCAATTTTCGATGCGTCGGACCTCTCCAAAGCCAGCGTTGTCTGTGCAGCACTACCGAGACGTGCGGAAAGACCACGTGTGGCTCCGCCGCATAGTCATAAAGGGCACTAAGACTCACCAGCGGTTCCGGAGAGATACCGAACAATTTGCGGACCTGTCGTACCAGCCAAAACGGTAACTGCGGGATCTGAAGCAGGGTATTGAATGGCTCCATCAGGAAGACGCTAGTAGATGACCAGCGAACTCACCTCGCGCGTATCACGAGCCAGATCAAGGCGAATAATCTGTGGAACAGGTAGTCGACTTGGTCATTCCGCTGAAGCGGCACCTGAGTCGTTTCCGAAATCCGAGATTGGCTCCGTTTCCGTTGCGCGCCTTTTCAGTTGTAGCTCTGAAGGTCGCGAAGCCCCAACGGGATCCAGCCCTTCGATCCGCGCGATGACATGCTCCAGCAGTTCGAGCGCGGACATCCTTCGCGACTGCAGCGCATTCGTGAGCTCTGCGATCGAGCAGAAAGTCCACTCCGAAGCCGATGGCGCGGCGGGACTCGCGCTCGGCGTTCCCGGCTTAGGGTGCGTAACGCGTGAAGACAAAGTCGCGCGAAGCCTTCGCGTGGCAGGGAGAGCACGTTTTCAGTAGCGCCTCGTCGCCAGGTTTGCCATCTGTGTTGAAGTGCCCGAATCCCCAGCCGCCCGTCGCCGCGTACTTTGTCGAGTCCTTGACCATGAACTGAATGTTTGTGGGGGGCCCGGGAACGAAAGATTGTTGTTGGCCAAAGACCTTGTTGTTCTCCTCCGACGGCACGTGGCTGTAGTGCAAAGCGGCGATGATTGCGCCGTCGGGAAAAGGAAGCTTCCCTTCGCGGTACGCCGTGGTCGCTACCTCGTTGCCCAAGACGGCGGCGAAACTGTGGAGGTTGCCTTCCTCATGGGCCACGGAGATCAGCATCCAGTCGCGGTATCCTGACGGAATCTTGGTCAGGTAGACCGGGGCCGATTTCTCATCGGCCTGTCCGAACGCGGGAACCATGTAGGCGATAACGCTAGCCAGCGTTGCAACTGCAACCAGCACGAAAGCGATCCGTTTCATAGCTGCTCCTTCTACCTCTGCCTCTTCATGAACTGACCTATAAGCGCCGCAATTTCACCTGCTTTGGCATCAAGAGCGAAGTGTCCTGCGTCGAGAACGTGAACCTCAGCGTTCGGTACGTCCCGGCGATAGGCTTCCGGCTCCGAAAGGTCGAATGAGGGGTCATACTTACCCCAAATCACCAGCAACCGCGGTTGCCTTTCGCGCATCCATGCCTGCCACTTCGGGTAGGAGTCCACGTTCGTGCGGTAGTCATAGAAGAGGTCGCTTTGAATGTCCGCCTGGCCGGGCTGGTTGAGAAAACTAAATTCATCGGTCCACAGATCCGGGTCGTAGCGCTCGACGTTAGGATCGCTCCCTACATGGCGCGTCCGCGTAGTCGCGCGTGACAGGAGGTTTGCGCGAAGCGCACTTTCGTTAACGGCGCGATCGGCCCAAAAGGCCCGGCGTGTTTTCCAAATCGCCCCTAGACCTTCGTTGTGCGCAACGGCGTTCTGAACAATGAGCGCCTCGATTCGGTCCGGATGGGCCAAGGCCATGCGAAAACCCACGGGGCCGCCGTAATCCTGCATGTATAGCGTGTACCGCGAGAGCCCGAGAGCTTCGGTGAAGTGATTCATGGTTTCGGCGATGTGATCGAACGTGTACGCGAATTTTTTCGGGTCTGGCCAGTCACTGTGTCCGAAGCCGGGGTAATCGGGCGCGACGAGGTGATACTGATCGGACAGCTGCGTGAAGAGAGGCTCGAACATCCGCGAGGACGACGGGAGCCCGTGCAGCAGGAGAAGCGTCGGCGCGTCTTTCGGACCGGCCTCTCTGTAAAACATCGAGAGCCCATCGATCTGTATGTTGCGGTAAACGGTTGGGTGCTCCACGGGCCGCTCCTTTCCCTGGGCTTGCGCTCGCAAGTGACATAGTCCGAGCGCCACAGGAACCACCAGTGTCATGCCGAAGACCTGCACGAATCGGAGCCAACGGGACGAGCCGCAAGGGCGCATCGTTCTTCTCCGCGTTGCGTCGGCAGCGCTTGCTGTCTTCAAGGTCGTGCTGAGTCACTCGCCACGGAGCCATCACACCAGAAGCGTGGAGGCGAAACAATTAGACGAAGGTATCGGCGATACCTTCGTCTAATTGTTTGAACCGACGCTTCTGGCTCAATCACGAGTGTGCCGAACACGGGCGAACCGTATCGGCAGACACTTTTTGTGGAGGAGAATTCGTCATGGGGCAGCAGGCAACGCCACTCGTGTCACATCAGCAGGAAGAAGCACGCTCAGCAGTTGAGCGCATCGCCGCCTTTGCCGCCGCGGCCCGAGCTCAGCAGCTGAAGCCCGATGTACGGCAGCTTTTCAAGCGCAATATTTTGGACAGCCTTGCGTGTGCGATCGCCGCATTACCGGGCCGCCCGTTTCAAGCTCTCCGCGAACAGTTCGAAGAATACCGAGCTCCGGGCCGTTGCACACTGATTGGCGGCGGCAAGACTTCCCTAGATCAGGCGGCGCTGTTCAACTCGGGTCTTACGCGTTACCTCGACCTGCTGGACAGCTACATGTCGCCTGGCGGCCTTTGTCATCCCAGTGACAACTTCGGAGCCGTCCTTGCGGCAGCCGAGCAGGTCGGGGCGTCCGGCGAGGAGTTCATGCTGGCGTTGGCCGTATCGTACGAAATCCAATGCCGCTTTACCGCTGCGGTCCCGGTGATGGTGAAAGGGTTCGATCATGCTACGCAGTTGGCCATGTCGGTGGCCGCTGCGGCGGGAAAACTGTTCGAACTGCCCGCGGAGCAAATCGCGAACGCGATCTCAATCGGCACCGCCAACAACGTTTCACTCGCCTGTATCCATGTCGAACCGGTTTCGCAATGGAAAGGGTTTTCTCCGGGCTGGACTGGGATGCGCGCGGTCTATGCGGCTTCTCTGGCCAAGCGTGGATTCACAGGTCCGCGAGGCTTGGTCGAAGGGCCAAAGGGATTGGAGCAGATGTTCGGGCAAGCGATTGCCGTGGACTGGGACAATCCTTCGTTGGACTTCGTCACGCAGACCGTGTTGAAGAAATACTGTTCGCTGATCCATGGCCAGCCAGTCATAGAGGCAACGTTGGACCTGAGGCGCAGCTACAAGCTCGATGCCGCAGACGTCGAGCATGTGCGTTGTGACATCTTCCAGGCTGGCTACGATTTTGCCGGCGGCGGGAACTACGGCTCCAAGGACCATCCGTGGTTGAAAGAACAAGGCGACTACAACCTCAAATACCTCATCTCCGCGGCGCTGCTCGACGGTCAAGTCGGTCCGGACCAGCTGGAGGCGCCGCGTATCCAAGCGCCCGACGCGCAGGCAATGGTCGCGCGGGTGGAGGTCCGTCCCGACGACCAGCTCACTGCTCGCTTTCCGCAGGAGCTTTGCGCCCGCATCACGGTTCGCACCAAGAATGGGCGGACTCTCGTCAAAGAACACATCGGGTACGAGGGTGGACTGGACCACCCCATGTCGTGGGATCGAGTTGTAGAGAAGTTCCACTGGTTAAGCGAACGGTTTGCGGATGAGAATCTCCGGAGCAAACTCATCGGTACCGTGCAGCAGCTAGACGCCCAGCCGATTTCCGCGCTCATGGACTTGCTCGCGCAGGTTCGACCCACCGCGGTATACCCAAGAACTCGTGCGGGAATTTAACGAATCGCGCAGGAAGGCCAGACCAATGCGTCCTCATCAACCCGGCCAAGCGGCGTTCCGGGCAATCCTGTCCGAAGACATTGAGTGGAAGCCGTTCGCCGCGTTCCCGCCGGAGGCACGCCTGGCAGTCTTGGTTGGCCACCCCTCGGAGCAAGGACCATACACGGTCCGGGTAAAAGTGCCCCATGGCGTGAAGCTGATGCCGCACTGGCACCCCGAAGATCGCATCTATACCGTAATCTCCGGGGTCTTCTACATCGGCTTGGGCGACCAATTCGATGTCGAGAAGCTCGTGGCATACCCGCCCGGCGCGGTGATCATTCTTCCCGGCAACACTTACCACTTCCACTGGGCGAAATCCGGCGAGTACATCACGCAGGTGACGGCCATCGGCCCGCTCGGCCTGGAATATGTCAATTCGAAAGACGATCCGCGGACTCTTGCGAGCTTCCCGACATGATCATCGCAAACATCGAAACCTTTCCCTTGCGGATCCCCTTTAAGTCAGGCACTCAAGCAGCGGCTTCCGCGTGGGGTGATAAGGGCTTGCCGGTCGCGGATTCGTTACTCGTCAAAGTGACCACGGACCAGGGACTAGAAGGCTGGGGTGAGACCTTCGGTTTTCGCGCGGTCTCTTCTGCTCAGCTGGCGATCGACGAACTGATCGCACCGCTGTGCATTGGCAGGGACGCAACGCAGATTGGCCCACTGATGCTAGCCGTTCAGAGAAAACTGCATGTCTTCGGGCGAAGTGGGCCTCTCTTCTATGGCATTTCGGCGGTGGACATTGCCCTGTGGGACATCGCCGGCAAGGCTGCCAGTGTGCCAGTCTATCGGCTTCTCGGCGGTAGTAGCTCTACTGACCTGCCCTGCTATGCGAGCCTGATTCGCTATTCCGATCCCGCGGTTGTTCGCGCCAGCGTTAGACGAGCGCTCGACTCTGGTTTCAGTAATCTAAAGCTTCATGAAATCGAACTAAGTGCGATTCGCGCGGCCCGCGAGGAGGCCGGCCCTGACGTGGAGATAATGCTCGACGTGAACTGCCCCTGGACACTGCTGGAGGCTCGAGGAAGGGCAGAAGAACTTAAGGAGATTCAATTGAAATGGCTGGAGGAGCCTATCTGGCCACCGGAAAACTACGACGGCCTCGCGCAACTGCGAAAAGTGTGCGGTATACCAATCGCAGCAGGAGAGAACTCGTCGACGCTTATGGATTTCGAACGGCTCCTTGCGGCTGAAGCTGTGGACTTCGTCCAGCCGAGCGTTGCAAAAATGGGAGGCATCAGCGAGTTGTGTAAAGTCTTTCCCACCGCGGCGGTACGCAACATCACCGTGATGCCGCACTGTTTCTATGACGGCCCCGGTTTGCTCGCAGCCATTCATGTGACGGCGGCGCTCGGGATCGCTGACGCAATGATTGAGTGGCGCTTCTTCGACCTCGAAGCACAACTCTATGGCGACGCGATTTCCCCGAAAGGTCGGATCCCGGTGCCACAGCACCCCGGCCTGGGAATCGACCCGGACCCTAACGTGATTCGCGCTTACTTGCGCCAAATGTAGTGAATCGAATACGCGAGCGAAATTAAGTACGGCGCCGCACATCTTCAACCCAGAAACCATCCTGATCTGCGAGCAGCTTTCCAACGATCGTCAGGAGATCTTGCAGGAAACGTCGGCCGGAGATTCCGTTAGGATCTGTCGCGTCACTCGAGCGCGTTCCCGCTTGAAAGACTTGTCGCGGCGCGAAACGCGATGGCGGCGACATCAGCAGACCGATACCAAAGCACAATAGACGCTGTCCCAAGCGTGGCGCATTCTCGGATCGTGGAGTGCCGCCAAGAAAAGACCTGAACGCAAACTCGACCTGATTCGTCGCGATAGAAAAGGAGATGCGCAATGCCATACGTTACAGTCGGAAAGGAAAATTCAGGCAACATAGAGCTTTACTACGAAGACCATGGCTCGGGCCAACCGGTTGTTCTGATCCACGGATACCCATTGAGCGGCGCTTCCTGGGAGAAGCAAGTACCCGTTCTCCTGGAAGCGGGTTACAGGGTCGTTACCTACGACCGCAGAGGCTTCGGCAAGTCCAGCCAGCCGACCGCAGGCTACAACTACGACACGTTCGCAGAGGACCTTCACAAGCTGGTCACCCAGCTCAAGCTGCAAGATTTCACATTAGTCGGCTTTTCGATGGGCGGAGGCGAGGTGGCACGCTACATCGGGAAATACGGCTCCAAGGGCGTGGGCAAAGCCGTGATTATCTCCGGTGTGCCACCGTACCTGCTCAAGACCGCCGACAATCCCGAAGGCGTGGATGCCAGTGTATTTGCCGGCATCGAGAAAGCCGTGGCCGCCGACCGCTACGCGTTCTTCACTGGCTTCTTCCAGAATTTCTACAACACCGACCTGCTGTTGGGTAAGCGTGTCAGCGAACAAGCCGTCCAAGCTAGCTGGAACGTGGCGGCCAGCGCCTCCCCCACCGCCAGCCTGGCGTGTGTCTCAACCTGGCACGAGGACTTCCGCGGGGATCTGGCCCGCATCGATCTGCCCACCCTGGTGATTCACGGAGATGCTGACCGCATTCTTCCAATCACGGCTGCGGGACTGCGCACCGCCAAGCTCATCCAAGGCGCTCGCCTCCTGGTCGTGAAGGACGGTCCACACTGCATCCCGTGGACGCACGCGGAAGAAGTAAACGCCGAATTGCTGAACTTCCTGGGCAAGAAGGCCAGCAAGTCACACACGGAGGCTGCCTAGGCACCCAGTTCGTAGGGCAGCGGTGGTGAGTTGCCGACCGCCACTGTCGTTCGAACGCCACCGGGCTCAGATGGCCGAGGTGGAGTGACGACGCCGGGTATTGTAGAAGAGCTCGATGTAGTAGTCGAACACGGCGCGGCGTGCGGCGGCCCGCGTGGGCACGGCCGCGCCGTGGTCGAGCTCCACTTTGAGCGCTTCGGCCTTGAAAGCCTCGCTGAACGCCCGCCGCAGTCGTCGATCTGCCATGGCCACCTCCTATCGCACGTTTGTGCGCGGGGTGTCCACGAAACCGGCGCCAGTCCAAACCTCATGTGATGCCATCTCAACTGCTCTGTTTCTACTGATTAGCCAAGCCTTCCAAGCGGCGCCGGTTCCGCAGATCCGACCTTGTGCGGCGAGCCGACGTACGGGAACGAAGCGAGCAGGTCCTTATGAGGCCCGACGTTATCCCGCGTCACCCTTCCATTTGTAAGGATGGAAATGAAGCCATCCACGACGTCGTCCGTAAGTGCCCGGCCATTGACAGGATAGGACACCGGCCGCGTGGGATCATAAGAGAGGATGTCCGGCAGAAGCGTCCGTGCGACCCGCGTTGCTTCCTCCGGCGTATAGGCACCGGTGTGTTCAAGGGAGTGCGCAAAGACGGCAACGAAACGGGCGTCGTCTGCCGGCTGCGCAGCGAGATAGGCAGCTTTCTCGTCACCGGTAAGAAAAACAGATTGCGAGGGGAGGGCGCCGCGGTCCGCCTGAACCCATTTCCCACTCGCGCCGTCCATGGTGCGATGCCACAGGCCCATCTTTTTAGGGACCAGGGCGGAGTTGGGTACCTCCAGAACGATGCTGCACACGTCCTTTACGGCGAAGAAATCGGCACCGGTGAACTGCAGATTGTTCAGCGCGCCCATCGCGTCGAAGAAAAAAGGGTCGCTGCGCCAGCCGGCGAAGAAACGGTAGTCTCCGGACTCTGTCACACGTGCCTCGCGTCCCGTCGAGACCGGCGCTCCTTCGATGATCGTTTGTCCGCCATCGCCTGTCCCGGCGGCCTGCTCACCTTCTACACGGCGCAAGGTCGCACTCTGGGCGCCGTCCTTGTAGGGCGAGAAGCGCACGCGGTATGCAATATTCGCGACGAGATCGCCGTCGGTATCAATCTTCAGTTCGTAAATTGCCTCCGGTGCGAAGGGTACGGCTGTGCTGGGCCCGGGCGGGTTCACACCCTCGGATGGATGTACGTTCATGATCAGGATCGACTTGGCAGCATCCCCAGGCTTGGGGAAGGCATACAGGTCAGTAAGGTCGAGGCGAGCGTCCCCATGGGGGAAGCCATAGTCCAGACCGGAGTAATGGTGTGACATAAATTATCTTCTCCTCTGTTTTGGATTTTGTGTGCTGCGTTTATTTCTCGGTCAACTTCACATCGTCAGAACTGTTAGGGTGCGTTCTCTCTAATCAGAAACTCTCCCATGCACGTAGACACGAAACAATTAGACGATGGTATCGACCAAGCAGAAGCAGATCGGTATCCGTGGGATCGAGCAGTGCTTTGCCGCCGCCCGGATCGTGCTCGATCCCAGCGCGAATCGTGGCGATTATCTATTCGGCGGACCTGAGCTGTCCAACGTGATATCGAAGCCGGGTTTCTATATCTCCCGGTTTGTGAAAACCGCGCTCAAACAGCATTCGAAGTCGCGCCTGAGCCGCGGGGCGCCCCAGCGAGGCGAGGAACGCGTCCCACTCGGGCGCGATCTCCGCGTCGGGAGGCAGACTGTTCAGGTTGACCAGGCGCTTGGTTTCTGCGATCGCTTCCTTGTCGAACGACGCAATCCTCGTAGCAAGGGCGTCAACAAACGTGTCGAGCTCGGCGTCCGGTAACGAGCGATTGACATAGCCATAGCGCTCAGCCAGATCGCCGCCGATGTCGTCTGCCCCTAACAGAACTTCCAGGGCACGCCATCGTCCGATCAAGCGGGGCAGCCGGGCCATTGGACCGCCGCCGGGCACCAGTCCCGCGCCCACCTCCAACTGCGACAGGACGGCCTTCTCTCGACTGGCGAACCGCATGTCGCTGGCGAGCGCAAGCTCGCTGCCGACGCCCGTCGCACGCCTGCGAATGCTCACGATCGAAACCACGGGTGCACGACTCAGCCGCACCAGCATGTCCGGAAGTTGTTGAAGGCCCGTGGGACCCGGAGGAAGTCGCGTAGTGTCCTCAGACTTCGCGAGGAAGTCGTAGTGCGTCCGAAGGAATCCGTTTGGTCGTCCCAGTGGTCTTTTCTGCCTTCATTACGTCCGCGGGCGTGATCGCACTCGGCTGTGTCGTCTCGGCGGCGCGCCGGGTGTGCGATTGCACATAGATTCCCGAACGAACGCGCAGCACCGGATCGTCCGAAGGTGCTATACCCGCTGGCAACACCAGCGGGTCGAAGACGATATCCGTGGCGGCACTGAGTTCCTCCGCCTCGACTCGATCGAGCGTCAACGTGCCAACGTCCACCTGCTCACGGTCCGCCGGCCAGCCGATGCTGGGGTCGTTGGTAGGATCGCCAGGCTTTCCGACGGTGACGATCAAACGCCAGCGGAGCGGTTGCCGATGGATCTGCGTGATGAGCTCATCGAACAAGTAATCTTTGTCCGGTGGGGCGGCGCCAGCCGCCTCGAACGGCTGCATCGGTTTCAGGATCCAGCGCACCGGAGTCGTCTTGCCAGCCGCATTCGTGAAAAGAAACGTATTGAGCCCGTGGAAGATGGTGTTGCCGAATCCCGACGCCTGCGGCTCGGCGATGATCTTCTGGAGCACCGGGATCGTTTCAGGATGACGCTCTTCAAATGCCTTCACCTGGGCGGGATCGGGCAGTCCGGTCGCGGAATCCGGCTTGAATGCGAGCAGGCGCTCGAAGAAGATCTCCGGTGTGCGGACCGGGAACAGCGGGAAGTTGATCATCGCGGTTCGCCACAGTTCGCCGCTGGGTAGCGAGAACTGAAGGCCAAGGCCGCGCCTGGTGCTCGGTCTGTCGGGCTGGTACGGTTGCCCGCCATCGAGGGAAAAGCGTCCAATTACCGGCACGCGCCCCGGTTCGAAGGCAGCGGACTTGGAGAGACGGACCCCGTTGCCATTGCTCTCGAAGAACCCTCTCACGCCGAGCCCCTTCGCGTGATTGCGTCGGAACCCGGAATGGACGCCGTTAATCTGCTCGAACCGGTCGATGAACCCGGCGGGCGTCAGCGCATCGGGGCTGAGCAGTTTCAGCAGTGCCTCGGCCCCCGGCGTGGACGAGGCCGGGTTCTGGCCGGTGACAAGCCTCCCGTCGGTGACGACGAAGGGCTTCCAGTTCTCGACCTTCTCGTAGAGCCCACCCAGGCGCTTCAGTTCGTCCTCCACGAGGAACGGCACGACCTTGGTGAGGTGGACCGCCTCCTCCTCGCCATTGGTGAAGCCCGTCACCCGCTTGCCCCTCACGATCGGTTGGCCCTGGAACTTGACACGATGGAGCACGCCGGGCGCATGGCAAACGGCAGCGACCGGTTTGCCGGTGCTGTAGAAGGCCTCGATGAGAGCGATTGAACGCGGGTCCTCCGCCAGGTCCCACATCGGACCGTGGCCGCCGGGATAAAAGACCGCTTCGTAATCCGAGGCTTTGACGTCGCTGAGCCGCACGGTGTTTGCCAGCACTGCCTGCGCCGCCGGATCTTGCTTGAAACGCCGCGTCAAGTCGGTTTGGCCCTCAGGCGTGTCGCTGACCGGGTCGAGAGGCGGCTGCCCTCCTTTGGGTGAAGCGACGGTCACGGTGGCGCCGGCATCGAGAAAGGTGTAGTAGGGCGCGGCGAACTCCTCGAGCCAGAAGCCGGTCTTGCGGCCCGTGTTGCCCAACGTGTCGTGGGAAGTCAGAACCATGAGGATCTTCATTGTGATCATGCTCCTTTGATTTCGAGAATTACTGAGTGGACCGTGTTACCTGAGCGATGCTGGGGCTTCCGCCCATGTAGTCCGCCAGGCGGTTCCGGAGGAGGAGGCGCGTCCGGTAAACGCGCGTCTTGATCGTGCCCGCGTTGAGCTGCAGCGCCTCGGCGATCTCGGCATTCGAGAACCCGTCGACATCGTGCAGGATGAAGATCGTGCGGTAGATCGCCGACAACTCACCAATGGCGGCGTTGAGAACCGCCCTCAGCTCGCTCCCGATCGCGGGGTCCTGCAGTCTCCTCAGCCAGTCCGTCGGCGTCTCCACATGCTGGCCCTCGCTGTCGAATGACGGAGCGAGGTCCTCCCATGACACGTCGTCCCGCGTGCTCCGCCTCCTCCGTAGCTTCTGGTAGGCGGTGTTGGCGGTGATCCGATACAGCCACGTGCCGAAGGCGGAAACTCCTCGGAATGTGTCGATCTTGCGACTCACCGCCCACAACGCGTCCTGCACCACTTCCTCTGCGTCCGACGGGTTGCCGGTGATGCGAATCGCGAGACCGTACACGCGATCCCAGTACGTGCCCACGAGGGCCTCCGCCGCCCCCGCATCTTGCCGGCGCAACTGCTCCACGAGAGCCGTGTCTGGATCGATTGCCTTTCGAACGAAGACCGGCCGCCGCTCGTCCAGATCGGGCGGCGGAACCGTCAGTCCCACCACAATCTCCCTGCCAGCTGGGCCGGTCTTCCCGCAAATACGGCCTTCGATTTCCATTCGGCGCGAAGCGCGCTCCGTAGCTGAATGCGGTGGTGAGTCCGTTGTCGATCGAAGGCTTTCGGACAGCACGCGCCGGCTCAGGGTCGCACTCGATCCCCCAACCGCCTCGCCGTTCGCACATCCGAGAATGGTCAACGGGCGGATACTTTCGGTGCTGGTGGGTCGTGATCGTGAGACGAATCGTGGGCAGTCGCGGCTAACACGTGTCTGTCCGCGACTTCGTCGTGAACACTCCTGAAGTGTGGTCGGCGCTAATTCGAACATGTTCATTCTCCGCACGGCCTCTTGTGCCGCAGTCGGCCAAGATTCCTTGGTTAGAACTGTTGGTCGCATGTGCGCCACTTGGATCCGACGCACCAATGCGATCACACTAGAAGACGAGTGAAGGCGAATCTATTGGACGATGGTGTCGGCGATACGTTGGTATCGGTCCACGCATGGACGTGAAGCCGATTGGCCTCGCCGGCTGGGGCGCCATCGGGCGCAACCCGATACCAAAGTATGATGGACATCGCGCGTAGAGCGGCGCATCCTCACGTCGTGGAACCTCGACGGGAGAGGACTGCGAGCGAGAACGATCTCACCGTCCGACTCACGCATGCCGAGGAAGCGTTGCGCGCCCGTGAGCTTGACTTTCAATCGATCGTCGAAAGCATCCCGGCCCTAGTCGCTGTCCTGACGCCCACCGGCCAAGTTGAAGCACTGAACCAACCAGTTCTGGATTACTTCGGCAAGTCCTTCGAAGAATTGACACGTTGGGCCAACTCAGACGCGGTTCATCCCGACGACCTGGCTCACGTCATTGAATCCCGGCAAAAAGCCTTGGAAAGCGGTGAGCCTTACGAAGGCGAGTCTCGGCATCGCCGCGCTGATGGCGTCTATCGTTGGTTCCACGTGCGTGGCTTCCCGTTGAAAGATACAGACGGCCGGATCCTACGCTGGTGCTTCTTGCTAGCTGACATCGACGATCGAAAGCGGGCCGAGGCTCAGCTCGCCGGCGAGAAGCGACTGCTGGAGATGGTCGCCTCGAGCTGTGCACTCACCGACGTTCTCACTGCTTTGTGCAAATTTGTAGAAGACACTTCAGCCGATTGTCACTGCGGCGTTTACTTGATCGATTGGAATGGTCCGAAGTTCCGGATCGGAGCTGTACCCAGCCTCCCCCGGACCTTCAATGATCCCTGTGAAGGTCTGACTGTTTCTCTGGAAGTCGGACCCTGCGGCGTCGCAGCGCTTACCAAGACGCAGGTGATCGTGACCGATTTTGAATCGGATCCACTCTTTCAATCGTGTGCCATTCGACCGCTCTCGCTCGCGCACGGCTTCCGCTCGCAATGGTCGACGCCGATCTTCGCGCGAGACGGACACGTGATGGGAACTTTCGCCATTTTCCAAGCCAGTCCTGCAAGCCCGACGCAAGTTCAGCAAGATCTCATCACGCAGGTGACACACATTGCCAGCATCGCGATCGAGCGGGCCTTGAGTGAAGCAGCGCTGAAGCGAAGTGAAGCGTTCCTCGCTGAGGCACAACACCTGAGTCGCATCGGCAGCTTTGCATGGCGTGTGGCTACAAACGAAATCACCTGGTCCGAGGAGCTGTATCGCATCTTTGAGTTTGAGCCTCATGTGAGGGTTACGGTCGAACTGGTCCTAGCACGGGTCCATCCGGAAGACCTCGCGTTGGTTCATGACATGATCGAACGAGCAACTAGTTCAGCCAGCGACTTTCAATACGAACATCGCCTGCTAATGCCGGATCATTCGATTAAGTATCTACATCAGACTGCTCACGGAACGCGGAACGCGGATGGTGAACTGGAGTACATCGGCGCGGTACAAGACGTCACGCAGCGCCGACTCGCAGAAGAAGCACTCGGCAAGGCCCGATCGGAGCTTGCACACGTGGCCAGGGTCACGACCCTCGGAGTCTTGACGGCGTCGATCGCGCATGAAGTCAACCAGCCGCTCTCGGGCATCATCACCAACGCGAGCACTTGCCTGCGGATGCTGGCCGCCGATCCTCCAAACGTCGAAGGCGCGTGTGAAACTGCGCGGCGCACGATTCGCGACGGCCACCGCGCCTCCGAGGTGATCACCCGACTGCGCGCGCTCTTCGGCAAGAAGAACGCTACGTCCGAAGTCGTCGACCTGACTGACGCCACGCGAGAGGTGATCGCGCTGTTGCTGAGTGGACTTCAGAAGGACCGGGTGATTCTGCGGGCGGAGTTGACGGACGATCTCCCGCCCGTAACCGGCGATCGTGTCCAGCTTCAACAAGTCGTGCTGAACTTGATCATGAACGCCGCGGACTCGATGAGGGGCGTTGACGATCGTCCGAGGCAGCTGGTGATCAGAACCGAGCGGGACGGGGACGATCATGTCCGCCTGACCGTGCGGGACGCGGGGGTGGGTTTCGATCCTCACGTTGTGGAGCGACTCTTCGAAGCGTTCTACACGACCAAGAGTGGCGGTATGGGGATCGGTCTATCGGTGAGTCGCTCCATCATCGAGAGTCATCAAGGGCGTCTGTGGGCAGCATCGAATGATGGTCCGGGAGCCACATTTTCATTTTCTCTTCCCAGCAGACACGCCATTCGGGGACTCAGCGTGACGGATGCGGAGCGAAACGCGTCATGAGGAATGTGTCATGGTGATACGTTCACTCGTGTCGGTTGTCGATGACGATGACTCTGTGCGCGAGTCGTTACCGGACTTGCTGATGGAGTTCGGCTTTGCCGTCCAGGCGTTCGCGTCGGCGGAAGAGTTCCTCGCGTCAGATTGTGTCGGCCGGACAAGATGTCTGATACTCGACATCGCCATGCCGGGCATGTCGGGACCCGACCTGCAACGGGAATTGACGCGCCGCGGGCACGAGATTCCGATCGTCTTCATCACCGCTCACGCCGATGAAGGTGTTCGTCCACGAGTGCTCGAACTAGGCGCCGTGGCGTGTCTGTTCAAGCCGTTCAGCGCGACGGCTCTGCTTGAGGCGCTCAATGTCGCGCTCCGGGTGACCTGAGCGATGTATCATTCGCTTGCGTCGTCTGCGATAGACCCGAAGTCGGCGAACGGGCTTGGCCGTCGAGCGAGGTCATCACCCATGTCGCACGTCACACCAATCGTGTTCGTTGTCGACGACGACGTCTCGGTGCGCGAATCGCTCGAATTGCTGATCCGCTCTGAAGGCTGGCGGTCGGAAACATTCGCGTCCGCAGAGGAGTTCCTGTCTCGCCCGCGAGTCCTCGCGCCGAGCTGCCTGGTACTTGACGTGACTCTCCCGGACCTCAATGGCTTGGATTTGCAGAAGCGCGTCGCCGCCGAACGCAGCGATATGCCCATCATCTTCATCACCGGGTTCGGTGACGTACCAATGACTGTCCGGGCCATGAAGGCGGGAGCCGTCGAGTTCTTGACGAAGCCCTTCGGCGACGACGCGCTGTTGAGCGCCATCCGGCACGCGATCGAGCGCAGTCACAGCGCCCTCGATGACGAGGCGGAGATACGGACACTCCGGGATCGTTACGCGTCTCTCAGCCCGCGCGAACGGGAGGTCATGGCGTTGGTCGTCTCCGGGCTGTTGAATAAGCAGGTCGGTGGCGAGCTCGGCATCAGCGAGATCACGGTGAAGGCACACCGAGGAAGCGTGATGCGAAAGATGAAGGCGGACTCTCTGGCCAACCTGGTGAATATGGCCGCCATACTCCGCCTCGGCCGGCGCCGAGAGGCTGACACCTCTCGAACGGATGGCATGGGCTGAACACACTAACGCAACCTCCCCACACGCCTTCCGAGCCTGCCGCCCACGACATCCTCCTGGTCTTCTTCATTCGAGCGTTCGTTATGGAAAGTTCGGCCTGGCGTCATCGGGACTGACCGTAGCCGGCGGGAGGCTGACTTTGCCATCCGCCTCCAAGCGCCTTGTAAAGCTGGACCACGGCGGTGAGCTGATCCCGCGTGGTCGACGCGAGGTCCAGCTCCGCGCTGAAGAGCTGGCGTTGGGCGTCGAGGACGTCGATCTGTGTCGACAGCCCACGCTCGTAGCGGAGAGTGGCCAGTGAGAGCGCCCGGCGAGTCGCCGCCACGCGGCGCTCGCGCTCCGTGCGGATCTCTCGCACTTTCCGGTGGAAGACCAGAGCATCCTCGACCTCGCGGAACGCTTGCTGGATCGTCTGCAGATACTGTGTGGCCGCTTGTTGCTGGCGTGCCTCGAAGCCCTTGACGGTGTTGCTGGTCCGCCCTGCCGTGAAGAGGGGAACGGTCATAGTGGGACCGATCGACCAAAACCGTGACCCACCGGTAAAGAGGTCGGACAGCGACACGCTCTCGACGCCGAGCATGCCGGTGAGCGAGATCTTGGGGAAGTATTCCGCTTTGGCCATACCAATCCGCGCGTTCGCGGCGACGAGCGTTTGCTCGGCCTGGCGAATGTCGGGCCGGCGTTCGAGCAGCGCCGAGGGTAGCCCCGCCGGGACCTCAGGCGGCAGGCGTTGCCCGTCGAGCGGGGTCCCGCGAGCGATGGGACCGGGATTGCGGCCGAGGAGGACGCTCAGACCGTTTTCGGTTTGGACAATACGACGCTCCAGATCGGGTACGGTGCCCGCAGCCACGGCCACCTCGGCCTCCGCCCGCTCGACGTCGAGCTGCGTGGAGAGCCCCTGCCCGAAGCGCCGGCGCTGGAGCTCGAGCGACGCCTGGCGCGTCTGCAGCGTGCGGCGCGCGATCTCCAGCTCGTCGTCCAGCTCGAGCAGATCGAAGTGCGTCCGAGCCACATCGGCCACGAGCGTCATGAGGACGACGCGCCGAGTTTCCTCGCTGGCCAACAGCTCCGCGCGGGCCGCCTCGGTGCCCCGCCGCAGCCGGCCCCACAGGTCCAGCTCGAAGGTAAGGTCCATGCCGGCCTGCCAGTCATCACCGGTAAAGATCTCGGCGCCCTGCGCCATGGGGCTGTTCTTCGAGAACGGGCGCGTGTACTGGTAGCTGCCGCTGGCGTTGACTTGGGGAAACTGCGCGGCACGCGCGACTCCGAGCTGAGCGCGCGAATCGAGGACCCGCGCCACTGCCACCTGAAGATCACGGTTGGCCACGACAGCGGTGGTGATCAGCTCATGGAGCGCCGGGTCCTTGAAGAGCTGCCACCATCCGAGATCGCCGAGCGAGTCGCGCGCCTCAGGCCCGTTGCGCCAGTCCGTCGGCGTCAGGACCTCGGGACGCTTGTAGTCGGGTCCCACTGCGCAGCCGGCAAGCCACCCCGCGATCACGAGCAGTGTCGCCAGGTATTGCGAGCGTCTCATCGGGCCCCTCCATCCACCACAGGAGCGTCCGCGGATGCCCCGTGGATGGGAGCCAGGGCGCCGGCCGGCGCCGGCGCCCACTTGCGCTTCGACAGGAAGCGCTCACTGACATAGAAGCTCACCGAGATGAAGAGACTGGCGATGAGTGTGTCGGTCAGCATCCCGCCGATCACGACGGTGCCGAGGATCCGGCGTCCAACCGCGCCGGCACCGGCGGCGGTCCACAACGGCACGCAGCCCAGAATGAACGCGAACGAGGTCATGAAGAGGGCGCGCCGACGCACACGGACGCCTTCGAGCGCGGCGTCGACGAGCGACATGCCCCCCTCGTACGCGACCTTGGCGAACTCGACGATGAGGATCGCGTTCTTGGCGGCGAGGCCGATCACCATGAGCAGGCCGATCTGCGAGAAGACGTCGAGCTCGAAGCCGCGGAGCCAGAGCGCTCCGAGGGCGCCGAACATGGCGATAGGCGTGGCGAGCAGGACGGCGAACGGAAGCGTCCAGCTCTCGTACAGGGCGGCCATGAGCAAGAACACCACCAGCACCGAGAAGCCGATCACCCCGCTCGCCGGCACCCCCTGGGAAGCCACCTGCTCCTGGAACGACATCCCCGAGTAGTCGAAGCCCATGTCGCGCGACATGGTTTGCGCGAATACCTCTTCCAGTGCCCGCATCCCCTGCCGGGTGGTGAACCCGGGCGCGAGAAGCCCATTGATCTGCGCCGCGCGGTATTCGTTGAACCGTGTCGTGAACTCCGGGCCGCTCACCGGTTTGATCGAGACCAGCGTGGAGAGCGGCACCGACTCTCCCCTGGCGTTGCGAACATAGAACTGGCCGACGTTCTCGGCCCTGGTGCGGAAGTCGCCCTCGGCCTGGACGTACACCTGCCAGACCCGACCGAATCGATTGAAGTAGTTCACGAAGGTGCCGCCCAGGAACGCCTGGAGGGTCTGGTACACGGAGGAGAGTTCGATCCCCTGCTTGAGCACCTTGTCCCTGTCCACCTCAGCAAAGAGCTGCGGCACGCTCGGCAGCAGCGTCGTGAAGACCAGGGAGAACTCGGGCCGCTTGCGCGCGGCCTCGAGGAACTTGGCGGTGCTCTCGGCCAGGAACGCGGGGTCCTTGCCCGCGCGGTCCTCCAGCATGAACGTCACGCCGCCGGCAGTGCCGATGCCCGGGACGGCCGGCGGCGCGAACGCGAAGGCCTGTGCGGCGGGAACGCCCGCCAGCCGCCGGTTCAGGTCCCGGATGATGACGTCGGCGGTGAGCCCCTTCTCGTTCCGCTGATCCCAGGGCTCTAGGCTGACGAAGTAGAACCCGTTGTACGTCGTGGACACGTTGCTCAGCAGGCTGAAGCCGCCCACGCCCGTGTAGTACTTGACGCCCGGCGTGTCCTTGAGGATGGCGTCGAGCTTGTCCATGACGCCCGCCGTACGCTCGAGGGAGGCGGCAAGCGGGAGCTGTGCGTTAACGTAGAAGTAGCCCTGGTCCTCCTCGGGGACGAAACCACCGGGAAGCCGGATGCCGAGGAGGCCCGACACGGCCGCCGCGCCGAGCAGCAGGAGGATCGCGAAGGCGGCCTTGCGGATCAGGAAGCGACTCCCGTCCAGATACCCGCCCATCACCCGCTCGAAGACACGGTTGAAGCCACGGAAGAACAACCCGAGCGGGCCGCGCATCTCGCGCTTCTCTTTCAGTAATAGCGCCGAGAGCGCCGGGCTCAAGGTGAGCGCGTTGAAGGCCGAGATCAGGACGGACACCGCGATGGTGACCGCGAACTGCTGGTACATCCGGCCGGTGATGCCCGGGATGAACGCCATCGGGATGAACACCGCGGCCATGACGAGGGCGATTGCCACGACCGGTCCCGACACCTCATCCATCGCCTTCAATGCGGCGTCGCGCGGGGAGAGCCCATGCTCGATGTGTTGCTCGACGGCCTCGACGACCACGATGGCGTCGTCCACCACGAGGCCGATGGCCAGCACCAGGCCGAAGAGCGACAGCGTGTTGATCGAGAAGCCCAGGAGCGGGAAGACCATGAACGTGCCGACCAGCGAGACCGGCACCGCCAGCAGTGGGATCAGGGTCGCCCGGAAGCCCTGGAGGAAGATGAATACGACGATGACCACCAGCACGAGCGCCTCGACCAGCGTCTTGACGATCTCATGGATACCGGCGCTCACCGCCAGGGTCGTGTCGAGCGCCGTCACGTAGTCAAGATCGTGCGGGAATCGCGCCTTGGCCTCCTGCATCAGCTTCGTCGCAGCCTTCATGGTCTCGACGGCGTTGGAGCCGGGCAGCTGGTAGATGGCGATGCCCGCCGCGGGGCGCCCGTTGAGGCGGGCGTCGCGGTAGTAGGACTGCTCGCCCAGCTCGACGCGCGCCACGTCTCGCACCCGCACGATGGATCCGTCGGGAGTCGCCCTGACCACGACGTTCTCGAAGTCCTCGACGCTCGCCAGCCGGCCCTGCGCCAGCACCGTGTAGGTGAACTCCTGGCCCCGGGGCACGGGCTTGCCGCCGAGCTGGCCGGCCGGATTCACGGTGTTCTGGGCCTGAAGCGCCCTCACGATCTCATTCACGGTGATGTCGAGCTTGGCCAGGGTGTCGGGATTGACCCAGAATCGGATGGCGTATTTGTTCGCCCCGAAGACCAACACCTGACCAACCCCGGGGACGCGCGTCATCGGGTCGTTGAGATTGACGTAGGCGTAGTTGCTGAGGAAGAGCTCGTCGTAGGTGCCCTTGGGCGAGTGCAGGATGAACAGCGCCAGCGGGCTCAAGACGGATTTTTTGACCGTGACGCCCTGGTTGACGACATCTTGAGGCAGCTGGGAGGAGGCCTGCGAGTACCGCATGTTCACGAGCACCTGGTCGATGTTCGGATCGGTGGTGATGTCGAAGCTCACCCTGAGATTCATCTCGTTACCGCTGGTCTGGCTGGTCGAGTACATGTAGAGCATGTTGTCCACGCCGCTCATCTGCTGCTCGATGGGCGTGGCCACTGACTGCTCGAGCGTCACCGCGTCGGCTCCCGGGTAGTTCGCGGTCACAAGCATCTCGGGCGGGGCCATGTTTGGGTACTGCGCGATGGGCAGCTGGGCCATGGCGACGAGACCAACGATCACTACGAGGATGGAGATGACCATCGCCACGATCGGCCGGTCGATGAAGAACTTGGCCATGACGCGCTCCTACCTGGTCTCGGCCACGGTCAGCTTGACCCTCGCACCGGCTCTGACCTTGTCGAGTCCTTCGACGACGACCCGCTCGCCCGGCTTCAACCCCTGCTCGACGATCCAGAAGGAGCCGACTCGCTGGCCGAGCTGAACCTTTCGCACGTCCACCGTGTCGCCGGCGCCGACCACGGCGACCTGATGGATCCCTTGCAGATCCTGGACGGCTCGCTGCGGAACAAGGAGCGCGTCCTTCTTGAGATCGACCACGGCGCGGACCTTCACGAACTGGCCGGGCCGCAGAAGCTCCCCCGGGTTCGGGAACACTCCTCTGAGATTGATGGTGCCGGTCGTCCGACCGACATCGCGGTCGAGGATCTCGGCCGTCCCGCGGTGCGGATACGTCGTCCCGTCGGCCAGGACGATCCCGAGATCCCGCAGTCGCTCCGTGGCCCCACGCCGGCTCCATCGCAAATACTCCTGCTCGCTGATGGCGATCTGGACGTAGATCGGGTCGAGCTGGGAGATCGTGGTGAGCGGGGTGCTGGCCTCGATCAGGTCGCCGATGTTTGCGTTCTTGATTCCCGCGATGCCGGTGATCGGGGAGAGGACCTTCGTCCAGCCGGTGTTGAGCTGGGCATCGCCTAGCGCGGCACGCAGCCGCTCGATGTCCGCCTGTGTCCTCGACACTCCCGCTCTGGCGTTCGCCACGTTCGCGGCGGCCGCCTTCACCATGGCCACGTTGGCCGAATCGGTTTGCACGGCGTTGTCGACCTCCTGCTGGGTGACCGCACCGCTGCCGGCGAGCGGCGCGTAGCGGGCGACGTCGAGCTCCGACCTCTTCTGGGTCGCCTCGGCCCTGGCGAGGTCGGCCTCAGCCTGGGCAACCTGGGCCCTGGACTGCTCGAGCTGAGACTCCGCCAACAGGAGCGCGGCCCGGGCCTGATGCTCGGCGAACTCATATGTCCGGGGATCGATTTCGAAGAGGACATCGCCGGCCTTGACGAGCGTCCCTTCCTTGTAGTTCTGGCGCATCAGGTACCCGGACACGCGGGCTCGGATCTGAGCGGTGACGTAGCCCACCGTGGTACCGACCCATTCGCCGTAAATGGGTACGTCCTGCTCGGCCGCCGGCTCGATTTCGACGGTGGGGGGCGGTTCCGCCGCCGCGGTGGTCGCCTCGCGACAGCCGGCAGAAAGCGCCGTGATCACCACGGCCATCAGACCGCTCACGAGGACTCCGGAAAGACTCACGGCACGCGACGCTTGTGGATTCATCACTATTCCTCTCGACACCTCTCCTGTGCAGAAAACCATCCCGCGTGATGGATGATCGGGTCGACGTTCATGTCGCGTCCTCTGCGCCGGCGTCGCATCGCTCACTGCGCGGAGGTTGTTTTCTGCGCGCCGCCCGTGCCGGCGTCCTCGGCGGACACAGCCGTCGAATGCGGCCGTCGAGGCTCTGACTGAACCGAGCGATCGCGGCCCGGGACAGTCCCGACAGCGCCTCGAGCTCGAGGGCTGACAGCGGCAGGCCGGCTTCCCACGTCGCCGCCGCAGGATTCTCGAAGAATCGCGCGCAGAACTCGTCGTCCGTCACGAGCTTGCCGAGCGTTCGTTCGACTGCGTTTTGGCTCACCGTTCCACCTCGCTCGTCCATCTGGCGGATACGAGTGGCAAAGCGCGCGCCAGATCCACGGACGGTCGCCAAACGCAGTCACATCGCGGATTTCCTCTAAACCGGGTCCGTCGTCAGGCCCGCGCTGTGCGCAATCGCACGGGTGACTGTGCGTTTCCGTGCGGACGAGGTCGAAAGCGCACAGCGTCCGCCGGGCTACGGCGACGGAAGAAGAGATCAGTCACGGCGAGAGGAGGCTGCGCATCGTTTGGTGTGAGCGATGCATCGGGACAGGCGGGATGGTTCGTGTAGTGGCATCGGCTGACGGGGACCTGATCAAGCTCCAGACCGCCGCCGTGGCTTTGGCTCGGTCGATGCGGGGCGAGCCCGACGCACGTCGGTTCGTCGAGGAGCTCTCTCCGCACATCCGCGAGATGATTCCACACGATCGACTGCTGCTCCTTCCGGCTGGCGGCCGGCCCGTCGCGTCGGTCCCTGATATCGAGCGGACCGATCTGGCGTCCCGCCTCACGCTCCCGCTCGAGGGTGTCGATCGGGTGATCGGAACTCTCGCGATTGCGGCGATCGCGCCCGACGTGTACACGGAGGCTCATCTCGCCACCGGACGATGGATCGCCGAAGTGCTCGGCCCGGTCGTCGAGAACATCCTGCTTCGGCAGAAGGAACGCGCTCGCCTCCGTCGGATGACCGTGCTCCCCGAGGTGTCGCGCGTCCTCGCCGCCAGCCTGGACGTCGGCAACATCTTCGAGCAGCTCGGTGCGGTCGTGCAACGCGTCCTCGATTTCGACTTCATGATCGTGCGACCAGTCGGGGCAAGCGGAACACTCCTGCCAAGCACACTCCAGGTGGGCGACGCGCCGCCGGAGCTCCAGTCTGAGCACACGCTCGACGACTACTCGTTCGGAGTACGGCTCGTCGCGCAAGAGATCGTGCGGCTCGGCGACGCGAGGAGCGAGCTCGACCCATCGTTTGCGGGGGATCGCGAGGTGCTCGAGCGTGACGTGAGGTCGCTGATCGTCGCACCACTCGTCTTCGGAGCCACGATTGGCGGACTGCTCGCATTCGTCAAGCACCACCCCGACTGGTTCGACGAGGGTGACGCAGAGGTGGCCGCCGGGATCGCGGCTCAGATGGTCGTTGCGCTCCAGCACCAGCGCCTGGCCGAGGAACAGCAGCGGCTGGCCGCCGCCGAGCAGCACAGCCGCCGGCTCGAACGACGAGTGGAGCGTCTCCGCGGAGCGCTCGCGGAACACTACGGGTTCGACAGCATCGTGGGGCGCTCGGCAGCCTTTCGCGAGGCGTTGGACCAAGCGGCCCTGGTCGCCGGGCAGGAGACAACGGTCCTGCTCACCGGCGAAAGCGGGACCGGGAAGGAGCTGGTCGCGCGTGCCATCCACTATGCGAGCCGACGGACCGACGGTCCGTTCGTGGCGGTCAACTGCGCCGCCCTGCCAGAGACGCTGGCGGAGTCCGAGCTCTTCGGACACGAGCGGGGGGCCTTCACCGGCGCGGATCGTCTCAAGCGCGGTCGCTTCGAGCTCGCGGCGGGCGGTACGCTCTTCCTCGACGAGATCGGTGATCTCACTCCCGCGGTCCAGGCGAAGCTCCTCCGCGTGCTTCAGGAAAGGCAGTACGAGCGGGTGGGCGGCACCACGTCGCTTCGGGCCGATGTCCGGCTGATCACCGCCACGAACCGTGATCTCGAGCATCGGGTCGAAACCGGCACGTTTCGCGCGGACCTGTACTATCGGCTCGCGGTCTTCGGCATTCATCTGCCCGCGTTGCGGGAGCGGGAAGGCGACGTGCTCGTCCTCGCCGATTACTTTCTGCGCACACTGGGCGAGCGGATGGGGCGGCGTCAGTCACGCCTCAGCGATCAGGCTCGCCAGTTCCTGCTCGCCCACGCCTGGCCGGGCAACATACGGGAGCTGCAGAATGCGATCGAGCGCGCTCTGATTGCCGCCGACGGCCGCACCATCTCTCCCACCCACCTCGGCATCGGTGGACATGGTTCCGTCGCGGCCGGTGTTCCTTCGTCACCGCCGATCCCAGCCGGCTCCGTCTCAACGACCCAGCCGCTCGTTGAAGTCGAGAAGCAGGCAGTCGTAGACGCCCTGCGGCGCGCGAAAGGTAACAAGGCGCGAGCGGCGGCGGCTCTCGGCCTCAGCCGTGGGGCGTTCTACCGGCGTTTGCAGCGCTTCGGTCTCGTCGCCTGAGCTGCCCGCTTCTGGTCACGGCGTCCGGGAACGGCCGACTGCGTGACCGGATCCGGACGAGACGTCCATCGCTCGTCTCCAGCCGTGGCGCGCAACACCCCGCAACGCTGATCGTTCTTCGCTCGCGGCGGCGTTGGTCCGAGTTGTGCCCCTGTTCTCCCTTCAGGAAGGGCCAGCGAAGGCGCTTCCTGAAGAGGAGAATCGACATGGGCAACCGCGGAATCGTCCTCGTTGCGAGCATCGCATTGCTCGCGCTCGCCGGATGCGGCACGCATGAGGGGACCCACAGCGTCGCCAGGTCGACGGAATCGGATGTGCGCCCATCAACCCTGCCGGCCGACCTCGTCGGCACATGGAGCGGGTCCTCCGTGCCGGTCGGCGCCGGTCCCGGCGGTGATAACGCCATCGGTAACGTTACCGTCGCGATCAAGGACGACGGCACGTTCACAGCGACGACACAACGAAAGGGATCGACCCGGAACTACTCGGGAGTCGTCGTCGTGAACGGTCGCTCGGTCACATTCCGTGACTCGTCGGTAGGCAGTTCGGTCTCGCTCAGGCGCCGGGGCAACGTGCTGTACGGTGTGTTTTCCGATCCGACGAGCCGGCACACGGTTCAGGTCTCCGTCGAGAAAGACTCCGGCGCGCTCGAAACGTCGCCAACCGCACACAGCGATCGGTAGTGAGCAAGCGCTGGAGGCGGCTGATGCACCCGAGTCCACTGCTCGATCCGCTGCTCTGGGAGCACGTCGTCGCCCGTCAGCGCGAGCTCTGCGCGTCGCGCACCTCCGCGGCACTTCGGTGCCGCGGAGGCCGGCGATGGATACCTCGCGCGTGGAGGTACGGACGCCAACGGTGGCGGCAGCCAAGAGCGCGGCACAGGAGGTCTCGGATCTTGCAAATGCGATCGGGCATCACAATGGTGACCGGCAGTGGGTCGTGCCGGTCGGGAGACACACATGAGCCCGCTGCAGAGCCTTCAGCTTCTCGAGCAGTACGCGTTCGTGATCCTGCCCGCGCTGACAGTCGCCGAGCAGATCGGAGTTCCTCTCCCGGCTTGGCCGGCTCTTCTGGCGGTCGGAGCCCTCGCCGCGGGCGGCAGCATATGCATTCCGCTCGTGCTCGGGGCGACGTCCGTCGCGGCCTTGGCCATCGACCTCACGTGGTATGAGCTCGGCCGCCGCCGCGGGGCGCGGGTGCTGGCGAGACTTTTCCGGCTATCCGTCGAGCCCGACACGTGTGCGCACCGGGCCGAGGAGATCTTCACTCGCCACGGCGCAGCGAGCATCCTTGTCGCGAAGTTCATTCCCGGCGTCACCACGATCATTCCACCCCTCGCCGGCGTGTTCGCGGTCGCACGAGCTCGTTTCGTTCTCTATGATCTGGCCGGCGTACTCCTGTGGGCGGGCACCTGGCTGACTCTCGGATTTCTCTTCAGCGACGCGATCGCGCTGATCACCGCACGAGTCATCGCGCTCGAGCACATACTCGGCTTCGTGATCGGAACGGCGCTTGCGGGGTACATCATCGTCAGGTATGGCCGCCGCCAGCTGCTCCGGCGGCGACTCCGGACGACCCGGCCTCGTCGGACGGGCCTCGAACGCCGAGGCGCCGTCTCGCCGAAACACCCCTCACCGACCAGCGTGAGCGCGGTTTCTTCCGCCGACAGCCACTAACTCTTCAGCCATATCAACGCGGCGAGTTTGTCAGCACTCTGCTACGCGTCGAGCCCAAAGCGGCGTACACGCCGGAGAAGCTGGGTACGGCTCAGACCCAGTGCGGCGGCGGCCCGGGATTTGTTGCCATGCGCGCGGTGGAGCGCATCCACGATCATCTGCTTTTCCAGGTCGCCCAGGGCGCGCACTCCGGCCGGACGTTCGAGGCCCGGGGTCGGAGTGACGGGAGTCGCGACGTCGCCCGGTGGCCGCCGTGCGATGCCGAGCTGCCCGGCCGCTATCAGCCCACCGTCCGCAAGGATCAGCGCCCGCTCGATGGCGTTCTGCAGCTCGCGGATGTTGCCAGGCCACGAGTGCGCCACGAGGAGCTCGCGTGCCTCGCGGCTGAGGCCAGGCTCGAGCTTGCCCATGTTGCTGCCGAGTTGACGCACGAAGTGATCCGCAAGAAGCAGGACATCGTCGCCTCGCCCGCGCAGAGGCGGCAGATGGATCCGGAACACCGCGAGACGGTAGAAGAGATCCTCGCGGAACCGAGCTTCGGCCACGGCGCGTTCGAGGTCCCGATTCGTGGCCGCGATGAGGCGAACGTCAGCCTCCAGCGTGGTCGTGCCGCCCACGCGCTCGTACCGCCGCTCCTGCAGCACGCGCAGCAGCTTGGCCTGCGCGGCCGGGGCGAGCTCGCCGATCTCGTCGAGAAACAGCGTGCCGCCCCCCGCCAGCTCGAAGCGGCCACGCTTCAGCTTGTCAGCACCGGTGAAGGCCCCACGCTCGTGACCGAACAGCTCGGACTCGATCAGGGTTTCCGGCAGCGCCGCACAATTGAGCGCGACGAATGGTCCCTCGGCTCGCGCACTGGCGTGATGGATTGCCCGAGCCAGCACCTCCTTGCCGGTCCCGCTCTCGCCGGTGAGTAGCACCGTCGTGCCGGTGGCCGCCACCTTTCGTGCGTCGTCGAGAGCTGCGATGAAATTCGGTGCCCGACCGATGATTGCGTCGAAGCCGAACCGGTCGTCGAGGGCGGTCTGCAGTGACGCGACCTGGCGCTCGAGCTTCTGCGCTTTCGCCTCGACCGCTCCCAGCCGCTGTTGCTGCTCGGCCAGCCGCTGGTGCTGGACCGCAAGCACGAGCGCGGCGGCGATCGCGGTGCCCACCTCCACGTCGCTCTCGTCGTACCAGTGCTCACGCGCCGTGACGAAGAAGAGCCCACCGCCGGACTCCTCACCGAACAGCAGCGGCACGCCGAGCACTGACCGATCGCCGCTCTCGATGAGGTATCGGTCACCCGCGCGCCCGGGGTCCAGCTCACGCCGAGCGTCGCGGACGAGAACGATTTCGCCGCGACTCACCCGCTCGAGGGTCGAATAATCCTCGACGGCCGGCGTTGTCGCGTACCCGGGGCGGCGAACGCCGATGATCCCGTTGCCGTCGAATCCAGTCCCGTCGGCGGCCCGGAGGGCGAGGCCCATCGTGTCGAAATCGATCAGGGGCCGTATCGCCTCGCCCAGTCGCTCGAGAACGTCGCCCACCTTGAGGCTGGCTCCGAGGATCGGCGCGAGAGCCGTAGCGGCCGCCAGGCGTTCACGGCGGCGGCGCTCTCGGTGCAGCATCACGACCGTCTCTACGAAGGGGCCGATGCGGTCGGCAATCTGGCGACAGGCCGACGCGTGCGCATCGGTATACATTCCCGCGGTGGCGCTCATGACGACGAGCGCTCCGCTGACATGGCCACCGGCGAATAGTGGTACGGCGAGTCTCGCCTGTAGCCCGGCCTCGCCGAGCGTTGCCCGGCACGCGCTGGCTTCGCCGAACCGGTCGTCGGTCGCCATGTCGGCGATGACTTCCATTTCTCCGCCGAAGACCGGCGCCAGCGCGAAACTCTCAGTCGCCACTCGACGGCCGCGCTCGAAGGCCGTGGTATACCGTCTGGTGTCGCCGCCGACGCCGCCGCGCCCGGCGTATTCGGCGAAGAGCGAGAACGTCTGCCCGTCATCCTCCCGTAGGGCGATGAGCATGTAGTCGTGGGGGACCAGGCGCTGGCTACGGGCCGAGAACTCCGCCAGAAAGCGCGCCGGGTCGAAGCGCTCGTCGAGCGACCTTCCGAACGCCGCGACGCACTCGAGGAGGTCGGAGAGGGTATCCGGCGTCATCGCGCTCATTGTACGGCGCTTCACGATTCCAAAGTTCAACGGACCCCCTCACCCGTCCGGGCATCCGAAAGCGTAGGAATCGTCCCCGATGGGAGGAGGTATGGCCCGGGATCGGCGATGAAGCCAGTCGGCTCTATTGCTGACAAGCACCTCTGCGGTGCCAGTCGCCTGATCCGCATAGGGCGGCCCCGCATGAGCTGCACTCGATGCCGAGGGGAGACAAGCTATGTCCTACAGCATATCGACCTTGCTGACGCGCAACCTTCACGATGTCTTCGGTGAAAACGACCCCGAGCGGCGGCGAGCGGCAACGGCGGCTCCGCGCCCAGGCGGTTCGCCGTGATCAGGTTGTCGCGGTAGTTCAGCGAGACGGCGTCGACCGCGACGAGCGCCTCACCGGGGCCAGGCGCGGGGCGCGGTACGGAGACGAGCGCGAGATGCTTCCGATCGAACGCGGAGAGCTCCCATCGTTGCATCACGCCGCGTCCTCGGGCAGCAGCAGCAGCTTGCCGACTGTGCCGCGTGCCTCCATGTCGGCATGTGCCCGTGCGGCTTGCGCGAGGGGGTACGTCGCCCCGATACGGACCTTCAGCTCTCCACGCAGGATCCAGTCGAAGAGCTGTTCGCTGCGCGCACGAAGCGCCTCGGGCGTCGGCACATGGTCGCTGAAGACCGCATACCCGATCTTGATGCTGTGGGGCAGGCTCATGATGTCGATGGGGCCGGGAGCACCGAGCACCGGGCCGTACCAGCAGAACGTGCCCGATCGACGCAGCGATGCGAGCGACCCCTGAAAGGTTGTCGGCCCCGACCCGTCGTAGACCACGTGCACGCCGTCTCCACCGGACAGCCGGATCACCTCGTCGGCGAAGTCACCTTCAGTGCCGACGATGACGTGATCCGCGCCAGCCTCGATCGCGGCGTGCACCTTCTCCTGACGTGACACGCGCCCGATCGCACGCCCGCCGCGAAGTTTGATGATCTGCGTCAACAGCAGTCCCACGCCGCCTGCCGCGGCGTGTACCAGCGCGACGTCACCCGGCTGCACCGGATAGAAATCCGTAGCGAAGTGGCTGGCTGTGAGTCCCTGCATCATGACCGCGGCGGCCGTGCGGTCATCGATAGCGTCGGGCAGCGGCACCAGCGCGGCGGCCGGCACGATCACGTGCTCGGCATAGCTTCCGGGGGCATAAACCCACGCGACGCGTTCGCCCGGGCGGATCGCGTCCACGCCCTCGCCCACGGCACGCACACGTCCCGCGCCCTCCACGCCGAGCACCTTGGGATACGGCATCTCGGTCCAGAACAGACCTTGACGCACGCCGATGTCCATGAAGTTCACGCCGGCGGCGTGGACCTCGACCAGGGCCTGTCCCGGCCCCGGTGTCGGTTCAGGTACATCCACCAGTTCGAGCACGTCCGGGCCACCGGCCCGACGAACAGCCATCACTCTCATGTCAGTGTCTCCGTCACAGGACGTTGCGCGATGCCGCTCACCGCCGCGGTCGTAATGAAGTCCAGCGTGTGATGCGCACGAAGGGCATGCGCGAAGTCCGGCGCGGTGGCGCCGGGCGCGCCGGCGCGGCGATCGGCGGCAAAGGCGGCGTAGAGGCGCGTGACGTTGGCCGCCGGGCCTTCCGGAGCACCGGGCGCCAGATCGTACGCGGCCGGAACCGCGAGCGGCGCGGTCGTGCGATCCTCGCCGCGCCCCCCCTCCAGCCGGGGCGCGAGCACCTGAAGATTGCCGACGGGTGACGTCAGCACGAGATCGCCTTCGGTGCCGTTGATTTCCCAGCGGAAGTTGTCGCCGCGGGACGTGCCGCCACGATAGAAGACCGAGGCGACTGCGCCGCTCTTCAGCGTCGCGG
>Ga0209382_10001795_pt1 | contig 32985 bp, 40 predicted proteins | sample SoiMetdeltSBSDD5_FD_187599 | JGI IMG/M metagenome (GOLD analysis project Ga0209382, IMG submission 187599) | Bulk soil microbial communities from a Populus tree surrounding site in Tennessee, USA - Soil MetaG P. deltoides SBSDD5 (SPAdes) (version 2) | ecosystem: Environmental > Terrestrial >...
GAGGTCGCCGAAAAACTCGGTCGCGGGTCGGCTCTCACTGACGGCCTGCTCGTCGCCCAGGGTGACCGCTTGGGCGGCAGATGTACAGGCGCGCGCCTGAAAATCCGCGCGAGCGACTGATCGCCGATCAGATCACGGCCAAAGCGAACCGCTGCGACGCGGATTTGTGCGGCGTGGTTCCAGCTTGGTTCCACGCATGGGCGGCGAGGGAATACGCGACGAAATTGCTGCGGATGAAAAACGGCGAGCCGAGAGCGTGCCTGTCCAGGCCGCTTGCCCAGCGGGCAGAAGAGGCGCATCGCGGTCGAGTCGAGCGCGCACACGATCACGAGTCGATGAGACGCCAGAACGAGCCCCGAAACCCCGCAGCATCGAGGATCGCCTGGCGCTGGACGACCGTCCGACGGCGCCAGTCGGGCTCGAGGCGGTCGTCGTACCACGCACGCGCAAGAGGCCAGAGTCGCGGCGGATCGAAGATCTCACCAGGAGTCAGATGACGCTGCCCGCACCAGGCTCGGACGTTGTCTTCCGACCGGAAGAGCAGCATCGTGGCTCAGGTGAAGCCGATGTCGCGCCACCAGTCGCGAGCGGCCACCGCAAAGTGAACGACACCCGGAGCGGCGACGACCGCCCCGTCGACAACGGAGACGACCAACGGCTGGCCGGACACGGGACAGGCGGTGGACACCGCGCCGTCGACGCCGAGCAACGCCAGGATGGCAAGGCCGTCCCAGATGCAGTTGCCCCACCACTGGCGAGTCCCCGAGCGCACGAGGAACGAGGTTGGAACAGCAGAGAACGGCTCGGCCATCCAAATGTACGGGCCGCCGGGAATGAGGACGAGCGCGTCGCGCTCCGCCTGAAGGCGGTGCAACGCCCGCTCGACGTGATCGGGGGTAAGGCCGAAGTGCGCGGCGATCTCGACCGGGCTTGGCGCGCGGCCGGTGCCGGCGAAGTGCTGATAGATCCACAGCCGGATCCGTGAGTCGTGCACGGGTCCAGATTAATCGAATGCCGTGCTCGAACTGACACCGTTGGACTGCTCGCTCAGCCCTCGTCGGGACGAACTGCCACCGAAGGCCGCATACGTTGTGCCCCTCCCATCCGGCGTGCCGCTGCCATTCGAGCGTCGAGCGGCGTAGCGAGGCCTAGCGCCGCCGCGCCGCAGCTCGGGCGTACGCGCGCACCGTCTCAGCGCGATTGCCGCCGCCCGCGGACGCCGTCACGATTCAAAGATTCCTCGGGGCACCGTCATGGACACCACCCAGTTCGGAATGTCGACGATTTCGCTGATCTTGAGATCGCCGGCAACGCTGCAGATGGCGTACGCCTCGTGCAGGCTCAGCCCCTGATCGCGCACCAGCCACTCGATCATCGCGCGGACCGCCCTTTTGGCATTTGCCATCAGATCGGGACCGACCCCGGTGGTGTGGTAAAAGCCTTTTGCGAGCATCTCCTTGGTCAAGCCGCCTTCGGTCGGGTTTGCCGATGGGACGATAGCCTGTGGTGATTCGATGATCGTGTTCTTGAAGACCTTGAACCGACACGTCACCGCCATCAGCGTCTCGATCGCGGTGACGCAGACCTCGCCGTCCCCCTGCGCCATGTGGCCGTCGCCGACCGAGAACTTCGCACCGTTGACGTAGACCGGATAGTAGAGCTTCGAGCCTTTGGTGAACTGCTTGATGTCCGTATTGCCGCCCATGCCGCCACTGACGTTAGGCGGAACGGTGCGATACATCCCTTTTCGCAGCGGGGCGACTCCATACACGCCCATGAAGGGCGCGATCGGAATCTGCGCCTTTCGGCCGGTGTCCTTTCCTACGAAGCTCGCGAACCCGGTGTTCTGCCCTTTGTTGAACGTGAAGATCTGCACGAATGGTGCGCCGGCGTTGAACGGCTGATCCTCCGGAATCGCGCCGGGGACCTTGCCTGGGGCGGGGTCGCTCAGCTGCGAGGCCTCGGTGAACTGATGAAACGGCGCGAGCAGGTCGGGCTGAAGACTCCCGAACAGCCCCAGTGCGGGGCTGATCGTGACGTATCCAAAGTCGACGAGCGGAGCGACATCGAGGATCTCGACTTCGAGCATGTCGCCGGGCTCCGCGCCTTCGATCGACACGGGACCAGTGAGCGGATGCACTTTCGCGAGGTCGAGTGTAAGGAGTCCGCTGGGCGCGAGGGTTCGCGCCGCCGTTCCGATGTCGAGCGCGTCGCGGCACATGAACTGGACGGCCTCGCCCTCGCGCACGGAGATGACGGGAGGAATGTCCTGATTGAAGCGGTTGTGCAGCACCTTCGAAAATCCGTCGACCGTTTTGGCGCCTGGCGCTCCGGCCGGGGCCTGCGCGATGACGAGGTCCGGTCTGCCGACGCCTCCCACGGCAACGCCTTCCTCCGCCGACGCGAGCATCGTCCCGACACCCGAAACGGCGGCGGCGGCTGCTGCACCCAGCGAGATTTGCTCGATGAACGTCCTCCTCGAGATGTCGGAGTGAACGAAGCACACGGCGCACCTCCTCGTTTGGGGTCCGGACGATCGCCGACACGCGAGCCAAACGACGGCGCGACGGTAGCTTTAGATGGTCGAATGGTCAAGCTGAGGATTCACGGACGATCCGACGCTATCGTTGGCGTCTCGAGCGCGACGTCGACGACGGGCTGTTCGCGCCGCGCGACGCGCTTGGCGATCTGCGCCACCGTGCGATGGGCGAGAGGACCGTGCCTTCGATCCAACTGGTGACGTGGCTGATGGACGAGGACCGGATACAAAAACAGCCCGCAACCACTCATGGAGTCGCGCAAGCACGATGAGTCACTCCTCCCACGTCGTGGTGTGTCGAGATGCGTTGGAACCAGGTTGGAACCAGCGACGCGCGATCTACGAAAGCTGCCCAGCGTCTTTTGGGATCTCGATCGGCTTTTCGGAGACCTCAACACCCTGGCGGCAGAGCAGCACTCATTCCTCAGTGCGGTCCATAGTCGTGCGACGACACGAGGCGACGATGCACCGGACGTGCTATGAGGACGACATCCGGAACGTATGCCGACGTAGCCGATTGGCGGGCGGCCGCCTCCGGGCTCCGCGCCGTCTCCGAGCTATCAGGCCGACGCGGCGATGCAGCCTCCGCCGGCGGTCCGCGGCGAAGTCGTCTCACCCGTGGCCATGGGTGTGGGTGCCCGCAACGACCACACAGGCGTCGTCCGCGCCCTCGCGTTAGCCGCGCGCGGCGGTTTGTGATTTCGACAAATTCGCCGCCTTGCGAAGAGGCGGCCCCGGCCTTGCGTCCAAGGCGCGGGGGGAAGTCATGCCTGATGAGCCAAAGCCACCGACCGACGACCTCGAGCGACTTCAACGTTATCTTCAATGGCGCGACCGCACGAACCGGGCCGCGCTGCGTTCGGTCCGTCGGCGCCGCCTTCGTCGCGTTATCGTCGCGTCCGCTGTAGCCGTCGTCGGCGTCGCGACGCTGTCCTGGCTGTCCCACGGCATGCGCCACTCTCGACCCGTCGCGCGAGAAGACTCGCCTGCGGGCAATATCGTGCGTGCGACAGACCTTGCCGACGCGAGCGCCGGCGCCGCGTCCGGCGCGCAGCCTGCGCTACCCACGCCGCCGCCGGCGGCATCAAGGGAGCCGCTTGCGCCGACCGCGCCGCCGACCTCGAGCGCATCGCCCGCACCGACGCCGCCCCCTGTATCGACTGCGCCGCGTGTGATCGAGCGCGCGCCGTCGGCGCCCGGTCCATCGCCGAATGCGACCCGTCGCACGGCGCGCGCCCATGCTCGGCCGCCCGCGCGCGCCACCGTGCCCGATCGCGTGCGCGCGGAGCCGATGGAAGAATTGACGGCGCCCTCAGCGGCGCCGGCTGATCACGCGTCAACGTCAGCGACGCTGGCGGCGCCGAGCATCCCTCCCGAATCATCCACGCCGACCGAACGCGTCGATCCGATACCCAACGAGCGCCGCGACTCCGCGCCCCCCGTCGAGACGACGACGCCGAGCACCGCGCCGTCGCCGACCGTGGTGACCCCGCCGACTGCCGCACCGCCGCCGGCGGCTGCGGTGCCGGCTTCGGAGGCGCCGCCGACAGTCGCAGCGCCGACCGCAGAAGCGCCACCGACAGTCGCCGCGCCGAGCGCACCGACGCCACCGGTGATCGACAACCAGCCTGTGGCGCAGACTCCAGCCGTGGCCCAGCCGCCGATCACGGTCGCGCCAGGGACCGTCACGTCGATCGAATCCAAACCTGCGTGTGACGATGTCACGGCCACCGACTCGCTGGACGATCGCACGCGCCGCCAGCGCGTATCCGATTGCGTGGGCGGCTGGCTCAAAGGCCAGTCGCGACAGTTCAGCGACGGCGTGAAGCGCGAGGTCGACGACTTCCGCAACGGCCTCGATCAGGTAGGCCGGGGGCTGCAGTGGCTTGGATCGAAATTCCGGCGTCCAGAATAGGAGAGCGCCATGGCGGGCGTGGTCGGATTCATCGGCCTCGGCAACATGGGACGGCCGATGGCGCTCAACCTCGCCACGCGCGGCGTCCCGCTGGTCGTCCACGATACCGATGCCGCGAAAATTCCGCCGCTGCACGAGCGCGGCGCCAGCGATAACGAAGCAGTTCGCTAACGGGTAATCTCGCGCCGACCAAGACACTCGACCGCGGCGGCAAGCCGTTCTTGGTAGGGGAGCGTTCCACGCTTCGGTCCCCGGCGCGGACCTGCACATCGCCCGCCGCGCCGTGCGAGAACCGCGTACTTCACGGCGCCGGAAACGATCGCCTTGGTATTCGAGAGAGAGGTTCGCGTCAGCTTGTCGAAGGTCAGCCGTCGGCAAAACCCGCTGATTCCGTATCAGATTTCGCGAAAGAAGGTTCGAGAGCACGCCAACTTACGGGCATCGGTTCCGCGATGGTTCCGTTGTTCGCTCTGAGGATCGTAACGGGCATGGGTGGAACAATGCGAGCTATTCAAGGCCGCTATGCGCGCCTGACAACGGGAGTCGAGCGAAAGCCCGACCCCCGCTACAACTCCACGAGTTACGGCGTTTCGATATCAGGTCGAGCAATTACCAGCGGATTCAATCGATTTTATGCTCATCATCCGCAAATAGAGGCGTACTCACAATGGACAGAGCAAATCATTAAGAACTTGACGTGCATCTTTGATGAGGACGCGCGGTGGAAGGTAGCGCTAGAGGAACTTACATTTCGACATGTCGCGCCTTAGAGCCGTCGACGACGTACACCGCGAGGCGAACTAACTTCAAATCGTCACTGGTTTCTCTGCTTCCCAGAATGTCTGCGGCCGCTCCGGATAGAAGTAGCGCGGCGCGTATAGCTCCCGCTCCGAGGCTGATCCGATTAGCCCGATCTGCTCTAGAAGGTTGACGCCGCTCACCGCGACGAAACAACCCTCGACCCCGAGGACGGTCTTCCCTGAGCCAGACTTTGCCTTTTACCGTGCCCTCGGCCCTCCAAATCGCCCCCATTTCCGCCTACTAGATCCAACAGCGACGCGATAGCGGCGTCGGACTCGATCCGCAATAGAAGCTAGATAGTTACGGCACTTCCGAAACGCGGCGGGCTCGCGGGCGTCGCGCTCTGTCAATCCAGAGGTCGCGGGTTCAAGTCCCGTCGAGCCCGCCATTTTTTCAATACTTACGGTGCGGGTGTCGCGCCGCTCTCCGGAAAAACGCTCAAACTCTCCGCATTCACCTCGGCAGCGCGACCACATTGCTCTGACTCGGCTGCGAGTGAACGTACTCCGTAGTGCGCCGCATGGCGTCCCGTAGACGCGACTTCTACGCCGGTATTCCCCGTCACTATGATTTGCTCGAGCGCCTCTACCGCCCACGTCCGAAGATCGCAAACAGCCACGCGGCGAGCCCGACGCGGTCGTCGTGGTTCTGTTTCTGTCGGGGCAGCGCTGCAGCGTCAGAATCCGACGGGAGACTGAGCTCGACGGCCAACCGATCGCCGGTGTGCAGTGTCGCGATCACGGCCTCAGGCAGACTGACATTCAGCCGCCCAGCGGGGCAGTTCAACGACACGATGCCGTTGTCGCGTTGGATCGACGCGATGACTGCTTGAAGACGCTGCACGGTTCGTGAACGGGATTCATCATCACGCGGGAGCGCGGCGGGATCGGGATGTCGGATCAGGGTCACCCCGAGCGCCACCTTGGCGGCCTTTTTTAGATCGGGCACCGCTTGACCGGAGACGTCGACCTTTAGGCGGCCGGCATCCGTCTTCAGTAAAAGCGTGCTGCCTTCGACCTTGCTTATTTCAGCATCAACGACCCGGTACGCGACGAATGGGGGACGTATCTGCGCTTGGGCCCCTACGCTCGGCGCCAGGCCGCCGATCAGCACTGCCGTAGCCCCAATCGCGATCACCTTCATCGCGATCTTCACGCGTCGTCCCTCCTTTGTCGGTTGAGTCCGATCCGCCAGACGGGACCCATGAAGACGGGGGCCTCGCCGCCACGGATCCACGCCTTCACGTCCGGAGGATCGATTATCAGCAGCGACGCGAACAGTCCGAGCAGGTTCTTCATTAGCAAGCAGAGCAGCCCATTGCTGAACCCGTCGTTCCAGACGCCGAGCACCGGACGTCGCAATCGAGATTTTGGGACGAGACAGGAATCACGGGCAGGCGTGGAGAGATTGTTTCGGGGCGTGTCGCGTTCTCGACCATCGTTCGGACGACCTCGCAAAGCCGATCGAGGTTCACCGGCTTTTCCAAGAAGGCATCGAAGCGCGCATCTGTCGGAACATAGTGTTGTGGATATCCGGTAAGCGCGACAACGGGCACGCGGCGGCGTCCTTCTTCAGCGCGAATCCAGCGCAGTAATTGAGCACCGTCCATGTGCGGCATGGTCAGATCGCTGACGACGACGTCGATATGCGCATCCGTGGCAAGGTGGGTAAGCGCTGCGAGGCCGTTCGCCGCTGCGAGGACGCGGGCCCCGCACGCGGTCAGGTAGCCACTCAGAAGGTCGAGCGCGTCTTCGGTGTCATCCACCACAAGGATGGTCAGCCCAGAAAGATTCGGCAATCCCGCGCGGCCGATCCCGTTCATCTACACGCGATGAGCCTACTGCGTTTGGCTGCTGGTCAGCTTGTCGAGCTGGGAGAGAACTGAACCAAAAGCATCCCGGCTGAGGTGCTGCTCGCGGGCGTCGATCTCCGCAAGGAGACATCGGAGGGCGTGGAGTCCGCTCTGCAGATCGGCAAGCAGATCCCAAGGGTCACCGCCAAGCGTCTTCCTGTGCGTAAGAATTTGCTCATTTCTGTGATCCATCGCCCGACAACCTCCCAAGTAGTCCTACGTGCGCGGGCAGGACCACTCCCACACCGACTGGAGTACAAAATTTGGGCCAGCGCCACTCTAGAAGGATGACGGCACGGGTGAGAGTTCAGCGTGATGGGCCAGAGCGGCTCAGTCCGGTCTTGGGTTTCACCGCGTAAGCCGGGCAAAACGCTCACCCCGTTGATCGGTAAGACGTCGAAGTGGGCTCGCCCTGGCCCCGCTGGGACGTGTGCCTCGCCGATGGCCTTGTCATAGACCCCGATCGACGGGATCGACATCGGCCCAATCGGCGTGGCAGTGCCTTAAGCGCCGAGACGAGAATATCCAGCTTCAAGTAGTAGCCGGAGAAAGCCGCGAGATTAGGCTCCTGGACATCATGGTGCGTACCGCTCAATGGTGCGTACCGCTCACCGCATAGACCGGCACCTGAGCCGAGGGCTCGCACGAACCACCAGCCATCGTCGTCAGTCATCCGAAGGTCGACGAGTGCCAGGCGAATGCGAGAGCGACTTTCGCGCTGTCCGCGGTATCCGCGGTCAGGACGGTCGCATCACGGCGGTCAAGGGGAGTCGACAATGTCCGTTCGAGGTCAATCGTCCCTGTCCACCATCGACCGGCGCTGAAGGCCGCCGCTGCCGAGTCGTTTTACTGCTCATCGCTGACGACTTGCAGGCCGACGGCATCGCAGTTGCTCCCGTTCCGGGTTGCCCGTGAGCGCTACGAACCAGTTCGTCTCCGTCCTCGTCGCGCTGATCCTCGCGATCGGTGCGGGCCTAACTATGGCCTCCATGACGTGCGCTCAGTCGACCTCCGCAGACGCACCGGTCCTTCTTGCTAAAGGGGGCGGTGGTGGTGGCGGCGGCGGTGGTGGTGGCGCTGGCGGCGGTGCCGGTGGCGCTGGCGGCGGTGCCGGTGGCGCCGGCGGTGGTGGTGGCGCTGGCGGCGGTGCCGGTGGCGCCGGCGGTGGTGGTGGCGCTGGCGGCGGTGCCGGTGGCGCCGGCGGTGGTGGTGCGGGCGCGGGTGGCGCCGGTGCCGGTGGTGGTGCGGGTGCCGGTGGTGCTGGCGCTGGTGCCGGCGCGGCGGGCGGCGCTGGCGCGGCGGGCGGCGCTGGCGCGGCGGGCGGTGCAGCAGGCGGCGGAAGCGGCGCGGCCGGCGGCGGCGCAGCGGGCGCTGCTGGTGGTGCGGCCGGTGGCGCGGGTGGCGGCGGCGGCGCCGTGGGCGGCGGCGGTGGCGATGATGGAGCCACGTGGGGCGTGACCGCGTCGTCTCCGCCGACGTTGGATGTCGTTCTCGCGAAGGCCCAGCAGGATCTCACGCGTGGCGATTTCAACCGCGCGCTGGCAGGCGCGGAGACGGTGGTGCGATCCGACGCGCCGTCGCCGCAGCGTGCGCCCGCGCTGTTGGTGGCGGGAGACGCGGCATTCGCCTTGCGCAACTACGCGCGGGCCTCGGCTCATTACACTGCGTTCCTGTCGAGCTACCGCACGCTTCCCGACGCGCCGCGCGCGGCCATGGCGCGCGGATGGGCGAAATTCCGTCAGGGCGATGCCGGCCACGCGCACTGGACGTGGTCGTACCTCGCCGACGAGTTTCCGGGCGATGTGCGCGCCCCACTCGCTCTCATCCTCGCCGCCGGCGCGGCAAACAAGGTCGGCGATCCCGCGTCGACACGGGCGGCGCTCGATCGCCTGCTTGCCACCTACCCACGCAGCCCCTACGTGCGGGTGGCGCTCCTGCAACGCTCGCTGCTTGCGCTGCACCGCGGCGACGAGAAGACTGCTGCCCGCGAATTGGGCGAGGTCATCCGCACGAGCGGAGCGCCGGTGGTGCAGGACTACGCGGCGATCGCCGCGGCGTTCGCAACGCCGGGCGCCGAGGCGGCGCTGGAGTCGACCTCCCCGCGCCCGCCCGTGCGCGGGGAGTCGCTGGAGCGCTTCGCCACCGCCGTCATCGAAACGCGCGAGCCCCAGGCGTCCCCGCCGTTGTTGCACGGTGTCGCGCTCGTCGCGGCCAACGAGCGCGCCTGGACGGACCCGCTGGTCGATTCGTTGGCCAACCGCCTCGTCGATGAGTTCCCGTCCTACCAGGCGGCGCCGGCGCTGCTGACTCGCGTCGCCGAGGCGGCGGCGGCCGCCGGGCGCCGGCCGGTGGCGACGCGGGATTACGAAAAAGTCGCCGCGCGCTATGGCAACACGCCCGCGGGCGGGCGGGCGCGCCTGGAACTCGCCGAGGCACTCGTGCACGCCGGCGCGCTGCCCGAGGCGCGTGAGCAGTTCCGGCGTGCCGCGTTCGCCGGCGGTAACGAATCCCCGCGCGCGTGGCTGCGGTTAGCCGAGATCAGCGAGATGATGGGTGATCGCCGCGAAGCGCTTGCGGCCTACGACCGCGTTCCGCGTACTATGCCGCGGACACCCGAGAGCTTGCTGTCGCAAGCTCGACTTCTACGGGCGGCGGGGCAAGCGGACAGTGTGCTCCCATTGCCGCAGACATCATTGCCGACGTCGAAGGGCAAGACGGCAAGCGAAGCCGCATATGCGTTCGGGCATTTGGCGAGCGAGCGGGGGCAGCACGCGACAGCGCTCGAGTGGTTTACTAAGGCGGTCAGCGCCGCGCCGGACTCGCGCTGGGGCCGACGAGCACTCCTGGGCACCGGCAACTCTCTCGCTGCGCTCGACCGCAATCCAGAAGCCCTGGCGGCGTATGCGAAATTGATCGACGCGGTCCCGGTCGATGCGCGACGTCGCAGCCCGGACTACGCCACGGAGCGTGAGGCCGCCGGCGAGGCTGCCTATCGCAGTGGCTCGCTGCTCCGCAGCGGTGGCCGCCATCGCGAAGCGCTCAACATGTTCATCATCTCGTCGTTCTTCACGACCGGCACACCGGCCTACGGCCGCGCCCTCATCGGCGCCATGCACTGCTTCGTCGCCCTCGGCGATCGCGCCGGCGCCGAAGCCTACTACCGCCAGCTGCAGGCGAGCGGCGCCGAGGAGTCCGTGCTCGCCGAAGCACGCCGGGCGCTCGACACCGTCGCGATTGAATCGACGCTGCCGCGCCGAGCGCGCTAGCCGCCACCACCACCGCCGCCCGCCGCACCGCGGTCCACGGCGTCTCGCCTGCACAGCGCGAGCAAGAACGGATTCTCGTAGCCGCGAGGCAGCGAGCGGACCCACCTAGCTGTGAGTGCTGACGCGACGTACGTGTCTCCTCGCACGCGCCGTCGCGGTGAGCGCGCGTCATAGCGTCGTGCGCTGAAGTGCGCAGAGCGGCTCGTCGTCGAGCGGTACGCGCTGCGTCCGAAGTTCACCGCGCTATATCGTTTGATGTATTGCAGCTCGCTTGATGATCGTTCATTCTCCCGAATCATCCGTCGCGGGAAACCACACGTCGCATCGAAGGTGCGCACAACGCAGACCAGACGAACGACATAGACAGGCGGTCGGCAGATGGGCACACTCTCGGAGACGCTCGACGGCCTTACCGTGCTCGTGGTGGACGATGACTACGAAACCGTCCACATGCTCGTCGAATACCTGAGGTCGCACGGTGCCAGCGTGATGGGTATCCGCAACGCCAAGGCGGCGATGCGGTATGCGACGACTGTCCGGGTCGACGCGGTGTTGGTGGATCTGCGCACACCGGACGCGGCCGGCCGCTGGTTGCTCCGCGAGCTACGGAGGTCACAGACGCCGTCGGGGCGCGCGCCGGTTTTTGCGCTCAGGGGCGAACGTCGGGGTGCGTTATCTTGCGACGACGGCTTCGCCGGGCACTTCATCGCTCCCGTCGAGCTCGATATGTTGGTGGCGGCGCTCGCCGCACTCTCGCGCCAGTCGTCGTAGTCCCGGAGGAGGACCGCCGTCAGCGTCGCGTGCGATCAGTCGGCTATGCCGTGGCAATCGATCCAGCGACTGCCGATACCGAGTCCAGCGTTTCGCGCCGCGGCCTCGCTCGTATAGATCCCGCCGTGGGGGATGCACGTCCCGCTGAGCGTGCCCGGACTGCGGACGAAAATCTCGGGGTAGTAACGCTCTCGTACTCGTCTCACCGCGACGACAACTGTCCAGCCACGGTGCTCTTCGCTGTGGGTGAAGAGCTCCGGCGCGTCCTGCGCATCGAGCGGGGCGGATGTCATCGTGCTGGCCCTCATGAGCGCCTCCCCTTCAAGAGCGGCCATCGGCGGGCTGCTGCCGAGTCCGGTTCTGTCCGTCGGCGTGACTGTCTCCCATGCGGGGCGCTCGCCGATCCGATCGCCGTCGTCGCTCGTCTTCTTCCAATGCGCGGGCTCGCAGCTCGAGGTAGAGCTGCGCGAGAGTCAGGCGAGCTCGACGCGCTCCGCGCGCCACGCGTGAGCCGGTGGCCGACGGCGCGCGAACGGGCTGGGCACGGTCCGGATTTCTCCTCGCGCGATCGGCTTCCACGCGAGCCGGCGCGGGCGTATCGGCATCCGGCTCGGGAATCTCGGGATCGACCTTGTCCTCGGTCCGGGCCAGGATTCGCTCGAAACGAAGGCGCACTTCGCTGATGTTACTCGGGGTGAATATCGTTCTCCCGCGTCGCGCAATCACGTCCAGGCCTCTCGTGTCATCGGACAGAGCGTGTCGCAATCGCGGGACCAACTGGAGCGTCCTGCCTAACTCGCCGAAATCACAGTCATCTTTTGGTACGAGCGCAGGGTCCGCCCGGATGAGAATCGGTCGAACGCCATGACGTCCTGGATGAATCATGATCAACGTACGAGCGCCTCGGGCGCCGCAAGCGGCTACCGTCTCACCGGCGGCGCCGGTGCGCCGGCCAACTTTCGACCGCCGCCACGGCGGTGCTTGAACGACCGCCGCTCAACGAATCCGCGAGCATAGTCACCTGCGCTGAAGTTTGGTCTCCCGTTTGCGATGGAACTCTGCCGCGACGGGTCGCGCCGTCGCGAGTGGTGAGGAGCGAAGGAGGCCCGACGTGATTACGGCATCTGCGCGATCGACGATCGGCGATGGCCTCGAGCGTGGCGGCCGCCGAGGCCGCGACCATGAGCGGGACAACATTCGGCGGCTCATCGACGCGGGGCTGGTTCCCTCGCACGACACCGGGCGTGGATCGGTGAGCGTGGGATGGGGCCGAACGTGCGACGTGTGCGAAACGCAGATCGCGCCCGATCAGCGCGCGCAGGACCTCGAATTCTGGGACACGATCCTCGTTCGCCTCCACGCTGAATGCGCGGAGCTCTACGAGATGGAGCTGCGACGGCGGAGCCGTCAGGCGCCTCGCTAGCCGTTCACTCGCTGCCTCATCGCCTTGACGCCATGACGTCAGCTCGTCAGCGCCGTGTCATTCGTTGCGAGGCCTTGTCGGGCCGCGATCGGCGACAGACGCGGTCGGGAAGCGTCGTCGCGACGTAGGCATCACGTTTGCTCGCGTTACGAGGTGCGCGAGTTTCAGGCCATGAAGAAAATGTTTACCCGCCTCGATCGGCGGCCCGCGTAGTCCCAGCGATGCCCGCAAACTCGGCGCTGATCGCGGTGCTCATTCTCGATCGCCCGCTCTGCGTCGACTGTATCGCGAGCAAATCCGCGATCACGCTCTCCGAGGTCGGCCACTATCTCACGGCGATGGCACACTCACCGCTGGAGCTTCGACGTTCCGAGAATGGCCGCTGCCACGGGTGCCGCGAAGGCCGTCTCGTGTTCTCGCTGCAGCGGCCGCTGAGCACGCCTTCGCGTTCGTCCTCGCCGTGATCAGTGCGCCGGCATCGATGCATCGATGTACTGACGCGCCGCCGCGGTCCCGGCCTGCACGACCGCGCCGCGGTCCATCGCCGCGCCGCTGAAACGCAGCTCGATGCCGGAATGCGCTTCGGGCTGTACCTCGGGAGGCCAGACCCGAACTCGTGCTCGCCATAGATCCGACTGCTGAGCAGGCGTCACGCTGATCGTCCAACCCTTGTACAGGCTCACGATCGGGGCGGCGCTCACCGACTGGCGGGCGGCGCTCCCGCAGCCAGACGCAACGACCGCCAGCATCGCACACAGCAGTAGTCGAACCACGACAACGGCCTGCCAGCGTTTCCGTTCGATCAGCACGGCGTCCCCCCAGGCACAAGCGTTCGGACCGCTTACTTTACCGCGGGGGGTGACCTTTCCCCGAGTTCTTCAACCGGGAGGCTGCCATCGCGCAATCGACGGCTCGAGGGCTGAACGGTTACGCCGCTTCTGGATTCGACGTCGATCGATCCTTCTCGGCGGGAAAATTCAGCCCCAATGGTGGAATCCGTACGGAGCTTCTCGCCAGAACCAGTGCGCCCTTCTCGAGCTCGACATATTTCGCCTCGAGAAAGGGGAACTGGGTCAACCAGCGACGGACGGTGTCTTGCTCGGCGGAGCGTTGACCATCGTCGAAGATGATCACCGCTTCGTTGCTGAGAAAGCGCTGCAGCATCGGAAGCGCGGGGTAGCGACTGAGCACGCCTGGAGGGCCGGGCGGTCCGTCGATCACGAGGAGATCGATGGCGTCCATCGCCGGAAGCTTGGAGATGTCGTACCACGCGAACTCGCTCTGATCCAAGTAGACGGTCCGTAATGGCGCGTGCACGAGCGTGACGACTTCCTCGAGCTGGTGGTTGGCGATGTTCCGGCGCGACTCTTCGGCGAAGTGCTCGTCATGTTCCAGCGACACGATACGGCCGCGGCCCATTCGGCGGACACAATACCCGAGCACAACCGTCGAAGTACCGCTGCCGAGCTCGAGAATCGTGCGTGGCTGTTTCTGCAGGATGACCGACGCCAGGAGCACCCCAAAATCGGGAGAGATGGCCCAGCCGCGGAGGGGAGGCAGAGGATAGGAGATCCTGAGGCTGGAAAAGAGAGACAAGGCGGATTCGATCTGCCGATAGTTGTTATGGACCTCAGCCGCGGTTGTGCGCTGTTGATGCTCGAGGATCTTCCGAAAGATGCTCAGGTGAATGGCCAGGAGAAAGCCCACGGTGACGGGAACCATCAGGACAAAGATGCTCGAGCCCATCTGAAGCCAGCCCCACGCGAGGGTCACCAAGAGCGCCAGCGTCGCGAAGGTGACGATGCCGACATCCTTCGTGGTGAGGAATAAGCGTGCCCACGCCGTCCGCAGGCTGGTGATCGGAAGCGCCATCTTGTTCATCCGTCCATCTCCGACGAACGGGTGCTCTCGCTCGTCACGCGAGCCGTAGGGGATCGGTAGGACTTTCCTTGATTGCAGCCCGTTTCGTCGCGAGCAAACGTGATGCCGTCGTGGCGGCGTGCCAAGCGCACGCCCCGTGTGTCGTTCCGGGGCCGCCGGAGGGACTGCGGATCGGGGAGATGACACGTCGTTGACAATGTGACGTCAGGACGTCGGCCGTTTAACTGAGCAGCGGCGCGCGGATCAGCGGCGCGGAGATTCGGTCGAAGACTAGTTCGGTGAGCGGTCGAGCGAGAACAGAAGGCAGTCACTGCCGCAGCTGCGGCAGCGGTCACCCATATGGCGGCGAAGCTCCACGGACATGCCGATCAGCGTCAGGTACCGGTCCACCTCGGTCGCTGAGAGCCCGCTTTTCGAGCACATACAATCGAGGCACAGGGGCCGCGCGAGGATCAGTACCGCAATGAGAGCTGCCTTAGCCGGCATGCCTTGGCAACCGTATGCGAAATCATCGGCGCGTGGCTATCCACCGGGCGATATACGGCCGCTAGGAGTTCAGCGCTCGAGCAAGGCGACTCAACGAACGACCCAGCACGGTCAGGCCGCGGTCTGCGAGCTGAAACAGCTTGGCCCAGATCATCCATTGCAGCGCGATGACGCAGAGCCACGAGAGCACGACGGTCAGGAAGGTCGGCACCGTGTCCGCCACGAAGTCGCCGACGATGTCCAAGAGTAGGTCGCCCATAATGCCGAATCCGGCTGCGGACGCTCCCGAGATCGTCGGGCCGGTGGGGCCATGACTATAGCAGGCGCCGCCGCGGAGCGACAGCGCGACGATGGCGGCCGTAGGCGACCCATTGCAGGCCGCCGGATACTGGAGACGAACAGGGAGGCGCCGCCGATGCGCACACCGATCGTATCCGGGATCGCAATCGGCATCCTCCTGGCTGGTTGCAGCACGGGGCCGATTGCGCCGTCCGCGACCGTGACGACGCTGGCACCTGACGCCGAACGCTGGTTCAACCTCAGCTGGGAGCCCATCCCGGAGAATGACGGCACGCACGTGCGCCTGCGCGGCTATCTGGGAAATACGTATGGCGAGGCGGTGGGCCGAGTTCAATTGCTGGCCCAGGCCTTTGACACCGGCGGCAACGTCATCGATCAGAAGATCGCCTGGGTCCCGGGGGCCGTGCCGGCCTTCGAGCGCGTCTACTTCGAGATCCCGAAGGTGCTCGGTGCCCACCGGTATCGCGTCACCGTGTGGGCGTACGAGCGCCGGAAATTCTTCTGATGCGCGCCATGATCGAGAGGCTCGGTGTTCCGGAGATCATCATCCTCGGCATCGGCCTCGGTCTCCTCGCGCTGCTGCTCCTGGCCTGGGTACTCAGTGCCATCGCCGCGGGTCTCTATGCGAACCGGCTCAATCGCAGCGGCGGGTGGGGCTTCCTGGCGCTCATGGTGTCGCCCATTCCCGTTTTCCTGCTGCTCTTCGGGCTGGGGCCACGCACGGAGGAGGATGACGACCACTTCAGCATCGCGTGCCCGTTCTGCGCAGAAGAGATCAAGCCGGAGGCGATCCTGTGCCCGCACTGCCAGAGCGAACTCACGCGCACGGCGACGGACCGGCTTCGGCCTCGATGAGAAGGGCCACCGACCGCGCTATGATGGCCGCCGATGGCTCAGACGCAAACGCCCCGTCGGCGCCTCCTCGTGGTCGATGACGAGACGGAAGTCGCCGACGTTCTAAAGGAGCACTTCGAGGCGACCTACGACGTCGATACCGCGCCCGACGGCAAGAAGGCGCTGAAGCTGATTCGCGCGCGACGCCCCGACCTGATTCTTCTCGACATCCAGATGCCGGGACTGAACGGGCTGGAGGTCATGAAGCGCATCCAGAGCGTCGATCCGAAACCCGTGGTGATCGTGGTGACCGCGGACGCGGATACGGACGTGGCGGCTCAGGCCATGACTCAGGGCGCGTTCAGTTACGTGCCCAAGCCGTTCGACTTTCAGTACCTCGATCATCTCGTCGCGGTCGCGCTGGGCGGACGCTGACGGCCTCGACCTTTTCGCCGCGCGAGCGGCGCCTGCTGGCCGCCCTGCGCACGCCGGCCGGCGTGCAGCGTGCGCTCGACGCGATGCCATACCATCTCGCGTCCACGGCGTGGTCTCCGCGGCGTGTGTTACAGGAGCGGACTGCGCATTGCCTCGAGGGCGCGATCTTCGCCGCCGCCGCGCTGCGCGTGCTCGGCTATCCACCGCTGCTCATGGACCTCGAGGCGGTGCAGGACACCGACCACGTCCTGGCCGTCTATCGCGAGCGCGGCCATTGGGGCGCGATCGCCAAATCCAACTTCTCGGGGCTGCGCTTCCGCGCGCCCGTGTACCGCACACTGCGCGAGCTGGCGCTTTCGTACTTCGAGGGCTACGTCAATCTGCGCGGCGACCGTACCCTGCGCGCCTATTCGCGTCCGGTGAACCTCGCACGGTTCGATCGCACGCGACCCGGCTGGGAGACGTCTGACGGTGATCTGTGGTTCGTCGCCGAGCATCTCGCGGGCCTGCCGCACAGGCGGATCCTGGCCCGCGGGCTCGAGCGGCGTCTGGGTCGGGTGGATCGCCGCTCGCTCGCGGCTGGTCTCGTCGGTTTCCGTCAGAAGTGACGGTGTCGTCAGGCGTGAGGGCGTCATCGCCAGTGAGGGCTTCAGAGGTCAGAGTGCTCGGGCTCGACTTCGACGGTGTGCTCTGCGACGGCCGCCCGGAATACTTCGAAGCCGCGCGCCGCGCGTATGGGCAGACCTGGCCCGCCGCGCGGAGCGTCCCGGACGGAGCGGCGACCGCGTTCGCCGCCTATCGACCGCTCGTCGAGAGCGGATGGGAGATGCCGGTACTGCTTCACGCGGTCGTCGTCGGCGAGCCCGCGGATGGGCTGATCGACCGCGCGGCCTGGCTCGCCACCGCGCGCCGGCTGCTCGACGCCGCGAACCTCACGCCGGAGCCGCTCGGGCGCGCGCTCAACCACGTGCGAGACGAGTGGTTCGCTCGAGATCCCGGCGACTGGCTTCGCCACAACGTCTTCTACCCCGGCGTGGTCCCGCGGCTGGTGCAGACCGTGGCGAACGGGACACCGGTCGCGGTCGTGACGACGAAGGCCGAGCGGTTCGCCCGCGCGCTGCTCACCGCGCAGGATTCTCGATTGGGGCAACTGCCGATCATCGGACGAGAGCCGGGCCGGGCCATGCCCAAGCCGGAGTCACTCGTTCGGCTGGCGGCTGCGCATGGGTTGCAAGCCGGTGCCGAGGGGCTCTGGTTCGTCGAGGATCTCCTCCAGACGCTGGACTCGGTCCATGCCACGTCCGCGCTGGCGGCGGCGCGTTTGTTTCTCGCCGATTGGGGCTATAACACGCTGGAGCAGCGGGCGTCGGTGGGCTGGCGCCCTCACGTCCGCCTTCTGTCACTTGGAGCCTGGACCGAGCCGTTTTCGGCCTGGCCGAGGTAAAGTCCCCGGCACCTGCCTTGCTCTGCAGGCTCGGGCAACCGTCCCAAACGGAGGGCATTGTGATCAAGAGCCTACTGATCGGAGCGATCGCCGGTGGCGCCGTGATGTGGGTCTACGGGGACCGGATCCGAGACTACATCGACGACGTGACGATGAACGTGCGGGAGCGGGCCGCGGCCGGCCTTGAGGGCGCAGCCGAGCGCCTGCAGACCGTCGCGGATACCGTCGAAGACGGATTGAGCGGGACAGGGCGGCGCGTGGGCTGACGCGCCGCATGCGGCGGGCGCCTCGGCCCGTGACTGGATCGAGCGGAGCTTCAGCCACGTCGAGGACGTCCTGTACGTGGCGCTCGGCGTGCTCCTGGCGGCCGGGGCGCTCGTTCTGCTGGGCGACGCGACGCTGACATTCGTCAGCAATCTGATTGCCGGCACCCTGCCCGGGCGGATCATCGGCTCCTCGATCGGGTGCTCCTCGTGCTCATGTTCGCGGAGATCCTCTACACGGTGCAGGTCTCGTTCCGCGAGCATGCACTGGTACCGGAGCCATTCCTGGTCGTCGGCCTCATCGCGGCCATCCGACGGGTGCTCGTCATCACCGCCGAGTTCGCCGACGTCAAGGATGGAAGCGCCGGCGTCTTGAACGCGATGCTCCTGGAGCTCGGGCTGCTGACCGTCCTCAGCTTCGCGCTCGTTGTGTCGCTCGTTATGCTGCGGCGCCGGCCGACGATGCCCGTCGCCGAGCGCTAGGCGGCGGCGAGCGTCGGCGCGAGGTCGGCGCCCAGTCCGACCACGCCGCCGAGGGCGGCGCCGCTCCCGGCGGCGGCCGAGGCGCGCAGAAAGTCGCGTCGCGAGACAGCCATCCGTGTCACCCGGCGTGCCAAATCCGCAAACGCCATGCCGCCGCGACATCCAACGCACTGCGTAAAGCCTTACGAGATTCATATCGTGACGCGATACAATCGTGTGGTGCGACGCGCGAGGGCGCCATCCGCACGGATGGTGCGACGCACACGGACCCAACGGGTGAATTACGCGACGCTTGCCGAGTGGCGCTACCAGCTGCGCCTTCTGCTCGGCCGGCGCGAGACCGCGGCGCGGGCCGCGGGAGTCGAGCCGCAGCAGTACATGCTGCTCCTCCAGATCAAGGGGCTGGAGGCGCGCGGTGCGGTGACCATCGGCATGCTGGCCGAGCGGCTCCAGATCCGGCATCACAGCGCAGTCGAGCTGGTGGACCGTTTGGTGAAGCGCGGGATGGTGGCGCGGCGACGCCATGACGACGATCGCCGCCAGGTGGTGGTGACGCTCAGGGCGCGCGGCCAGGCCGTCCTTCGTCGGCTCGCCCTCAACTCACTCGCCGAATTGCGCGCGGAAGCGCCGGCGCTGGTGGCGACGCTGCGACGGCTCATCCGTGACGCGAACGGGCGGCGGCGGTGAACGACATCTTCGGGAGGGACATGCGAATGCGGACCACAGCGTTGGTAGTGCACGGGATTTTCCTCGTGAGCCTCGCGGCGGGGTGTGCGAGGACACCGGCAACGTCGACGGCCGCGGCGCCCCCGCCGTCGGGCACCTCCATGACGACGCCTGACGGGTCGGGATCGTCCGCCCACAGCGGCGGTGCCACGCGTCAGGCCTCGGCCGTCGGCTCGAACACGCGACCGCGGATCGAGGGGTTCAAAGTCGCCGACAACCTCAGTGACATCCACTTCGACTTCGACAAGTACGACCTGACGCCTGAGGCCACCAAGACGCTGGACGCGCACACCGAGTGGCTCAAGGCCAACCCGAAACACCTGGTGCTGATCGAGGGCCATTGCGACGAACGCGGCACGGATTCGTACAACGTCGCGCTCGGCGAGCGTCGTGCGAAGGCGACCCAGAACTACCTGGCCGCGCATGGCGTGCGGACGGCCCGCATCACCGTCATCTCCTACGGCGAGGAGCGGCCGCAGTGCGCCGAGCACACCGAGGAGTGCTGGGCCAAAAACCGCCGCGCGCACTTCCTGGTGAAGACGCAGTAATCGTATGGGGGGACCCGTGAGGGTCCCCCCATCTATCGTCCGCTCGAGCCGAATCCCCCCGCGCCGCGGGCGCTGTCGGGCAGCGTCGTGACCTCGACCAGCTCGACGTGCTCCACGCGCTGCACGATGAGCTGCGCGATGCGGTCACCCCGGCCGATCGTGACGGGCATCGCCGGATCGTGATTGATCAGAATCACGCGGATCTCGCCACGGTAGCCGGCGTCGATGACGCCCGGGGTGTTGACGATGCTCAGGCCGTGGCGCAGCGCGAGGCCCGAGCGCGGCACCACGAAGCCCGCGTACCCGGGCGGCAGCGCGATCGCGAGACCCGTCTCGACCGCGGCACGCGCGCCCGGCGCGAGCGTCAGAGAGGCGCGCGCATACAGATCGAGTCCGGCGTCGCCCGCGCGGGCGTACGAGGGCAGCGGAAGGTCGGGGTCGAGACGCTGGACGAGGACGCGGACGGGCGCGCTCAGCGGTTCGAGAGCGCGCGCTCGCGGTCGGTCTGCACGACCCAGTTGGCGAGGCGGCGCACGACTTCGGCGGTGAGCTGTGGACGGTTGCGGATCAGCCAGTCCAGACGCTCGTGCTTGAGCACGAGCAGCTCGACGGGCGTCGCGGCGACGGCGTCGGCCGAGCGCGGCGCCGAGCGGAACAGGCCGAGATCGCCGAACAGCTCGCCCTCGCCGAGGGTTGACAGCACTTTCTCCGCCCCATCGAAGGTCCGCTTGATCTGCACGGTGCCGGCGTGGACGACGAACGCCTCGCCCTTGGGGTCATCGCCTTCCTTGAAGATGATGTCCTGCGCCTTGAACGTGCGGCGCTCGAGGTCGCCCAGGGTGAGGTTCTTGTAGATCTCCAACCCGATCGAGGGCAGGTACGACTTCGATTCCACCGGCAGTCGTGCGTTCGTCCAGCCACCGAGCCCGCCTTTGAGGATCCGCACGCTCTTGAAGCCACGGGTGCGCAGCGCGGTCGCTACCTTCTCCGCCGTCGCCTCGCCCGGGGTCGTGTCGTACACGACGATGAGCTGGTCGCGCTCCACGTTCGGCTCCGCCTCGCGCTTGCCGGCCAGCACCGCGTCCGGATCGAGTCGCACGGCGCCGGGCAGGCGCAGAGGGCTCGTCTCGAGGTCGGTCTTCGTGCGCGCGTCCACGAGCTGCGGGTTGCGCCCGCTCTCGATCGCGCCGATGACCTGCGCGGGCAGGATACGAAAACGGTTCTTCCACCAACGCCGCGCGAACATGCCGCCGTACGCTCCCGCGCTCAGCACCGTGACGCCGAGGGTGACCCACGCCCACGGGAACGGCTGCGGCGGCGGATTCTTGAGCTTGCGCTCCGCTTCGGCGAGGGTCTGTTTGACGTCGGTGAGGTTCGGCTGCATCGCGTTCGCTTCTTTGAGGCGCGCCACCGCCATCGAATATTTATCGGCGAACAGCGCGTCGAGGCCAGCCAGCCACGCGGCATTGAACCGACTCTCACCCGGGCGTACCGGCGTGCCCTCGAGGAACTTGCGCACGTCACGCGCGGGGATGACGAAGTTGAAGCCCTGCACGATCGCGCCGGTGGAGCCCGATAGCGTCGTCGCGGTCAGCACGCCGACGAGGCGCGCGTCGTCACCGACCGCAGGCCCACCGGAGTTGCCGTGCGCGGCCGCCGCATCGGTCTGGATGAAATCCTGGAGGATCGCATCCTGCTTGAAGCCTGAGATGGCGCCGTTGGTTACCGTCGCGTCCAGCGACTTGCTGAGCAGCTCGTGCGACAGGACGACACCCGGAAAGCCAATGATGTGAATCGGATCACCGAGCCGCACGTCGCCGTCGCTGATCCGGATGGCGGGATAGTCGCCCTCCTTCACACGCAGCAGGGCGAGATCGCGGCCCGAGTCCGCGGCCGGCTTGCCGTTGATGTCGAAGCCCAACGGCGGGCTGAACTTGACGACCTCCGCCTTGAGACTGACACCGCTCGAAAGCAGCACCGTCAGCATCGGCGTCGGCGTCACCTGCGCCGAGCTCATCGCGCGTGCCGTCGCCTCGCGCCGGATCGACTCCTCGAGCTCCGGCTTCTGACCGCGCATCACGCCCTGCGCCCGCAGCGCGGGATCGACGCAGGCCTGGTCGATCGCGTTCTTCTTCAGCTCGTGCGTCACCCATGGCGGCTGGCGGTGCGCCGGATCGACCACGTGCGCATTGGTGATGAGGTAGCCTCGGCCATCGACGAACCAGCCAGTCCCCGTCTCGACGAACGGCGTCGGGCGCACGGTCTTCGTCCCGCCTCCGCAGTTCAGCGTGATTTCCGCGCGTACCTCCGCCGTGACCAGCGCGACCGCGGGCTTCGCGATCAGGAGGGCCTCCTGCACGGTGACGGCGGACGTCGAAGCGGGCGTCAGGAGCGCTAGGGCCGCGACTGCAAAGGCGGGAACCACTCTCATCGTCTCGTGACCCTAACACGGGAGCAGGCACCGGCACAAAGCGACCGCCCCGAGTACAATGGCGCGCATGCCGTCGAGCCGCACGGACGCGAACCTCCAGGTCGCGCTCGCCGGCGAGGCCGACGCCAACCGTCGCTATCTCGCCTACGGGATCCGGGCGCTCGCGGAGGGCCGTGCGGACATCGCGCAGCTCTTCTTCGAGGCCGCCGGCGCTGAAACGATCCATGCCCTGGAGCATCTGCGGACGATGGGAGCCGTCGGCTCCACACGCGAGAACCTCGTCGTCGCCGCCACCGGCGAGATGCAGGAGATCGACGTCACGCTGCCGCGCATGATCCGTGAGGCGGAGGAGGACGGTCGTCCCGACGCGGCCGCCTCGTTCCGGCTGGCGCTGGAGCGCGAGCGGCATCACCGCGACATGTTCCGTCATGCGCTCTCGACGTTCGATGTGGCAGCCACGTCGGCGTCGGCGGCCGCGTCATCGATCGCCGTGCCCGCCACGGCAGCGGCCGCCGTCCCGTCATCCGCGAAGACCCCGGCGCCGGTCAGTGTCCCGCGCGCGCCGGCCCCGTCGCGCACCGGCGGCGTGACGGCGGCGACCATGCGTCGCATGGACGGCCGCGCTCACATGTCCGAGCTCGACACCGAGCCGAGACGAATCGAGCGCCTCGCCTCCATCCGCGAGGTCGTCTTCGGCGCGCAGGACGGTCTCGTGTCCACCTTCGCGGTCGTCGCGGGACTCGCAGCCGCGGGCGTCGGCCCGCTCGTCGTGCTGCTCGGCGGCGCGGTCTCCGCGATGGCGGGCGTGCTCTCGATGTCGATCGGAACGTTTCTCTCGTCGCGCGCGCAGCGACAGCTCTATGAGCGCGAGCTCGACCGCGAGCGTCGCGAGATCCGCGAGCACCAGGGGGAGGAGATCGCGGAGCTCATCGCCGCGCTCGCCGCGCGCGGGATGGCGCGCACGGACGCCGCCGAGGTGGCGCGGCGTATCGCTCGGCATCCGGAAATTCTGTTATCCGCGCTTTCGATCTTCGAGCTCGGCCTGGCGCCGCAGCGGCTCGGCGCCCCCGTCCGCGACGCGCTGGTGATGGCGGTGGCATTCGGCGCCGCGTCGGTCGTGCCGCTGCTGCCGTTCGTGGTCATGCAGGGGCTCGCCGCGCTCGGGGTGTCGGCGGCGCTCACGCTCTTCGCGCTGTTCTGCGTCGGCGTGCTCAAGGCGCGCGTGGCCGGCGTCTCGGCGCTACGCTCCGGATTCGAAGTTGCCGCGCTGGCCGCCGCCTCGGGGCTCATCAGCTTCGGCCTCGGCCGCCTCGCCTCGGTCGTGCTCGGCGTGGACATTCGCGGGTGAGCTTCAGGCTGCGCCTGACCGAGGATCGGCTCGGTCCTGGTGCCCGGCTGGTGTTGTCGCCGATGCCGCGCGTTTTCTACGCACGGAACGGAGGGGTGTGGCTCACGGCCGCCGCGACAACGACGCACCTCGAGGCCGGCATGGCGTGGCATGGCGTCGGCGACGCCGTACTGGTTGCCGATGCGCCGGCCGTGCTCTTGCGCTTCGAGCTGATCGGTGGCGCCCGACTGGACGGACGTGACGCCGAGAGCTCCGAATCGCGTCGGCTGCTGGAGCATGCGATCGAGCTGGATCCGGCGCGCGGGTGGCTGATGCGCTGTGATCGCGTCGATTTCGCGCCCGGCGGCGTCGCGCTGCCGCACGGCCACAAGGGTGGCGGCATCCGCTGCCTGCTCGCCGGCACGCTCGAGGTCACCGTCGGCGATCGTGCGCCGCGGCTGATGCTTCCCGGAGACGCGTGGTTCGAGAGCGGGCGCGAGCCGGTCCTGGCCAAGGCGTCGCCCGAGATGGCCACGGCCTTCGTCCGCGTCTCGATCCTGCCACCGGAGATCCGCGGCCAGTCGTCGATCGTGTATGTCGAGCCCGCCGACGCCGGCAAAGGCCGGCCGCGGCAGTACACCGTCTACGTGGACGAGCCGCTCGTCCTCCCGTAGGGAGTCGGTCTAGCGGCCGGCGGCCCAGCGGGCCTCGTGATAGGCGCGACGCTGCGCCTCCGTCAGCGCATCGCGCGTTTTCATGTGAGCGAGCAGATGGACGAGCCGTACGTCGGTCCGGGCGCGCTCCACCTCCGCCGTCGCGGCGCGAATGGCTGCCTCATCGGCGCCGCCGCCCGCGAAAAGGGCGCGCAGCCGCTTCTCGGCGTCGAGCAGCCGCGCGCTCTTCGGTCGCGACTCGGCGAACATCGCGTGCATCAGCGCGCGGACGCGCGCCTCCTGCTCGGCGGTGAGCGCCAGCCGGTCCTTCAGCTCGAGGACGTGCATCGGGCCCGGATAGCCATTCTGGTCGGCGACGAACGCCATGCCGAAGCCACGCCCTTCGCTCACGACGGAGTCGAACTCGTCGAGACATGCCTGCGCTCTGAGGTGCCCTTCCGACGCCGTGCCGGGCAGGTGCTGGTGTCCGGCGTGCTGCGCCGCCACCGTCAACGGGACCCCGGCCACGATCGCCAGCAGGACGAGCGACGCGCGCATGGCGGCCTCCGGCTCAGGCGAGCTTCGAGAGATAGCTCTGCAGGTCGACGGTCTCGCGCTGGCGCAGCACCACCGCGACGTGCAACTGCTCGAGATACTGCGCGAGGACCTTGCCGCCGAACTGCGGCTTCTTCTCGGCGAAGAAGCGGGTGACGTCGGCCTCGAGCGCCGGCGTCGCGAGGCCTGTGACGCCCTCGGCGAGCCGTCGCATGCCGTGCTTGGGGTAGAGGCGATCCATCGTGTCCCAGTGCTGCTTGACGAAGTCCCAGGCGAGCTCGCGGGCGTCCACGCTCATGAGCATGCTGCGCACGACGAACGCCGCGTCCTGTGTCCGGATCTCACCGTTCACCGCGCGCTCGAGCGTCTGGCGCGTGAGCGCCGGATCGCGAAAGCCGGTCAGCGCGTATAGATAGCGCTGCTCTTCTTGAGGCGTGCTTGCCGAACGGAAGCGCCGCAGGAAGTCCTCATAGCGTCCGGCGTCGCCGGTGTGTGCGAGCACCGCGATCACCGCGGGCAGCACGTTGGGATCGACGGCGCCGGAATCCGCGAGATACGCGCGGTAGACCTCGACGGCCCGCGCCTGCACGCCCGCGTCGTTGCCCAGGATGCCCAGCGCGCGCACGAGATCGCCCCGAAGCTGACGCGTCAGCTCGTCCTCCGCCGTGCGCGGCGTCCAGCCCAGCGCTTCGAAGGCGGCGGTGGCGCGGTCGCGCACCAGGACCTCGAGTCGCCGCCTCTCGGCAGGCTCCACGATGCGATTGAGTGTGTGGAGCGAGCCCACGAGCACCGACCAGACGTTGCGGTCGCGCTCGTCGCGGAAGCGCGTGGTGAGGTCGAGGTAGGCCGTGAGCGGCATGAGCCCGGCGACCGCGAGGGCCCAGGCATCGTTGACGAGATTGAAGCGCTCGATCGGCGCCAGAGCCTCGATGCGCTGCAGGAGCGCGTCGAGCAGGTCTGGCGCGTACCGCACGCGATAGAAGCCGTGGCCGCCGGCATTGGCGACGACCCGCTCCGCGCCCGCGCCCACGCGCAGCCGCGCTTCGCGTCCGGCGAGGAGGACGCGCTCTTCGCTCTGCCGACCGCCGGCGTAGAGACGCAGCTGGATCGGCACCTGCCAGGGCTGCTCCGGCTCGGCGGTCCCCGGCGGCAGCGGCTCGCGCAGGTAATTGAAGCGCTGCTGCGAGAGCACGAGGTGGCCACCCGGTTCGCGGCTGACCGTGACGACGGGATAGCCCGGGCGGAAGATCCAGCCGTCCATGACGGCCGGGATCGGCTGCTGCGAGGCGCGGCCGAGCGCCGCCCACAGGTCGCCCGTGTCGGCATTGGCGAAGCGGTGCGTGCGCAGGTAATCGCGGACGCCCTCGCGAAACACGACCGCGCCCAGGTATTGCTCGAGCATGCGCAGCACGGACGCGCCCTTCTCGTACGTGAGAACGTCGAACATCGCGTCGGCGTCACGCGGCGAGGTCACCGGGAACTCGATCGGCCGGGTGCTGTGCAGGCCGTCGAGCGACAGCGCGGCCGCCCGCGACACGCCGAACGTGGTCCACCGCTGCCACTCGGGCTTCCACGCGTCGACGGCGAGCATCTCCATGAATGTTGCGAACGCTTCGTTGAGCCAGATGCCGTTCCACCACGTCATGGTCACGAGATCGCCGAACCACATGTGGGCGTTCTCGTGCGCCACCACGTCGGCCACCCGCTCCAGCTCGGCGTGTGACGCCGCCGTCTCGTCGACCAGCAGCGCGGTCTCGCGGAAGGTGATCGCGCCGAGGTTCTCCATCGCGCCGGCCGCGAAGTCGGGGATCGCGAGCAGATCGAGCTTGTCGCCGGGGTAGGGCAGCCCGTAGTAGTCCTCGAAGAACGCGAGCGAGGCGGCGCCGATGTCCTGGCCGAAGCGCGCCAGCCGCTTCTTGCCCGGCACGCACCACACCTTCAGCGGCGTGCGGCCGACCGGCACCGCGTCCGTGGCCTCCAGCTCACCGACGACGAACGCGACGAGATAGGTCGACATGACGATGCTGTCGGCGAAGCGAACGACCTTGCGGCCGTTCTCCGACGTCTCAGATACGATCGCCGTGTTCGACACCGCGGTCAGCGTGGGATCGATGGCCAGCGTCACCGCGAACACCGCCTTGAACGACGGCTCGTCCCAGGAGGGAAATGCGCGCCGCGCGTCGGTGGCCTCGAACTGTGTGGCGGCCATTGTGCGTGACACACCGCTCGGGTCCTTGTAGACCGACCGATAGAAGCCGCGCAGCTTGTCGTTGAGCGCGCCGCGGAACGTCAGCCGCAGCCGCCAGCGGCCGCGCGCCGCCGGCGAGCCGAGCGCCAATCGGCACCGCTCGGTGCTCTCCTCCATCCTCGCCGTCGCGCGGATGGTCTCGCCCCGGTCGTTCTCGAGGCTCGCCGAATCGATCGCGAGCTCGATCGCGTTGAGGACGATCTCCGAGATGGGCTCCGTCAGCTCGAGGGCGATGGTTTCCTGCCCGCGGAACGTGAGCGTGGTGAAATCGGGCTCGAGCCGGATGTCGTAGCGGGACGGCACCGCCGTCCGGGGCAGACGATAGGGATCCACGGATGCCTCCGCACTGGAATGGCGCTGCTGCCCCGCTACTGTACCGCGACGCGGCTACGCCGCCAAACTTCCGTCCGCGACGGCGCGCTTTTCGCTCATCGCGTGTCCTTCTTCTGACGCGGACGCTGCACGTCCGGTACCGTCAGACGCGCACCGGCAACGAAGCCTGCGAGCAAGTCCCAGCCCGACGAGTGACCGAGACGAACGAGCTGCCGGGCCGCATCGATCGCGACGGCGTCGCTTCCGCTTGCGAGGCCGTGCGCAAGGTCGTGCAGCGGCGCCCAGCCTTCGCCCACGAGCAAATCGCCCAGCAGCGTCGCGCCGATCGGATGTGTGAGCCGGCCGGCGGTCGCCTTGACGGCCGCGGCGGCGGCGCGCCACGCGTCGGAATCGATCACGCCGGCACGTGCGAGCAGCGCGCGGGCGAAGAAGGCGCCGCCGCTGAAGTCGTCTCCGGCGGGTGTGAGGCCCGGCCCGAGCCCGACAAGCATCGCCGCGGCGTCTGCGGCGCGCGCGGCATCGTCCGCGGCGCACGCCGCCTCCAGCTCATCGGCGCGTGCCCGGGCGGGCTCGAGCGGGAACGCCAGCGGAATGCCGAGCAGCCACCCGCCGAATCCGCGCGGCTCGCCGAGCTCCTTCGCGAGCGTCCGAAACCGCGCGGCGCCGTGACGCATGGCGGTCGCGCCTGCGGCCGTGGCCGGCGTCGCGTCGGGTCGCCAGGGGCAAAGCCCGCTCGCTCGCGGCAGACGAAGACGCTCGCCGGTCTTCGCGCTCGCCGCCACGGCCGACGCCTCGGCGACGTGAATGGCGCGCGCGTGCAACGTCGCGTCGGGCGCGCCGATCCAGAGAAGCTCGCCGCCGGTCTCGACGTACACCGACGCGCTGAGCGCGGCCAGCACGCGCGCCTCGCCGTCGCTCTCGCGGAGCGCGACGTCCGCCCGCCAACCGAGGGCGCAGATCCGCACGGCGCATTCTAGCGCTGCCCGTCGTGCGAGCCGCAGGACGTCGCGGGGCCGGTCGTTCGAGGAGCATATGATGTGTCCCATGCGATCGCGCGTGTGGGCGGTGTGCGCGCTGCTCATGGCCGGCTGTGCGGGCGGGGCGCTGAGCGCGCGCCCCGAATCCGTCGAGACATTCGTCGCGCGCCACTGGCGGATGCCGCTGTCGCCCCAAGGGCCGGCCCCGGCGCGCTACACACCGGTCGAGGCCTCGCTGGCGCCGGAGGCGTGCGGCACGTGCCATCCCTCGCAGCTCGCCGACTGGCGCACGAGCACGCACGCCACCGCGATGGGGCCGGGCGTCAGCGGGCAGCTCGTCGAGCTGCTCGCGCGCGAGCCGCGGACGGCGCTCGCGTGTCAGCAGTGTCACGCGCCGCTCGCCGAGCAGGCGCCGGTGCTCGCCGAGACGCTCGCCCCGAATCCCGTCTTCGACGCGACGCTGCGCGCGCGGGGCATTCCGTGCGCGGCGTGTCACGTGCGCGGGCATGCGCGGTTCGGCCCGCCGCGGCGCGACGGCTCGCTGTCCAGCGCGGCGCCGCGCGAGACGCTGCCGCACGGCGGCGTGACGCGCACGCCCGCGTACCTGGCGTCGGAATTCTGCCGCGGCTGCCATCAGTTCGGGTCGGAGGGCTACGCGCTGAACGGCAAGCCGCTCGAGAACACGTACGCGGAGTGGAAGGCGAGCCGCTTCGCCGCCGCCGGCGTGCAATGCCAGAACTGCCACATGCCGGACCGGCGGCATCTCTGGCGCGGGATCCACGACCCCGACATGGTGCGCAGCGGGCTGACGATCACGCTCGTCGAAGACGAGCGTGCGGCCGGCGCGCTGGGTGCCCGCCTCGTCGTCGAGAACAGCGGCGTCGGCCATCGCTTCCCGACGTACGTCACTCCGCTCGTGATGCTGCGCGCGGAGCTCATCGACGCGGCGGGGCGTACCGTGCCGGGCAGCCGCGTGGAGCGACGCATCGGACGCGAAGTGACGCTGGACCTCCAGCGGGAAATCTCGGACACGCGGTTGGCGCCCGGGGAGGCGGCCGAGCTGCCCTACGCGCGCGCGCTGGAGGCCGGCGCGGTGGGTGCGCGCTTCAGCGTGCTCGTCTATCCGGACGCGTTCTACACGGCCTTCTTCGAGACGCTGCTCGACCAGGGCGCCGGCCGCGGGGAGGCAGACGTGCGTCGCGCTCTGGACGACAGCCGCCGCTCGGCATTCGTCGTGTTCGAGAAAGTCGTGCGACCGAAGGTGGGGCTCAGTCGTCCACCATGAGCATGATCAATCCGTCGTCGCCGACCTGGTGAGCGGCGATGCGCAGCCCCGCCTCGGCGACTTCGGATTCGATCTCCCCCGGCACGAACTGGTGCTCGTAGTGCAGGCCGCCGTGCTCGAACATGATCACGTCGGTCGGCAGCGGCGTCCAGTCCGATCCCGCGAGACGTCCCACACGCTCGGCGACGGCCCGCGGCAGGAACCGCGTCACCGGCTCGGTGACGGTGTAGCTGAGGATGATGCGGCCGTTCGGCGCGAGGTGACGGCTCGCCGCGCGCAGGGCGCCGACGCGCGTCGCGCGATCACAGATGTAGCTGTAGCAGTACCAGGAGAAGATGAACACGTCGTACTTGTCCGGAATCTCCGCCGTCTCGATCCAGCCGACGTGGAAATCGGCTTGCACGCCGGCCTTGGCGCACATGCTCCGCGCCAGCGTCACCGCGGTCTCGGACGGCTCCAGCCCGTCGGCGCGATAGCCGGCCCGGCGCAGGCCGATCAGGTCGCGGCCCGAGCCGGCGCCCACGATGAGGACGTGATCGTCGGGCTTGAGGAATCGGAAGTAGAAGTTCTCTTCCCAGGTGAACAGCCCCGACATCACGTAGGTCTCGTCGATCCCGAAGTCGCTCCAGCGTCCCGCCGCGGCGCGTCCCAGCTCTTTGCGCGTCAGCACGCCGGCCGTCGCGTACGCGAGGATGCGCGCGGCGCGAATCAGGCCGCGGCCCACGTAGTACGAGACCGTGAAGACACCCCACCGCCACGCGGACATAGTCACCAGCCTTTCGCCGCGCCGTCGGCGCGGGGGTCGGAGCCCGCGCGCAGACCGTCGTCATCCAGCGCGACGACCTGTGCGTGGCCCATGAGATCGCTCCATGCCTCTACGACCTGCACCTGGTGGCCGCGCTCGCGCAGGCGCGCTGCCGACGTTTCCGGCAAGCGCGACTCGAGGCGCAGTGCCTTCGTCGGCTCGCCCCACGTGCGCCCGAACAGCCACCGCGGCGCCTCCACCGCGGCCTGCGGACCCATGCCGCGATCGACGAGGCGCGTGACGAGCGCGGCCTGCGTCTGCGGCTGGCCCTCGCCGCCCATGGTTCCGTACACGAAGCGCGGGCGTCCCCCGGCGAGGTACATGGAGGGAATCAACGTGGTCGCGGTCCGTTTGCGCGGCGCCAGGCAGTTGGGATGCGCCGGGTCCAGCGAGAAGAACGCGCCGCGGTTCTGCAGCAGCACGCCGGTGTCGCCGGCAACGACGCCGGCGCCGAACTCGTGATAGAGGCTCTGGATGACCGAGACGGCATTGCCGTCGCCGTCGGCCGTCACGACCGCGACCGTGTCGCCGGCGGCCGGCGCGCCGTCGACCGCTCGCGCGGCGCGGCGGGAGATGAGCCGTCGCCGCGTCGCGAGCCGGTCGCGGTCGAGGGCCACGGCCACCGGCACGTCGACGACCTCCGGATCCGCCAGCCAGAGGTCGCGATCCTCGAAGGCGAGCTTCGTGGCCTCGACCGTGAGATGAACGAGGTCCGTCTCGTCGAGCGCGGCGACGTCGAAGCCTTCGAGAAGGCCGAGAATGGCGAGCGCCGCGAAGCCCTGCGCCGGTGGCGGAAAGCTCGCGACCTCACCGTCGCGATACGGCAGGCGCACCGGCTCCGTCCACGTGGCCTCGTGCTTGGCGAGATCGTCGACGCCGAGCGGGCTGCCGACCGCGGCCGCGCCCGCGGCCAACTGCTGCGCGAGCGGGCCGCGATAGAACTCCTCCGCGCCGCCGCGCCCGACGGCGCTCAGCGTGGCGGCGAGCGCGGGCTGCGTGAGTCGTCCCCGGGTGAGGCGGTCGGGATGGTAGAGCGGCCACAGCGTGCGACGCACGTCATCGGGCACGCCGGCGGCGAAGAGGGCGGGCGTGGCCGCCGTCACGCGACGCTGGCCGGCCGACACGTCGATGCCCTCGCGCGCGTGGGCGATGGCGCGCTCGAGCAGGTCCGCCCACGCGATCGGCGACTTCATCGCCTCGCGGCTGTAGCGATGCGCTTCCCACCATCCCGACACGGCGCCGGGCACCGTCAGCGCGGCCGCGCCGCCGCGCGTGGGAATGGCGATGCCGAAGCGCGCTCGATACGTCTCGAGGCTCGCCGTGCGCGCCGCGCGTCCGGCGCCATTGAGCGCGCGCAGCCGTTGCCGTCCGGCGTCGTACACGAGCCAGACGTTGTCGCCGCCCACGCCGTTCATATGGGGATAGACAACGGCGAGCGTGGCCGCCGCCGCGATGGCGGCGTCGAGGGCATTGCCGCCGGCGCGCAAGATCGCGAGGCCGGCATCGGAGGCGAGGGCGTGAGGAGTGGCGACGGCTCCGTGTCGGGCGCGCGTCTCAGGCCAACGGGTCGCTTCGCTCACGCGCCCCGATCATACGATGAAGTCTGGCCCAAGCGTGATGGTTATGAACCCTTGTGCTAGGCTCCCGCCATGCCCGGCGCGCGGGACGCCGCCATCCGGATCAGGAAGGACGTCGTCTTCCGCGATCTCGAGGGCGAGCTGGTGCTCCTCAACCTCGCCACGGGCGTGTACTTCGGCCTCGACCCGATCGGCACGCGCATCTGGGCGCTCATCGAGGACGGCCGCACGGCGGACGAGATCGTCGCCGTGATCACGGCGGAGTACGAGGTCGACGCGGACGCCTGCCGCGCGGATCTCACGCGCTTGCTCGCGGCGCTGCGGGACAACCAGCTCGTCGACCTGGACGATGGACGGTGAGACGCAGGCTCGCTGAGCTGCGCCGCCTCACGGCTGCGGAGCGGCGCGCTCTGCTCCTGGCGTGGGCACTGCTGCTGCTGGCGCCACTGCTGCTCCGAGTCCGTCCGTTGCCGCGGCTGCTCCGCCCGACGCGCGCTGGACGCGGCGGCCGCCTCGATCCCGAACGTATCGCCTGGCTCGTCGCGGTGGCCGCGCGCTATGCGCCCGGCACCGGCTGTCTGCCGGCAGCGCTCGTCACCGGCTGGATGCTCGCGCGTCAGGGCACAACGGCCACGCTACGGGTCGGCGTGGCGCGCCACGCGGGACGCCTCACGGCGCATGCGTGGCTCGAGCATGACGGACGATCGTTGCTCGCCGCCTCGGGTGCCGACGCCTACGCGCCCATCCTCGCCCTCACGGTGGCGGAGCCGCCGCAGGGCACGCCTCGATGAGCGGGATCGCCGGCGTCTTCCATGCGGACGGTCGGC
>Ga0209382_10001796_pt1 | contig 32984 bp, 33 predicted proteins | sample SoiMetdeltSBSDD5_FD_187599 | JGI IMG/M metagenome (GOLD analysis project Ga0209382, IMG submission 187599) | Bulk soil microbial communities from a Populus tree surrounding site in Tennessee, USA - Soil MetaG P. deltoides SBSDD5 (SPAdes) (version 2) | ecosystem: Environmental > Terrestrial >...
GGATGGATGCAGCCGCTCGGAGAAGGCGGAGCGGCCGATGTCGAACGCGGTCAGCAGGAACGAGCGAAGAGCGGCCCCGCGCCCGCGCGCCCGGTCACGCTCGCAGTCGTGGGCGGCGTGCTCGACAATGGCGTCCCCGAAGCGCGAACGGAACGACGGGGGAAAGCACCGCACCAGGAGGCGAAGAAGGGTCCTCACGAGCGCCCCCGCGCGAGCCCGAGCCGCTTCTCGGCCGCCGCGGCGGCCTGCTTCAGCCGACGCGCCTCCTCGCCCAGGGTGCGTCGGCCGGCGGCGGTCAGCGCGTAGTACCGGCGGGCCAGCCCGGGATGAGGCGTCTCGGCCTCGGCCTCGCTCTCGGCGACGAGCCCCTCGGTGATCAGCCGCGCGATGACGCGATAGAGCGACCCGGCCCGCGGTGCCAGCGTGCCCCCGGATTCGGCGGCGATCCGCTCCGCGATCGCGTACCCGTGGAGGGCTCCGCCGGCCAGGGCCAGCAACACGTGGAACTCCAGCAGGCTCGCGCCCATCCCTTAGCCCCCTCAAATACGCTGACGGTGTATATGACGACGGCCGGGCCGGAATGGTTGCTTCGAAGTTCGAAGGTTTGCCAACGCGTCGTCCCGGCTGATATGATGCGGGGTCCGCACGGCATCTAAAAGACACGCCAGTAAGGAGATGACGTCATAGCCCTACCCGCCACGCCGGCCGCGATCCCCCCGCGCGCCCGGAGAAGCCGGCCCTCGAAAAGCTCCGCTCTGGCTCATCGGCTGACGACGGCGGTGGACGGGCTCCGCGAGTACCTCGCGCACCTGCGGCGGCTCTTCGCGTTCACGCGTCCGTACCGGGGCCTGCTCTTCCTCTCCTGGATCGCGACCGCCGGCTACGCGGCGAGCAGCGCCGGGCTCGTCCACATGGTCGAGCCGATCTTCGACGACGTCCTCATCCGCACGCTCAACGTCTGGCCGGTCGCGATCACGATCCTCGTCCTGTATCTCCTGAAGGGCCTGTGCTCGTACCTTTCGACCACGCTCGTGGCCAACGCCGGCCAGCGCGCGGTCACCGACCTGCGCAACCGCCTCTACGAGCACGTCCTGAACCAGTCCTTCGCGTTCCTCCGGCGCAACAGCACGGGCTCGATGATGAGCCACATCACCACCGACGTAGAGAAGATCCAGAACGCGGTCTCGGAGATGGCGGGCGACCTCCTCAAGGAGGGCCTGACCGTCCTCGGCCTGGTGGCCATCCTCTTCATCAAGGACTGGCGCCTGGCTCTCCTCTCGCTGGTGGGAATGCCGGCCGCGTTCTACCCGCTCGTGCGCCTGGGGCGGCACGTGCGGTCGAGCAGCGAGACCTCGCTCCGGCGCTGGCGCGACATCTCGGAGATCCTGCAGGAGACGATCTCCGGTTTCCCCGTGGTCAAGGCCTTCGGCATGGAGGGGTTCGAGACTTCGCGCTTCCGCCGCGCGGCCGCGCGCCTGTTCCACGTGAACATGCGCATCACGCGCGCCACGGCCGTGCTGCCTCCGCTGATGGAGGCGGTGGGCGGCCTGGCCCTGGTGGGCGCGCTCTTCTACGGCAGCGACGCCGTGCGCGCCGGCCGCCTGACCACGGGCGCCTTCACGTCGTTCCTGGCCGCGCTCTTCGCCATGTACACGCCGATCAAGCGCCTCTCCCGGCTCAACGCCACCCTGCAAGGCGCGATGGCGGCCAGCAGCCGCATCTTCGAGGTGCTGGACACGCACCTCGAGGTGCGGGAGGCGGAGGGATCGCGTCCCCTGGGACGGCCGCGCGGCGACATCGAATACCGCGAGGTGGGCTTCCAGTACGCGGACGGGCACGGCGCGAACGTGCTGCGCTCGGTCTCCTTCAGCGCGCGGGCGGGCGAGGTGGTGGCCATCGTGGGCACGAGCGGGGCGGGGAAGACCACGCTCATGAACCTGCTCCCGCGCTTCTACGACGTGACGGACGGCGCGATCACCATCGACGGCGTGGACATCCGTGAGGTGACCCTGAAGAGCCTGCGCGAGCAGATCGGCCTCGTCACCCAGGAGACCGTGCTCTTCAACGACACCGTGAGCGCGAACATCGCCTATGGGCTCGAGGACGTGGACGAGGCGCGCATCGAGTCCGCGGCGCGGGCCGCCTTCGCCCACGACTTCATCCTCGACCTGCCCCGGCGCTACGACACCATGATCGGGGAGCGGGGCAGCCGCCTCTCCGGCGGCCAGCGCCAGCGCATCGCGATCGCGCGCGCGCTCCTGAAGGACCCGCCCATCCTCATCCTGGACGAGGCCACCTCCGCCCTGGACGCGCAATCGGAGCAGCTGGTCCAGCAGGCCCTCTCGAACCTGATGAAGGGCCGCACGACCCTCGTGATCGCGCATCGCCTGGCCACCGTCCGTCGGGCCGACCGCATCGTGGTGCTCGACGGCGGGGAGGTGAAGGAGACGGGCCGGCACGAGGAGCTGCTCCGGCGCCCGAACGGGCTCTACAACCGCCTCTACGAGCTGCAGTTCACGCCGGAGGATCCGGCCCTGTGATCCGCTCCATGACAGGCTACGGCACGGCGGCCGCACAGTCGGAAGCGCTGCAGGCCGCGGTCACCGTGCGCAGCCTCAACCACCGCTACCTCGACGTCAGCGTCCATCTCTCGCGCCGCCTGCAGGCGCTGGAGACGGACATCAAGCGGGCGGTGCAGGAGCGGATCAGCCGCGGCCGCGTCGAGCTGGCCGTGCAGGCGGCCTTCACCCGCGACGAGGAAGCGGCGGTGGTGGCGGCGCGCCCGATCGTCGGGGGCCTGGTGCGCGCGCTGCGCCAGATCAAGGCGGAGCACGCCCTGGCCGGAGACGTCGCGGTGGCGGACGTCGCGCGCTTCCCGGGCGCACTGGAAGTGGTGGACGGTCCGGACGGCCTGGACGACGACCGCCGTCGTCAGCTCCTCGCCGTGGTCACGCGCGCCCTGGACGGCCTGCAGGGCATGCGCGACACGGAGGGCGCGTACCTGCAGAAGGACCTCCAGGGCGTGCTGGCCGCCGTCGACGGGGCGGCCGCGCGCATCGCCGCGGACGCGGAGGCGGGCAAGGCCTCGCGCCGCGACGCCCTGGCCGAGAAGGTGCGCGCGGCCTGCCAGGAGATGTCCCTGGAGGATGCGCGCCTCTACCAGGAAGTCGTGCGCCTCGTCGACCGCCACGACGTCGCGGAGGAGGTCCAGCGGCTGCGCAGCCACGTCGCGCAGGCGCGGCAGGCCCTGGAAGCTCCCGGGCCCTCGGGCAAGCGTCTCGATTTCCTGGCCCAGGAGATGGCGCGGGAAGCCAACACCATCGGCAGCAAGGCCGTATCCTCGGAGGTGGTACAGGACGTGGTGGCCCTCAAGACCGAGATCGAACGATTCCGCGAACAGGTCCAGAACGTTGAGTGACCGCTTGCCCAGCCTCGTCGTGGTGTCCGGGCCTTCGGGCGCCGGCAAGTCCACCATCCTCGCCCGCGTGCTCGAGGAGATGCGGAACCTGCGTTTCTCAGTGTCGCACACCACGCGCGAGGCGCGCGAGGGCGAGACGGAGGGCGTGCACTACCACTTCGTCAGCCGCGCGACCTTCGAGGACATGCGCCGCCGGAAGCTGTTCCTGGAGTCGGCGCCGGTCCACGGCCAGCTCTACGGCACCTCCCGCGCCGAATACGAGCGCGCGAGCGCGGACGGAGTGGACCTCCTCCTCGACCTCGACGTGCAGGGCGCGGCCCAGGTGCGCGAGGCCTATCCGGACGCGGTGAGCGTCTTCATCCTCCCGCCGTCCTATACCGACCTCGAGCGCCGGCTGCGCGGACGGGGGGCGGAGAACGAGGGCAACTTCCACCGGCGCCTGCAGGCCGCGGGGGAGGAGCTGCTCCTCTACAAGCAGTACCAGTACGCCATCATCAACGACGACCTCGACCGCAGCGTCGAGCACCTCAAGTGCATCATCCGGGCCGCCCGCTGCCGCACCAGCCGCGTGGAGCCGCTGGCGCAGAAGATCCTGGGGACTTTTCCCCCGAGCAAGGAGAGCTGACGAGCGATGTCGCACCTCATTCTTCCGAAGAACGTCGACAGCAAGTTCCGTTTCATCACCGTGGCCGCGCAGAGGGCCAAGCAGCTCCAGAACGGGGCCAAGCCGCGCGTGGAGGCGCGGAGCCGCAAGCCCACCCGCATCGCCATGCAGGAAGTGCTGGCGGAGGCCGTGTCCTGGGAGATCCGCGACGAGAAGGAGGTGGCCGCCGCCGCCGCCGAAGCCGCCGCCGCCGCCGCCAGCGAGGCCTAGGCCGGGGTCCGGTCATGCCGACGGTCGTCCTCGGCGTCACGGGCTGCATCGGGGCCTACAAGGCCTGCGAGGTGCTGCGCGAGCTGCAGCGGCGCGGGGTGGACGTGCACGTGGTGATGACCCGGCACGCCACCGAGTTCGTCACCCCGATGACGTTCGAGGCGCTGTCGCGCCACCCCGTGTTCCTCGACCAGTTCGCCCTGGGCGCGGAGGGCGACATCCGGCACATCAGCCTGGCCGACGCGGCCGAGCTCCTGCTGGTGGCGCCGGCCACCGCCAACGTCCTGGGCAAGTTCGCGCGCGGCATCGCGGACGATGCCCTCACCACCCTCTACCTGGCCACGAAGGCCAAGGTGATGGTGGCCCCGGCCATGAACGTCAACATGTTCGACCACCCGGCGGTGCGCGAGAACCTGGACGTCCTGCGCGCGCGGGGCGTGCAGGTCGTGGAGCCGGGGTCGGGATACCTCGCCTGTGGATGGCTGGGACGCGGCCGTCTGGCCGAGCCGGAGGACATCGTGGCCGCGGCCATGGCCGCGCTCGGCGATGCCGGCGGGACGTCTGCGGCCTCGGCGGGCGACCTCGCGGGCGAGACCGTGCTCGTGACCGCGGGCCCGACGGTCGAGGACCTCGATCCCGTGCGCTTCCTGTCCAATCGCTCGACCGGACGCATGGGGTTCGCGCTCGCGCAGTCCGCGCGTGACCGCGGCGCGCGCGTGATCCTCGTGGCCGGCCCCACCTCCGTCGAGCCGCCGGCCGGGGTCGACCTCGTTCCGGTGCGGTCGGCGGAAGAGATGGCGCGCGCCGTCGCCGACCGCGCGTCGGACGCCACCATCGTGGCCATGGCCGCGGCCGTGTCCGATTACCGTCCCGCGGAGCGCGCGACGTCCAAGCTGAAGAAGACGCCGGGAGACAGCACGCTCGTCCTCACCCGAACGCCGGACATCCTGGCCAGTCTCGGGAAGAGCAAGGGCTCGCGCTTCGTCATCGGCTTCGCCGCGGAGACGGATCGCGTCCTCGAGAACGCGCGCGCCAAGCGGACGGGCAAGAACGTGGACCTCCTCGTCGCCAACGACGTGAGCCCCGGCCGCGGGTTCGCGTCCGAGGACAACGCGGCCGTGCTCATCGACGCCGAAGCGGAGACGGAGCTGCCGCTCATGAGCAAGCGCGCCCTGGCCGACCGCATCTGGGACCGCGTCCTCGTCCTGCGCTCGCGGCGCGCCCGGCCCGTCCTGGCCAAGCGCGCGGCACGTCCCGCCCGCCGGAAGTGACGAAGGTTCCGGACGACGTCCGGCTCGACCTGCGCGAGCGGGCGCGGTACTTCGCGGAGCTGAGCGACGTCGGGGTGCCGCGGAGCGCTTTGGCCGCACCCGTGAGCGCCGTGGCCGCGCCGCCGGTCGCGTCCGCCGCCGCCAAGGCGGTGCGCGCTCCCGCCGCGCCCGTGCTCACGCCGGAGGGCGCGGCGCTGGGCGATCTCGAAGCGGTGCGGAGCTGGATCGGCGATTGCCAGCGCTGCAAGCTCGCGGGCGGACGCAAGACGATCGTCTTCGGCCAGGGCAGCGCCGAGGCCCGGCTGATGTTCGTGGGGGAGGCGCCGGGGGCGGACGAAGACGAGCAGGGCCTGGCCTTCGTGGGCCGCGCTGGCCAGCTCCTCACCGACATCATCGAGAAGGGCCTGAAGATCCCTCGCGCCGACGTCTTCATCGCGAACGTGCTCAAGTGCCGCCCGCCCCAGAACCGCAACCCGGAGCCGGACGAGATCCTGGCCTGCCAGCCCTTCCTCGAGCGGCAGATCGCGCTCATCCGCCCCAAGGTCCTGGTCGGCCTGGGCAAGTTCGCGGCGCAGTGGCTCTTCAAGTCGATGGAGCCCATCTCGCGGCTCCGCGGCCGCATCGGCGACTACGACGGCATCCGGGTCGTGCCGACCTTCCACCCCGCGTATCTCCTCCGGAACCCCGGGGCCAAGAAAGACGTCTGGGAGGATATGAAGGTCGTGCGGCGGCTGCTGGCCGAGGACGAGCCCTGAGCCCCGGGGCAGCCGCCGTCTTCCGCGTGACCCCGCACGTCCTCCCCGCCGCATAGAGTCGTCCGGATGGACGCTCGCGCCGTGGAGGTGGCACTCCCGCTCCCTCTTCAAACCACGTTCACGTATCGCGTTCCCGAAGGCGGCGAGCTGCCGGCGCGGGGGATGCGCGTGCTCGTGCCGTTCGGAACGAGGCGCGTCATCGGCCTCGTGACCGGCCCCGCCACCGCGGTGCCGGAAGCGATGAAGGACGTGGTCGAGGTGCTGGACGAGGTGCCTTTGGCCCCGCTGCCGCTGCTCGACCTCGCGGCCTGGATGAGCGAGCACTACCTCGCGCCCCCCGGCGAGTGCTACCGGCTGGTCCTCCCCCCGGCGGGGGTGCGGGCCAGCCGGGCGGTGGCGCGCCTCTCGCGTGCCGAGGAGCCCAGCGCGGATCCGGTGGTCTCCGCCCTGCGCGCCGGACCGCTGCCCCTCTCGACCCTGGCCAAGCGCATGGGGCGGGATCCCACCGCGCGCCTCGCGAAATTGCGGCGGGAAGGCCGCGTGGAGATCGAGCAGGACCTCGCCCGGCCGGGCTTCCGACAGATGCGCGTCGCGGCCCTGACCGGAGCCGCCTCCACCCTGGCCCCCCGCGGCCGCGCGCAGGCCGAGGTGCTCGGACGGCTCACCGCGGCCGGCGGGCGCGCGCCCGTCCCCGAGATCCTGCGCGATCGTCCTTCGCTGCGCGGCGCGCTGGACCGCCTGGTCGAGCAGGGCGCGGTCACCATCGAGGAGGAGCGCGCGGTCCGCAGCCCGGAGATGCTGGAGGGGCCGGCGCGGCTGCGCCCGGAGGCGACCCCGGACCAGGCCGGCGTCCTGGAGCCGCTCCTCTCCGCTCTCGGCGGGGGCTTCGCCCCCTTCCTCCTCCAGGGGGTCACGGGCAGCGGCAAGACCGAGGTGTACTTCCGCGCCATCGAGCAGACGCTCGAGCAGGGCCGGAGCGCGCTCCTGCTCGTCCCGGAGATCGCGCTCACGCCCCTTCTCGTCCGGGCGGCGGTGGGGCGCTTGGGGAAGGTCGTCTCCGTGCTGCACAGCGAGCTCTCGGTGGGGGAGCGCCACGACCAGTGGTGGCGCCTGCGCGAAGGCGACGCCCGCGTGGCCATCGGCGCGCGCTCCGCCGTGTTCGCGCCGCTCACCGAGGTCGGCCTCGTCATCGTGGACGAGGAGCACGAGGCCGCCTACAAGCAGGACGAGAGCCCGCGCTACCACGGCCGGGACGTCGCGGTCATGCGCGCGCGCCTGGAGGGCGCGGTGGCGCTGCTCGGCTCCGCCACCCCGTCCCTCGAATCGAACCACAACGCGCTGGCGGGCAAATACCGGCGGCTCGTCCTGCCGCGCCGGATCGGAAGCCAGGGCATGGCGCGCGTCGACGTGGTGGACCGCCGGCAGGTCCTCAAGGCGGGCGCGGACCCGATCCTCACTCCCCCCTTGCGCGAAGCGCTGGCGGAGCGGCTCGCCCGGAAGGAGCAGGCGCTCCTCCTCCTCAACCGGCGCGGCTACGCGACGAGCCTCCTCTGCCGGGAGTGCGGCATGCAGGCCATGTGCCCCAACTGCTCGGTCGCCCTGACCCTGCACAAGGGCGGCCGCGTCGCCCTCTGCCACTACTGCGCCTACGAGACGCCCGCGCCGCGCGCCTGCGGGTCGTGCAAGGGCGAATACCTCCGGCTCACCGGGTACGGCACGGAGAAGGTGCTGGAGGCGGTGCGGGCCGCGCTGCCCGACGCGCGCGTGGAGCGCCTCGACCGCGACCTGGCCGCCCGCCGCGGCGCGGTGGCGCGGGTGCTGGCGTCGTTCGAGGCGGGGGAGACGGACATCCTGGTGGGCACCCAGATGATCGCCAAGGGCCACGACTTCCCGAGGGTGACGCTGGTGGGCGTGGTCGATGCGGACGTCGGACTCGGCCTCCCCGACTTCCGCGCCGCCGAGCGCACCTTCCAGCTCCTCACCCAGGTGGCGGGCCGGGCCGGCCGCGCCGACCTGCCCGGGGAGGTGATCCTGCAGAGCCATCTGCCCGATCACTACGCCCTGGAGCTGGCCTGCGCGCAGGACTACGACGCGTTCTTCGCGCGCGAGATGGAGTTCCGTCGCACGATGGCCTACCCGCCGGCGGCGGCGCTGGTGAACCTCGTGCTGCGCGCGCGCGACTCCACGGAAGGAGCGGAGGCCGCGGACGCCATCGCCGCGCGCCTGCGCGCCCAGGGCAGCGGCCACTTCCGCGTGCTCGGGCCCGCCTTCGCGCCCCTTGCGCGCCTGCGCCAGGAGCATCGCTTCCAGATCCTGCTCAAGGGCCGGCGCAAGGCGATGCGGGACGCGGTGCGCGTCGCGCTGGTGGAGCGCTATGGAAGCGTGCGCTGGCCCGGAGTCGCGGTGGACGTCGACCCCGTCACCATCATGTGAGGCGCCTAGACGCCGACGGCCTGGCGGAGGGAGCTGAGGAAGTCGCGCCAGGAGATGAGGAGCGGCTTCGGGGTGAAGCACAGCGCGAACACGACCAGCGCGACCATCGCGAGGACGACGCGGCCGCGGCCCACCGGGCGGTGGTCGACGATGGTCGGCGGGTGTCGCTTGCCGATCACGAGCATCACCACCATCCAGGCCAGCCACAGCGGGCTGTACCAGAGAAGGACCAGTCCCATGGCCTGCACGAAACGGGAGAGGGGAAGGGCGCGACGCCGCAGGACGGCATAGGCCACGTGGCCGCCGTCGAGCTGTCCCACCGGCATCAGGTTGAGGGCCGTGACCAGGAACCCGAACCAGGCGGCCAGGCCGAGCGGTCCGATGACGAGGACCATTCCGGGCGGCACCTCGGGACGCAGGGCTTGCGTGATCAGCTGGAAGATGAGGGGCGCCCCGAAGAGGTCCCTCTCCGTGCCGTCGCCGATGGGCATGACGGTCGCCTCGCGCACTCCGAGCAGCATCACCACCGTCGCGACCACGAACCCGGCGAGAGGACCGGCCACGCCCACGTCGAACAGGACCTTGCGGTTGGGGAACGGGCTCTTGATCCGGATCACCGCGCCGAAGGTGCCGATGAAGCTCAGCGGCATCCAGGCCAGACCGGGGCCGATGGGGGCCCAGGGCGCCGGGATGAAGAAGGGCAAGGTGGAGTTGACCCCATAGATCCGGCAGGCGAGGTAGTGGCCCATCTCGTGGGCCATCAGGATGCTCATGAGGCCGAGCACGAGGCGGATGCCCCCGGAAGGGCCCATATCGCTGTGCGCGCCCGCGAAGTAGATCGAGGCGATCGTGAGCGCGAAGGAGACGACGTTCGGCCAGGCCCCTTCCCACGGCGAGGGCAGGCCCGCGGCACGCAGCTCCTCCCAGTACTCCGGAGTGGCGTACTCCGGCCCGGTACGCGGCGGGTCGGGGCTTTCGGAATCCGTGGGGCGTGCCGTTTTGAGGACCTGGACGGGAGGAGGCCGGTTGGCCTACTGCCCGAGGTTCTGGAGGTCCTTGCCGGGCTTGAAGCGGATCGTGCGTCCGGGGGGGATCTTCACTTCCTTGCCCGTCCGTGGGTTGCGGCCGATCCCGCGCTTGCGCGGCTTGACCTGGAAGACGCCGAACCCGCGCAGCTCGATCCTCTCCCCGCGCATCATGGAGTCCTTCATCGCCTCGAGGACCGCTTCCACCGCCACTTCGGCCTTGACCTTCGTGATGTCGGCGGCCTTGCTGACCTCGTTGATGATGTCCACCTTGATCATGGGGATGGACCTCCTTCTAAGTTCTGCGTATTGTAGGATTAGCGGGAAAATGATGTCAACCTGAACCTGGCGCATGGTCACTCTCCCGCGCATCGCCCTCGTCGGACGCCCCAACGTCGGCAAATCGACGCTCTTCAATCGGATCTGCGGCCGCCGCAAGGCGATCATCGATTCGCGCCCGGGGTCCACGCGCGACCGCAACTACGCCCAGACGTCCTGGCAGGGCGCCGCTTTCGAGCTCATCGACACCGGCGGCCTCCTGCTGCAGACGGACGATCCGCTCCTCGGCCCCGCTTCGGACCAGGCCGAGCGCGCCATCGCCGAGTCCGACCTCGTGCTCCTGGTCGTGGACGGCCGCGCCGGCCTCCTGCCCGACGACTCCGCCATCGCGGCGCGCCTGCGCAAGTCCGGCAAGCGCGTGATCGTGGCCGTCAACAAGGTCGAGGGCAACGACGACGTGGCCGGAGAGTTCACGCGCCTCGGCTTCGATGCCGTCGTCCCCATCTCCGCCGAACACGGGATCGGGGTGGGCGACCTGCTCGACGAAGCGCTGGCCCGGGTGCCGAAGGTCGAGGCCGCGGAGGACGAAGAGGCGCCGCTCAAGCTCGCGATCGTCGGCCGCCCCAACGTGGGGAAGTCGTCGCTGCTGAACCGGTTCGTGGGCCACGAGCGCGCCGTCGTCTCCGCGGTGCCCGGCACGACGCGCGACTCGGTGGACAGCCTGCTCGAGAAGGGAGGCAAGCGCTACCTGTTCGTGGACACGGCGGGCATCCGCCGCCCGCGCCTCCTGAAGGAGAACGTCGATCACGTGAGCGTGGTGCAGGCCCGGCGCGCGCTCGAGCGCGCGGATGTCGCCATCCTCGTCCTCGACGCCACCGAGGGCATGCGCGAGATGGACGCGACGATCGGCGGGTATGCGCTGGATGCGGGACGGCCAACCGTCATCGTGGTCAACAAGTGGGACGAAGCGGACGCGCGCGGCCTGAAGCAGAAGAAGGTCACCGAAGACGTGCGCGACCACCTGAAGTTCCTGCCGTGGGCGAAGATCGTCTACACCTCTGCGAAGACGGGGAAGGGCCTCACCGCGATACTCCTCGCCGCGGAGAAGGCGGCGGCGGCGGGACGCACGCGCATGACCACGGGCCAGCTCAACCGGTTCCTGGCCGAGACCGCGCAGCGCTTTCCGCCCAAGGCGATGAAGGGCAACCAGCCAGTCAAGATCCTCTTCGGCACGCAGATCGGCATCTCGCCGCCGACCTACGCCCTGTCCCTCAACCACCCCGTGGACCTGCACTTCTCGTATCGCCGCTACCTCGAGAACCAGCTCCGCGAGACCCTCGACCTCGAAGGCACCCCGGTGGTGATCAAGGTCCGCACCCGGAAGCACTGAGCACGCGGAAACACTGACTAGCGCTGGGCGTCGCTGGCGTAGAGGAGCGCGGGGTGCGCGCCCTCCCTGCGGCGCCCCGCATGTCTTCATCGAGGACGGCGCGTGGGGCCCCACCCACGCGATCAGAAAAAGGGAGCTATTTGCGGGGCGTCCTCAGTCGGCCGCTGTTACCCCGCGCTCCATCGTCCCCGCCAGCGACGCGGCACCGAGGTTCATTTGCCTCCCATCCACCCGCGGGACAGCGGTAGGTCGCCGGCGGACACGCAGGGGAGCGGGGTAATAGCGGACGCAGCGAGGACGCCGCGCAAAACTGTATCGCCAGCGACCTCCATGGCACGTTTTTCCCTTGACATGGGTGCCATCGACTCATATAATCCCTTAACTTTTTTCCCTAAGTACCTGCACACGTTACGTTTTTAGGTAACCTCACAAGCGCGAGGCGGCGCCGTCGATGACCAAGGCCGACATCGCCCGGATCGTATACGAGCGTCACGGCGGGATATCGAACCGGGAAGCCGCCCGGCTCGTCGAGATCATCTTCGACTCCATCAAGGGCAAGCTCGGTCACGGCGAGAAGGTCCAGATCACCGGCTTCGGGACGTTCGTCGTCCGTCAGAAACGGCAGAGGCGCGGCCGGAATCCCCAGACAGGAGAGGAGATGGTGATCAAGCCCCGCCGGTCGGTGGTGTTCCGTCCCTCCAAGCTCTTCGCAGCGTCCCCCGAGTAATCCTTCCCCGGCCGACCCATGGACAAGAAGATCCCGAACAAGCTCTTCTTCAAGATCGGGGAGGTCTGCGAGATCACCGACACCCAGCCCTACGTGTTGCGCTACTGGGAGTCGGAGTTCCCCGCGCTCGCCCCCGCGAAGAACAGCTCCGGGCAGCGGATCTATCGGCGCCGCGACATCGAGACCGTGCTCCGCATCAAGCAGCTCCTCTACGAGGAGGGATTCACGATCGCGGGGGCGAAGAAGCGGCTGGAAGCCGAGATGGCCGGCCGCGTGGAGACGCCGATCCCCGCCGGCGAGGGTCCGTCGACGACGGCGGGGGATCCGGGCGGCGCCGATCGCGTGGCCGCGCTGCGCCAGGTGCGCGAGCAGCTGCGCGAAATCTTGACTCTCCTGGAACGCAATGATAGAACTCGGATCTGATCGTCGTCGGCGAGTCGGGATGTAGCGCAGCCTGGTAGCGCACCTGCTTGGGGTGCAGGTGGTCGTGGGTTCAAATCCCGCCATCCCGACCATCATCATGGTTTCATTGCGGCCCCGGACGTCAGGTCCGGGGCTTCGTTGTCTCTGAGGGACGATGTCGACGCCTCTCATCCTGGTCACCAACGACGATGGCGTGCACGCGCCCGGCATCAAGGCGCTGGCGGCGGGGCTGGCCTCGCTCGGCACCGTGCACGTGGTGGCGCCCGATCGCGAGGTGAGCGCCTGCGCGCAGTCCCTCACCCTCAAGCACCCGCTGCGCGCGGAGCGCGTGGACGAGCGCGTGCACGCGGTGGACGGAACCCCGGCCGACTGCGTGAACCTCGCCCTGGTCAAGCTGCTGCCGCGGCGTCCCGACCTCGTCGTCTCCGGCATCAATCGCGGCGCGAACATGGGTGAAGACGTCTTCTACTCGGGCACGGTGGGAGGCGCCCGCGAAGGGACCTTCTTCGGCGTGCCGTCCATCGCGATGTCGCTGGCCGTGCGCGAGGCGAAGGACCTCGACTTCGCCCCCGCGGCGGCCTTCGCGGCCCGGCTGGCCGGACTCGTGCTCAGCAAGGGGCTGCCGGAGCGGACGCTCCTGAACGTCAACGTCCCCCCGGGAACGCCCGCCGGGGTGGCCGTCACCGTCCAGGGCCGCCGCGAGCACGAGGGGACGATCTTCGAGGGCCTCGACCCGCGCCGGCGCACGTACTACTGGATCGAAGAGGGCAAGGACATCTGGCTCAGCGACGAGATGTCCGACATCCACGCCGTGCGCAGCGGCCTCATCTCGGTGAGCCCGCTTCAGTCGGACACGACGCACCACGCGGTGGTGGGCGCCTTCCGCGCCTGGCTGCCCGCGCTGGGCGCGGCCGAGCGCGCGAGCGAGGAGGAGGCGCGGCGCAAGCACGTCCCGCCGCGCCCCGTCGACACCGAGGGCCCGCGCGGAGAAGCGTCCGCCCTTGGCGATCCTCCGTCGCGCGTGATAAAGTAGCGTCTCTTTCGACGTCGTCGGGGCGTGGCTCAGCCTGGCTAGAGCGCGTGGTTCGGGACCACGAGGTCGGAGGTTCGAATCCTCTCGCCCCGACCAGAATCCTCCAGCATCTTTTCCGATCGAGGGTCTCGCCCGAGGCCCTCGCCGCCTGGTATATTCGGGTCGAGACGTCTTGCGCGATGCCGATCGTCGTCCGCACGAGACGAAGTGGCGCCCGATCTCCCGTTCCTCCGCGGGGGTTTCCGCAGTGGCACCGCGTCATGCACCCGATCCGTCCGCGAAGGCGAACCGGCGTCGTCCGGTCCCGCCCCTCGAGCCGTCGCCGGCGCCGCTCCTCGCGGGCCTCGTGCCTCTCGCGGAGAGGGTGCGCCAGCCCATGGCGCAGCGGCTCGCGGAGCGTGACGGCGCCGCTTCGGGCCGGCCGCGGCGCGGCGCGAAGCCGGCCTGGAGGGGCCCCGAACGGCGCGTGAGCGTCCCGCCCGTCGTCCTCATCGTCGACGACGAGCCGGATCAGCTCGACGTCTACCGGCAGGGCCTGGAGTTCGCGGGCTACCGGGTCGCGGTGGCGGGCGGGGGACGGGTGGCGCTGGACATGGCGCTCGCGGCCCACCCGGACGTCATCATCATGGACCTGGCCATGCCGGGCATGAACGGGTTCGAAGCCACCCGGCGCATCAAGGACCTCAAGGCCACGCGCGACATCCCCGTCATCGCGGTGAGCGCCGCCTTCGGCGACATCCCGCCGGAATGGGCGCAGGCGGCGGGCTGCGACACGTACCTCCCCAAGCCCATACTCCCGCAGGAGCTGTCGGAGCAGATCGAGCAGGTCATCGCCCGCGCCAAGCGCCGTGCCCTGGACCGGTCGCGCTGAGACGGTTTCGTCCCCGTTCTCGCGTCCTGTCCGTGGCGCGGACTCGGCGAGTTCGAGAGCAGTTACGGGGCGGCGAGGTGAGCGGGCGCACCGCCCCCCGAACTTCCGGATGCGCCCTTCGTAGATCGCCCCGGACCCCAATCGCAGCCATCCATCAGCGTTCGGGCACGGCCGCCGCCGGGGGAGGCCGTGTCTTCAAGACCCCGGCGGAGCTACGCAAATGCGAAAGAAGATCCTCGTTGCAGGTCTGCTTGTCGCGTCCACGGGCGGCGCCTGGGCCGCGGGCGGACGGATGAGCATCCAGGAGACGGCACGCTACGTCGCCGACAGCGTCCGCACGAACCGCGAGCTGCGGGCGGCCGGCGGCCTGCAGACCACGTTCTCGGAGATCGGTGTCACCAACGCCGCGGGGAACCTCGTGGTCGCCGCCGCCCCGGACGCGGTGGGGGACGGTGGTGTCCTGTGGCAGAACGCCGCGGGCCTGCCCAAGGGACTCCTGCTCGTCTCGGCGCAGGGCGCGGGGCAGGTGGCGGTCTTCAACACGGCGGGGACGCCGAGGTTCATCCTCGACGGAAACAGCGGCCTCCAGTCCGCGTCCGGCGACGTGGCCGAGCGCTTCCCGTCGGCGGCCTCGCTCGCGCCGGGCAGCGTCGTCTCCATCGATCCCGCCGCGGGCGGAAACGTGATCGCGGCCAGCGAGCCCTACGACCGGCGCGTCGCCGGTGTCGTGTCGGGCGCGAACGACTACAACCCGGGGATCACGCTGCGCGCGGACGACCAGCGCCAGCATGCCGTGCCCGTCACGCTCACGGGCACCGTCTACTGTCTGGTCTCCAACGTCAACGGACGCGTCCGCGCCGGCGACCTCCTGACCACTTCGTCGGTGCCGGGCCACGCGATGCGCGCGACGGACGCGCACCGCGCGCACGGGGCGATCGTGGGCAAGGCCCTCGGCGACCTCCAAGGCGACCGCGGGCTGGTGATGATCCTGGCCAGCCTTCAGTAGCGGAAGCGGCTTCGCGCACGAGGCGGGAGCGCCGCACGCGCTCCCGCCATTTTTCGTTTCGGTCGCGGCGACGGCGACCCGTCCCGATTCCCGGAAGGGTCGTCCGCGAATCCGGACCGCGGCCGATACGCCATCTCGCAACCGCAAGACACGAAAGGTGCGCGAGTCCGGGGCGCGCAGGGCACGGCGATTGCTGAAGGGCGGGCCATGGCCAGTGCCGGAATCGAGGGTCGTCGGAGCGAGCGCATCCTGCTGAAGGTGCCGATCGCCGTCTCGTGCGACGGCGAGGATCCGGTGCGTGCGCACACCCTCGTGGTCAACGGGCATGGCGCCTTGATCCTCGCGCCGCGGCTCTTCCGCGAGGATGCCCTGCTGCGCGTCGTGAACCAGGAGACGGGGCAATCCGCGCTGTGCCGCGTCGCGTGCTGCTGCGGCGAGGATCTTCCGGGCCTTTTCAAGCTCGGCATCGAGATCCTGGGAGTGGCCGCGCATTTCTGGGGTAGCGCGTACGAAGGCGCGTTCCGGCGCGACCCTTCCACCACCCCCCGCCCCTCCTAACATCCGCCTTCGCCGCCATGCTCCTCTCGCTCTCGTTGCTGCTGGCATGGCTCCTCTCTCGACTGCGCCGCGCGGCGGCCCTTCCGGAATCCCGGACGCCGGGGTCCGGGAATCCGCACGCCGGCCCGCCCCCGCTCCGCCGTCAATTTCACTAAATCGCTGCAGGCGCTCGTACTCGCCCCGTGGCAACGGCCTTGCAGCCCGGGGGAGCCGTTGCCGGTGCTCGATGCTGCGCGTCGAGGCCGCGCCTCTTGAAGGAGAGACGTCGAAGCCATGAAGAGCAGACTCGCCGCCACCCTGGTTCTCATCGCGCTCGCGGGCGCCCGTCCCGCCGCCACCGCGGATTCGTACAAGGTCATCGTGAACGCGCGGATGACGGGCCGCACGGTCTCGCGGGAAACCCTCGCGCAGGTGTATCTCGGCAAGGTCGAGCGCTGGGGCGACGGCAAGCCGATCACCGCCGTCGACCTCTCGACCACGTCGCCCGTCCGCGCCGCGTTCTCGCAGAGCGTCCTCGGGATGTCCGTGGTCAGCGTGCGCATGTACTGGACGCGCACGATGGTGAGCGACCACTTCCCGCCCACCGTCCGCTCGACGGACGAGGACGTGATCGCCTTCGTGGGCGCGCGCATGGGCTCGGTGGGCTACGTCTCGGAGGATGCCGTCCTGCCGGACAGCGTCCGCGCCGTCACCGTCCAGTAGGCCCGTCATGCGCTTGAACGGAGCTGCCGTGCCACACCATGTCCCGCCCCGGAGCGAGAGGGCACTCACCGTGGGCGACGTCATCCCCGAGTTCCGCCTGCCCGCCCTGGCCGCGACGGTGGGGAACGCCTGGGAGTTCGACAGCGCCTGGGTGCGTGGCCGCTGGGTCGCGCTCCTCTACTGGCCCAAGCACTCCTGCCTGGAGTCGACGGAGGACGTGGCCGAGCTCGTGCGGCTGAGCCCCGCCTTCGCCGAGCGGGATTCCCAGTTCCTCGTGGCCTGCTCGGCCATCGACGCGGACCGTCCTTCGCGTCCGCAGCAGCGCCGCTTCACCAGCGAGCTGCCGTTCCCCGTCCTCGTGGACGTGGCCGGAGAGCTGGCGGGGTCGCTGGGAGTCGAGACGGCCGTCGGCCGGCCCCCCGGACGGGCGACCTTCGTCGCCGATCCCGCGGGCGTGATCCGATGGACGAGCGTGAGCGCGCTCCCGGCCGTGCGGACGCTTCGCGACGCGGTCGTGGCCCTCGATGCCCTGCGGGGCGCCGGCCGGCCCCTGGCCGGTCCCTCCGGCCAGCCCCTGATCCGTTCGTGCGCGTGGTGCCGCCGCCTGCAGGACGAGTGCGGCTGGCACGAACCCGAGGCCTACATCCGGCGGCGCAGCGGGGCGGAGTTGACCCACGGGATCTGTGGGGACTGCCTTCGCAAGCAGTCGCCGCGCTGAAAGTGCCTCGGGCGTACACTACGGGTTCGAAAGGGGCGGTCGCTCGCCCCTCGCGGCCGTCGCGAGGATGCCGAAGCGACGGGCGGGCGGAGCCCGTCCCCGCCGGCGACGAGTCGTACCGGGCGCTCCTCGAGCTGAGTACGGAGGCCATCGCGCGCTTCGAGCTGCAGCCGCCGATGCGAGTGGACCTGGCGCCGGAAGAACAGGTGGAGCACATCCTGCGCCACGCGCGCATCGTGGAGTGCAACGACGCCTACGCCCGTCTCTACGATCGCTCCGCGCAGGGAATGAGGGGACATACGGTCGCGGCCGTGATCCCCGACATCGAACGGCGCGACGTCATCGCTCGATTCGTGGCCTCCGGGTATCGACTGGCCCACGGCGACCTGACGCACGTGCGCGAGGACGGATCCACGCATTGGATGACCGCGAATGCGCTCGGGCTCGTGGTGGGCGGCCGCCTGCGCGCGTACTGGATCACCCTCCATGACGTCACCGAGTCCAAGCGGATGGAGGCGGAGCGGGAGCGCCGGGACCGCATCCTGGAGGCGGTGGCCTTCGGGGCGGCACGAATGCTCGAGCCCGGACCCATGGACGCGCATGCGGAGGCGGTGCTGGCCCGCCTGGGAGGCGGAGCGGACGCGGCCCGGGCGTGGGTGGTCGAGACGCTGGTCGACCCCGACGGGTCGCCGCGGATCGTGTTCCGGTTCGTGTGGTCGGCCCGAGGGCAGGAGGTCGCGCTTGATGATCCCCGGATCCGGGGCGGCGTCTCGATGCGCCGGGCGGGTCTGGAGCGACTCGAAGCCGAGTTGCGCGCGGGCCGGCCGGTGGTCGTGGACGTGAACAAGCTGCCCGAAGGGGAGCGGTCCTTTCCCGCCCGCATGGGCTCGCAGGCCTTTGCCGCCGTGCCCATCGTCGCGAACGGGACCTATTGGGGATTCCTGGGATTCGGAGAGACCCGGCACGAACGCACGTGGTCGGTCTCCGAGGTCGAAGCCCTCAAGGCCGCGGCGGCCGTCTTCGGGGCGGCCATCGAGCGCGAGCGCGCGGACCAGGCGCTGCACGAGAGCAAGGAGCGGTTCAAGCGACTCTCCGCCGCCGCCTTCGAGGGAATCGCCATTACGGAGGCCGGCGCCTTCGTCGACGCCAACGACCAGATGGCCAAGATCCTCGGCTGCGACGTGGCCGACCTCGTCGGCCAGCCCGTCGAGCGGTTCGTGGCCGAAGAGGACCGGGCCCTCGTCCGGTCGCATCTGCGGAGTGAATCCGAGGAGCCGTACCAGCATCGCGCGCTGCGCGTGGACGGCTCCGTGGTCCCCGTCGAGATCCGCGCCCGCTCGATGCCCCACGACGGCCGCACCGTGCGCGTCAGCGCCATACGCGACGTCTCCGAGCGCGTGGAGGCGGAGGAGCGGCAGCGCCGTCTCGAAGCCGATCTCCGTCACGCCGCCGAGCAGTGGAGGCAGACCTTCGACGCCCTCGACCTCGGCATCGTCCTCGCCGACCCCGAGGGCCGCATCGTCCGCCTCAACCGCTGCGCCCTGGAGCTCGTCGAGGGCTCGCGCTTCAAGGACGCGGTCGGCCGCCACCTCGAGGACATCGCGGATCAGGAGCCCTGGCGGTCGCTCCTCGACATCAACTGGCGGGTGGTCTCCGGAGGCACGTCGGTGATCGGCGAGACGCGCGAGCCGACCACGGCCCGGTCGTACTACCTGCTGGGCAGCCCCTGGTTCCGCAACGGCGGGCCGCCGTGGTGCGTCCTCACCTTCCGCGATGTCACCGAATACACCAACATGCAGGCCCAGCTCCGCCGCGCGCGCACGCTGGAAGCGATGGGGTCGCTGGTGGCGGGCGTTGCCCACGAGGTGCGAAACCCCCTCTTCAGCATCTCCGCCACCGTCGACGCCTTCGAGAACGAGTTCGGCCAGCGTCCGGAGTTCGCGGAGTACTCCACGCTCCTGCGCTCGCAGGTCGTGCGCCTCACCCAGCTCATGCGGGACCTGCTCGACTACGGCAAGCCCTCGCTGCTGCGGCGCGCCCCCACGCGCCTGGGGGACGTGGTGCGGCGCGCCGTCCGCTCCTGCTCCGGCCTGGCCCGGGAGAGGCAGGTGCGGGTGGAGGAAGGCGTGCCCGCGGAGATGCCGTCCCTCGACGTGGAGGCCGCGCGCGTGGAGCAGGCGGTGGAGAATCTCCTCGCCAATGCCATACAGCACGCGCCGGCCGGATCCGTCGTGCGCGTCGCGGGCGGCCTCGACCGCGACGCGGGGGAGCTGCGCGCGCGCTGCACGGTCGAGGACGAGGGTCCGGGGGTCGCGCCCGAAGACCGGGACCGGCTCTTCGAGCCCTTCTTCAGCCGGCGCAAGGGCGGCACCGGACTCGGCCTTCCCATCGTGCAGCGGGTGGCGGAAGCGCACGGGGGGACGGTCAGCGTGGAGAACCGGCGGGAGGGAGGCGCGCGCTTCACGCTCCACCTGCCCCTGGCCACCGACGTGAGGAGGAATGCCCTTGGCTGACCGGAAGGTCGTGATCGTCGACGACGAAGCCGACGTGCGCATGCCCCTGCGACGGTTCCTCCTCGGCCGGGGCTACGCCGTCCTGGAGGCGGACAGCGTCGCCTCCGTACGCGCCCTCCTCGGCCAGGAATCCGTGGACGCGGCCGTGGTCGACTTTTCCCTTCCGGACGGGGACGGCCTCGACGTCCTCCGCAGCGTCAAGGCGCAGGACGCCAGCGTGCCCGTCGTCCTCCTCACCGGCCACGGCAGCATCGATCTGGCGGTCAAGGCCATCAAGGAAGGCGCGGAGCAGTTCTTCACGAAGCCGGTCGAGCTGCCGGCGCTGCTCGTCGTCATCGAGCGCGCCCTCGAGAACCGCCGCATGCGGCAGGTCTCGCTGGCCGGCAAGTCCGTGCAGGCCCGCCAGAGCATCGACCCCTTCTTCGGGGAGAGCGCGGTCATCCGCAAGCTGGCCACGGACGCGGCCCGCATCGTGGCCTCGACCGTGCCCGTCCTCATCTGCGGGGAGACGGGCACGGGCAAGGGCGTGCTCGCGCGCTGGCTCCATCAGAACGGGCCCCGGGCCGAGGAAGCCTTCGTGGACCTCAACTGCGCCGGGCTCTCGCGCGACCTCCTGGAGACGGAGCTCTTCGGGCACGAGAAGGGCGCGTTCACGGGGGCGGTGGCGGCCAAGCAGGGCCTGCTGGAGATCGCCCATCGCGGGACGATGTTCCTCGACGAGATCGGCGACGTCGACCTCCAGGTGCAGGCCAAGCTGCTGAAGGTGGTCGAGGACCTGCGCTATCGGCGGCTGGGCGACGTCCGCGACCGCCAGGTCGACGTGCGGCTCATCGCGGCCACCCATCGCGACCTCGGCCGCCTCGTCCAGGAGCAGAAGTTCCGCGAGGACCTCTACTACCGCCTCAGCACCATCCCCCTGGTGGTGCCCCCGCTGCGCGATCGCGGCAGCGACGTGGTCCTCCTCGCGCGGCGGCTCCTGGAGCGGATCGCGGTCGAGATGGGCCGTCCCGGCGTGCGTCTGAGCGGAGCCGCCGAGCAGGAGCTCCTGTCGCGTTCGTGGCCGGGCAACGTGCGTCAGCTCCGGAACGTCCTCGAGCGGGCCCTGCTCCTCAGCGATCATTCGACGCTCGGTCCCGCGGACGTGACCGAGGCCAGCCCGGCCGCGGCGCCGGCCGCCCCCGCCGGCGCTTCCGCCCGCATCACGCTGGCGGAAGCGGAGCGGCGCCACATCGAGGCCGTGCTCCGCGAGGAGCGCGGGGCGGTCGCGTCGGCGGCCGAAGTGCTGGGCCTCTCGCGCAGCGCCCTCTACGAGCGCATCAAGAAGCACGGCATCGTCACCAAGGGCGCGGACAACTAGCCTTCCGTCCGCGCGCGCCTCCGGTTTCCCGGACGCGCTTCTCGAAACCCGGACGCCACGCCCCACCCCGCCGAACCCCCAAAACCCCGCCATCTCCAACCGCTCCCGGTACTTGAGCCCCACGGCCGTCGATGGCAGTCCCCTTGCTCTCCCGCATGGCGACGCGGGCGATGTGGCCCGAGCGAGGTGCAGATGTTCAGGCGGTTCACCAGGGCAGTGCTGGCCGGCATCGGGGGGCGTTCCCTCTCCCACCCCGAGGCCGGGCACGGTCCTCGTTCGACGAATGAGACGTCCCGGGAAGGAGGCGTGAGCCCGGCGATGGCGGCGGGCGTCAAGCAGCTCCTCCTCCTCGACGACGAGGAGGCCATCCTCCTCCCGACGGCGAAGTACTTCCGGAGCCTCGGCTGGACGGTCGACCTCGCGCGCGAGGCCGAAGAGGGGGAAGCCCTGATCAGCCACCGGCACTACGACCTCGCCATCCTCGACGTGCGCGTGACCCGCTTCGGGGGCACGGGCGGCCTGGAGCTCCTGCGCGAGATCCGCCGCCGCGACCACGGCACGAGCGTCATCGTGCTGAGCGCGTACATGTCGACCGACATGGAGGCGGAGGCGCGCGCCCTGGGCGCGGCCGCCGTCCTCCGCAAGCCCCAATCCCTGCCCGATCTCGCCCACCTCGCCCTCACCGTCATGGAGGGGCGCCGTGGGTGACCCAAGGAGTGATGAAGGAATGAGCAAGAAGAAGATCCTCGTCGTCGACGACTCGCGCACCGCGCTGTTCATGGTGACCACCATCCTGCGCAAGGAGCGCTACGAGCTCGTCACCGCGAACGACGGGGAGCAGGCCCTGGAAGTGGCGCTGGCCGAGCGTCCGGACCTGATCCTCATGGACGTGATCATGCCGCGCAAGACGGGCTTCGAGGCCTGCCGCGAGCTCAAGCGCCGCGACGACACCAAGGCCATCCCCGTCATCCTCGTCACCACCCGCGGGGAAGGCGAGAACGTCGAGGCCGGCTTCCAGAGCGGGTGCAACGACTACGTGACCAAGCCGATCAACGCGCAGGAGCTTCTCACCAAGGTGCGCGATCACATGGGGGCGAGATGAGCGAGCCGAAGACGACCCGCACGGACCACGGCGCCTACGTGCGCAAGGTCCAGGAGGACACCCAGAACTTCGCCCAGGGCCTGATCGGCGAAGTCGAGCGGCTGCGCGTGCGGGTGGCCGCCCTGGAGTCCGAGAAGGAGAGCCTGGCCGCCCAGGCGCGCGACGTCGAAGCCGTGGTCCGCACCAACGACGCGCTGCGCGCCCAGACCGCCGGGCTCGAGTCCGAAGTCGAGCGCCTGCGCTCGCAGGCCCTCGCCCTCCGCAGCGAGAGCGAGCGCCAGCGCAAGGAAGAGGCGGCCCTGCAGGCCCAGATCGAAGGGATCAAGGCCGAGACCAAGGCCTACTCCTCGCGCTACGCCGAGGTCGAGCAGCAGAACTCGAACCTGGCCAACCTCTACGTCGCCAGCTACCGCCTGCACGGGACGCTCGACCGCGAGGAGGTGATCGCCGCCATCCAGGAGATCATCGCCAACCTCGTCGGGTCGGAAGAGGCCGCCCTGTTCGAGGTCGACCCCGACCAGCAGGCGCTGGAGCTGGTCGCCTCCTTCGGCGTCGACCGCGACCAGTGCCCCTCCATCCCCCTGGGCAGCGGCCTCATCGGCCTCACCGCCCGCACGGGCGAGATCCTGGTCGTGGATCCGTCCCAGGTCTCCGGCGCCACCGGTCTGGAAAGCCGCTTGACCGCCTGCGTGCCGCTCAAGCTCGACGACAAGGTCACGGGCGTGATCGCGATCTTCGGCCTGCTGCCCCAGAAGGGCGGCATCGAGGAGCTCGACCGCGAGCTTTTCGATCTCCTGGCCACCCAGGCCGCCTTCGCCCTCTACTGCACGGGCCTTCACGCCAAGGTGGCGCTCGAAGTGGCGCGCCGCTGGTGAGCACGCTCGCGGCGGCGGGGCCCTCCGCCTACCGGATGTCCGCACCGGGGGATCCAGGGCCCACGCACGCACCCCTGCGGGTGTATCTCGCTCCCGGGCGCCTCTACGCCTCCGGCGAGGACGTGCAGGTGACGACCATCCTCGGGTCCTGCGTGTCGGTCTGCATCTGGGACGCGCAGGCGCAGGTGGGCGGCATCAACCACTTCCTCCTGCCCTCGGGCAGCCCCGCCTCGCCACGCTTCGGCGAGAGCGCGGTGGCGCTCCTCATCGGGCGCGTGCTCGAGCTGGGGGCGCAGCGTGGCCGGCTGGCCGCCAAGGTCTTCGGGGGCGCCTGCGTGCTCGAGGCCTTCCGGGCGGATCAGTGGTCGCTGGGCGCGCGCAACGTCGAGATCGCGCGCGAGCAGCTGGCGGCGGCGGCCATCCCCGTGGTGGGGGAGGACGTCGGCGGAGACCTCGGCCGCAAGCTCGTGTTCCACGTCCGCACCGGCGCCGCCTGGGTGCGGCCCATCGAGATGAAGGGATGACGGACTTCGAGCTGGAGCGCGACGCCATCGTCCAGACCTTCCTCGGCGAAGCCCAGGAGGGCCTGGCCGTGATGGAGGAGGTCCTCATCGCCCTCGAGGTGCGGGGCGAGGACCCGGAGCTGCTGGGCACCGTGTTCCGCCTCGCCCATACCTTGAAGGGCAACGGGGCCTCCCTCGGCTTCGACGGCCTCGTCGCCTTCTGCCACACCCTGGAGGACCTGCTCGACCGCCTGCGTGAGCGCAGCCTGCCCGTGACCTCCGAGCTCATCGCGCTGCTGCTGCGCGCGGTGGACGCGCTGCGCGAGATGGTGCCGGCGGCGGCCGCGGGCGCGGACGCCTTGAGCGGCGGCCAGGAGCGGCTGCGGCGACAGCTGGCCGCCCATGCCGCCACCGCAACGGTGGCGGCCGCCGTCGCGGGCCGGGAGCCGGTCCCCGCCCCCGCGCCGGAGCCCGCTCCCGTCGCGGACACGGATCCCGCCCCTCGCCCCTCTGCCGATCGCGCGCCCGGAGGCAGTCCGCGCGGGCTGCGCGTGGACATGCACAAGCTCGACCGCATGCTGGACCTCACCGGCGAGATCGCCATCGCCCGCAATCGCCTGCGCCGCATGCTGGTGGAGGGCGAGGCCTCGCCCGAGATGATCGAGGCCCAGGGGGAGGTCGACCGGCTCTGCCAGGACCTGCAGGAGCGCGTCATGCAGGCGCGCCTGGTGCCCCTGCGGGCGACGCTGCGCCAGCACATCCGCACCGTGCGCGACCTCGCCGCCTCCCAGGGCAAGCAGGCCCGGCTCCGGATCGAGGGCGAGGACGTCGAGGTCGACACCAGCGTCATCGAGCACGTTCGGGACCCGCTGACCCACATGGTCCGCAACGCCGTCGACCACGGGATCGAGCGTCCCGAGCTGCGCCGGCAGCGCGGCAAGGACCCGTGCGGGACGATCGCGCTCCGGGCGCGGCACGAGTCGGGGACGATCGTCATCGAGATCTCCGACGACGGGGCCGGCCTCGACCGCGAGCGGATCCTCGATCGGGCCCGCCGCCGCGGCCTGGACACGACTCGCCTGGATGCGGGCGAGCTCCAGCGCCTCGTCTTCGAGCCGGGCTTCTCGACCGCGGAAGCGGTCACGGAGCTGTCCGGCCGCGGCGTCGGCCTGGACGTGGTGCGCCGCAACGTCCACGCCCTCCGGGGATCGGTCGGCATCCGGAGCCGGGCGGGCGAAGGCACCACGATCGCGGTGCGCCTGCCCCTCACCCTGGCCATCATCGAAGGCTTCGGGGTGGGAGTGGGAGACGAGACCTACGTGATCCCGCTGGAGGCGGTGGCGGAGTGCCTCGAGCTTCCGGCGGAGACGCCGACGGACGGAGACGGCCGCGGCGTGATCAGCCTGCGCGGCAAGCCCCTGCCCTACGTGCGGCTGCGCCGGCTGTTCGGGTGCGCGGGGGACGCGCGCCGCGAGCACGTCGTGGTCGTGCGGCAGGACGACGGCGCCCAGGCCGGGCTGGTGGTGGACGACCTCTACGGCGAGAGCCAGACCGTCATCAAGCCGCTGGGGCGCATCTTCCGCGGGCTGCCCGGCATCTCGGGCTCCGCGATCCTGGGGAGCGGGCGCGTGGCCCTGATCCTCGACGTACCCGCCCTGCTGGCGCGCGCGCTGGCGGGGGCGGCCGAGACCAGCGGCGGAGACGGCCGCATTACGGAAACCGAAGCGACGGTCGTTTGATGCCCGAAGGGGCGAGGAGATTTCGATGTTGAAGGACGTCAAGATCGGACGGCGGCTGGGCCTGGCCTTCGGCGCCGTCCTGCTGCTCACGGGGGCCGTGTGCGCGGCCGCCTACTGGGGCCTGTCCACCATGGATTCCATGGCCAAGGAGGTCCTCCGGGTCGCCTATCCCCTCGTCGCGCATTCCCAGCAGGCGCGTTCGAGCACGATCGCCCTCCGGCGTTTCGAGAAGGACGGCTTCCTGAACATCGGCCACGCGGAGAAGGAAGCGGAATACCTGGACAAGTGGACGGAGCAGAAGCAGACCCTCGACGAGAGCCTGGCCGCTCTGGACAAGCTCGTCAGGAATGAAGGCGATCGCGACACCGTCCGCTCCATGCGCGGGGACGCGACCGCCTACGAGGAGGGCTTCCACAAGGTCCTGGCCGCCATCCGCGAGGGCACGGTGAAGACCCCGCAGGACGCCAACGCCGCCATCGCCCCCGTCAAGGACGAGATCCGGCGCCTGGAGACCACCGCCGCCGACTTCGCGATGAAGCATTCCAACGCCATGCAGACCCTGGACACGGTGGTGGCGCTGGGCGTCAAGCGCACGCTCGCGATCATGTTCACGGTCATGGTGGCGGCCCTGGTCCTGACCGCGGTCTCCGGCATGGTGATCACCCGCAGCATCACGACCCCGCTGGCGGCGGCGGTGAAGGTGGCGGAGCAGGTCGCGGAAGGCGACCTCGAGGCCCGCATCGACGCCAAGGGCGCGGACGAGACGGCGCAGCTCCTCCGGGCCATGCAGGCCATGGTGGCCTCGCTCAAGAAGATGGTGGCGGCGGCCACGGCCATCGCCGGCGGCGACCTCACGGTCAAGGTCGCTCCCCAGTCCGACCGCGATGCCCTCGGCAACGCCCTCACGGACATGGTCAGCCGGCTGACCGCGACCATGTCGGAGATCCGCTCGGGCGCGGCCGGCCTCTCGTCCGCCTCCTCCCAGGTGTCGTCCACGTCGCAGGCCCTCTCCCAGGGCACGAGCGAGCAGGCCGCCTCCGTCGAGGAGACGACCTCGAGCCTGGAGCAGATGTCCGCGTCCATCCGCCAGAACGCCGAGAACAGCCGCCAGACCGAGCAGCTCGCGGTCAGCGGCTCCAAGGAAGCGGAGGAAAGCGGCCGCACCGTCAAGCAGACGGTGGTGGCCATGAAGAACATCGCGGAGAAGGTCTCGATCATCGAGGAGATCGCCTACCAGACGAACCTGCTCGCCCTCAACGCCGCCATCGAGGCCGCGCGCGCCGGCGAGCACGGCCGCGGCTTCGCGGTGGTGGCGACGGAGGTCCGCAAGCTCGCGGAGCGGAGCCAGTCCGCGGCCAAGGAGATCAGCGGCCTCGCCGCCTCCAGCGTCGGCATCGCCGAGCGGTCCGGCCAGCTCCTGGACGAGCTGGTGCCGCGCATCCGCAAGACGGCGGACCTCGTCCAGGAAGTCTCGGCCGCGTCGGCCGAGCAGTCGTCCGGCGTGGCCCAGATCAACCGGGCCATGAGCCAGGTCGACCAGGTCACCCAGCGCAACGCGTCCGCCGCGGAGGAGCTGGCCTCGACGGCAGAAGAGATGGCCGCCCAGGCCGAGGCCCTGCAGCAGCTCGTGTCGCACTTCCGCCTCTCCGTCCAGGAAGCGGCGGTGCGGCCGGCGATCGCGCCGGTGCCGGCGATCACGCACGCCGCGCCGCCCCGCAGCAACGGTCGGGTCGCCCCGCCCGTGGCCGCTCTCTCGCTCCATGCCGCGGGTCCGCACGACCGTGACTTCAAGGCGTTCTAGGAGGCGGCGATGGCCACAGAGGCGGCCCACAACGAGCAGTCGCAGTACCTCGGGTTCCACATCGCCGGGGAGGAGTACGCGATCGGCATCCTCCGCGTGCGGGAGATCCTCGAGTACGACACCGTGACCAAGGTCCCGACCACGCCGCCCAGCATCCGCGGCGTGATCAACCTCCGCGGGAGCGTGGTGCCCGTCGTCGACCTCGCGGTCAAGCTGGGCCTGGCCGAGAGCGTCGTGACCAAGCGGAGCTGCGTCGTCGTCGTCGAGATCGTGCTGGAGGGCGAGCGGACGGTGATGGGTCTCCTCGCGGACGCGGTGAGCCAGGTGATCGACCTGCCCGCGTCGGAGATCGAGCCCCCTCCGCCCTTCGGGACGCGCATCCGCGTGGAATGCCTGCTGGGGATGGGAAGGGCGGGCAAGAAGTTCGTGCTCCTCCTCGACATCGACCGGCTGCTTTCCACCGACGACGTCGCCGCCGCCCAGACCGCGGTGGAGGGCGCCCGTCCCGCCGAAGTCCCGTCGGAGCCGGCGGCGGAGGCGATCGGGTCATGACCACACCGGTACGCTGCGCGCGCGTGGCGCGCGTAGCGCTCGTCCTCGCCATGCTGGCCCTGGGCCGCGTGTCCGCGGCCCAGGTGCCGCCGGTAGCGGTGCCGGCTCCGTCGCCGGCTCCATCGCCGGCGCCGCCCAAGCCTGCGGAGGCCTGGTTCAAGCTGGGGGCGACGATCTTCACGGACTTCACCTACCAGGCCGCTCCGCGCGTCACGGACAGCGACAAGGCTCTCGTGCGCAAGAGCGAGTTCGAGGTGCGGCGCGCGTACATCAACCTGACGGGCGGCGCGGCCGAGGTGTTCTCCTTCCGCATCACGCCCGACGTCGCGGCGCGGCAGAGCACCGCCGTTTCCGGTACGGGCCTGCCCGCCGATCTCAAGGTCGGCTCCAGCTTCGACGGGAGCCTGACCGTGCGCATCAAGTACGCGTTCGCCCAGGCCTCCTTCGACAAGATGGGACCGGCGGGCAAGGGCGCCTGGATCCGCTTCGGCCAGCAGCAGACGCCCTACGTCGACTTCATGGAAGGCATCTACCGCTACCGGTTCCAGGGCACGGTGTCCGCGGAGCGGCAGGGCCTCTTGAGCTCGTCCGACGTGGGCGTGTCCGGGCACTACGAGCTGCCTCACGGATACGGCGACGTCCACGCCGGCGTCTACAACGGCGAGACCTACACGAAGCCCGAGGTCAACGGCCGGAAGGCCTTCCAGATCCGGGGGAGCCTGCGGCCGCTGCCCGGTCGCGCCGGGCTGAAGGGGCTCCGCGTCCACGCCTTCTACGATCGCGACGCCCCCGTCGCCAAGGCCGCGCGCAACCGCCTGGCCACCGACGTCACCTTCGAGCACCCGCGGCTCAACTTCGGCGCCCATTACCTGCGCGCGCAGGACCGGCCGAGCGCTCTCTCGCCCGTGGCCGCCCGCGCGAAGGGATGGTCGGTCTGGGTCACCCCGCGGCCCATCGCCGGGCTCGAAGGCCTCTTCCGCTACGACCATTACCAGCCCAACACCGCGGTGGCCGGGTTCAAGCGGGAGGTCATCGTCGGCGCCGCCTATTGGTTCCACCGGCTGAAGGCGCCGCAGGCCGTGGCCGTGCTCGCGGACTACGACCGCGTCGACTACGACCTCGTGCTCGGGAAGCCGAACGAGCGCCGGTGGGAGCTGAAGGCCCTCCTCGGCTTCTGACCCCATGAGCACCGCCATCCTCGCCTCCGCCCACACCGACTCCGCTGGTTCGCGCCCGGCCGCGGCCCTGACGCGCATCCTGACTCCGCGCGAGTTCCGCCTCTTCCAGGCCCTCATCCAGCGCGAGGCGGGGATCCATCTCTCCGAGGCCAAGAAGGTGCTGGTGGAGGGGCGCCTGGCCCGGCGGCTGCGCGACCTCGGCCTGGACTTCGCGGACTACTACGGCCTCGTGGAGACCGATCCCCAGGAGAAGGTGCGCATGCTGGACTGCATCTGCACCAACGAGACGCACTTCTTCCGCGAGCCGCGGCAGTTCGAATTCCTCGAGACCCACGTGTTCCCGGAGTGGCGCGCCCGCGCCGAGGCCGGGACCATGGCGCGGCGCATCCGCGTGTGGAGCGCCGGCTGCTCCACGGGGGAGGAACCCTATTCCGTGGCCATGGCCTTCCTGGCCCGATTTCCTCCCTCCTCGGGCTGGGAGATCGAGGTCGTGGCCACGGATCTTTCGACGCGGGTGCTGGACCGGGCGCAGGCCGCCGTGTGGCCGATCGACAAGGCCAAGGAGATCCCCGACTCCTACCTCAAGGCGTTCATGCTCCGGGGCAGCGGCCCGGAAGAGGGCCGCATGAAGGCGGGCCCCCTCGTCCGCTCGCGCGTGCGCTTCCAGCGGCTCAACCTCAACGCGGAGCCCTTCACGTTCGCGGGCCGTTTCGACCTCGTCTTCTGCCGCAACGTCCTCATCTATTTCGACGCCGCCTCCAAGGCGCGCGTGGTGGGCCGCCTGCTCGAGCGCATGGAGCCACACGGCTACCTCTTCCTCGGACATGCGGAGACGGTCACGGGCCTGGGCGTGCGCACGCGCAGCGTCGGGCCCACCGTCTACGCCCATGCGGACGGGCCCGCGGCGTGACCCGTTTCGCGGAGGTGCCGACCGCGGTCTTCGCGCACGTGCGCGCCTGCAACCGGGCGGCCGGCATCGACGCGGCCTCCGTGCAGTCGCTGCTGGCGGCGGCGCGGCAGGACGTCGAGGACGCGGCCCGGGACCTGGGCGTCGCGATCGGAAGGCTCCTGGGCGAGCCGGGGTCCGCGCGCGAGCGCCGTCGCGAACGGAGACGCCGCCGCCACGAGCGGGGGGAGGCAGTCCATGAGTGAGATGAGGGCGCTGCCGGCATTCACCAGGGAAGTCCGGGAGGACGCCGCCGGGTACGACGAGCGGCGGCGGCTGGAACGGAAGGTCGGCGCGCTCGAGGAGAGCAACCGCCGCATCCGCGAGGAGCTGCAGCGCGCCGCCTCCCAGCACGCGCGAGTAGCGGGCATGCTCGCGGCCTGTCACCGCCTCCACTCGACGCTGGACCGCGCGGCCATGCTGATCGCCCTGAACGAGGCGCTGGCCGGCCTCGTCGGGTGCGAGGAAGCGGCCATCCTGGAGCGCCGCGGACGCGGTGAGTTCACGGTGGCCGCCTGCTTCGGGATCGCGGAGCGCGCGCTCCTGCCCTTCTCGGAGACGATCCTGAGCTCCATGCGCGCGGGCAAGCTCTTCGTGGGCGTGCCCGATCTGGCCGCCTCGCCCCGCCGGCCGAGCGCCTGCATCCCGATGTGCGTGGATGGGCTCGTGGTCGGCGCCATCGCGATCTTCCGGCTCGCGGACCGCCGGCCGGGGCTGAGCGGCGCGGACTTCGATCTCCTGGAGATGCTGGCCGCGCACGTGGGGACGGCCCTGGTGGCCACGCGGGACTCGATCTCACCGGCGTGACGAAAGACATCCACGTCCTCGTCGTGGACGACTCCGCGGTGGTGCGTCAGGTCCTGACCGTCATCCTCGCCCGCGAAAGATCGATCACGGTGTCGGTGGCGGCGGACCCGCTCATCGCGCTCGACAAGATGCAGTCGTTCCGCCCGGACGTGATCGTGCTCGACCTCGAGATGCCCGGAATGGACGGGCTCTCGTTCCTGCAGACGGTCATGGCCCGGGACCCCATTCCCGTCGTCGTGTGCTCGGGACTGGCCGCGAAAGGGACGGAGGCGGCCTTCCGCGCCATCGAGGGCGGCGCCGTCGCCGTCATCGAGAAGCCGCGGCTCGGGGTGAAGGGATTCCTGCAGGACTCCGCGCTGATGCTCCGCGACACCGTCCTGGCCGCGGCCACCGCCCGCGTGCGGCGGCCGGTCGCCCGTCCGCTCCCGCCCGCCCCGGACCTCGCGAAGACGCGCACTCCCCGCGTGCGCGTGGCCCTGTCCACGACGACGGACAAGGTCATCGCCCTCGGCGCGTCGACGGGGGGAACGGAAGCCCTGCGCTCCATCCTGGAAGCCATGCCCGCGGACGCGCCGGGCGTGCTGGTGGTCCAGCACATGCCGGAGGGGTTCACCCGCGCCTTCGCCGACCGCCTCGACCGCTCCTGCCGGATCGAGGTGAAGGAGGCGGAGGACGGGGACCGGGTGCTGGACGGCCGCGCTCTCATCGCGCCCGGGCAGCGTCACATGACGCTCCGGCGCAACGGGGCGCACTACGCGGTCGAGCTCAGCGACGGCCCCCTCGTCTCGCGCCATCGGCCGAGCGTGGACGTCCTCTTCCGATCGGTGGCCGCGGCCGCGGGCCGGAATGCCGTGGGGGCGATCCTCACCGGCATGGGCGACGACGGGGCTTCCGGGCTGATGGAGATGAAGCGGGCGGGGGCGGTGACCCTCGCCCAGGACGAGGCCTCGTGCGTGGTATTCGGCATGCCCCGAGCCGCCATCGAGCGCGGGGCGGCCGACCACGTCGTGGGCCTCGAGCACATGGCGGCGCGCGTGCTGCGCCATGCCATCGATCTCTCGGCCCCCCGCGCCCAGCCCTTCCAGGGATCCGGACTGCGTTCCTGATCTCCGGAAGGCCTCCGGAGGACCCCGACCGCAAGTCGTTGAAGCCACGGCCGCTCGCTGCCGGCCGGCCTCGGCACTCGTCTTGCTCCCTCGCACCGCCGTGGGGGGCCCGGGGGCCCGCGGAGGAGGGTGGCGCGAATGAAGGCGACCGTACGGGCCAGGTTGACGATCGGGCTGCTCGCCCTCGTATCCGTGGGGTCCGTGGCCGAGGTCGCGATCCTGGCCATCCTGTCCCGGAGCATCGACGAGCTCACGCGCGTGGTCACCGTCTCGGACGCCGTCGAGCACAAGGCCCTCGAGATGCGCTTCGACATGCTCGCCATGAGCGACGCCATGCGCGGGTTCCTGATCAACCCCGCCAATACCGCGGAACGCGCGCGCAAGAAGCAGGCGGACGAGCACTTCGAGGCGGTGGTGGAGGAGATCCGCAAGCTCGCCCCCCAGGGCGAGATCCTCGGGTTGCTGCAGACGGCGGCGGACATGGACGCCAAGGTCCTCAACCGGCTCGAGGACGAGCTGCTGGCCGCCATCGCCGCCGGCGATGCCGAGGCGGCCAAGGCGCGCTACAACGCCGAGTACCTCCCGCTCCGCCAGAAGCAGGAAGCGATCATCGGCGACATCGAGAAGGAGACGATCCGTCTCAAGCAGGCGGCCCTGCAGTCGGCGGAGAACTCCTACGCCGTCGCCCGCGCGACCACCTGGATGCTGGTGATCGGGGTGACGAGCCTCGGCCTGGTGGTGTCGTTCCTGCTCGCGCGCTCGCTGGCCCAGCCCATCGTGCGCATGGCCGCTTCCATGGCCCGCGCGGCCAAGGGCGACCTCTCCGACGTCCTGGAGTTCGACTCCCGCACGGACGAGCTGGGCGCGCTGAGCCGTTCCATCAACGGGACGTATCTGTACCTCCAGGAGATGTCGTCGGTGGCGGCGCGACTGGCCGCGGGCGACCTGCGCGTCCGCGTGGACCCGCGTTCGGACGAGGACGCCTTCGGCAAGGCGCTGGTCGCCATGCTCGAGAGGCTGTC
>Ga0209382_10001797_pt1 | contig 32979 bp, 36 predicted proteins | sample SoiMetdeltSBSDD5_FD_187599 | JGI IMG/M metagenome (GOLD analysis project Ga0209382, IMG submission 187599) | Bulk soil microbial communities from a Populus tree surrounding site in Tennessee, USA - Soil MetaG P. deltoides SBSDD5 (SPAdes) (version 2) | ecosystem: Environmental > Terrestrial >...
CTGAGAAAGTCGACGAGGCCGGTCACCTGGTTGCGGCCGCGCGTCGGCGGCCATCCCTCGGCGATCCGCTCGCGGAGCACGCCGACGCCGACCCGCTCGAGGTTGATGAGTCCGACGAACCCCAGCGCCGCGGCGATCCGCACGGCGCTCTCGAGCTTGCTCGGCGTGCCGAAGCTCATCGAGGCGGACGCGTCGACGATCAGGTGCAGGCAGAGATCCTCCTCGTCGACGAAGAGCTTGACGTGCAGACGGTCCAGCCGGCCGTAGATGTTCCAGTCGACGTAGCGGAGGTCGTCGCCCACGCCGTAAGCGCGATAGTCGCAGAACTCGACGCTGTGGCCGCGGCGCAGACTGCGCCGTTCGCCCTTCACGCGGCCGCGGAAGATCCGCCGCGAGAGCAGCGACAGGCGCTCGAGCTGCGCCAGGAACTCTGAGCTGAAGAACGCGGAGCGCATCGCCGGCATGGCGCGGCTCGCTCAGCGCTCGTCCAGCGACTGGAAGTAGTTGCGGATCTGGTCGTGGAAGTCGCGGGGCACCTGCTCCCGCGTGATCGCATCCTCCATCGCCTTGCGGTACTGCCCGATGACGCCGAGGTACTGAAGGCGCGACGCCATGCTGCCGCCGCGGCCGGTCAGGTTCGTGTCGTAGCCTTCCTTGCGGCCCTGTCGCGATTCGCCCTCGACGCCCACGTCGAAGGGATTGGCGCGAAGGCGCTGGGTGGCCTCGCCCTTGGGATTGCCGCTCTTCCCCTTACCGGGCATGAGCCCCTCGCCCTCGCCGAAGTCCTGATCCTCCGGGCCCATACCGTCGCCGCGCGCGCGGTCCTTGCCGCGGGCGCCGCGCTCGTTCTCGCGGCCGCCGCGCAGGCTCTTGCCCGAGCGCTGCGCTTCGTCCATCGCCCGCATCTTGTCGAGCGCCTTCTGCATGGACTCGAGCGCGCGGTCGCTCTGACCGCCCTCGAGCGCCTCCATCCCCTCCATCGCGTCGCCGCTCCAGTTGGCGCCGCCCTTGCGGCCGAGGCGCTCCATCTCCTCGAGCAGCTCGCGCAGCTTCTGGGGCGAGATCTGGTCGGGCCTGAGACCGCCGGTCAGCGACTTCGACTTGCGGTACATCATCTTGTACTGGCTGTTCGTGACGTCCGATTGTAAATCCGGCATGCGGTCCGTCTGCTCGAGCATCCGCAGGCGCTCGTCGCCCTTCTTCATGAAGCTGTTGAAGTCCGGGCGCGCGTTGGCGAGCGACGTGTCCTTGAAGATCGCCGACAGGTCGCCGGTGGTGGAAGCGCCCGTGCCACCGGTGCGCTGCGCGAAATCACGCTCCTCGAACGCCGGACGCTTGAGCGGATCCTTGGTGAGCTGGCGTGTGCTTTCCTCGAGCATCGACGAGCTCGTGCGCTCCTCGCGCTCCTCCTCCGTCGAGGACAGGAAATCGGGGAGCCGGCCCGAAGGCAGCGGAATCGGCGGGCTGACCGCGAGCACCAGGCACGCGATGACGGGAAGCGCCAGCAGCTGGCCCTCGCGAGGCACCACGCGCTTGACCACGCGCTTGAGCTGGAGGCTCCCGACGCGGGCCACCGTGTCACGGACGAGCGCGTCGACCAGCGGCGTGCGGTCGGGCCGGTCGGCCCATTCGAGCGTGGTCGCCACGCGGTCGTCGAGGCCGAACGCGCGATCGGCCACGCGCGCGACGTCGCCGCGCCGGACGCTCCGGGCGGCGCCGTACACGACACCTGCGAGGAGCCCGAGCAGCACCAGACCGCCGGCGATCCACGGCGCCTTGGCGCCGACCCCGTGCTTGGCGAGCATCACCGCGACGGCGGCGACCGCGCCCCAGAAGGCGCCGCGTAGTCCATAGTATTCGGCTCGACGCCGACGGATTTCCCGCCGGATTCGCCGCAGGAGCCCCTCGATCCGTGGAGACTCGGTCATGACGTCCTCCCGCGGCTAGCGGAGAAAGGGTTCGCGGCTCTGGGCGACGCCCGCCTCGGTATCGGCGACGACCCGGGTGATCAACGTGTCGGTGTCGACCCCCTCGGCCTCACCTTCGAAGTTCAAGATCACGCGATGGCGCAGCGCCGGCACCGCCAGCGCCTTGATGTCGTCGACGCTCACGTTGTAGCGGCCCTCGGCAAGGGCGCGAACCTTGGCGCCGAGCACGAGCGCCTGGGCGCCGCGCGGACTGGCGCCGTAGCGCACGAAGCGGCGGGCGACGTCGGGCGCCTGCTCCCACTGGGGATGGGTCGCCATGACGATCGCCGAGGCGAAGTCGCGGACGTGCGAGGCGATCGGCACCTCGCGGATCAGCTCGCGGAACGCGAGCACGTCGGGGCCGCTCAGCACGCGGCTCACCGTCGCCGCGCGCGGCTGCGTCGTGCGGTCGATGATCGCGTTGAGCTCCTCGATCTGTGGATAGCGGACGCGCAGCTTGAAGAGGAAGCGATCGAGCTGCGCCTCGGGCAGCGGGTACGTCCCTTCCATCTCGATCGGGTTCTGCGTGGCGAGCACGAAGAACGGCGCCGGGAGCGGCCGCGTGGCGCCGCCGACCGTCACCGCGCTCTCCTGCATGCCCTCGAGCAGCGCGGATTGCGTCTTGGGCGTCGCGCGGTTGATCTCGTCGGCCAGGAGGATGTGCGCGAAGATCGGACCGTGCTGGAACTGGAAGTGCTTCCGGCCGTCCGCGTCCTCCACGATGATGTTGGTGCCGATGATGTCGGCCGGCATCAGGTCCGGCGTGAACTGGATCCGCGCAAACGACAGGTCGAGACCTTCTGACAGCGTCTTGATCAAGAGCGTCTTGCCCAGGCCCGGCACGCCTTCTAGCAGGACGTGGCCGCCCGCGAACATTCCGGTCAGCACGTGCGTGATGACTTCGCGGTGACCGACGATGATTTTTTCGACTTCAGCGCGCAGAGCTTCGAACGCGCCGACGAATGCCTGAACCCGGGAATCCTGATTCATCGAGCTCTCCTCTCGCGATCCATGCAGCCATTCTATCGAGAGCCGTCAAGCGGGAGCGCCGGCGCGCTCCGTCGCGCTCACGTCTGCCTCATACTACTCGATGCGACAGCAAGTTGGTTGCCAATTGCGGGCCGCAATCTACGCGTAGAATTTCACCGAAAACGGCGGCCTCCCGTGCGGTCCTGCCTCACGAATCGGCGGCCGCCGCGTCGCTGCCCAATCGCGGGGCGCTCGCCGCGTGACGTCCGCGTCACGCTGCGGACGACCGCCGGCGGCACGACCGCACGCCAAGGAATCACGCGACGAGCCTCCAGAGTTCCCGAGGATTCGCTTCGCGACGACAACCAGTAACACCCTCGACCGATTTCTGGAACCGACGCTGAAGGGATGGCGGCACGGCAGACGCCGAAGCCGGGGCGAGGTTCCCTGGCGACGCAGTGCGTAAAAGGTTACCGGCCAATCGGAGCGAATCCCTCGCACGAGGCCGAGCATCTACTTATAATGTACGGCGATGTCAGACTGTGGAGCCCAGAGCCCGTCGTCGATCGAGTGCCGGCAGATAGCCGACCTCCTCGGTGACTATCTCGACGGAAGCCTTCCGAAAGCGACGCGCGAGCTGCTCGAGTGGCACATCGAAGGCTGCGGCCCCTGCGTGGCGTTCGTCAACACGTACCGAGGTACCGTCAACGCGGCGACCAAGCTCCGAGAGGTAGCCATCCCCTCCGAGCTGAAGCAACGTCTCCTCAAAGTGCTTCGAAATCCCGCCGCGGTTCGTCCTCCCAGCTCCTAGACTCCTGTCGCCGTCTCAGCGAAACAGCTCCCGCACCACCGCGATCGCGTCCTGGCTCGCCCAGTCGATCTCGCCGATCACGTTGTAGCGCACGCGGCCGTCCTGGCCGATCAGGAAGCTCGACGGTAAGACGCGGACTCGCCACGCCCGCGGCGCGTCCTGGTTCGGATCGAGCAGGATCGTGCCCTCTACCGGTTCGCGCTTGACGAAGTCGGCCACGCGCGCCCTCGCTTCGCCGTAGTTGACGAGCAGCATCGCGAACGGTCGGCCGGCCAGCCGCTCCTTCAGCTGTTGCATCGAAGCCATCTCGGCCCGACACGGCTCGCACCACGTCGCCCAGAAGTTCACGAGCACGACGTGATCGCGATAGTCCGCCAGCGTGTAGGTCTTACCGCTGATGTCCTTGAGGGTTAGAGCTGGCGTCGCCGTTTCGCGTGAAGGAACGAATCGGCTCCGGTCCGCGTCCACACGCATCGCGGGTCCGATCGCCGCACACAGCATCGTCGCGATGACGATCCAGAACGGGGCGGCCATCGAACGACGAGGGCGGCGGGACTCGGCGAGCGCCGTGCTGGTGGTCACGGCGCTCGCCGCGATCCGGCGGTCACGCTTTGATCTCGCGCGTGGTGATTGTGTACTTGAAGTTGTCGGGATCGAGACTGTCGCGCCGGCCCTCTGAGGTCTCGGACTGGGGGTACATGAAGAAGCCGAGCTTGGCCCCCTGGGTCGCCCCCGGCAGCGCCACATCGTGCGCCGTGTTGAACGCGACCCAGTTGCCCTCCCAGCCGCCGAACAGCTTCGGCCGCACGGCCTCGACCAGCGGATGGTCCATCTTCAGCCATTCGCTCGTCTCCTCGCGCGCCACCTTCGTGACGTCGGCAGGATCCATCGCGACCCAGCCGTAATCCTTCAAGAACACCTCGGCCCGGCAGTGCTGGGCCTTGCTGACGTTCGCGCTTCCGGCGCCGAGCGATTTGTAACCGAAGCTCGACGGCGCGACGCGAAGCCCGTAGATGTCGCGCGCGGGCACGCCGATCGAGCGTACGAGACCCACGAAGAGCCCGTTGATGTCGCCGCACTTGCCGCCGAAGCTCTTCGTCTCGAGCATCGTCTTGATATCGCCGACGCCGCAGCCACGCACCGTGGGCTCGCGGTAGGTGTTCGCGAGGACCCAGTCGTATAGGGCCTTGACGTTCTCGACGTCGCTGGTCTTGCCCCGGATCACCTCGACCGCGGTCTCGCGCACGATGCCGTCGGTCGGCATGAGCTCGGTCGCCTTGGTCCACGTCTTGTAGATCGCCGGATCGGCGTCGGCCGCGATTTTCTTCGACCAGTTGAGCGCGCGGTCCTGAGTCTGGAAGCGGCTCGTCAGCTCGACGACTGGCTTGGATTCACCGGTGGCGAACTCGGCGTAGAGCATGTTAGCGCCGTAGACGCCGTCGTCGACCGTCTTCATGATCTTCGCGTTGCCCGACCACTGATCGCCGAGCGGCTTCTGATAGTCGGACTTGACCGACGGAATCGGCAGCCAGACGCGGCTCACACCCGTGGGCTCCAGCACCTCGACCCGCGTGGCGATCTCGAAGGTCCGCCACGCACCCGGCCGCGGCGTGAAGTCTTTTTGCTGCGCTAGAGCCGGCGTCACAAAGCTGCTCACACGTGAGAGCGCGTCGACCGCGGGCAGTGCAGCGGCGGCTCGCAGGAAGGTCCGTCGATCCATCGAGGTCTCCTTGTCGTCGTACGATGACCCCCGACAATATAGGGATTCACCGGGAAGACAAATCGATATGACCGATATCGGCCGGACGGCTCATGGACGACGCCGATAGCGAGGACCGTGCGGGCGAGAGCTACGAACCGACGGCTACGTCTTGATGCGAATGACTGGCTCGGGCAGCACGCGGCCGATTTCCCAGCACTCCTCGCCCTTCGCGCGGAACGCGGCCACGACCGAGTCGGCGCGGTCGGGAGCAACCGAGAAGAGCAGCCCGCCCGAGGTTTCGGCCTCGGTGAGGAGCGAGACGAGGTAATCCGGCACGGAGGGCTCGATCGTCAGCGCCGCACCGAAGGCCGCGTCGACGTAGAGGCGGTTACGCTTCATTCCGCCGCTGAACTGTTTGGCCTCGGCCAGCTCCTTCGTGCCTGGGAGCACGGGCAGCTTCGACGCATCGATCTGGAGACCCGCTCCGGAAGCCGTGACCATCTCGCCGGCGTGGCCGAGAAAGCCGAACCCGGTGATGTCCGTCGCGCCCTTCGCGCCGCTCTCGCGCGCCACCGCGGCGGCCACGCGGTTGAGCCGCAGCATGCTCTTCACGGCGCCCGCCAGCACCTCGGCCGAGGCCTTGCTGTTCTTGGCCGCGGTCGTAATGACGCCGGTGCCGAGCGGCTTCGAGAGGAAGAGGCGGTCGCCCGCGCGCAGGCCGCCCTTGATCAAGATCCGATCGGGATGAACGCGGCCCGTCACGCAGAGCCCATATTTCGGCTCCGCGTCGACGACGGTGTGCCCGCCGGCAATCACGCCGCCTGCCTCCATGATCTTGTCGCGGCCGCCGCGAAACACGTCCGCGATGATCGTCTTCGACATCTCGCGCGGAAACCCCGCGACCGCGAGCGCGAACATCACCTCGCCGCCCATCGCGTAGACATCCGACATCGCGTTCACGGCGGCGACGGCGCCCCACGTCCACGGGTCGTCCACCACCGGAGGAAAGAAGTCGACCGTCTCGACCAGCGCCAGGTCCGGCGCGAGTCGATAGACCGCGGCGTCGTCCGCGGCGCCGAGCCCGACGAGCAGATCCGCGGGCGGCGGCGCGCCGCTCGGCTTGAGGACCGCCAACACCTCCTGGAGATCTCCAGGAGCCATTTTGGACGCTCAGCCAGCGCAGGAGGCGTACGTGGTGAGACGGACCTCAGTGTGCGTGTGAGGATGCTCGGCCATTGCTTTGTCGTCTTATTGAGACGCGCGCGCGGGAAGCTGAGATTCCACGTAGTCGACGAAGGCCTGGGCCAGCGGCGAGCGGCTCCGGTCGCGGTGCGTGATCAAGTAGAAGAAGCGCGAGACGCGCAGGTCCTTCACCTTGAGGCACGAGAGGAGGTTGGCCCGGCACTCGTCGTCGACCGCGCGCTTGGAGATGATCGAGATCCCGACTCCCGAGCGGACCGCTTGCTTGATGGCCTGCGTCGAGCCCATCTCGCCGACGACGCGAAACCCGCTGAGATCGGCGTTCGCCTCGCCGAGCGCGTTCTCGAGCGCCTCGCGCGACCCCGAACCCTGCTCGCGCACGATCAAGGGCTCGCGCTTGAGATCCGCGAGCGCAATGCTCTTGCGCCCCGCCAACGGATGCTCGGCCGGCAGCACGACGACCAGCTCGTCGGGCATGAGCTCGCGCGAGACCAGGGTGCGAAGACTCGGCCGAGCTCCGACCACGCCGACTTCGGCTCGACCGTCTTCGACCCAGCTGCTCACCTGCCGACTGTCACCGATCAGCAGCGAGATCGAGATGTCCGGGTACTTGGCCTTGAACTGGCCGATGAGACCCGGCAGCAGGTACTCGCCGGGAATCGTGGAGCCGCCGACGACGAGCTGGCCGCTCAGCCGCCCCTGGAACTGATCGAGCGCCTGCCGCGCCTCTTTCGAGAGCGCGAGCATGCGTCGGGCGTAGCCCAGCATCAGCTCGCCCGCGCGCGTCGGCGCAGCACCGCGTCCCAATCGGTCGAGCAGCTGCACGCCGAGCTCGTCCTCGAGGGCGCGGACGTGTTCGGAGATCGTGGGCTGGGTCAGGAAGAGCGCTTCGGCGGCGCGCGAAAAGCTTCCGAGCTCGGCCACCTTCGCGAAGATCTCGAGGCGGCGAAGGTCCATCAGGCCGAGCGGGGCGCGGCGGGGCTACTCAGTGACAGGCGCAACCGCCGCCGCAGCAGCCACCGCCACCGCCCGACATCGCGGAGGGCTGAAGCGCGCCGGCAGTCTTGAGGCCGAACACCGACAGCTTGCGCATCACCTGCTCGCTGGCGCAGGCCGGGCACGCCACCTGCGTGCCCGCCGCGGGAATGTACTTCTCGAACTCCCGCTCGCACTGCTTGCAGCGGTACTCGTAGATCGGCATCTACTCGCCGCCGCGCTGCACGTAGCTCTTGACGAACTCCTCGGCGTTCTCTTCGAGGATGTCGTCGATCTCATCAAGGAGCTTGTCGATGTCCTCCTTGATCTTCTTACCCTTCTTGGCCAGCTCGGGGCTCGGGGCTGCGCCGTCTCCGCCCTCGGCGGGCTTCGTCGGCCTGACTTCCTTCTTTTTCTGCTCTGCCATCTCGCCCTCCATGGGGCAACGGGCCGTGATGCAAAACGCCTTAGGCCGCTACTGAATGTAGTTTAACACGCCCCATCTCAGAGGCGTCGGAAGTGCTTGCTCAGGGTCAGCGTCTGGCGCTGGTAGGACGATCCCAGCCCGGCCCCATAGACCCGGTCCGGGCGGGACCTGAGCCGCTCGAACAGGACCTTGAACGAGGTCTGGCCGTCGTAGACCATGAACGGCACCTCACGGGCCCTCACCTCCATGACCACCTTGGTGCCCAGGATCGTGCCGTCTCCCCAGCCGAATCCGGGATCGAAGAAGCCCGCGTAGTGCGTGCGGATCTCGCCGGCCCCGGCGTCGTAAACGACCATTTCGGCCGCGAACTCCGGGGGCACCCGGATGCGCTCCTTCGACAGGAGGATGTAGAACCGGTTCGCCTCCAGGATGTAGGCGTCGCGCGACGGGCGCTTGATCGGCTCCCAGAATTCACCCGGATCGTAGAAGCCGATCCGGCTCAGATCGACCGCCGGCGGGTTGGGGTGGGCTCGATATCCGATGATGCCGTCGGTCAGCCGGCCTGAGAGATCGACGCCCATGCAGAGCCCGTCGCTGATCACCACGCGGCTCGACGGGATCGCGCGCTCGTCGTCATCGTAGAGGAGCGGCTGTTCGCGATAGAGGCTCTCCAGCGCGGCGTCGGCCATCGCGGTCTCTCCCGCGAGCAGCCGCACCTGGTTCAGCGAAACGCCCTGCTGCACGCGCACCGGAAACGACTGCGGCGAGACCTCCAGGTAGAGCCGGCCGTGGTATCCCGCGCGGATCTCGTCGAACCGCGGCGTCGCGTCGGTGATGACCCGCGTGAAGATGTCCAGGCGCCCCGTGGTCGATTTTGGGTTGGAGCGGCCGCGCACGTCCGGCGGTAGCGCGAGCGATTCGAGCAGCGGCACGAGATAGACCGAGCCGCGCTGGAGCGTCGCGCCCGCACCCGTCAGCGAGAGCTGATCGATGACGAGATCGCTCTCGGCGAGCCCGCGCTCGCCCAGACGGCTCGGCACGCTCTCACGGAATGGCAGAAAGCTCGCGCGCAGCTGATAGGCGTCGGGCCCCAGGCGCAGGTCGAGGCTCGCGGGCTGGAACTGCTGGTCGTCGACGGCGATCGGCGACACGATCCAGCCGTCGCGTACCGCCTGGCGCAGCTCGCGATCCGAGAGGACGCCGTCGCTCATGCCGATCCAGTTATCATCGCGCGCTCACACCCGTCAAGGCGCGCGACGCCGGCCAAGCCAGAAGAACGTCGAGCCGAGCACGCAGAACAACACGGAGGTGAGGAACACCACGCGGTACGAGCCCATGACGTCGTGCACGACTCCCCCGAACCACGGACCGATCGCCCCGCCGAGGCCGTTGCTGATGCTCAAGACTCCAAGGATCACGCCGAAGCGGCGGCCTCCGTAGAGATCCGCGGCCATCGCGGAGATGATCGGACCGCGCGCGCCGAATCCCAGGCCGAACAAGAGCGCGTAGGCGACGAGCCACCGAGTCCGCGGGTCGGTCTCGAGCGCCAGCAGGGCGAGCGCGCCGCCGGCGGTGCAGCCGTAGGAGACGGTCGCCGCGAGCGGGCCGCCGAAGCGGTCGGCCGCCAGACCGAAGCTCACCCGCCCAACGCTCGACAGAAGCCCCATCACGCCGAACACCGAGGCCGCCAGCATCGGCGCGAAGCCCCTGTCGATCGCGAACGCCACCTGATGGGTCGAGATCGGGAAGACGGCCAGCGGCGTGCACAGGTTCGCGAGCCAGAGCGCCCAGAATGCTGGCTCGCGGAGCGCGCGTCGCAGTGCCCGATCGCCGTCACCCGCGGACACCGTCCGGCTCCCGCCAGGTCGCGCGCCGGCCGCCGCACCCTCGCCCCGCTCGGGCTGCGGGTCGCGCGCGCCGATCCAGACGACCGGAGCCAGCACGCACAGCGAGAGCACCCCGAGCGCCGCGCTCGCCACGCGCCATCCCATGGCGGCGATCAACCATTGAGCGAGAGGCCCCATGACGAACACGCCGAACCCCATCCCGGAGAAGGAGATGCCGACGGCTCGCCCGCGGCGCTCGGCGAACCAGCGCGAGATGAGGACGCCCATCGGGACCGGGCCGAGCCCGACGAGGCCGGCGGCGCCGAGCACGCCCGTGTAGAAGTAGAGCTCGCCGGCCGAGCGAATCGTCGCGCCGAGGATGGAGGCGCTCGACAGAGCCACGACTCCGGCCAGGATCACGCGCCGTGGGCCAAAGCGATCGACGAGGATTCCAGCGACCGGCGCCAGCAAGCCCTGGAGCACCGTCGAGATCGATTGAGCGCCTGCCGTCAAGCCGCGCGACCACTGGAATTCCTCGACCAGCGGCACCAGGAATACCGAAAACGAGAAGTAGAGCCCGTTGCCGACGGCGAGCGCGACCCACACGACGAGACCGACCCGAAAGCGTTGCGAAGCGAGAATGGGCCGGGCCTAGGAAAGTGTGCTGATCGCGCCCGCGGAGTCGACGTCGAGCGCGAGCGCGCGGCCGCGCACGCCGGCGCGGCCGAGCGCGTCTTCCATGGCCCGCCCGACTGCGCCGCCGTTGCCCTCGACCACCGCGAGCAGCGACGGACCAGCGCCGCTCAGCACGCAGCCGAGCGCGCCCGCCCCGCGCGCGGCGGCGACGACCGCGGGCATCCACGGGAAGAGCTTCAGGCGATAGGGCTGATGCAGGCGGTCGTCGAGTGCGATCGTCAGCGCCGCCGGCAGCGCGGCCTGAAGCCCCGCGAGCAACAGCGCGACACGCTGCACGTTGAACACGGCGTCCTCGCGCGGCACCGAGCGCGGAAGGAGCGCGCGCGCCTCGGCGGTCGCGCTCGTTACCTCGGGGACGAGGACGACCCACGTGAGGATCGCCGGTACTGGCAACGTGACCGCCGTCACCTGGTCGGCCGAGCCGCACGAGACGGTCAGGCCCCCGAAGACCGCCGCGGCGACGTTGTCGGGATGGCCTTCGGCCTGCGCCGCCAACATCAGCAGTCGCTCGCGCGAGAGCGGCGAGCCGAGGAGCGCGTTGCCGGCGGCGAGCCCGCCCACCCAGGCGGCAGCGCTCGAGCCCAGGCCGCGCGAAGTGGGAATGCGGTTCACGCACTCGAGGGCGCAGCCCCTGAACGGCCGGCCGGCGGCCTCGTATGCGAGCTTCACGCCCCGCGCGACCACGTTGCCCGCATCGCGCGCGAGGCGATCCGCCCCCTCGCCCTCGAGCTTCACGCTGACGCGGTCGGATTCCTCGGCGACGACCTCGTTGTAGAGCGCCAGCGCCAACCCGAGCGCGTCGAATCCGGGCCCCAGGTTCGCTGACGTCGCGGGAACGCGAACGTGGACGCGCACGCGGCTACAGCCGCTTGAGAAGCCAGTCGGGGGTGAGTGAGATCGCCCAGGAGTTCAGGACGACGTAGTAGTTCGTGAACACGAGGACGCCGACGACGATCAGGACGACGCCGGCCGCGCGCTCGACCACCGGAATGAACCGGCGGTAGCGCTTGAAGAACGCGAGAAACGGACCGAGCGCCGCCGCCGAGATCAGGAACGGCACGCCGAGCCCGGCGGAATAGGCGACGAGCAGGCCGATGCCCCGTTGCACCGTCTCGGCAGTCCCGGCAAGCGAGAGGATCGCACCCAGGATCGGACCGACGCACGGCGTCCAGCCCACCGCGAACGTGATGCCGACCAGCAGCGAGCCCAGATAGCCGGCCGGCTTTTCCTGGAGCTGCCATTGCTGCGTGCGAGCGAAGAGGCCGATTTTCAGCAGGCCGGCGATGTAGAGGCCGAAGATCACGATCAGCGCGCCGCCGATGCGCCGGATCCAGTCGCGATAGTCGAGCAAGAACTGTCCGGCGGCGCTGAACGAGGCGCCGAGCGCGACGAAGACCAGCGAGAAGCCCAGGACGAACGCGAGCGCGTGCACCAAGACCCGGCGGCGTGCGGCCGCGGTGAGATCCGCGGTGAGATCCGCGACCGACATCCCGGTGATGAACGACACATAGGACGGAAACAACGGAAGCACGCAGGGCGAGAGAAACGAGAAGAGCCCGGCGCTGAAGGCGACGAGGACTCCGACGGACTCGCTGGTCATTGAGCCAGTAGGCCCTCGACCAGGGTGTTCGCGGCGCGGTTGTCCCACGCGCGGGGCCCGAGCGCCAGCGCGGTGAGATAGCCGTTGCGGTCGATGACGAAGCTCGCCGGCAGGGCGCGCACGCCGTAGGCATTGGCGAGGTCCATCTTCGCGTCGAGCGTCACCGGGAACGTGAGCTTGTGCTGTTGCAGGAACGGCTTGACGAGCTCCGCGTTGGTGTCGACGGAGACCGCGAGCAGCACGAAGCCCCGCGCGCGGTGCTTGTTATAGAGCCGCTCCATCGCCGGCATCTCTTCCCGGCAGGGCCCGCACCACGTCGCCCAGAAGTTGATCAGGACCGGCTTGCCGCGCTGGCCGGCGAGCTTCATCGTGTCGCCGCTCAGGAGCGAGACCGTGAAGTCGGAGGCCTGCTTGGGCTTGGCCGGCCGGATGAGATCGAGCTCGCGTACCGCCTCGTCGACCCCGCTCACGCTGGCGGTGTGCACCGGGCCGGGCTTCGGTGCGTCGGTGGCCGCGTCAGCCGGCTCGCGCTGGCCCTCGATCGTCACCGCGAAGAGCGCGACGACGACGAGGGCGGCCGCTGCCGCCACGATTCCCGTTAGCATCAACCCGCCCCGCATGCCTACCTCCACTCCGTCGTCATGAGCTGAAAGACCTCGAAAAGTATACCCCTACATCGAGAGCGTCGATTTGCCCCCACAGGGTCGCTTGCTATAGTAGGCGGACCTGGCTGGCCGGCGCGAGTCCTCACCGACAGGAGACCCTCATGGACGAGCGACAGATTCGCGACCTCATCGAGGACGTGCGCGCCGGCCGCCTCTCGCGCCGCGCGTTCACCCGACTCATGATCGGCTTGGGTCTCACCGGGCCGCTGGCCGCGCAGATGCTCGGCGCGGCGGGCGCCGCTGCTCAGCCGAGGGCGGACGGCTTCACGCCGACCCGTCGCGGCGGCGGCGGTCTGCTCAAGGTGCTCTGGTGGCAAGCTCCTACCCTGCTCAACCCGCACTTCGCGGTCGGCACCAAGGACCAGGACGGCTCGCGCGTGTTCTACGAGCCCCTCGCGGCGTTCGACCCGGAAGGCAATCTGTTCCCGATCCTGGCCCAGGAGATTCCGACCCTCGACAACGGCGGCGTCGCGCGCGACGGGAAGTCGGTCACGTGGAAGCTCAAGCGTGGTGTCAGCTGGCACGATGGAAAGCCGTTCACCGCTGACGATCTCGTCTTCAACTGGGAGTACGCGGCCGATCCGGCGACGTCGGCGATCACGAACACGACCTACCGGGACATCGACCGGATCGACAAGCTCGACAGCCACACCGTGAAGCTCGTCTTCAAGAGCGCCACGCCGTTCTGGTTCGACGCCTTCTGCGGCGCCCGCGGCATGATCGTCCCCAAGCATCTCTTCGACGGCTATCGCGGCGCCAAGTCGCGTGAGGCGCCGACCAATCTGAAGCCGGTCGGGACGGGCCCGTACCGCTTCCTCGATTTCAAGCCCGGCGACCTGGTCCGCGGCGAGATCAATCCGAACTATCACGTCCCCAACCGCCCCTTCTTCGACCAGTTCGAGATGAAGGGCGGCGGCGAGGCCGCCTCGGCGGCCCGAGCCGTGCTGCAGACGGGCGAGTTCGACTTCGCCTGGAACCTGCAGGTAGCCGACGATGTCCTCAAGCGCCTGGAGCAGGGCGGCAAGGGCCACGTCGACATCGCGACGGGCGGCGGCATCGAGCACATGCAGCTCAACAACACCGATCCGTGGAAAGAGGTCGACGGCGAGCGGTCGTCGGTGAAGACCACCCACCCGTTCCTGACCGACCCGGCCGTTCGCGCCGCGTTGAACCTTCTGGTAGATCGCGGAGCCATCCACGAAGAGCTCTACGGCCGCCTCGGTCAGGCTACGCCGAACTTCCTCAACGGGCCGACCCGCTTCCGGTCGCCGAACATGCGCTGGGAGTTCAGCGTCGACCGAGCCAATCAGGTCCTCGAGAGCGCCGGCTGGCGGCGCGGCGCCGACGGCGTCAGAGCCAAGGACGGCAAGCGGCTCAAGATGGTCTTTCAAACGTCGATCAATCCGGAGCGTCAGAAGGCTCAGGCGATCGTCAAGCAAGCGTGTGCGAAGGCCGGGATCGAATTGGAGCTCAAGTCAGTTCTCTCCCAGGTGTTCTTCTCATCCGACGTCGCCAACCCCGATACCTTCACCAAGTTCTATGCCGATATGCAGATGTACAACGTCGGCCCGGGCGCCCCGGATCCGCAGACATTCATGGCGAACTTCACGACCGCCGAGATCTGCTCGAAGGACAACAAGTGGGCGCGCCGCAACACTACCCGCTGGCGTAGCGAAGACTACGATCGTCTGTGGAAGTCGGCGGAGAGCGAGATGGATCCGGTGAAGCGGGCCGCGTTGTTCATCCGGATGAACGACATGATCATCCAGAACGTCGTCGTCATCCCGCTCGTCTGGCGCAACTCAGTCGCGGGCATCTCGAACCGGCTGAAAGGCAACGACCTGTCGGGCTGGGATTCGTACCTGTGGCGGCTCGCATACTGGTACCGTCAGTCTTGACACCCCGACGCGTGAACGGTAAGAAAGCCAACCACCCGGCCGCCTGGGCCGGGCGAGAGAGGAGCTTCAATGGAAGAGCGTGAATTGAGGGCGCTGGTCGCGCAGGTGAAGGCCGGATCGTTGAGCCGGCGGCGCTTCGTGCAGATGATGGTCGGGCTCGGTCTCACCGCCCCAATGGCCGCGCAGATGCTGGCGTCGGCCGGCGTGGCGCAGGCCCAGCCCAAGTGGACGTTCACTCCCACCAAGCGCGGCGGCGGCGGGCAGGTCAAGGCGCTCTGGTGGCAGGCGCCGACCCTGCTGAACCCGCACTTCGCCAACGGCACCAAGGACCAGGACGCCTGCCGCATCTTCTACGAGCCCCTCGCCTCCTACGATCCCGACGGCAACATCATTCCCGTCCTCGCGGCCGAGGCGCCGAGCCTCCAGAACGGCGGAGTCGCGAAGGACGGCATGTCCGTGACGTGGAAGCTCAAGAAGAACGCCGTGTGGCACGACGGCAAGCCCTTCACCGCCGACGACGTCGTGTTCACGTGGGAGTACGTGATGGACCCGGCCACGGCCGCGGTGACCATCGGTCCCTACCAGAACATCACGCGTATCGACAAGCCCGACAGCCACACCGTCAAGATCTCCTTCAAATCGCCGACGCCGTTCTGGTCGGCGCCGTTCTGCGGCGCCGCGACCGGGCCGATCATCCCCAAGCACCTGTTCCAGGCGTTCAAGGGCGACAAGTCGCGCGAGGCGCCGACGAACCTGAAGCCCATCGGCACCGGCCCGTTCAAGTTCGTCGACTTCAAGCCGGGCGACATCGTGCGCGGAGAGATCAATCCCAATTATCACGTCCCCAATCGCCCGTTCTTCGACCAGGTCGAGATGAAGGGCGGCGGCGACGCGGTCGGCGCCGCGCGTGCCGTCATCCAGACGGGCGAGTACGACTACGCCTGGAACATGCAGGTGGAGGACGAGATCCTCAAGCGGCTCGAGCAGGGAGGCAAGGGCCGCGCCGACATCGTCGCGGGCGGCAACATCGAGCACATCCAGGTCAACACGACCGACCCGTGGACAGAAGTCGACGGCGAGCGCTCCTCGGCGAAGACCAAGCATCCCAGCCTGAGCGATCCCGCCGTGCGGCAGGCGCTTAATTTGCTAGTCGATCGCCACTCGGTCCAGGAAGAGATCTACGGGCGCACCGGCATCGCGACCGCCAACTTCTTGAACGCGCCGTCGCGGTTCGTCTCGAAGAACACCAAGTTCGAGTTCAACGTCGACAAGGCCAACCAGATTCTGGAGAGCGCGGGTTGGAAGAAGGGCGGCGACGGCATCCGCGCCAAGGACGGCAAGAAGCTCAAGTTCGTCTACCAGACCTCGATCAACAACCCGCGGCAGAAGACGCAGCAGATCGTCAAGCAGGCCTGCGCCAAGGCGGGCATCGAGCTCGAGCTCAAGGCCGTGACCGCGAACGTGTTCTTCTCGTCGGATCCGGCCAACCCGGACACGTACTCGCACTTCTACACCGATCTGCAGATGTACACGACCACCATGACCCAGCCGGATCCCCAGCGGTTCATGGACCAGTTCACGTCCTGGGAGGTCTCGGCCAAGGACAACAAGTTCGCGCTGACCAACAAGACGCGCTGGCGCAACGAGGAGTACGACAAGCTGTGGAAGGCCGCCGAGACCGAGATGGATCCGGTCAAGCGCGCGGCGCTCTTCGTGAAGATGAACGACCTGGTGATCCAGAACGTCGTCGTGATCCCGGTGGTGTTCCGCCCGCGCGTGGCGGCCATCTCCGGCCGCATGCGCGACGTGGTCCAGAGCGGCTGGGACAGCGACTTCTGGGCGCTGGCGTACTGGTCCAAGGCATAAGCGCCGGCGGAGCCGGGCGGCTCGTCCCGCCCGGCTCCGGCTGAGCGCGGCGGCGTCATGTCCAAGTACCTCTTGCGGCGTATCCTGATCCTGATCCCGGTTCTCGCGGGGATCAGCGTCGTCCTGTTCACGATCCTGGCCATGGCTCCCGGCGACCCCTTCGAGGAGCTGGCGACCAATCCCAACGTGCCGCCCGAGGTGCGCATGAACCTCCGGGCCAAGTTCGGCCTCGACGATCCACTACCGCTGCGCTACGTGCGCTGGATGGTCTCGATGCTGCGCGGTGACTGGGGATTCTCGTTCGTGAGCCGCGTGGACGTGGACACTCTGATCGTGCAACGGCTGCCGGCCACCCTGGCCGTCCTCGGCTCGGCGCTGGTCCTGGCGATCCTGATCGCGATCCCGATCGGCACCTACTCGGCGCTGCGCCCCTACTCGATCTTCGATCAGATCGCGACGACCTTGGCGTTCATCGGCTTCTCCCTGCCGACGTTCTTCACCGGTCTGCTCTTCATCCTGTTGTTCAGCATCCATCTCGACTGGCTGCCGTTCATCTATCGCGCCGACATCAGCTCGACGGGCTGGCGCTGGTGGTGGGAGCACCTGCGCCAGGCGATCATGCCGGTGGCGGTGCTCGGGCTCTTCCAGGCCGCCTCGATGACGCGCTTCATGCGCGCCGCCGTGCTCGACGTGATTCGCCTGGACTACGTGAACACCGCGCGGGCCAAGGGGCTGTCGGAGAGCGTGACCCTGATCAAGCACGTCGTGCGCAACGCGCTGATCCCGGTCGTGACGCTCGTGGCGTTGCAGATCCCCGGGATCTTCGGCGGCGCCATCGTGACCGAGCAGATCTTCCGCGTGCCGGGGATCGGCTCGCTCCTGATCGCCTCGATCCTTGCCAACGACACGCCGGTCGTGATGGCGGTGACGTTCATCTTCTCGATCCTGGTGCTCGCCTCGAACCTGGTGGCCGATCTCCTCTACGCGTGGCTCGACCCGCGGATCTCGTACCGCTGATGGCTGCGCGCATCGCGTCCGGGACCGTGATCGGGAAGCTCAACGTCGCCTCGACGGCGCCGCGGACCTCGCTCTGGCGCGAGACCGGCCGTCGCTTCCGGCGGCATCGGCTCGCGATGATCGGCAGCGTGATCTTGCTGGCGCTCCTGCTGGCGGTGCTGGTGGGGCCGCTCGTCTGGCGGGTGCCGATCAACGACATCGACTTCAAGGCCAAGCTGAAGGGCCCGTCGTGGAGCCACCCGCTCGGCACCGACGATCTGGGCCAGGACGTGCTGGCGCGCATGCTCTACGGCGGGCGCATCTCGCTGGCGGTCGGCATCGCCGCGATGCTGATCGCGATCTCGATCGGGACCGCGATCGGCGCCACGTCCGGGTTCCTCGGCGGCGCGGTCGATCACACCCTGATGCGCATCACCGACATGTTTCTGTCGCTGCCGGGTCTGCCGCTGCTCCTGCTGATCGTCTACCTTTTCCGCGACACCCTGCGCAAGATGTTCGGTCCGGAAGCGGGCATCTTCATCCTGATCGTCGCCGTGATCGGCGGGCTGCGCTGGATGCCGGTGGCCCGGCTCGTGCGCGCGCAGTTCCTGTCCCTGCGCGAGAAGGAGTTCGTCGAGTCGGCGCGGAGCCTCGGTGCGCCGCCGCTGCGCCAGGTGGTCCGCCACATCCTGCCGAACTCGATGGGACCCGTCATCGTCGCCGGCACCATCGACGTCGCCGCGGCAATCATCGCCGAGTCGACGTTGTCGTTCCTGGGCCTTGGCTTTCCGCCGGACATCCCGACGTGGGGACGCATCCTCTACGACGCCAAGGACAACCTGGACTTCGCCCCGCACTGGGCGATCTTCCCGGGGACCGCGATCTTCTTGACCGTGCTGTCGATCAACTACATCGGCGACGGGCTGCGGGACGCGCTCGATCCGCGCAAGGTCCTCGGCAAGTGATGCCGGGGACGCGCGGCTAGTTCTCGGTCTTCCGGTCGCTCAGCGCCTGCTTGACGGCCTCTTCGAGCCGATCGATCTGCAGGGGCTTTCTCAGGAGCTTGAAGCCGAGCCGCTGACCGTGCAGGTCCAGGTCGGCGCCGGACGCAGTCAGCATGATGACGCCGACGTCCGCGTCGCTGTTCCTGACGTTCTCGACCAGCTCGAGTCCGGAGCCGCCGGGCATCGAGTAGTCGGTCAGCACGAGGTCGTAGGACTTTTGTTTGAAGAGCATGAGACCTTCGGTCCCGCTCGCCGCGACGTCAGCCTGACAGCCCCACACGGAGAGCAGCTCGCTCAGGAGACCGCGGATGTATCGCTCGTCGTCGACGACCAGAACGCGCGGCAAGGTAGAAGTAACCTAGGCTGCGCGGCGCGATCAAATCAACGACGAACATCGCCGCGAAAAATGCGGAGTTCGCGCGCGCGACCGGACGATGACCGCATGACGACGCATCACCGCGACATGCGAGCGCGCGCGAGCGCGACTTTACTGTGTTCACAAGCGACTTCACCGCTCGCACCGCGCTGCGCCGTGCGATTTTCGTTTTGTGAATTTCTGGGGATAAGTGGATAAAGACCGAGCCCGCGCTCTCCAGTGCTCGGACAGTTGTAGGCTACCGAGAGTCTGAACATCGAAGGAGTCGAGCGCGTGTTCAGCCTCGCCTTCGCGGTCCAGCAGCTGCGCGGCAATTTTGGCGAGCTCGCCGACCGCATCGCCGAGCGCGGGCGTGGCCTCAGCGCGAGCGCGTCGTGATTCGCCCGTCGGGCGCCGGCGCGATCGTGCGCCGGGCGACGATCCCGTCCAGGATCGTCTGAGCGACCTGCGGGCCGCTCGTCTCGTCGATGACGATCTTCGCGCCTTTGAACGCGGTGTAGCCGTCGCCGCCTCGCACGAGATAGCTGGGCACGGCGACCGTGTAGGTGGCGTCGTCTTCGAGCGGCCGGCTTCCCACGCTCGCGCTCACCAGCCGCTGCGCCGGCGATAGCTGAGGATCCCAGACCAACCGCATCCCCGAGACTTGCAAAAAGCCCCCGCCGACACGATCGGTCTGAGCGAGCCCGTGCTCGAGCGCCGCTCGAAGGTCGCGCCCGCGCATCTCGAGCTTCAGCACGACGTCGCTGAACGGTAGCAGCGCGTGGATGTCGCGTCGGGTGAGCGTGCCGGGCGGCACTTCGCGGTTGGTCCGGATGGCCCCGCCGTTCATCACGGCGACGTCGGTTCCCAGGCGCTCGCGCAGGAGGTCGGTGACGAGATCGCCGAGATTGGTCTCCTGCGTTCTGAGCCTCGCTGAACGGGCCTCCAGCGGCACGTCGGTACGCCCCACGGCGACGTCGAGCTCGCGATCGAGCCGCGCCGCGTACGCGCGGACGAGCTCCTCGACGGCGGGATCGGGCGCGACGCGGCGGCTCACCTCGCGAAAGCGCCAGGAGCGCTCGACGAGCTTGCCGTCGCGGCTCAACCAGAGATCGACCTGGACCAGGTAGCGCGCATCGGAGCCGCCCTTCGTGATCAAGGTCTTGCCTTCCTCGGCGACCATGGGATCGTGCTCGTGCCCGCCGAGGATGACGTCGATGCCGGTCGCCGCGCCGAGTGCCTTGTCTTCGGCCATCTCCTGATGCGTGACCGCGGCGACCACCGCGGCGCCGCGGGCTCGCACGCGCCCGGCGGCCTCCTTGCCGGCGGCCAGCGGAGGAGTGAACGCGATGTCCGGCCCCGGGCGCGAGGTGCGCGCGGCGTCGACCATCGTCAGGCCGAAGAGGCCGACGCGCACGCCACCGAGCGTCACGAGCTCCTCCGACGCGGCGCCGCCGAACGGGCGGCCGGAGACGCGGTCGACGACGTTGGCGGACAGCCAGCGGAACTTCGACTCCTTCATGCGCTCGGCGAGCACTGTGGGCCCGAAGTCGAACTCGTGGTTGCCGAACGTCGCGTAGTCCAGGCCGACCGCGTCGAGCGCGGCGACCATCTGCGAGCCCTGGAGAAACGTCGACTCCACCGAGGGCGAGAGAAAATCGCCGCCGATCACGAAGATCGTGTTCGGGTTCTCGCGCCTGGCCTCGCGGACCAAGGTCGCCAGCCGCGCCATCCCGCCGCGGCGGCCGCCGTCGACCGGCTCCAGCACGTAGGCGTCGTTGATCTGGAGAAACGTCAGCCGGACGAGATCGGCGTCGGCGGCCGTCGTGCCGCGCGACACGCAGGCGCCGAGGACCAGCGCCAGGACGAGGAGCAGCGCGGCGCGCGCCGCGCGGGGGCTCATGACGCGATCGCGGCGCCGCCCGTCGAGGTGCGAGTTTTCCAGAAGCGGTCGGGCCGCCGGGCAACCCGGTCGGCGAGCAGCCGCTCGGCGCGCTCCATGTCCTTCGCCCTGAAGCACGCCTCCAGCAACGTGTCGTGGAACACGTCGCGCTGGGCGCGGCTGCCGCCCAGCTCGATCACCCGCGGGGTCAGTGGCTCCATCCGGGCGATCGCGCGCGCGTAGTCCTTCGCCGCGAACGCGTGGATGCCCTCGATCATCGGAACGAGGACGCCGGCGACCAGCCCCGAGCGGTCGCGGGCGCCGCGCTCGCGCAGCATGCCCAGCTGACGCTCGGCGATCGTCCAGTCGCCGCTCGCGGCCAGCGCCATGGCCAGGTGCGCGGCGTGGAAGAGCAGCGCCTGGCGATCGAGTCGCTGGGCGGCGATCCGCGCGAAGGGCTTCCAGCGCTCGGCGACGTCGCGTCCCATGAGCTCGAGGCGCCACAGCAGCGAGATCGAGTCGTGCAGATCACCCGGGATCGACGAGGGCGCCTGCTCGAAGAGCGTGCGGCCCATGTGCGAGGCCACCTCGTACTCGCCGCGGCCCAGATGCATGAGCGTGAGGTGCCACAGCAGATGATTTTTGAACCACCCGAGGTGCGTGCAGGGCTCGATGGCTAACGGCAGCCGCCGGATGCCAGTGTCGAACGCCGCCATCTCGTAGAGCGAATGCGCAAGAGCGTGGATAGCCCACGCGTCGCGGGGATTCATGGAGTTCGCGACGTGCGCCATACGGACTGCCTCGTCGCAGCGCCCGGCCTGCTCGAGCGCGAACGCATGCAGGCCGAGCATGTACGAATTCCCGGGATAGTAGCGGGTCAGCGTGTCGGCCAGCGCCAGCATCTCCGGGAATTTCCCCTGCCAGAACCAGACGAAGTAGAGCCGCTGGAAGACGACGAGGTCGCGCGGGTAGTCGGCGAGATGCGCGCGCATCGCGCTCGCGGCGTCGGCGCCCTTGCCCTCGACCAAGAGCGCCAGACCCTCGACGTGACGCCCCTCGCGATCGGTCTGCGCGGTGGCCGCGGCGCGCGCGACCTTCGCGGCGTCTTGAGCCTCCGTGAAGCGCTCTTCCAGGAACAGACACACCGCCGCCCCCGCATGCGCGAGCGCCAGCCCGGGATCGAGCGCGATCGCCTCGCGAAAGCGGTCGAGCGCGCTGGCGTCCCACCCCAGCAGGGCCTCGACAGCGCGATCGTAGGCGCCGACGGTCGCGGCTGACTCCGTGCTGACGGGAAGACCGTACGCGTCGTGTCGCATGCCAGGCATGCTAGCAGACCGAGCGGCGAGCAGCCGTCGCCTCTCGCGGGGCGACGAACGACGCCAGGAACTCGACGGCGCGATGCTCGGCCCATGAGCGCACCCGCCACGGCCAGCGGCCTTCGAGAAACGCCGCGTGCCCGCCGCGAGGGACGAACTCCGCGCGGACCCACAGCGGCAGCGCGGCCGGATCGGGCAGCGCCTCGCGCGGCACGAACGGGTCGTCGAGCGCGTTCATGAGCAAGGTCGGCCGCCGTATCAGGCCGAGGTACGGGGCGCTGGACGCGCGGGCCCAGTAGTCGCGCTCGTCGGCGAACCCGTTGAGCGGCGCCGTCACGGCGCGGTCGTACTCGGCGAACGTCCGCGAGCGCATCGCGAGCGCCAGGTCGACGATCTCGCGAAGCTCCGGATCGCGCCGCGCTTTCTGGCTTACCTTGGCCCGCATCGTCCCCAGGAAGTTCGCGGTGTAGACGCGCCGGCAGAAGCCGCGGTCCAGCGCTTGGGCGCACGGGGCCAGGCTGTACGGCACCGAGATCGCCGCGGCGGCGACGAGGGGCTCGGGCACGGCGGCTTCCTGCTCGCCGAGCCACTTGAGCAAGACGTTGCCGCCGAGCGAGACGCCGACCGCGCCGAGCCGGACGCCGGGCTCGCGGGCGACGAGCAGGCGGACGACCTCGTCGAGATCGACGGTGTGGCCGGAGTGATAGAACGACGGCAGCCGGTTCAGCTCGCCGCTACAAGATCTAAAGTTGAGCGTGACGGCGCGCCAGCCGCGCGCGAGAGCCTCGCGCATGAGTCCGACGGCGTAGTGCGATCTCGAGGAGCCCTCGAGCCCGTGAAGCACCAGGAGGATCGGCGCGCCAGGCGGCTCGGGCGCCGCCCAGTCGAGGTCGACGAAGTCGCCGTCCGAGGTGGCGACCCGCTCCCGCCGCCCCGGAAGGTGCTGGCGGCGGAAGAGCGGGCCCCAGATAGTCTGCACGTGCGCGTTCCGGCCCCACCACGGCGGCCGGAACGCGCGATCTATTCCTGTCCCTCCAGCAGGAGCTTGGCGACCGCGGGCGCCATCTCGCGCGCGCGCTGGTCGAGCTCCGCCTCGGTGAGGTTCGCGATCGGATGCGGCATCATCAGGAACTTGTAGGTCGGTACGCCCCATTGCACGGCCATGGCGCGGGCCGTTCTCTCGAACACGTCGGTCACGATCGACGCCGCCGGCACCGCTGCCTTCTCGAGCACGATTCCGTCGAGCACACTGCCCGACGAGCAGGACCCTCAGTCTCCGACGCCCGCGACGATGACGTCGCAGGTCTTGCGCACCTCCACGATGATCTCCTCGTGCGCGGGCACCGACGCGTTGTGCTTGCGGAACAAGCGCGTCTCGCTCGCGCCGTAGTCCTTCTTGAGGATCTCGCCGATCTTCAAAAGGAGCTTGTCCGAGTTGTACTTCGTGTTCTCGATGAGCCCGATGCGCTTGCCCTTCAGGCTGCCGGGGCGATCGACGTACGCGATCGGCTGTGTAGCGGCCTCGACGGTCGGATCCAGGATCTCCATCAGCGTTTGACCTCCTTGGTGGTGGCTCGGGACGAGTTACCGCTGCCCCAGCCCGGGATGAACGACGAGAAGGAGCCCGCGCGTCCGCCGGCCGCCACGATCAAGAAGTCCTCGGGGCTCGCGACGATCGGGCGCATCTTGCTCTCGTCTCCCGGCTGAACCTCTCCGGGGATGCGATGCGTGCGCTTGAGGTGCGCCAGCGAGTTCTGGGTGCGATCGAACAGGAACTGGCGGATCTCTTTCTTCGTCCAGCCGCTGCCGGCGATCGTCCGCATGTGCTCGCCGGCCAGAGCGACGACGTACTGGGGCTGCCGGCCCGCGCCGCCGGAGTGCTGCATCGAGTCGGCGAGCGTGGTCAGCACACCCTCGGCGTCCGGAGAGAGCTGGTTGTAGAACTGGTGCGGCCCCTCGGCCGCCATGACCGTGACCGTGCTCTGGTCGGGCCGGAAGCCGCGCTCGACGTGGAGCGGCGTCCACGGGCTCTCGGCCTCGTTCTCGGCGATCACGTACGAGACCTTGCCCGGGTGGCCCAGGGTGCCGCGATCGAGGAGCCCGGGAATCGAGCCGCAGACGTTGCGCATCACCAGGCGGAGCGCGCGTCCCATGGTGAGGCTCGAGCGCCAGCCCGGGCCGAACAGGTTGTCGCCCGAGTTGATATCGAGCTGCCGGGCGATCGGCCCATTCACGATCATCAAGACCGCGGCGCCGCCCGTCGACGTGCCGGGCCCGTGATAGCCCCACGCCGGGTCGCCGATGCCCTCGACCGCCGCGATCACCACGCCCATGTACTCGGGCCGGCATCCAGCCATTACCGCGTTGATCGCGACCTTCTCGGCGGTGATCGACACCGACCGGTTCGTGATGAACGCGATCTCCTGCTTGGGATCGAGCCTCCCGGCGGCGAGCATCGCCTCGACCCGCTCTGGCGTCGGCGGGATCACCGGCAGCCCGTCGGTCCAGCCCTGTTGAAAGCAGAACTCGACCGCGTCGAGATCCTCGACGCGATACCGCTTGGACGTGAGCTCGACCGCCATCCGCGCCTCCTTCACTCCGAGCCCGCCACTGGGCGGACCGGTGTCATAGGCTGGAAGTATAGCCCTGTGCCGGGCTCATCGGCGAACGCGGGCGCCGGCCAGCGCGAAGAGGCACGCCACGCCGACCGAGACGGCCGCCGTCAGGAGCGATTCGCCGAACGCGCCCAGAAAGCCGACCGCGGCGCTTCGCGCGGCCACGATCTGGCCCATCAGCGCGACTCCGGCCACGACGCCGAGCGTGCGCGCGAGGAACGAGAGCCCTCCGGCCGCGCCCTGCCGGCCCGGCGGAAAGGCCGCCATGATCGTCGCCATGTTGGGCACCTCGAAGAAGCCCACGCCGAAGCCGGCGACGAAGAGTGCGAGCGCGACCACGACGAGCGGTGTCGCGCCGTCGACGAAGCCGAGGACCGCGAGCCCCGCCGTCTCCAGCGCGAGCCCGACCACGGCGGGCGTCGCGGCGCCGATGCGATCGGCGAGTCGGCCGGCCAGCGGCCCGGCGATGGTGGTGCCGAGCGGCGTGAGCATGAACAAGACGCCGCCGATCACCGCGCCGAGGCCGCGCGCCTCGACCAGATAGAAAGGCACGAGAAGCCAGATCGCGAAGATCGAGCCGCGCGCGACGAACGAGAGCGCGCTTGCCCGCAGCACCGGCCCTCGCGTGACGTCGCCCGTGAGCACGTGCCTGCGCTCGAGGTCGACGCGCTCTGAACGGACTGCGAGCGCCCAGGCGAGCACGATGAGCGCGAGCGGCACTCGCACGTGAAACACCCAGCGCCAGCCGACGGACTCGACCAGCAGGCCCGCGGGCAGTGAGCCGAGGAACCCGAGCCCCATCGCGCCGCTCAGGAAGCCGAGCCGGCGGCCGCGAAGCGCCGGCGCCGCGCCGGCAACCGCGAGCGCCGGCGCCGTGCCGTAGATCAGTCCCCCGCCGAAACCCTGCACCACGCGCGCGACGAGGAGCCAGCCGAAGCCCGAGGCGAGGCCGCCCATGACGAAGGCGACGATGCTCAGCGCGGCGCCGGCGCGGAAGACCGTGACGTGCCCGATGCGATCGCCGGCCGCGCCGCCCGCCAGCGAGGTGAGCGCGTACGTGAGGACGTAGCAGATGATCACCCAGCGGATGCGCTCCGGCGGCACCGCGAAGGCCGCGGCGATCGCCGGAAACGCGATGTTCATCATCGAGTCGAGCGAGACCAGGAGCGCGCCCGCCGCGGCGAGCCATCGAGACACCCGCGTATGATGACACGACATGCCCGATCCCCTCGGCTGGGTGGTGCTGGTCGTCGGCGCGCTCGTGGGTTCGCTGGTCGGCGGCGTGGCCGGGTTCGGGACCGGGATCATCATGCTTCCGCTCGTGGCCTGGAGCGTCGGCCTGCGCGCGGCGGTTCCGGTCCTCACGGTGGCGATGACGGTCGGCAACCTGTCGCGAATCTGGTGGAGCCGCGCCGAGCTCGATCGCGGCGTGGTCCTTCGCTTCGCGCTCGGCGCCGTGCCGGCGACGGTGCTGGGCACCGCCATCTACGCAGGCGCTTCCACCGAGTGGCTCGGCCGATTCGTCGGGTTCTTCCTGATCGCCTCGGTGCCGCTGCGGCGGATCCTGGCCACCGATTTCTTCCGCATGCGCCTGCGCTACTTTCCGGTGCTGGGCGCAGTCGTCGGGCTCATCTCCGGGCTGATCGTCACGACCGGTCCGCTGAACACGCCGTTCTTCCTGTCCTACGGCCTTCGCCGTAGCGCCTACGTCGGCACCGAAGCCGTGTGCGCGATGGTGATGCACCTCGCGCGCGGCGCCACGCTCGCGCGTTACGCGCTCCTGACCGGAGAGACGCTGGCGGTCGGGCTGGCGCTCGGCGCGACGATGTTCGCCGGCACGTGGCTCGGCCGGCGGCTGCTCGACCGGATGAGCGATCGAGTCTTTCTCGCGATCGTCGAGGTACTGCTCGTGGTGATGGGCTTGCAGTCGCTTCTGTTTCCGCGGTAAAACCTGACGCCGTGGACATCAAGCCTGGAGCGACCGCCGAGATCGGCCTCACCGTCACGGAAGACAAGACCGCTCACGCGATGGGCAACCGCGGCGTGCACGTGTTCGCGACGCCGTACGTCATCGGTCTACTGGAGGACGCGGCGGGCGCGGTGATGCGGCCCCACTATCCGCCCGGTGGCGGATCGGTCGGCACGATGGTGGAGATGAAGCATCTCGCGGCGACCCCCGTCGGCATGAAGGTGCGCGCGAAGGCGACCCTGCTCGAGTCGGACGGCAAGCGCTATCTGTTCTCGGTCGAGGCGTGGGACGAAAAGGAGAAGATCGCCGAGGGACGGCACGAGCGGTTTGTCGTGCCCGACATGGAGCGATTTCTTGCCCGCGCGATGAAGAAGAGCGCGGGCTGACCCGCGTCTAGCCTCTCGGCATCAACCCCTGCGCCGCGACCCACTCGCGCAGCGCCTCGCGCGTGGACTGAAACGCGAGCTCGTCCCACGGAATCCGGTCGGGCGCGACCCATTCGAGCGCGTCGTTCTCGTCGCACGTGGTCAGGGTGCCGCCGATCACGCGGGCCTTGTAGACCACGATCACCGGCGCGCCCGGATACGTGTAGACGTTCAGCAGTCCGGTCAGGTCCACCTTCAGTCCGGTTTCCTCGAACGTCTCGCGCATCGCGCCGTCGGTGACGGTCTCGCCCCAGTCGACGAACCCGCCGGGAAACGTCCACAGCCCCTTGCCCGGGTTGATCGATCGCCGGGTCAGCAAGATCGCGCCGTCCTGCTCGGGAATGGTCGCGCCCACCACCTTGGGGTTCAGGTAGAAGATGAACCGGCAGCGCGAGCAGACCTTCTGCTCGCGATGGTCGGGCGGGACCGACTGGACCACGAGCGTGGCGCCGCACAGGGGACAGAAGCTCATGGTCGAGGGCGTCAAGATGGGGTTGTCGCTCACGCCTCCGAGTCTAAACCAGCTATTCTGGACGCGACAATGTCAGACGATCGGCGAGGACCCTTCGTCGTCGGCGCGCTGACCGTCTTCACCGGCGCCGTGCTGTTCCTGGCGGCCGGCGACGTGATTCCCCTGCCCGACAGGACGTTCGGCGGCCCGCGCTGGCTCGTCGCCCTGCTAGCGCTCGGCATCTTCTTCGGCGGCTTCTGGGCCATCGCGGTGGGGCTGCCGACTCCGCGCATGCGGGGACTGCTCGGCGGCGCCGCCGGGCTCGCGGCGATCAGCTTCGGCGCGCTTCTCATGACGTGGCTGGCCGTCACCGGCGGCGGCGGGCGGGCGCCCGCACATCCTCCGCGGGGAACGCTCGTGCTCGGACCCGAGATTGGCGGCATTCTGGTGCACGCGTTCTTCTGGCTCTTCGCGATCCCGCTCGACGTGATCGCGCTCGTCGGCTGGTTCTTCGCGCTGCGCGCGCTCCTAAGACGCCGGCCGTCTTGACCTTCGCGCGGGCGGGTGCTAAAACCCGACCGTCGCGTCCGAACGCCTTGCCTGACCCAGGAGGATTTTGCATGCCGCGCTTCATCTTCGCCCTCGTCGTCGCCGTCCTCGCTGTCGTCGTCGGCGGAGAGCTCGCTCCCGTCGGCGGCCAGGCCACGTCCGGCGAGTACAAGATCGGAGTCCTCGAGCCGATCACCGGACCGCTCGCGTTCGAAGGCAAGCGCCACGTGCTCGGTCTCGAGATCGTCCGCGATCTGATCAACCAGCGCGGCGGCGTGATGGGCAAGAAGCTGGTGTTTGCGATGGCCGACGCGACCGATCCGACGGCGGCGGCCAGCGAGGCGAACCGCCTGATCACCCGCGAAGGCGTCAAGATCATCACCGGGACGTTTTCCTCGCGGCTCTGCGGCGCGGCCAGCGAGGTGGCGGCGCGGCACGACGTCATCTACTGGGAGTCCTCCTGCGTCGATCCGCGGTTCAACAAGCGCGGGCTCAAGCACGTCTATCGCACCGAGATCGACGCGACAGGGTTCGGCTGGTACAACATCGACTTCATCGCCAAGCACCTGGCGCCGCGGCTCAATCTCAGACCGAATCAGCTCAAGATCGCCTTCCTCTCCGAGGACTCCTCGTACGGTCAGGGTGTGACCGAGTCCGCCCGTCAGCGCGCCAAGGGCGAGTTCGGGATGCAGGAAGTGATGCTCGAGTACTACAACTGGCAGACGCTCAACGACATGACGCCGACGATCTTGAAGATGAAGCAGCTCAACCCGGACGTTGTGCACCACATCAGCTTCAGCAACGACGGCGTGCTCTTCTGGCGTCAAGCGAAGGAGCAGAACTTCCTGTTCAAGGCGCTCGTCCACGCCGGCGCGACCGGCTACGGCAGCAGCGACTTCGGCAAGGCCCTCGGCAACGACGCCAACGGCGTGTTCGCGCTGCTCGAGCCCGGGCCGGGCTTCCGTCTCGAGGCCCTCAAACCCGAAGGCCAGCAGATCGAGAAGGCCTTCCGCGACGCCGTCCAGAAGGAGACCGGCAGCTACCCGCTCGGCGCCCATCAGCTCGCCGGCAGCGGGCTCTGGCTCCTCAAGCTCGTGCTCGACAAAGCGCAGTCCGACGATCCCGAGAAGTTCCGCGCCGCCGTGATGTCGCTCGACCTCCCCGTCGGCTCGATGATCAACGGCTGGGGCGTGAAGTTCTCCGAGCTCGGCCAGAACGCCAACGACCGCGTCCAGCACTACATGCTGCAGTGGCAGAACGGCCAGCTGGTCACGGTGTGGCCCGAGGAGTTCACGACGCTCCGGGCCAAGTGGATCCCACTGCCCGCCTGGGACCAGCGCAAATAGGCGTCCTCGTCCCTCTCGCGGTCGCGACGATCCTCCTCGGGGGGATCTACGCCCTGATCTCGGTCGGGCTCACGCTGATCTTCGGCATCATGCGCGTGGTGAACTTCGCCCACGGCGAGTTCCTGATGCTCGGGATGTACCTCGCATTCTGGACCTTCTTCGCCTTCAACGCCGATCCCTACTTCATCGTGCTCGTCGCGATCCCGCTGTTCTTCGTGGTGGGCCTCGTGGTCTACGGGCTCGTGATGCGCGGGGTCATCCACGCCTCGCACAACGTTCAGATCTTCACCACGGTCGGCCTGTCCACCGTGCTCCAGAACGTGGCACTGGTCGCCTGGTCCGGCGACTTCCGCTTCGTCCGGCCCTGGCATCTCTCGACGGTCGTGCGCGCGGGCGCGACGACCTTCAACCTGACCCAGGTCGTGGCCTCGCTGATCGCGGTCACGCTCACCCTGGCGCTCGTCGCGTTCATGAAATGGACCCACGCCGGCCGTGTGATGCGTGCGACCGCGCAGGACCGCGACGCCGCCACGCTGATGGGCATCGACACCGACCGCGTCTACCGCCTGACCTTCGCGATCGGCATCGCGGCCGTCGGCGCCGCGGGCGTGCTGGTCGCGCCGCTCTACTCCGTCTATCCGACGGCCGGGCTCCAGTTCGTGCTGATCTCCTACGTGGTGGTCGTGCTGGGCGGCCTGGGCGACATGCTCGGCGCGATGCTCGGAAGCCTCATCGTGGCGGCGGTCGAGGTCGGGGGCTCGTACCTCTTCGGCGCGGCGTGGAAGGAGATCTTCTACTTCCTCCTGTTCATCCTGGTGCTTGTCTTCCGCCCGGCGGGCTTGTTCGGCCAGCGCGGCGCGGAAACGCTCGGCGTGTGAGATGACCGCGCTCATGCGCTCGCGCCGCGGCGCCTTTCTCTTCTTCGGGCTGGCCGCGCTCATCCCGCTCGTCGTACGCGACGCGTACTTTCTCGACAGCCTGGTCCTGATCCTCCTGTGGGGCGCGCTGTCCGCCGCCTGGAACGTCGCGGGCGGTTACGCGGGCCAGGTCTCGATCGGCCACGCCTCGTTCTTCGGCATCGGCGCCTACTCGGCGGCGCTCATGGTGACCCGTTTCGGCCTCGGACCGTGGCTCGGCATGCTCGTGGGCGTCGTGCTCTCGATCGGCGCGGGCTTCATCATTGGATTTCTGTCCAACCGCCTGAAGGGCCCGTACTTCGCGCTCTCGACCATCGCGTTCTCGCAGGTCCTCCTCATCGGCGTCAGCCGCTGGCGGGGCTTCACCTCCGGTGGAGAAGGCATCCCGGTTCCGTTCCGGCCGGGCTTCGCCACGCTCGGCCTGGGCCACGTCGGCTGGGTCTACATGGCGCTGGCCATGGCGCTGGTGTGCTTCGCGGTCCAGGTCTACCTGGAGCGCTCGCGCATCGGCTATCAGCTGGCCGGCGTACGCGAGGACGAGGACGCGGCCGAGGCGCTCGGCATCGCCACCCGCCGGCTGAAGGTCGCCGCGATCACCTTGAGCGCCGCGCTGACGTCGATCGGAGGGTCGCTGTGGGCTCAGTACGTCGGCTTCGTCGATCCGACGTACGTGTTCTCGGTCGATCTCTCGGTACGCTTCGCGCTCAACACGATCATCGGGGGCATGGGCACGGCACTCGGGCCGTTCCTCGGCTCGATCCTCATCACCTCGCTCGAGACCTATCTGCGCGCCACGTTCGCCGGCGTGAAGGCCGGGTTCACGGGGATCTATCTGATCATCTACGGCACGGCCCTGATCCTGGTCGTCCGCTTCGTGCCCGAGGGCCTTGCCGGCATCACGACGCGCATGCGCCTGCGCCGGGCCCACGCATGAGCACCGCGGCCCCGATCCTCGAGCTCGCCGGCGTGACCAAACGCTTCGGCGGGCTCACCGCCGTGTCGGACGTGAGCTTCACGGTGCCGGCCGGCGAGCTGCTTGGGATCATCGGCCCCAACGGCGCCGGCAAGACGACGCTCTTCAACGTGATCTCCGGCTACTACCGGCCCGAGGCCGGCCGCATCGTCTTCGCCGGCCGCGACGTGACGGGCCTGGCACCCCACGAGATCTGCCGGCTCGGCCTCACCCGCACGTTCCAGCTCGTGAAGCCGTTCGGCAACCTCTCGGTCATCGACAACGTGATGATCGGCGCGCTGACGCGGCTGCCGACGGTGAGCTCGGCGCGGCTCGAGGCCGAGCGCGTCGTGGAGGCCTGCGGGCTCGCGTCCCACGCGGGGAGCCACGCGCGGGCCTTGCCCATCGGCCTCAGAAAGCGCCTCGAGGTCGCCCGCGCGCTCGCGACCAGGCCGCGGCTCATCCTGCTCGACGAGGTGATGGCCGGCCTGAATCCGACGGAGCTCGGGGGGATGATCGAGCTGATCCGGCGCCTGCACGGGGACGGCCTGACCGTGATCGTGATCGAGCACATCATGGCCGCGATGATGCGGCTGGCGCGGCGCATCGTGGTGCTCCACCACGGTGAGACCATTGCCGCCGGCGCCCCGGCCGAGATCACGCAGGATCGCCGAGTGGTCGACGCGTATCTCGGCGAGGAGTTCGTGCTTGCTCAGGCTTGAGGGCATCGACGCCTTCTACGGCGATCTCCAGGCGCTGTCCGACGTCTCGCTCGAGGTGCGCGAGAAGGAGATCGTCGCGCTGGTCGGCGCCAACGCCGCCGGTAAGTCGACCACGCTCCGCGTGATCTCGGGGCTCGTGGCGCCGCGCCGCGGCCGCGTTCTGCTGAACGACGAGGACCTCACCGGCGTGCCGGCTCACAAGCGCGTCGACCGCGGCATCGTGCAGGTGCCCGAAGGCCGCCATCTGTTTCCGTTCATGACCGTGGCCGAGAACCTCCTGCTCGGCGCCCACGCCGACCGGGCTCGCGGCGAGCGCGATCGCACGCTCGCCCACGTCTACGGGCTCTTTCCGGTGCTCAGCGAGCGGCGGACTCAGCTGGCCGGCTCACTCTCGGGCGGCGAGCAGCAGATGTGCGCGATCGGCCGAGCACTCATGGCCAGGCCGCGCGTCCTGATGCTGGACGAGCCGACGCTCGGCCTGGCCCCGGTGCTCGTGGCGCGGATCTTCGATACCGTGAGGACCATCAACGGCCAGGGCGTGACGGTGCTGCTGGTCGAGCAGAACGTCCGCCAGGCGTTGACCCTCGCCCATCGCGCCTGCGTGCTCGAGAGCGGCCGGCTCGTGCTCGAAGGACAGGCCCGAGAGCTTCTCGGCGACGAGCGGCTCAAGCGCGCGTATCTAGGGCTTTAGCGGTACTTCCCAGAGGAAGAAGATGAACGTCGACAAGAAGCGTCTGGAGCAATCGATCGAGGAGCTCGGCCGTATCGGACAGACGCCACGCGGTGGCCTCACTCGCGTCGCGCTTACCGACGAGGACAAGCGCGGTCGCGACTGGATGGTCGCCCGCATGCGCGAGGCCGGGCTCGCGGTCACCGTC
>Ga0209382_10001799_pt1 | contig 32948 bp, 33 predicted proteins | sample SoiMetdeltSBSDD5_FD_187599 | JGI IMG/M metagenome (GOLD analysis project Ga0209382, IMG submission 187599) | Bulk soil microbial communities from a Populus tree surrounding site in Tennessee, USA - Soil MetaG P. deltoides SBSDD5 (SPAdes) (version 2) | ecosystem: Environmental > Terrestrial >...
GGCGGATCCGCACCTGAACGCGCGCGGCGTCTGGAAGGAGATCGAGCATCCGCGGCGCGGGAAAACCAAGGTGCCGATCTCGCCGATCCGGCTGCACGGCGCCGATCCCGCGGTCGCGCGGCCGGCGCCGCTCCTGGGTCAGGACACCGATCGCGTGCTGGCGGAGATTCTCGGGCTCGGGAAGGACGAGCTCGCGGCGCTGCACGCCGCGGGCGTGATCGAGCCCGTCAAGACCTGAGGCCGCGCGCCTCGCAGTCGCAGCGTCTCGCAGCTCTATAAAAGGAGAACCGCCGTGGAGCTTTCAGGACAGGTCGCGATCGTCACCGGCGCCGGCCGCGGCATCGGCCGCGCTACCGCGCTCGAGCTGGCCGGAATGGGCGCCGACATCATCGTCGCCGAGATGGATCAGGCCGGAGCCGAGCGTACGGCCTCCGAGGTGAAGGGGCTCGGGCGCAAAGTCAGCGTCGTGAAGACCGACGTGACGTCGCGCGCCGACCTCAAGGCCATGGCCGACCGCGCGCGCGCCGAGTTCGGTCGCATTGACATCCTCGTTAACAACGCCGGCATCTATCGCGCCGCACTCCCGGTCGACGTGACCGAGGAGCACTGGGACGCGATCATGAACGTCAACGCCAAGGCCGTGTTCTTTGCGAGCCAGGCGGTGCTGCCGACGATGATCGCGCAGAAGCGCGGCGCCATCGTCAGCCTCGCGTCGATGGCCGGCAAGGTCGGCAGCCGCACCAATCTCCCCTACAACGCGAGCAAGGCCGCGGTCGTCAGCATGACCAAGAGCCTCGCGCTGGCCCACGCCGCCGACGGCATCCGCGTGAACTGCGTGTGCCCAGGCTTCGTCGAGACCGACATGTGGACGGCCGTGGCGAGCGAACAGGGCAAGCTCATGGGTCTCTCGGCGGAGGAGTTCACCCGCGCGCGGGCCAGCACGGTGCCGCTCGGACGTATGGAGCGCCCCGAGGACGTCGCCAACGTCATCGGCTTTCTGGTCTCGAGCAAGTCGGGCTACATGACGGGCCAGGCGCTGAGCGTCGACGGCGGCCTCGTCATGCACTGAGTTTCTCCGCGGTCGGGGAGCATTGCGGCCCCCTTCGGCGGGATCTTCATCACCGCTATTGCGCCGCCATTTCGCTGAGCGGGCTCATCTGAGTGCTTTGGAAGCTAGGCGACGAACGCGACCCAGAGCCCGAGCACTACTCACGCTCCACGGGAGAGAACATGAGAGCACGAACCGCGGTGGTGACCCTGCTACTCGTTCTGTTCGCAACTGCTGCGCGGCATGCTCTGGCGGACGTCGTGATTCCCTACAACGAATACAGCGCCTCCCCGACCATCGGACGCGGCAGCGGATCGTCCACGGACCCGAACCAGCCCGGATACGGGGCGACACGGATCTTCATCCAGAAGGTCATGGACTACACGGGCGCGCTGCCAGGCGGGCAGAAGGTGACTTTCCGGCCCGACCGCGGCACGGGTCGCGCCATCAATGCGCTCAGGGCTGGCGTGCAGTTCGCAAACCAGCACGCGCAGCCGCAGCCGATCGTCTCGGAGCCGAGCTGGGGCTCCACGTACAACTCGGTGCCTTTCGGGATGAGCTTCGCTCAGATGCTGGAGTTTCTCTACAGCGCCAAGGTCGACGACGCGGGACGAAACGGCATCCAACTCGCGCAGGCGCTCCTCGACGGACGAGGCGGTACGCAGATCATCTTCCCGGTCGTAGGAAGCACGATGCAGGGCTCCGGATACTTCCCGCGCCCGATCGGTAAGCCGGTCTGCCACGCCGGAGACACCGACTGCCAGCGACACGGTGATGGTATCGGTCTGGCCGGCCTCTGCGCCTCGGGCTGGCGGATCCGTTACCTGTCCCCGCCCGAGGACGTCCTGAGCGGCGCCTGCGACATGCTGGTAAAGCAAGGGGCGATTCCGGCGAAGACCCTCACGTTCTATCCGGCGGTCGGCGGCCAGTCGGTCCTCGTGCCGATGCAGAAGGGCGTGATACAGGGGTTCGAGTTCATCACCCCGGTCGACGATCTCGTCGACTTCTTCCCGGTGAAGGATCCCACTCCGTCTCGCCCGCTTGGCAATCCCGAAGCGGGCAATCTGGATTGCGGACCGCCCGCCGCGTTTCCGATGCCGGCCGATACCAAGTCCACGTGTTCGCAGAATATCGGACAGATCGGCGCGCGCTACGCCCACTACCCGGCATGGCATCAGCCGTTCCTGATCTCGTGGATGCACGTAGACAAGACGGTGTGGAACGGGCTGACCGCCGAGCAGCGGACTGCCATATTGAGAGCTGCTCGAGAGTCGGTGGCCGAGAGCTACCAGGCCACCGAGTCGATCGCCTGCCGGAAGCTGAAGGACATGCTCGACTTCAACGATGGCATCAACCAGCGTAACCCGGATGGGACCGTACGCCTGGTCAACGGCAACCCCGTAAGCGCACGGATCACAATGGCGCCATGGCCTGACGAGGCCCTGAAGGTCCTCCGCGTCGCCACGGGCGCTTACCTTGCCTCCCTCGCGGGCCCAAGTGAGGCGAGCGTGCGGACCGACGCCCAGCGGGAGTTCTCGACGGTCCTCGACGCCATGACGCGCTTTGCCCCGGGCGCGGGCCCGACGAGGCTGGCTGGCTTCCCCGCGACGACAGGCCTGGCGCCCGGAGAGTCCTGCCGCCTCGCCCCATGAGGCGTCAGTTGCCCATCACGATCCCGCCATCGACGTTGATGGCCTGGCCCGTCATGTAGTCCGAGTCGGGCCCGGCCAGGAACGCGACCACGCTCGCGACGTCTTCCGGACGCTCCGGGCGCCCGAGCGGGATCGCGCGGATCCGGCGCTTCCACGCCTCGCCCTGTGCGAGTCCCTCGATCGCGCCCAGCTCGCGGTCGATCTGCTCCCACATGGCCGTGTCGACGGCGCCGGGGCAAACGCAGTTCGATGTGATGCGCTGACCCGCCAGCGCTTGGGCCGCCGAGCGGGTGATGCTCACCACCCCCGCTTTTGACGCGGAGTACGGCGTCGTCATGTGGTTGCCCCCGCGATAGGACGCGATCGACGCCGTCTGGATGAGCTTGCCGCGGAGCTCGGAGCCGGCCATGGGAGCCTGGCGCGCCATGCGACGGCTCACCGCCTGCAAGACGAAGAACACGGCGCGTAGGTTGACGTTCATCACGCGATCCCACTCGGCTTCGGTCACGTCGAGCATCGGCTGCACGCGGATCACGCCGGCGTTGTTGAACAGCACGTCGAGCCGGCCCCAGCGCCGGTACGGCTCCTCGACCATCCGCTCGATGTCCTCGTGCCGGGTGACGTCACCACGGATTGCGACGTGCCCGAGCTCGGTGGCCACCTTCTCCACGCCCGGATCGAGATCCGCCAGCACGAGCCTCGCGCCGTCGGCCGCGAGTCGGCGCGCGCATGCCGCGCCAATGCCGCGTGCCGCGCCCGTGATGAGTACCGTTCGTCCGTCGAGCTGTCCCATTGCCTCACCTCGGTTCGGTTTCGGTGTATATGAGAGGTCCTGAACGATATCACCCTGAAGGGAGAGCCGATGCCTGCGTACATCATCGCCGAGGTCGACGTGACCGACCCGGCCGGCTTCGAGGAATACCGAAAGCTCGTGCCGCCGACCATCCAGAAGTACGGCGGCCGCTACGTCGTTCGCGGCGGCGCCACCAAGACCCTCGAGGGGGGCTGGGAGCCCAAGCGGCTGGTCGTGCTCGAGTTCCCGACCGTCGAGCAGGCCCAGCGCTGGTACGACTGCGAGGAATATGGGGCGCCGAAGGCGCTCCGGATCAAGACGACGCGCTCGCGACTGGTCCTGGTCGAGGGCGTGAGCGGCTCATAGCAGACACACTCATAAAGGAGGCCGTCATGCCATTCCGCATCAACCACATCCACCTGAAGGCGTCCGATCCCCGGAAAACGGCGGACTGGTATGTGAAGGCCTTCAACTTCAAGATCGTCAGCGACGAGACGCGGTCGTTCGGCGATCGCTTCGTCCGCTGCCAGAGCGAGGACGGCGGGATGGGAGTGAACATCTCGGGCGCGCGCACGGGCGAGCGGCTCGGTCCCGGCGACGCGAGCGCGCATCACGGTCTCGAGCACTTCGGCTTCGACTCCACGAGCCTCGAGACGGACATCAAGCGCCTGGAAGGGCTCGGGGCGCGCCTGCTCGAAGGCCCGATCCAGGTGCCGAACGGGCCCCGCATCGCGTTCATGTGGGCGCCCGACGACGTCCGGGTGGAGCTGATCGAGCCGCGCAAGATCGCCGGCGGGTCCAGCAGCTGCTGTTGAGAGCACCGCGTGCGACGGCCGGGGCGCTGACACGGCGCCCCCGGCCCTCGCTCACAGGTCTATCGGCATGACTGGTGATACCAGCTGGTTCTACTGGGCGCTCTGGTCGGCCGCCTTCGCCGCCCTCACGGCCATCTTCGCCAAGCTCGGGCTGGAGGGCGTCGATTCCGACCTGGCGACCCTCGTCCGCACGTCGGTCATCATCGTGGTGCTCGCCGGGTTCGTGTATGCCACGGGCAAGTGGAGCAATCCGCTCGCGCTATCGCCGACCACCTGGCTCTTCCTGGTGCTGTCCGGGCTGGCCACCGGCGCTTCCTGGGTCTGTTACTTCCGGGCGCTGAAGGCGGGCGACGCCTCCAAGGTCGCGCCGATCGACAAGCTGAGCCTGGTCCTGGTGGCGGTGTTCGCGTTCCTGTTCCTCGGCGAGAGGCCGTCGGCGCGCGACTGGGTCGGTATCCTGCTGGTCGGCGCCGGCGTGCTGATCCTCGGCCTGAAGCGCTGAGTCTCGAGCGCTGAGCGCTCAGGCGCCTCGGCGCTGAGTAAAGTTTTCCCCTTCGGTGTGATCGGCCTTACACGGCCGGCTGAGTGGTGCGCGGCCAACTAGCGAATCCTAGAAGCGTTCGTCAGCCGGAGGCGTTGGCACGACTTTAGCCTCCTGCATTTTCGGAGGGTTTGGATTTATGGACGCTTCAAGATCCGTCGCGACCGAGTCCGTGTACTGGGCACTCGACGGCGGCATCCATCACGCGAAGTGCGCCCAGCGGATGGTGCTGACCGCCCGCGACTCGCAGGAGCTGAGCCTCTCCTGCCTGTCCTGCGCCGAGTCGGTCCGGCTCCCGCTGTCGACTCTGGCACGCGCGTCCGTCGCGACCTAAAGCGGCGGGACTCGCAACGGGGCGTGAGCCCCACGTCTAGAAGACGGTCCGGCGAGCGGCCTAGTACGCCCGACCGAAGATAGCGACCTGCTTGGCCACCCGGCCGGTGCCGATGCAGGCGCCTTCCCCACCCGGCTGTTCGATCGGGATGCACCGGATCGTCGCTTTCGTCTCGTCCTTGATGGCTGCCTCGCGGTCGCTGTCGCCCGACCACCACACCCGGCAGAAGAGCCCAGCTTCGATCGCCTGCTTGAACTCGTCGTAGGTTCGGGGCTCGGCGGTGTTCTCACGCATGAAGGCCTGCGCCCGCTCGAACATCGCTTTCTGAATCGACACCAGCATGGTGTTCACCGCGGCGGTCAGGCCTTCCTCCGGCACGAAGGACTTCCCGGCCTTGCCGGGCATGTCGCGGCGAGCCAGCACCACCTGCCGCTTCTCGACGTCGCGCGGGCCGACCTCGATGCGGAGCGGTACGCCGCGCATCTCCCAGTCGTTGAACTTGAAGCCGGGGGTCACGCCGTCGCGCTCATCCAATCGCACGCGCACGCCGCCGTCCGCCAGCTGCGTCCGCACGCGACGTGCGGCCTCGAGCACCGTGGCGCGCTCGGCGTCGCTCCGGTAGATCGGCACCACGACCACCTGGTACGGCGCCAGCCGCGGCGGCAGTACCAGGCCCTGGTCGTCGCCGTGCACCATGATGATCGCGCCGATGAACCGCGTCGACAGCCCCCACGACGTGGTCCAGCAGTGCTGGAGCTGGTTGTCGCGATCGAGGTACTGGATGTTGAACGCCTTGGCGAAGTTCTGGCCGAGGTTGTGCGACGTGCCGGCCTGGAGCGCTCGCTTGTCGCCCATCATCGCCTCGATCGTGTACGAGTGCAGCGCGCCCGCGAACTTCTCGGACTGCGACTTCACACCCGGGATCACGGGCACCGCGGCCTCGTTCACCGCGAAGTCAGTGTAGACGTCGAGCATCTGGCGGGTCTCGGCCTCCGCCTCGTCGTACGTCGCGTGCGCGGTGTGGCCTTCTTGCCACCAGAACTCGAGCGTTCTCAGGAAGAGCTTGGTGCGAAGCTCCCAGCGCACGACGCTGTTCCACTGGTTGATCAGCACGGGCAGGTCGCGGTACGACTTGATCCAGTTCGCGTACGCGTGGCCGATGATCGTCTCCGACGTCGGCCGCACGATGAGCGGCTCGGTGAGCTCCTCGCCGCCGCCGATCGTGACCACGGCCAGCTCCGGCGAGAATCCCTCGACGTGCTGCTTCTCCTTCTCGAGGAACGACTTCGGGATGAAGAGCGGGAACGCCGCGTTGACGTGGCCCGTCGCCTTGAAGCGGCGGTCGAGCGCGCCCTGGATGTTCTCCCAGAGCGCCCAGCCGTACGGCTTGACGATCATGCAGCCGCGCACCGGCGCGTAATCCGCCATGTCCGCGCGCAGCACGAGCTGGTTGTACCACTCGTTGAAGTCCTGCTGCCGGGTCGGCAGGCTATCGGCCATTCGGCGCCTCCGCGCGCGTGCTCACGACGTGCGCTCGAGGATGTGGACGCCGCGCCCGCGGTCGACCAGGTACATGAGCCCGCGATCGTCCACGCACACGTCGTTGCTGCACACGCGCGACGAGCCCTCGGGCACCGGCGGCAGGAAGTGGCCGACCTCGCGCGGCGCGTGAGGGTTCGCGATATCGACGAGGCGCAGGCCGTGGGCGAACCACGCCACCGGGATCTCGGTCGAGGTGATCTTCTCGCACGGCTGATGGCAGCCCGTGAAGTCCGGCTGGGGCTGGCCGTCCGTGTCCACCTGGAAGCTCGCGAATGGCACAGGCTTCTTCTCTTCGCTGATGTCGACGAGCCACAGGAACGAGGGCGGCCCTTGCTTCAGCTTGGCGACGTCCTCGTCGGCGACGAGCATGACCTTCCGGCCGTGGAGCGGAAACGGCACCGGCAGCGCGGTGTGAGTCGGTGTCAGGAACGGCGGGCTCCAGTCGAGCCCCGAGATGAAGCGCGGCTTGGCCATGTCCTCGATGTCGAGGATCACGAACCCGCCGTGCCAGTAGCTCACGTAGAGCCGGTTGCCCTCGCGAATCGGGTGATGGCAACGGTGCTGCCGTCCGGACCACGTGGGCGTCTCGCCGCCCGCCGTCCACTGGCCGGGCATCCACCAGCGGCCGACTTCTTGAGGACGGCTCGGATCGACGAGGTCGAGGATCATCACGATGTTGCCGACGTACCCGTCCATCTCGGGCGAGATGTAGGCGTAGCGGCCGTCGAACGTGAAGCGATGAACGCCGGTGCCGCCGCTGCGCCAGAGGGTGATCTCGCGAGGCCGGCTCGGGTTCGACACGTCGTAGATCCCGAGCCCGCGCGGCGCGTCGGGCGAGGACGCCTGTCCGTGGGCCTCGCGATTCACGAGCATCAAGCCGTTGCCGGCGCGCACCTTGTGCGAATGGGTGCCGGGCGGTACCTCGATCGCCGCGAGCTGACGCGGCTTCGACGGATCGCTGACGTCCACGATGCTCGTGCCGTGGGGCGCCTTCATGTGCGCGACGAACGCGACACGTCCGTCGACCACCACCTGCCCGCCGCCCGCACAATCGAAGTAGCCGACCTGCCGGAGCCCTCGGGCGCTCGCACCGTTTCCGCTCATGATCGTGTCCCTTCACCGTGATGTTTCGAGCCGCTGCAGTGTACCAAGACTCCCACCGGGGACTGGCGTATAGTACTGCGCCATGAGCCAGGCCAAGGAATTCCCGCGCCCGTTCGCCACGCTTCCCGAGATCCGCCGCGCCGCTCATGCGCGCCTCGCCCGCGAGGCGTGGAACTTCGGCGACGGCGGCAGCGAGTCGGAAGCGACACTGCGCCGCAACAAGCGCCACCTCGACCGCCTCGCGATCGCGCAGAACGTCCTCGTGGACGTGCGCGACATCGATCTGCGCACGAGCCTGCTGGGCGTGCCGCTCTCGGCGCCGGTGGGCATCGCGCCGATGGGTGGTCTGGTGCTCTTCCATCCCGAGGGCGACGTCGAGATGGCGCGCGGCGCCGGCAAGGCCGACATCCTCCAGTGGCTCTCCGGCGCGACCGGCTGGCCGGTCGAGGACGTCGCGCGCGCCGGCGGTGCGCCGCAGATGTTCCAGCTCTACATGCACGGCGACCGCGGCTGGGCGGCCGAGCTCCTCAAGCGCGTCGAGATGTCCGGCTTCAAGGCCGTCGCGCTCACCGTCGACACCCAGCACTACAGCCGTCGCGAGCGCGACATCCTCGCGCGCTGGAGCCCGCGCAAGGCCATGGAGATCGCGCCCAACCCGCGCGGACCGATCCCGGACTTCCAGATGCGTCTGACGTGGGCCGACGTCGAGTGGCTCATGAAGACGACGAAGCTGCCGGTCGGTCTCAAAGGCATCCTCACCGTCAACGATGCGAAGCGCGCGGCCGAGATGGGCGTGAAGCTCATCTGGGTCTCGAATCACGGCGGGCGCCAGCTCGATCACACCCAGTCGTCGATCGACGCGCTGCCGCCGATCGTCGACGCGGTCGCCGGACGCGCCGAGATCGTGATCGACGGCGGCTTCTCGAAGGGCACCGACATCGTCAAGGGCCTGGCCCGCGGCGCCAAGGTCGTCCTGCTCGGACGCACCTCCCTCTGGGGCCTCGGGGCGGACGGCGCCGAGGGCGTCGCGCGCGTCTTCGAGATCCTGCGCGATCAGCTGCACGTCGCGATGGGCCTCTGCGGCCGAACCAAAATCTCCGACCTCAAGCCCGACCTGATCTTCAGAGCGGACTAGCGTAATCGAGCAGCGCCACGGCTTGGCCGGGGCGCTTGCGAGCGCAGGGGGTTTGGGGGCCCGTCGAGGCTCCCATGACAAGGAGGTCACGATGGCGACATGGACGCGTCGACAGGTGCTGGCTCAGATGGGCATCGCCGCAGCGGCGGTTCATACCCTCGATCCCCACGAGCTCTGCTGCGCCGTTCCGGCGCACGCCCAGACCGCGACCAAGGATCTCTTCGAGCTCAAGAAGGTGGCCGACGGCGTCTACATCGCCGTGGCGGCGACGACGTACAAGATCAACTCGAACGCCGCGGTGATCATGACCGACGACGGCGTGATCGTGGTCGACTCGCACTCCAAGCCATCGGCGGCGCGGGCCGTGTACACCGAGATCCAGAAGGTCACCAACAAGCCCGTCCGTAAGATCGTCAACACGCACTTCCACTGGGACCACTGGCAGGGCAACGACCTCTACCGGGCGGCGAATCCCGGGCTCGAGATCATCGCGACCGAGCGCACGAAAGAAAACCTCACCAAGCCGGACGCCGGCCGCGGCGGTATCCCCTTCGTCGAGCAGCAGCTCAAAACACTGCCGGCCGAGATCGAGAAGCTGAAGGCCGACATCCAGAAGGAGTCGAACGCCGACACCAAGAAGAACCTCGAGTCGAACCTGCAGCAGGCCGAGAGCTACATGCAGGAGCTCAAGCAGTTCAAGCCGGCGCTTCCGACCCGCACCGTCTCGGCGACGGCCACGCTGCGCGAGCAGGGGCGCGAGATTCAGCTGCAGGTCCTCGGACGCGGCCACACCGACGGCGACCTCTACGTCTACCTGCCGAAGGAGAAAGTGGTCATGACCGGCGACGCGCTGGTCGACTGGATGCCGTTCGTGAACGACGGCTACCCGGAAGAGTGGGTCACGACCTTGACCGCCGTGGAGAAGCTCGACTTCACCCACATCATTCCTGGGCACGGCGAAGTCATGACCAAGAGCGGGCTCGCGTTCTTCCGCGGCTACATCAGCGATCTCGTCGCCGCCGTGAAGAAGGCCGCCGCCGACGGCGCCTCCCTCGACGACATGAAGACCAAGATCGCGGAGCAGCTCGCGCCGAAGTACGAGGCCGGAATGTCCAAGTATCCGCTCGGGAAATATCGCGCCAGCATCGCTACCAACATCGAGATGGTCCACAAGAAGGTGGTCACGAAAGCCTGAGGATGCAGCCGAGGAAGTTCACCAGCCGTTAGTCACAGGGAGGTGACGTGATGGCGACATGGACGCGTCGACAGGTTTTGGCCCAGATGGGTCTCGCAGCCGCAGCGGTGCATACCCTCGATCCCCACGAGCTCTGTTGTTCGGTGGCCGCTCACGCTCAAACGGCCGACAAGGAGCTCTTCGAGCTCAAGAAGGTCGCCGACGGCGTGTACGGCGCCATTGCGGCGACTCGGTACAAGGTGAATTGCAACGCGGCGGTGATCCTCACCGACGACGGCGTCGTGGTTGTCGACTCGCACTCCAAGCCGTCGGCGTCGAAGGCCATGTACCAGCAGATCCAGGGCATCACCAAGAAGCCGGTGACCAAGGTCATCAACACGCACTTCCACTGGGACCACTGGCAGGGCAACGAGTCGTACGCGGCGACGAACTCGAAGCTCGAGATCATCTCCAGCGCGCAGACCAAGGAGAACTTGAACAAGCCGGACGCCGGCGTGGGCGGGGTGCCCTACATCGAGAAACAGATCGCCAACATGCCCGCCGAAATGGACAAGCTGAAGGCGGACATTCAGAAGGAAACGGACCCCCAAAAGAAGAAGAACCTCGAGTCGAACCTGCAGCAGGCCGAGTCCTTCCTGCAGGAGCTCAAGTCGATGAAGCCGGCGCTGCCGACGCGCACGGTGTCGACGACCTTGACCTTGAAAGAGGGCGGCCGCGAAATCCAGCTGCACGTGCTCGGCCGGGGGCATACCAACGGAGACCTCTACACGTTCCTGCCCAAAGAGAAAGTCATTGCCACCGGTGACGCGCTGATCGACTGGATGCCGTTCCTGAACGACGGCTTCCCCGAGGACTGGGTCCAGACGTTGGCCGCGGTGGAGAAGCTCGACTTCACGTCGATCATCCCCGGCCACGGCGAGGTCCAGCCCAAGAGCCATGCGGCATTCTTCCGCGGCTACCTGACCGATCTCGTCGCAGCCGTGAAGAAGGCGGCGGACGACAAGGCCACCCTGGCCGAGATGCAGACCAAGATCGGCGACCAGCTCGCCGGCAAGTACGAGGCCGGGATGTCGAAGTATCCGCTCGGGCGGTATCGTGATCGCATCGGACAAAACGTCGAGATGGTCTACAAGAAGGTAGTCCAGAAGGCCTGAGGATTCCCATGGCGACAACAGCCGCTGTCCTGAACGAATCGGCGCCGGCCTCCGACTACGCGCGTCTCGAGGAGCGCATCCTCGCGCGCGACCAGAAGGGGGCCAGCGATGTGCTCTACCGGCTCATGAAGCAGGGCCGGCCTCTGACCGAGATCACACGTGAGACGGTGCGGATGCACGCGCCGTACACGCACGTGCCGTATCACCAGCGGCTCGACGACGGCATCGTGAAGTTCGTGAACAACGATCATTGCCTGCTGAGCGAGCGGGTCGGTCTCCCGCTCGCTCGGATGATCCGCCCGGAGCTCCGCTATCTCCCGATGGCGCAGACGGTCTGGTACATGCCGACCGGGCTCGACCCGTGGAATCAGCTGCTCGGCAAGGCGCCGGGCCACTACACGCGCCTCTACGACATCAAGGTGCACACGGCGCCGCCGATGCCCGAGCGGCACTGGCCGGACCAGGAGCCGATTCAGATCGAGGGCACCCTGCGCGAGCGCCTGAACCACTGGCTCACGCTCGTGCAGCGCGGCGAGGTCGTGCAGTCGTACCGCGTCTTCCTCGGACTGATGCAAGACGTGCCGAACCGGCGGCACGTTCTCGCCCATCTCGCGTTCGCCGGTCTGATCGACGTGCAGGACCGCATGTGGCACAACCGGTCCTATACGACCGGCCACAAGGGCTACCGGGCGCGCGCCACCATCGAGCTCGGCGAGGCCATCGGCTGGGACACCGCGCATCACGTGCTCTACGCCGGCGTGCCCGACATCGCCGTCGGCCCGCGCTGGTACTCGGGCTACGAGGTCGGCTGCAACGTCATCCAGAACGTGCTCGACGGGCGCGACGCCGACCTCCTGGCCCAGACGCAGCCGCTGACGCCGGCCGAAGAGGCGATGCTGGTCGACGTGATCACGCGCCAGCGCGAGTTCTCGGTGATCGATGCGCTGGTGGCGCTGCTCAAGGGCGGACGCAGCCCGCGCCGCATCCTCGACGCGATCCAGATCGCCGCCGCGCAGGTGATCCTCGAGACCGGCGAGCCCAACAACTACTCGATGTCGCAGCACGGCTACGAGTACTGCAACACCGTCGGCTGGTTCTACGACACGTTCGAACACCCGCACCGCCTCAAGCTGCTGTTCGTCGCGGCGCTCTTCATCAATCGCGGCTCCGAGCATCAGGCGAACACGCCGGGCAACGGACGGCCGCCGATCGCGCCGCCGGCCGGCTCCGAGGCGTGGTCGTCCACGCAGATCCTCGAGAAGCTCGAGAGCGCGCTGCTGGGGCTCCGCGCCGACGAGTCAGTGGATCTGACCGCCGCCTACCTGAAGGGCGGCTACGACCGCGCGCCGCTGGTCCAGACGCTGGCGACCGGGGCGACCATCGTCGGCAACGATCCGCACAACCAGGAGCTCGGCCTCTGCACGCTCGAGGACTACCTGCACACGCAGGCGCACGACCGCGAGCGGCTCCTGCTGGCGAGCGCCCGGCACACGGCGGGACATCGCAAGTACGGCGATCACCTCGAGGCGTATCGGCGCTTCGCGGAGGCGATGGAGCTCAGTTAGCGGCGCGGCTACTTCGCGGGCTGCTGCTTGATCTCGGCGATCTTGCGGTCGCGATCGTTCGCCAGGCGGTCGCGATCCCGCGCCAGCTCACTCTCGAGCTTTTCGACTTCCTCGTGGGTCTGCGCCTTCCTCATCGCGTCCCGGTGTAGGATCTCGCGCTCGGCCATCCTCGCTTGATAGACCTGCCGCGCGTCGGCGATTGCCGCCTTTTGCTCGTCGCTCAGCGGGCGCTCCTCCACTCCGGCCTCGCGATCCTTCTGCCGGAGGCGTTCCATCGCGAGCTCGTAGGCGCTCTTCGGTCCTTCGGCCATTTACCCGATTCTATCGCGGCGTGACGTCACGCGCGACTCTTCACCTCACCAGCTTCTCGGCTCTGACCCCGATCAGCCGGATCTTGGTCCCCCGAGGATTCGCCCGCTGATCGAAGAACGGCCGGAACAGCTCGGCAGCGGTCTCGTACAGCGCGTCTTCGCTCGTCACCTCGTCCCGTGAGGTGTGCGCCCGCGTCAACGTCCGGAAGTGCGCGAACCGCACGGTGATCGTGACGGTCCGGCAGGCGCGAAAGCCCTGGCGCTGCAGGCGCGCGAACACCTCGCGCGCCAGCCCGCGCACGCGCTCGAGGATGAAGGCAGCGTCCAGCGTGTTCACCTCGAACGTCTCCTGCTCGCCGACCGACTTCGGCTCCCACTCGTTCGAGACGGCGCTGTCGGACAGCCCGCGGGCCTTGGCGTGGAGATCCTTGCCCCAGCGGCCGAACCATTCGGTCAGCTGCGGCACTTCGATGGCGTACAGATCACGGACCGTGCGGATGCCCCGCTCGTTCAGCTCGGCCTCGGTCTTCGGGCCGATGCCTGGAATCACGCGAATGCTCATCGGATCGAGAAACGCCTGCACCTCCTCGGAATGACGACCGTCAATCCGTTCCGGCTTCCGCACGTCCGAGGCGATCTTCGCGACGAGCTTGTTGGGACCGATCCCGACCGAGCACGTGAGCTGCAGGCTCTCGGCGATCTCACGCTTGAGCGCCCGCGCGCGCTCCACGGCTGCTTCAAAGCTTCCGAGCGACGACAGATCCAGATACGCCTCGTCGATGCTCGCCTCCTCGAACGCGTCGCCGGCGGGTGCGATGATGGCCATGACCCGCTCGGACATCTCGACGTAGAGCTTGCGGTTACCGTGCGCGAAGACGACCGGCTCCTCGCCCCGCTGCCGAGCCGCCTCGGAGAGCTTCCAGGCGCGTGAGATCGGCATGGCCGCGCGGATGCCGTAGCGCCGGGCGGCGTAGCTGGCCGCCTCGACCACGCCGCGGCCGCGGCCCTCCTTGGGGTCGGCGCCAACCACCACGGGCTTGTCGCGCAAGGCGGGATGATGGTGGACCTCGACCGAGGCGTAGAAGGCGTCCATGTCCACGTGCGCGATGATCCGCACGGGCGAAGCGTACCTCAAGCGACCTAGTGGTTGCTCACCGGGCGTCCCGGCGGTAGCGTTGCTTCGGTGCGCTTGCCGAGTCTGCGCGGCTTCCACAGCTTTCGCGGCCAGCTCGTCGTCGTGTTCGTCGGGCTGTTCGCGGTCATTCTGGCGACGTGCTTTGTGGTCGTCGCGGCGGCCGTGCGCTCGAGCGCGCGCCAGGAGATCAACGAGGAGCTGCGGCTGGCCGCCGCATTGTTCGTGCGGCAGCTCGAGGCGCGAAGTCAGCAGCTCCTCGCCGCGACGCGGCTTCTGTCCGGCGACTTCGCGCTGAAGACCGCCGCGGCCACCGCCGATCAGGCCACGACCAGCTCCGTGCTCGAGAATCACCGCGCGCGGATCGAGGCCGACGTGCTGCTGCTCCTCACGCCAGAGGGCGACATCGCCGCCGACACGCGCGACCCCGGGCGCCTCGGCGCGGCCTTCCCGCTGCCGCAGCTCCTCGAGGACGCGGAGCAGACGGGCGAGGCATCGCGGATCGCGGCGATGGACGGCGGGCTCTACCGTCTGGCCGTCGTGCCGCTGCTGGCGCCCGTACCGATCGCATGGCTCTCCGCCGGGTTCTCGATCGACGATCGTACGGCAGCCGACCTGCGTCGCATGACCGGCCTGCACGTCTCGTTCTTCCAGCGCCAAGAGCCCGGCTTCGTCGTCCGGGCCTCGACGCTCGACGGCGCCGACCGCGAGGAGCTCCAGCGCGGCCTGGCGGCGATCCGCCGCGAAGGTGTGATCGAGCTCGGCGGTCAGCAGCACGTCGTCCGGGTCGAGCGGATCACCGACGACGTGGTCGTCGTCCTCCAGCGGCCGCTGGCCGAAGCGCTCGCGGCCAGCAAGGGGCTCTTCCGAACGTTGTTCGCCGTCGGCGGCGCCGGGCTGGTCCTGGCCCTGATCGGCGCGATCGTCGTCGCGCGTCGGATGAGCCGGCCCGTGCTGGCCCTGGTGGGCGCCGCACAGCACGTGGCCGCCGGCGACTTCACTCGAGCCGTGTCCGTGCGGCGGCGCGACGAGCTCGGCGAGCTCGGCACGACCTTCAACGCGATGCTTGCCGGGCTCCGCGATCGCGAGCGTGTTCGCTCGGAGCTCGAGCGGGCGGAGCGTCTCAAGCGCTTCTTCTCACCGCAGCTGGCCGAGCTCCTGTCGGCCGGCGACGAGTCGGCGCTGGCCTCGCACCGGCGCGAGATCACCGTGCTCTTCTGCGATCTGCGCGGCTTCACTGCGTTCGCCGAGAAGGCAGATCCGGAAGACGTCATGCGCCTCCTGCGCGACTATCACGCGACCGTCGGGGCGCTCATCTCCCGCTTCGAAGGGACGCTCGAGCGGTTCACCGGCGACGGGCTCATGGTGTTCTTCAACGATCCCGTGCCCTGCCCCGATCCGGCCGCGCGCGCGGTGCAGATGGCGATCGCGATGCGCGACGCGGTGGAGGCGCTGCTCGACGGGTGGCGGCACCGCGGGTACGCGCTCGGGTTCGGGACCGGCATCGACATGGGCTACGCCACGGTCGGGCGCATCGGGTTCGAGGGGCGATTCGACTACGCCGCGATCGGCACCGTGACGAACGTGAGCGCGCGGCTCTGCCAGGAAGCGAGCGACGGGCAGATCCTCGTCTCGCAGCGGGTCCACGCCGAGGTGGAGGATCTTGTCGAAGCGGCCGCGCTCGGCGCGCTCTCGCTGCGAGGCTTCGCCCGACCGCTCCTGGCCTTCAGCGTCGTCCGTATGCGGACGGCACGCCAGAGCTCGGCGCCGGCCGACGCCGACGATCGCCACCTGACCAGGGAAGAGCCGCGGTGAAGCATGCCCTCGTCGCGGCCGCAGTCGTCGCCGTAGCCGCGCTCCTCGCGGCGCGTGCTGGCGTGCAGGCGCAGGGGCGAGCGGGCCCCGTCGAGGCGAGCGTGACCGACGACAAGGGCAAGCCGATCGAGGATGCGGTCGTCTCGCTGATGTCGCCCGGGGCGCCGGCCGCCGCACCTGCCCCGGCCACCGAGGTGATGGACCAGCACGACCGGGAGTTCGTGCCCTACGTCCTGCCCGTGTACGTCGGAGCCCGCGTCAACTTCCCGAACCGCGACAACATCCGCCATCACGTCTACTCGTTCTCGGCGCCCAAGAAGTTCGAGCTGCCGCTCTACATCGGCACGCCGGCCGCTCCGCTCGTCTTCGACAAGCCCGGCGTCGTGGCACTCGGCTGCAACATCCACGACTGGATGCTGGCCTATATCTACGTCCTGACCACGCCTCACTTCGCGAAGACCGCTGCCGACGGCAAGGCGCGGGTCGACGGGTTGGCGCCCGGAGCGTACGAGGCTCGCGTCTGGCATCCGCGCCTTCGCGGCGACACGGAGAAAACCGGAAAGCCGCTGACCCTGGCAGCCGGCGAGCCCGCGCAGGTTGCGTTCGTCGTGTCGCTCAAGACCGAGTGGCGTATTCCCCGAAGGCCCATCGATCCCTACAGGGAGCGCTGAGCGCCGTTTTGGCCCACTTTCCGGAAGAAGTGGTCGGAGAACGGCGGTTTTGGGCAGGGTCTGAGCGGACCGGACCTGGCCAATCCGGCCGTAACCGCTCGATCTGCTTGAACATTCGATTTCGGTATCGGTTTTGCCCCTCCAGAGTGGCATGGATACCGTGGGGCGGGTTACCAAGGCTCCGGATCGGATCATCGAGCGTCACCTGCTCGGTCTGGGCGTGTTGGTCGTCACGGTGAGCGCCGGCTATTTCTTCTCCGGGCTTTCCGGAGGCCGCCAGGCCCACCCGGCCGTGCAAGAGGCGCGCGTCGAGGTCGAGGAGGACAACAACCCGGTGGTGGCCGAGGCCGACGATGCCGAGCTCACCATCGATGAGCACATCAAGGAAGTGGCCGCACGACACGGAGTACGAGCCGATCTCGTCGCGGCAGTCATCGAAGCCGAATCCGACTTCAACCCGCGCGCGGTCTCACGGCGCGGCGCGCGAGGGCTCATGCAGCTCATGCCCAAGACAGCAAAACGACTGGGTGTCGCGGATCCGTTCGACCCCAAGGAAAACATCGAGGGGGGCGTCAAGCACCTGCGCGCGATGATGGACCGTTTCGACAACAACATCCCGCTGGCGCTCGCCGCCTACAACGCGGGCGAGGTCGCGGTGATCAAGTATCGCGGCGTCCCGCCCTACCGCGAGACGCGGGCCTACGTGAAGCGCATCATGAAGAGGCTGGATCGCTCGACCGCTCGCCTGTAACCGCCTCGACCGCCCCTCTTTGATATTCTGGCGCGCATGACGCGCACGTTCGTGCCGCATTCGTCGCACTGGGGGGCGTTCGAGGCCGAGGTGGCCGACGGCACGGTCGTCGCGATCCATCCCTATCGCCACGATCCGGATCCCTCACCGCTCCTCGGCAACATCGTCGACAGCCTGCGCCATCGCGCCCGGATCACGCAGCCGATGATCCGGGCCGGCTGGCTCGATCGCGGCCCGGGATCCGATACGCGGCGCAGCGCCGAGCCGTTCGTGCCGGTCAGCTGGTCGACCGCTATCGACCGTCTCTCCCGCGAGCTCCGCCGGGTCTACGAGCAGCGCGGCGGCGCCGGCGTGTACGGCGGCTCCTACGGCTGGAGCAGCGCCGGCCGCTTCCACCACGCACAGAGCCAGCTCCATCGATTCCTCAACTGTCTGGGCGGCTACGTGCGCGGCGAGCACACCTACAGCAACGGCGCGCAATCGGTGATCATGCCGCACGTCGTCGGCTCGATGCGTGAGTTCCTGGATCGGGCGACGGCGTGGTCGGTGCTCGAGCGGCATACCGAGCTGTTCGTCTGCTTCGGCGGCATCCCGATCAAGAACACGATGGTGAGCCCCGGCGGCGCCAGTAGGCATCCGGCGCGCGATCATCTACGCCGCGCACGGGAGCGCGGCGCCGAGTTCGTGCTGGTGAGCCCACAGCGCGACGATCTGCCCGGGTTCGTCAGCGCGGAGTGGCTCTCGATCGTGCCCGGCGCCGACGTCGCCGTCATGCTGGCGATCTCACACACGCTGGTCAGCGAAGACCTGCACGACCGCGCGTTTCTCGCGCGCTATTGCGTCGGATACGAGCGATTCGAAGCCTACGTGCTGGGCGTCGTCGACGGCTGTCCGAAGACGCCCGAGTGGGCCGAGCGGCTGTCCGAGATCCCCGCCGCGAGCATTCGTACGCTCGCCCGCCGCATGGCCGCGAAGCGCACGATGATCAACGTGAACTACTCGCTCCAGCGCGTCGAGCACGGCGAGCAGGCGCCGTGGCTCGCCGTTACCCTCGCAGCGATGCTCGGCCAGATCGGGCTACCGGGCGGAGGCTTCGGTCAGGGCTACGGCTCGCTGGGGTACATCGGCCGAGCGCCGCTGCGGGTCGGCCCGCCCACCTTGCCGCAGGGCCGCAACCGCGTGAGCGACTTCATCCCGTTCGCGCGCATCGCCGACATGCTGCTGCATCCGGGCGAGCCGTTCGACTTCGACGGGCAGCGGCTCGTGTACCCCGACATCCGCCTGGTGTACTGGTGCGGCGGCAACCCGTTTCATCATCATCAAGACCTCGCGCGACTACGGCAGGCGCTCGCCCGTCCGGAGACGATCGTGGTTCACGACTCGTTCTGGACGCCGATGGCTCGTCATGCCGATATCGTGCTGCCGGCCACGATGACGCTCGAGCGCAACGACCTCGGCGGCTCACCGAACGACGGATGTCTCGTCGCGATGCGGCAGGCGGTCGAGCCGTGGGGACAGGCGCGGAGCGACTTCGCGATCTTCACCGACCTCGCGAACGCGCTCGGCATTGCCGACCGGTTCACCGAGGGGCGAGACGAGATGGCGTGGCTGCGGCACCTGTACGACGAGTGGCGCGGGCGGGTCCACGCCGATGGCGGCTCGGCGCGGCCGTTCGAAGAATTCTGGGAAAAAGGCTTTCTAGAGCTCGATGGTGCCGACGAGGACCTGGTGCTGCTCGAGCGGTTCCGCCAAGATCCGGAAAGCACGCCCCTCAGCACGCCGAGCGGAAAGCTCGAGATCTTCTCGTCGACGATCGCCGGCTTCGGCTACCACGACTGCCCGGGGCATCCGACCTGGCTTCCGCCGACCGAGTGGCTCGGCGCTCCGCTCGCCCAACGCTTTCCACTTCAGCTCATCGCGAACAACCCGACGACGCGCTTACATAGCCAGCTCGACGTCGGCGCCTTCAGCCAGTCGACCAAGGTCCGCGGCCGCGAGCCCGTCCGGTTACATCCGGCAGACGCCGCGGCGCGCGGGATCAAAAGCGGCGACGTCGTTCGCGTCTTCAACGACCGCGGGAGCTGTCTGGCCGGCGCGGTCGTGACCCACGCGGTGCGCCCGCGCGTGGTCCAGCTCTCGACGGGCGCCTGGTACGATCCGCTCGATCCGGCCGATCCCCGTTCGATGTGCGTCCACGGCAACCCGAACGTGCTGACATTCGACCGCGGCACGTCGAAGCTCGCCCAGGCCTGCTCGGGCCAGCACGCGCTCGTCGAGGTCGAGCGCTGGACCGGTCCGCTGCCGCCGATCCGCGCGTACGACCCGCCGGCGACCGAGCCGCGGCCCGGATTCTAGCGCCCTACGAGACGTTCCTCCACGGATCGGCGGCGTGGTCGAACGGCGAGGCCGGCCTTGCGGCGAGCGCTTCGTGCACTTTCTCCATGAGGCGGTCGAGCGTGAACGGCTTGAGGACGATGGGCGTGCCGAGATCCAGCCCGTTCTCGACCTCCGCGAACTGCCGCTGCCCCTTGATGATCGCGAAGCTCGACATGTAGAGGACTCGCAGGTCGGGCCGCTGCAGGCCCAGGAGCTGCGCCAGGTCCTGACCGCTGGCGCCTGGCATCACGATGTCGGTGAGCAGCAAGTGGATGGGACCGGCGTGGGCTGCGGCGACGCGCACAGCCTCTTCAGCGTTGAGCGCGTCCAGGATCTCGTATCCTTCGCCCTCGAGCATCTCGTGGGCCAGATCGAGGATGTCGCGCTCGTCGTCCACCAGCAGAATCGTTTCCATAAATGGCCTCCGCCCGATGCGGCTGAGCCGGAGTTCCCGGCGGGTCGTGCTGCCAAAGCCCGCCGTGGCCATCTCCCCCGAACACCTCTAGCCTAGCAGTTTGCGAGCGCGCTCCGCCAATCGAGTTGACGCCGCGCGGCGCATGGCATAGCTTCGGGCTCTCACTCATGGCTGACGGAGCCAGCGAGCTCACGAGCGATCTGCCACAGGACGTGGCGAGCGTTCTCGCTGACGTGGTGAGCGCCGCCCGCACCGCCTTCGCAGACGATCTGATCTCGGTGGTGCTCTACGGCAGCGCGGCGGAAGGCGCGCTCCGGCCCACCTCGGACGTCAATCTGATCGTCGTGCTTCGCGCCTTCGATCGGGCCAAGAGCGACCGCTTCCGCGGGCCGCTGCAGATAGCTCGCGCGGCGATCCAGCTCGAGGCGATGTTTCTCCTGGCCGAGGAGGTCGACGGGGCCGCCCGGGCCTTCGCCCAGAAGTTCGCCGACATCCAGCGGCGCCACCGCGTGCTCTTCGGCGAGGATCCGTTCCGGGCGCTCGCGATCCCGCGCCCGGCCCTCGTCGCGCGCCTCGACCAGGTCCTGCTGAACCTCGCGATTCGACTGCGCGCCTTCTATCTCGAGCGCGGCCGGTTCGAAGAGCAGCTGGCGGGGCTCGTGGCCCAGATGAGCGGTCCGCTTCGGACCTGCGCGGCCAATCTGCTGGAGCTCGAGGGGCGCCCGGCGCGATCGCCCAAGGAGGCGCTCCAGCGATTCACCGAATCGCTTGGAGAGCCGGGCTGGGAGACCGTGCTGGCCTCCATCTCTCAGGCGCGCGAGACGCGCGGCTTGCCGACGGGCGCCGCGGGAGACGTCGTCATGCGGCTGATCGAGCTGGCCGGGCGAATGCGGCAGCGCGCGCTCGCGCTCCGCTGAGGCCGGCGGTGGGCAACCCGCTCGACCTCCGCGGCCCGGAGTTCCTCATTTTCTACGTGGTCATGGGGATCGCGGCGCTCGCCTGGCTCGAATATTCGCGGCGCCGTAACGAGACTGGCGACGTGCCTCGAAAGGTGGAGCTCTCGGATCCGTACATGATCGCGTACCTGCGTGGCGGCACCAACGAGGCCGCGCGCGTGGCGAGCGTCGCGCTGATCGACCGCGGCCTGCTCAAGGTCGGCGACGATGACGAGACGCTTCGCAGCAAGCGGCGCGTCCACGGGCTCGAGCCAGCGATCGAACAGGAGATCGCCGATCTCTTCCGGAGTGCCAGGCCGGCGACCGACCTCTTCACGGACCCAGCAGTTCGTCAGGTCTGCGAACCGTACGATCAGGAGCTGACGCGCCTCGGGCTCCTGCCGGATGCGCCCACGAGATCCGCCAGGCGACGACGCCTGGCGCCGGTGCTGGCGCTCATGCTCGCGCTCGCCACGGCGAAGATCTACGTCGGGCTCACGCGCCATCGGCCGGTCGGGTTCCTGATCCTCCTCACCATCGCGTTCACCCTGCTCGCGCTGAAGCTCTACAACCCGAGACGGACCGGCCGGGGCAGCGCCCTTATCGCCGATCTGCGCCGTCTCTTCGCCAGGCTCAAGGACCGGGCGACAACGCTCCAGCCGGGCAAGTCGACGAGCGAAACGGCGCTGCTCGTGGCCGTGTTCGGGCTGCGGGCGCTCCCGAAGGAGAAGTTCCCGTGGGCTCGCCAGATCTTCCCCAAGGCCTCACGCGGAAGCACTGGGAGCGGCTGCGGGTCGTCGTGCGGCTCGTCGTGCGGAGGTGGCGGGTGCGGCGGCGGGTGTGGCGGCTGCGGAGGCGGCGGAGGCGACTGAGAATGCGTGACCGGGTGGGCCTCGGCTGGCGGGCGGAGCTCGCGGCGGGAATTCTCACGCACGCCGATCGAATCGATCTCGTCGAGGTCATCGCCGACGATTGGTTCGAGTGCGGTCGGCGCGAGCTTCGGGCGCTGCGCACCCTCGGCGCCCAGGTGCCCCTCGTGCTTCATGGAGTCGGCCTCGGGCTCGCCTCGTCGGTGCCGGTCGACGGCCACCGCCTGGAGGCGATGGCCCGTGTGCTCGAAGCCGCGCGGCCGGAATTCTGGTCCGAGCACCTGGCCTTCGTGCGCGGCGGAGGCCGCGAGATCGGCCACCTGGCGGCACCGCCCCGGACGGCCGCGACGATCGAGGGCGCGACCGCGAACCTCGACCGGGCGCGGACGATCGTCGGGAGCGCGCCCCTTCTTGAGAACATCGCAACCCTGATCGATCCGCCCGGCAGCGATCGCGACGAGGCCGTGTTCGTGAGGGACGTCGCGGAGACGGCAAACGCCGAGCTCCTGCTCGACCTTCACAATCTTCACGCCAACTCGGTCAACTTCGGCTTCGACGCGCTGGCGTACCTCGATGCGCTCCCGATCCACCGGATCCACGCCGTCCATCTCGCCGGCGGCCGATGGATCTCGGCGTCGGGCGGCCAGCGGCGGCTTCTCGACGACCATCTCCACGATGTGCCGGAGGCGGTCTTCACGCTACTCGAGGAGCTCGGGGCGCGATCGCTGCGGCCGCTCACCATCATCGTCGAGCGCGACGGGAGCTATCCGCCGATCGCGGCGCTCCTCGACGAGCTAGATCAGGCGCGCGGCGCGCTCGCTCGCGGCCGCGCCCGGCGCGTAAGGGCAGCGTGAGCGCTCGAGCCTTCGAAGCGTTGCTGGCTCGGCTCTACACGGACGAGCAAGCGCGCCGCGATTTCCTTACCGATCCGCGCGGCACGGCCGCGCGCGCGGGCCTCGAGCCGTCGGAGATCGACAGCCTCGCCGCGATCGACCGCGTCGGGCTCGAGCTTTCGGCCGAGAGCTTCGCGAGGAAGCGCGCGACGCGCGGACCACGTCGTTCGGCGTGGAGACGCCGGCTGACGGGGCTAGCGCTCTGGCTCAGAGCTTGAAGCCGTAGAGCCTGGCGGCGTTGGCGCGCGTGATCTTGAACCGGTCCTCGGCGCTGGCGTCCTTGAAGTCGCGCGCGACGACCTCCTGCGAGTGCGGCCATGACGAGGCCTGGTGGGGATAATCCGACGACCACATCAGCTTGTCGACGCCGATGAAGCGCCGGTTGGCGACCCCGACGTAGTCGTCGATGTAGGTGCAGTGCATCTGACGCTGGAAGTATTCGCTCGGCTTGAGCGAGAGCTTGAAGCCGGCCGCGTAGCGCCCGCGCTCGAACGTGCGATCCATCCGCTGCAGGTAATACGGCAGCCAGCCGCAGTTGTTCTCCGCGGAGACGATCTGGAGATCGGGGAAGCGATCGAGCACGCCCGAGAAGATCAGCACGCTGAACGAGCGCTCGATCTCGTGCGACAGGACCGTGGCGCGCATGTAGCGATCGCTGAAATTCCACTGGCTCTCCCAGCCCATGCCCGTGATCGAGTGCAGGCTGATCGGCGTGCGAAGCTCCTGGGCCCGCGCCCAGAACGGATCGTAGACCTCCGAGCTATACGGCTGGTCGGCCGGCGGCGAGCACCAGATCATCGCGCCCTTGAGGCCGAGCTTCACGCACCGCTCGAGCTCCGCGGCGCCCGCCTTGGGGTCGTAGAGCGAGATCATCGCCAAGCCGGCCATCCGCTCGGGGGCGTAGGCGCAGTACGCGGCGAGCCAGTCGTTGTAGACGCGGAAGCAGTCGCGCTGCAGGCCTGCGTCCTTGAGCCAGAAGATCCGAAAGCCGAGCGTCGTGTAGAGCACGTCGGCCTCGACGCCGTCGCGCTCGTTGTCCTTGAGCCGCTCGGCCGGATCCCACCCACCCGGGCGGGCATCAGCATACGTCGCCTTCGTGAGGAACTCCGCGAGCTCCTGCGGCGACTTGCCGGCCGCCAGGCCGATGCCGATGGGATGGGGTGCGTAGCCTTCGTAGAGGAAATACGCGCCCTCGAGGCCGGGCGGATTCACGACCAGCCGGGGCGCGCGGTCTCGGTACTGTCGGTCCACGCGCTCGGCCCACAAGTCAGGCGGCTCGCTCACGTGGGAATCGGCGGAGATGAGTCTGTAGTCGGCCATGTCCAGCCTCCGATCTATCAGGTCCGAGTGGTCGCTAGAACGCCTCCTCGCGGGTCATCGCTCGCTCCTCAGTCGAAGATGATGCCGCCATCCACGTTGAACGACTGCCCGGTGATGTTGCGCGCGCCCGGCGAGGCCAGGAACACGGCCAGCGCGGCGACGTCTTCGGGATCGTTTGGCCGGCCAAGCGGGATGGCGGCGTTGCGCCGCTTCTCCATCTCTTCGACCGTCACCCCTTCGGAAGCGGCGCGCACGCGCAGGTTGGCCTCGGAGAGCGCGCTGAGCGTCGTGCCGGGGCAGATCGCGTTCACGTTGATGTTGTGCTGAGCGAGCTGGAGTGACGCCATGCGGGTCATGCTGATCACGGCGCCCTTGGTGCCGGCGTAGATCACGTTCGAGGCGCCGGCGTACCCCTTGCCGGCGATCGACGCGATGTTGACGATGACTCCGCGCCGCCGCGGAATCATCTCGCGCGCCACGCGCTGCAGGCAGAAGAACACGCCCTTGCCGTTGACGCGCATGATCTTGTCCCAGTCCTCTTCGGTCAGATCCATGATGTAGGCGCGCCGCGTGACTCCAGCGTTGTTCACGAGGACATCGATCTGACCGAAGGTATCCACGGCCCGCCGGGTCATCGTATCGATGCTCTTGAGGTCGCCGACGTCGGCGGCCAGCGGCAGCGACTTGCGCCCGAGCGCGCTGACGGCGTCGGCGGTTGCCTTGGCGGCGGCTTCCTCTAGATCAACGGCGATGACGTGCGCTCCGGCCCGTCCCAGCGCCAGCGCCGTCGCGCGGCCGATGCCACGCGCGGCGCCGGTGACGAGCGCGACGCGATCGGCGAGCGGCTGGCCCAGATCGGCCATGGCTCAGGCTCCCGGCGGCGTCAGGAGCTCCGGGATGACCCACTTCGCCGAGCGGCCGCCGGCGACGCGCTGGATGTTGTCGAAGCCGTTGCGGAACCGCGCCGCCCAGTTCTCCCAGGTCGGGCCGGCCGAGTGCGGCGTGAGCGTGACGTTCTTGAGCGCGTAGAGCGGATGGTTGGGCTTTGCCGGCTCCTCGACCAGCACGTCGAGCCCGGCCGCCAGGATCTGACCGCTCGTCAGCGCCTTGTGCAGCGCCGCCTCATCGATGACCGGCCCACGGCACGTGTTGACGATGATCGCGGTCTTCTTCATCATTCCGAGCTCACGCGCGCCGATGAGATTGCGCGTGCTGTCGTCGAGCGGTACGTGCAGGGTGACGATGTCCGCGGCCTGCAGGAGCTCGGTGAAGAGCACGAAGCGCACGCCGAGCGCGTCCTCCTGATCCTCGGTGAGCCGCGCGATGTCGTAATAGAGCACGTTCATGTTGAACGCTTGCGCCAGACGCGCGACCTTCTTGCCGATGTTCCCCAAGCCAACGATGCCAAGCGTCTTGCCGTGCATCTCGAACACGCGCGAGTCGAAGTGGTTGCCCACGCGCCACTTGCCGGCCACCACGTCGTTGTGGAACACGACCAGGCGCTTGAGCACCGCCATCATCAACAAGATCGCATGCTCGGAGACCGCAATCGCATTGGCGCCGCCGTTGTTCGCTACCGGCACCTTTGCCTTGCGCGCCGACTCGATATCGACCCGGTCGTAGCCGGCGCTGAGCAGCTGGACGAGCTTCAGCTTCGGCGCCGAGCGGAAGAACTCACCGCCGATCGGCCGGCCGAGCCCCATCACGTACTCCGCGTCCTTCACCGCTTCGTAGAACGCCGGCGTGTCCTGGTCGACCACCACGAGCTCGAAGCCGGGCGGCGTGAGCGATTTCGCGATGTCCATGATCGCGTCGGGCTGTTTGGGAATGAAAACGATCTTGGTCGCCATGTCCGGCTCCTTTGTGCGGGATGTACGAGGCGCTTACGCCAGCGGGACGGTCGCCGTCACGCAGATCTGGGTGCCGAGCACGCGCGTGGTATGGCCCTTCCCCGTCGTGTCTTCGACGAGCCGCGCGTCGCCCGGACCGAACACGTGCTTCGAACCGTCGCCCAGGCCGATCTCGAGCTGCCCCGAGAGGATGATCACGAACTGACGGCGCGGCGCGGGATGCCAGTCGAGGAACTGGCCCACGGGCCACTCGCGAAACGAGATCTGGCTCGCGGGCACTCCCTTGAGCCAATCGGGCCGCGACTTGAGGTCGATCGTCTCGATGCGCGACTGCTGATCCGAGTCTGCGTATAGCCGAAATGTGCCCATCGCTCCCTCCGTGTTTCTTCCGATGCCGCATCCGTAACGGAACCGGGGGGATGCTAGCATAGAAGGCGACCCATGACCGGCCTCATGCCGGGACCCACGTCCCACACGCTCTTCTCCCAGCGACTACGCCTGCACTACGTCGACTGGGGCAACCCGACCAAGCCGCCCATGGTGATGCTACACGGCGGACGGGACCACTGCCGCAACTGGGACTGGGCGGCCGAGGCGATGCGAGACGAGTGGCACATCCTGGCGCCCGACCTCAGGGGGCATGGTGACAGCCAGTGGTCGACCGACGGCAGCTACGCGATTGCGGGCTACATCTACGATCTGGCCCAGCTGGTCCATCAGCAGCGCCTGGCGCCGGTCACGATCATCGCCCATTCGCTCGGCGGCCAGATCGCGCTGCGCTACGCGGGCCTCTATCCCAATACGGTCTCCCGGCTCGTCGCGATCGAAGGGCTGGGCCCCTCCCCGGCGCAGCTCAAGAAGTACGCGGGCCGGACGATCGTCGATCGCATGGACGAGTGGATCGGCGAGCAGCGCAACCTCGCCGGCCGGCTCCCGCGGCGCTACGCCTCGATCGAGGATGCCTTCCGCCGGATGCAGGACGAGAATCCTCACCTCACAGCCGAGCAGGCGCGCCATCTGACCGTGCACGGCGCCAACCAGAACGAGGACGGCACGTACAGCTGGAAGTTCGACAACTACGTGCGCGCGTGGCCGCCCTACGACATGCAGGGCCGTGACATCCAGCTCCTCTGGTCGCGGATCACCTGCCCCACGCTCCTGCTGTACGGCAAGGAGAGCCGCGCCGGCAATCCCACCGAGGACGGTCGCGCCACGCACTTCCGCCACGCGCAGGTCATCGGCGTCGATGGCGCCGGGCACTGGCTCCATCACGACCGGCTGGCGGAGTTCCTGTCCATCGTCCGGAGCTTTCTGGCCCGCTGAGGTCGTCGGTCGATGGAAGCAACCGAGTGGGTCATCATCTTCCTGGTTCCCCATCTTTTCGTGACCGTGTTCGTCGCGAGCGCGATCGACGCGACCGGTGTGCCGTTCCCGGGCCGGATGATCCTCGTCCTGGCCGGCGCCTTCGCGAGCACGCGGCTGGACGTCGCGCTCGCGATCGTGGCCGCGACGCTCGGCCTGGTGATCGGGGACCACGTGCTCTACCTGGCCGGCGCGCGCGGCGGTGAAGCGCTGCTGGCGTTCTATTGCCGGCTCACCCTGGGCTCGGAGCTCTGCGTAGAAAACACGCTGAAGTACTTCCGCCGCTTCGGGCCCACGGCCATCCTGCTGGGCCGCTATTCGACCGGCGTCCGTCTGTTCGCCGCGATCCTCAGCGGCTCGGGACACATCGCGTACCACCGCTTCGTCGTCTACGACCTGATCGGCTCGCTGATCTACGCCACCTTGTGGACGGTGCTCGGTTACATCTTCAGCGCCCAGGTCGAGACGCTCCTCGATTGGATCGGACGCCGGCGCGCGCTCTTCTTGATCGTGCCCGTCGCCATCGTCCTGATCGTCGGCTACCGCTTCTGGCGACGGCGGCGCCACGGGTCGGCGAGTGCCAGTCGAAACAGAATCTTGCGATAAAGGCCCCCCTCCATGCATCCTCGCTGCAGTGATGCTCACGGCTCGCGAGGTGCTCACGCACTGAGGGCTCGGGTGTAGCGGCCCGAGAGAAAGGGAGGGCGTCCGTGCCACAGCGGCTCGAGGGGTTGCAGCGGTTGGCCATCCTGATCCTGAGGCTGTTCCTGGGCGTCGCGTTCGTGATGCACGGAGCTCAGAAGGTCTTCGGCGCGTTCGGTGGCCCCGGCATCGCGGGCGTCACCGGCATGCTCTCCAAGATGGGCATGGAGCCGAGCCAGATCCTGGCGTGGGTGCTGTCGATCACCGAGTTCGGCGGCGGCCTGTGCGTCCTCCTCGGCTTTCTCACCCGCTTCTGGGCGGCCGGCCTCGTCATCGACATGGCGGTCGCGGTGTTCAAGGTGCACCTGGCCAACGGCTTCTTCGCCTCGCGGAACGGCTTCGAGCTGCCGCTGGCGCTCGGGGTGATGGCGCTGGTCATCCTGCTGACGGGGCCCGGCTCCATCTCGATCGATCGGGCGGCCGGAATCGAAAAGGGCGGCGGCGGCGCCGGCTGAGCCCTCCCCCGGCTCGGACTTCCCGAACATCCCCGTTCAATCTATGCTCTGGTCCAGGACGACAGGGTTTCGGACACGAGGAGGAACACGACGATGACGGGAACGGGCAAGCGCTTCGACGTGGGTGGTGTGCTGCTTCCGCGGCCGTTCAAGATCCGGCGGCTCGGCCACTTCGGATTCAACGCGGTCCGGATGGACGAGTCGCGCGACTTCTATCGCGACCTCCTCGGCTTCAAGCACTCGGATGTCCTCGACTTCGGCAAGATGCCGTGGGCGCCCAAGCGCGACGACCTCGGCGACACGCGCGGCTACTTCATGCGCTACGGGACGGACCATCACGCGTTCGTGCTCTTCAACAAGAAGGTCCTCGACCATCGGCCGGATCGGAAGTTCGCGCCCGAGGTGACGATCAACCAGATCACCTGGCAGTGCGGCAGCCTCAAAGAAATCATGGACGCCCACACCTACTTCCAGGACCAGGGCGTGCCGATCCAGCGCGTGGGGCGCGACATGCCCGGCAGCAACTGGCACGTCTACGTGTACGACCCCGACGGCCACACGATCGAGCTCTACTACGGGATCGAGCAGATCGGCTGGAACCAGCTCAGCAAGCCGAGCGAGATGTACTATCGCGGCTTCCGCGACAAGCCGTCGCTGCCGCAGGCGTCCGAGATCACCGAGCTGGCCGAGGCGCTCGACAAGGGCATCGACGTCCTGTCCGGTAACCGCACGCGCGAGACCTTGCCCGAGACGTTCGACGTGGAAGGCGTGCTGCTGCCGCGGCCGTTCAAGATCACCAAGATCGGGCCGGTGAGCCTGTTCGTCGCCGACGTCGCGCGGTCCGAGGCCTTCTACACCGGCCACCTGGGCTTCGTCCCGAGCGAGGAGGTCACCTACCGCGGCGCGCGGTGCGTGTTCCTGCGCGCCGGGTCCGAGCACCATAGCGTCGCCCTGTTCCCGCGCGAGCTGCGTCGCACGCTGGGGCTCTCCGAGCACACGACGTGCATGTCGTTCGGCGTCGAGGTCGGCAGCTACACGCAGCTTCGCCGCGCGGTCGAGTTCTTGAAGGCGCGCGGCGTGAAGCTCGTGAACATTCCGCCCGAGCTCTACCCGGGCATCGACTATTCGGCCTTCGCGATCGATCCCGACGGCCATTGCGTGCAGCTCTACTACTACATGGAGCAGGTCGGCTGGGACGGCGCGGTGCGCCCGGCCTCGCAGCGCCGCGCCGTCAACGGCGGCGCATGGCCGGAGGCGCTCGAGCCGCTGTCGGATACCTACGTCGACCAGGTGTTCCAGGGGCCCCTCGGGTAGGCGCCGGCCATGAAGTTCGGCTACTTCACGCTCACCGACAATCCGCCCGCGTACGGCCCGAACCGGCGCGACCCGAATCGGTTCCTGCTCGAGGTGGTCGAGGAGTGCATCGAGGCCGAGGCGATGGGCTATCACAGCGCCTGGGTACCGGAGCATCATTTCGGCCGCTTCGGCATCCTGCCGTCGCCCACGATGTTCCTGGCTCACATCGCCAGCCGCACGCGCAAGCTCAAGCTGGGCCCCGCCACGGTGGTGCTGCCGATCAATCATCCGCTGCGAATGGTCGAGGAGTTCAACCTGCTCGACCTGCTGAGCGACGGCCGCGCGGTGTTCTCCGCGGGGCGCGGCTACGATCAGGGCGAGTACACGCCGTTCGGCGCCTCGTTCGCGGACAGCCGCGCCGTGTTCGACGAGCAGATGGAATACATGATGGCCGCGTGGCGCCAGTCCCCGTTCGAGTTTCACGGGCGCTACTACTCGACACCCGAGCCCCTCACCGTGCTGCCGCGGCCGGTCCAGCAGCCGCATCCCGAGGTCTACGTCGCCTGCTTTTCCAAGCCCTCGATCGAGCTGGCGGCGCGGCTTCGCGTCAACACGATCTTTGCCCCGTTCGCGGCCGCGATGCTGTTCGGCTCGGTCCAGGAAGCGGCGCGCGAGAGCAAGCGCATGGCGCGCGAGGCCGGCCACCCCGATCCGAAGGTGATGTGCAGCTACTTCGTCTCGGTCTCGCACTCGAGCGAAGAGACCGACCGCGCGCGGGTGCGCCTCCTGCACTACCTGCACAGCATCCTGCCGGTCTTTCCAAGCGATCGCCGCACGGCGCCGCCGCACATCGCCTACTTCGTCGACATCGTCGAACGCCTGAAAGCGATGAAGGCCGATCAGGTCAGCGATCGCAGCATCGTCACCGGCGACGTCGAGCACTGCATCGAGGTCCTGAAGCGGTGCGAGGAGGGCGGGATCTCCGAGGTGATCCTCTACTTCAACTTCGGCGAGCTCGGCCACCGTGACACCCTCAAGGCGATGGAGCGCTTCGCCCGCGAGGTCATGCCGCACTTCGCAGAGCGCGAGCAGTCCGTCGCCACCGGGCGATGAAGTTCGGCATCAACTTCTTCCCGTCGTTTCGCACGAGCGACTACTCGACCGCCGACTACTTCGCCCAGTGCCTGCGCCTGGCCGAGCGCGCCGACCGGCTCGGATTCAACTCGATCAAGACCGTCGAGCACTACTTCTACGACTACGGCGGCCGCTCGCCGAATCCGGTCGTGTTCCTGGCGGCCGTGGCCGCCCGCACGCAGCGGATCCGACTGATCACCGGCGCCGTGATCCCGGCCTTCAACAACCCGGTCAAGCTGGCCGCGGAGCTCGCGGTGCTCGACAACCTCAGTAACGGCCGGCTCGACGTGGGGTTCGGGCGTGCGTTCATCCCCAAGGAGTTCGACGTGTTCGGCGTGAGCATGGACGACAGCCGCGCCCGCTTCGAGGAAGGCATCGACATCGTCAGGAGGCTCTGGACCGAGGATCGCGTCTCGTACGACGGCAAGTTCCATCGCTTCCGCGACGTCCACCTCGAGCCCCGCCCGGTCCAGACGCCTCATCCGCCGATCTGGACGGCCGCGATCCAGTCGATCGACTCGTTCATCTGGGCCGGCCGGCACGGCTACAACGTGATGATCGTGCCGTACGTCGGCGGCATCGAAAAGGTTCGCGGCATGGTTCGCGCGTACCGGCAGGCCTGGCGCGACGCGGGGCATCCACCCGGTCAGGAGCAGATCCAGACTTCACTGCACTGCTACATCGCCGAGACCCGCGCCAAAGCGCTCGAGGGTGTACGGCCGCGTGTCGCCCGATACATCGACGTCTTCAAGGAAGCCGTCGACTCGTGGGCGGGCCATCAGGCGGCCCAGTACGCGGGCTACGCGAAGATGGTGGAATCGATCGCCCAGACCACCTTGGAGTCGATGCTGGCGGGACATCAGGCGCTGATCGGAACGCCCGACGAGGTAATCGAGCAGATTGCCTATCAGGTCGACGCCTTCGGTGAGATCGAGCCGTCGATGCAGATCAACTTCGGCGGCATCGGCGAGGACGAGGCGGCCCGAACGCTCGAGCTCTTCGCGAAGCACGTCATGCCGAGGTTCAGTCCTTGATCTCCGGGAACACCTCGCGCGTCGGCGCGTAGGCCTTCTTCCACACGAGCACGCTCCGCACGTAGTCGATGACGACCTTGCCTTCTTGCTGGATGCCGCGCGTCCGGACCTTGACGACGCCGCGTTGCGGATTCTTTTGCGATTCGCGCGTTTCGAGCACGCGCGACTCCGAATAGAGCGTGTCGCCGGCGAAGAGCGGGTGCGGCAGCTTCACCTCGTCCCATCCCAACGCGATGCCGTTCTCGCTGACGTCCGTCACGCCCATGCCGGTCACGATCGCCAAGGTGAGCGTGCTGTTGATCAGGCACTTGCCGAACTCGGTCTTGCGGGCGAAGTCGTTGTTGAAGTGGATCTGGTTCGTGTTGTTGGTGAGCAAGGTGAACCAGATGTTGTCGGCCTCCGTCACCGTCCGGCCGAGCCGACAGCGATAGACGTCGCCCACCTTGAAGTCCTCGAAGAAGCGCCCTTCCCAACCCGACACGACTGCCATCGCACGGCTCCTTTCGACGTCCTGCGGCTCGCACGGCTATTCACAGGCTCGCCTCGGACGGCGGGGCCCCAGCCCCGCGACGTCCTGCGGCTCGCACGGCTATTCACAGGCTCGCCTCGGACGGCGGGGCCCCAGCCCCGCGACGTCCCGCGGCTCGCACGGCTATTCACAGGCTCGCCTCGGACGGCGGGGCCCCAGCCCCGCGACGTCCCGCGGCTCGCACGGCTATTCACAGGCTCGCCTCGGACGGCGGGGCCCC
>Ga0209382_10001801_pt1 | contig 32924 bp, 25 predicted proteins | sample SoiMetdeltSBSDD5_FD_187599 | JGI IMG/M metagenome (GOLD analysis project Ga0209382, IMG submission 187599) | Bulk soil microbial communities from a Populus tree surrounding site in Tennessee, USA - Soil MetaG P. deltoides SBSDD5 (SPAdes) (version 2) | ecosystem: Environmental > Terrestrial >...
GTTTTGAAATCGTCGAAGGTCCGCCAGCCCGAGCTGCCCGGGTCGACCACGGTGGTCGTGCCCGTGCGGAACGTGAACCCGTCCGGCGCCACGCCCCGCGGGTAGGTCCCACCGGCATAGGCGTGGAAATGGATGTCGATCAGCCCGGGTGTGACGTACAACCCCGACACGTCCACGGTCTTCAATGCCGCGGCCGGATTAATCGCGGGCGACACCGCCGCAATCCTGCCGTCCTTGATCGCCACGTCACGGACGGCACTCACCCCGTTCCGCGCGTCGATCACGTGGCCGCCCTTGAGGAGGAGATCGTACGTGGCGGCTGAGCCTGTCTGGACGACCGACAGCCCCAGCAGCAGCATTCCCAGAGCTACCATGCCTGTTCCTTTCGCGATTCACAGGACGTCGCTGCGGTCGCCGAGGGGCTCGGGACTGCAGACAACGTGACCGTGACGACCAGCAGTCACAGGGCTTGGGCTCGACGCTCATTCGAACCGCGTCCCTACGGCGGTGCCGCAGGCGGTGCCGATCACGTTGTCGTTGACATCGAGAGTCTCGATGAGAGAGCGCGACGAGAACTCATCACCGTTCGCGCCGAGTTCCAGTGTGGCCCTGACTTTCTGCGACCCGAGGAAAACGCCGCTTGCATTGTACCGGTAATACGTGAAAGCGAATGAGTAGTCCTGCCAGCCGTGCTCGCGCTGCCACACGCCGTGGCCCGGACTGCGCAGGGCCGGACTCGAGCCGGGACCGATGCCATATTCCGACATGGTGCCGCCCTGGTTGAACGTGAACAGGCCCGAAAGCGTAAGGATCGCCTCGCCCGTTTGACAGTTGCGGGGGGTGACCGCCGTTCGCCACACGCCCTGGATGGTTCGCTCGTGGGCCGCGGACGTCGCTGAGGATTGCTGGTTTTGCATGTCCTGAGCGGACGCGATGGAAGCTGTGATGGTCAGCGCTGAAATCAGCGCACACGGAACAACCGCTGTGCATTTCTTGAGATTCATTTTGTCCTCTAGTCCTGGCTGGATTCTCGAACCATTCTCGACGTGCGCGTCGCCAGCCCCTGGAACACCGTATTCGGGTTGGTCTGGATCATCGAGATGTCATCCCCGTCCTTTGACAGGAACATGTCGTAGGTTGGCCCGTTGAACGTGACCGTTCCTGAACAGTCGTCCTCGACCGTGTAGGTTCCAACACTGTGAAGGCTGCGGACGATCGCGCCATTCAGGCTCACCGTGGCTGCACGAACATCCAGCGTGCCGTCACCGTTGAAAACGATGACTTCAACGATGGCCTTCGGCTGCTGGACACCACCGACGATGTTGAAGCCGGACGCGGAGAACACGTACGACCCGTGCAGGGTTCCCACGGTGCAGGCCCGGCGCTCGCCCTCCGTACCCTTGGTGCCCGCCAACTGCGCACCGCCGATCGCCACTACCGCCGCACACGCCATCGCCACTGTCCAACCGGTTCGTCGCATATGCCCTCCCATTGCACCCTTGGGGCCGACCCGGACTGACCGGCTCCGTTAGAGGCTCACTTCTACAGGCGGAATTCAGCGGCCGGAGATGCAAATGCGCTTCGAATCGACCAGTTCGGGTGTTCGTTATCAGACATCAACGGCCGGCGGCGAGCGGGTAGAGTCCTGGCAGTGACCGCCGATGTGACTGGATTGCTGCAGGCATGGAGCGGAGGTGACGCCGATGCCTTGGACCAGCTCGCTCCGCTCGTCCAGCGCGAGCTTCGCGAGATGGCTCGGCGGCTGCTCGTGGGCGAGCGTCTGGCCGTCGGGTGGCAACCGACGGACCTCGTGCAGGAGTCCTACGTCCGCCTGCTCGACTGGCGCGCGGTGCACTGGCAGAACCGGGCGCACTTCTTCGCAACGACCGCCCAGATGATGCGCCGTGTCCTGGTCGACGCGGCGCGCGTACGACAGGCGGCCAAACGCGGTCAGGGCGTTGAGGGACTGTCACTCGAAGCCGAGGATGTCGCGGCGCCCGCACCCGGCGTGGACATCGTGGCTCTGAACGACGCCCTGGCCGAACTCGCGACGCTCGATCCGCGACCCAGCCAGGTCGTCGAGCTGCGATTCTTTGGCGGGTTCTCGGTTGAGGAAACCGCGGAGACCCTCGGTGTGTCTGTGCGCACCGTCATCAACGACTGGAATACGGCGCGCGCCTGGCTGCATCACACGCTCGCGTCGCGAGGTCGACTATGAACACCGAGCGATGGCGCGTCCTCTCGGAGTGGCACAACGCGTGGCTGGCAGCGCCCACCAATCAACGAGGCGGATTGCGAGCCTCCTTCGCCATCGAGCACCCGGAGTTGCTTCAGGTGGCCGACGAGCTCGCCGCCTCCAGCGGAGCGGTCGACGGGTTTCTCGAAACGCCTGCCCTGGTCCTCGCCGCCCGGAATCTGGTGCAGGACCAGCCCCCGCTTGCTGAAGGCACCTCGGTCGGACCCTATCGGATCGTGGCCCTGCTGGCTCGTGGCGGAATGGGCGACGTCTATCGGGCGACAGATCCACGGCTCGGTCGGGACGTCGCGCTCAAGACACTCACCAGCGCGGAGCGCGGCAATGGACACGCGGTCGAGCGGTTCCAGCAGGAAGCGCGCATCACCGCATCGCTCGATCACCCCAACATCGTCAAGGTGTTCGACGTGGGCATGTCGAACGGTCGCCCGTACCTGGTCTCGGAACTCCTCGACGGCGAGACCTTGCGGGCCCCAATCGGCAGAGGGCCGCTCGCTCCAGCCGACGCCCGCCGCATCGCCTGCGCCCTGACGAGCGGCCTGGTGGCCGCGCACGCGCGCGGGTTGGTCCATCGCGATCTCAAGCCCGAGAACGTCTTCCTGACCAGGTCCGGCACCGCGAAGATCCTGGACTTCGGCATCGCGAAGCTCGCGCAGGATCCCGCGCTGCCGCGCGGTCTCGCGACGCTCACCGGGGTGGTCCTTGGCACCGCCGGCTATCTGGCACCCGAGCAGGTCAAAGGTGATCCGGTCGATGCGCGGACGGACCTGTTCGCGCTCGGTTCGATTCTCTTCGAGTTGATGACGGGACGGCGGGCCTTCGCGCGCGAACACACGATCGATACGCTCCATGCGATCGTCCACGACGACCCGCCCGACCTCCTGCCCCCCGGCACCGCGCTGACCTCCATCGTGAGACGGCTGCTCGCCAAGGCGCCGGATGCGAGATTTCAGTCAGCCGCCGACCTGCTGTGGGCCCTCGAGCAGATCGCCTCGAGCGAGGAGCGGGCGGCGGCCCCCCGGGTCACGCCGGGCCGCCGATTCTTCAACGTGGGACGAGGCTGGGCCATCGCAGGCGCAGCCGGCCTGGCAATGATCCTGGGGGCGTTCATCGGTGGGCGGCTCCGCGAACAGTCGCCGAGCCCCTCGGTTGCACCCGACCTCACGCAGTTCACGTGGTCGCTTCCAGCGGGCACCGCGCTCGACTCCGCACCGATCGTCTCACCGATCGGACGGCGTATCGCGTTCACCGCCGTCAGTGGTGATGCGGCGCCACGCCTGTTCGTGCGGTCGCTCGATTCGCGCGATGCCACGGTCATTGATGGCACGGACGGAGCGAAGCAGCCGTTCTGGTCACCCGACGGCATGTCGATCGCGTTTTTTGCCCGCGGCAAACTGATGAAAGTGGCGGTCGCCGGCGGCGTACCGGTCGCCATCTGCGATGCGCCGGACGGGAAGGGCGGCGCGTGGAGTCCCACGGGGACGATCGTGTTCGGCCCGAACATCATCTTCGAGGGCCTCGCCCGCGTGTCGGCGGACGGCGGGCCAGTGCAACCCGCCACGCTGGTCGACTTCGACCGCGGTGAGAATTCGCATCGATGGCCCGTCTTCCTGCCGGACGGCATCCACTTCCTCTTTTTCGTGAGGGCCAGCATCGATGAGCGGCGCGGCGTGTACGTCGCGCGCCTCGATCGGCCGGCGTCCACGCCGGGCTCGCCACTCTTTAGGTCGGAATCGGAGGCGGTGTTCGTACCGACGTCCAGTCGAGAGCGTGGCGTGCTCCTCTCCGCGGCCGACGGCCAGTTGCAGGCACGGCCCTTCGACGCCGCGGCGCTCAGGCTCGTCGGGGATCCGCGCACGTTGCCGGTGGCCGCGGGTGCGAACACGCCGTACCACTCGGCGATGCTGAGTGCATCGGCCGATCTGCTCACCACGGTGGCGACGCCGATGGCGTACGGCGTGCGGCTGGGCATGGTGGCGCGCGATGGGACGGCCGTGCGACTGTCCGAGCGCCACCTACAGAACTGGCCGCGCCTGTCCCCGGACGGGAGGCGGATGGCGCGTCAGATTGTGGATCCCGTACGCGGCAACCCCGACATCTGGGTCGAGGACCTCCACGACGGCAGCCTCGTCCGCGTCACCACGGCCACCGGTGCTGATCTCCTCCCGGTGTGGTCTCCGGATGGACTGCGGCTGGCCTATGGATCCGGCAGTGTGAAAGAGCGGCGGTTGAGCATTGCGGCGGCCGATGGCACGGGCGTGGCGCAGGAACTGGCCTGTCCGGGCGCGTATTGCGAGCCGACCGACTGGTCACCGGACGGCCGCTCTCTGATCGTCAACACACGCCTGCCGACGGGTGGTGCCGGAGATGTGTGGAGCGTGTCGCTCGAGGCCGGCGGGTCGGCCACGGCGATTCTCTCCGGGCCGTTCCGCGAGTACGACGCGCGGATCTCGCGGGACGGGCACTGGCTCGCCTACGTGTCAGAAGAGACGGGCCGACCGGTCGTTTCCGTCCGCGCGATGTCGGGCCTGCCGAGGCGTCTCGTGGTGTCCGGCGACGGCGGCAGCCAACCCGTCTGGCGCCGCGATGGGCGGGAGATTCTCTACGTCGATCTCGAAGGCCGCCTGCGTGGCCGATCGGTGCAACGCCAACCGGGCGGCGAGTTGACACTCGGTGTCGCCAACGCGCTGAGCGTGCCGCCCATCGGATCGGGACACTGGGGCACGCAGTACGACATCTCACCAGACGGGCACTACGTCTACTTCATCGACCGGACGCCTGCGCCGAGGCCGAGCGACGTCGATGTCGTGATCGGGTGGCGGGCGCTCCTCAAGTAGGGACTGGCACATGACACCTCCTTGACATCCATGGACTTCGACCGCCATCCCGCCTTGGGCCTTGAGCCGCTGGCCTTTGAAGTATCGCGCCCGTCGTCGGCGGCGCCGGGAGCTGTTCGGCGCGCGTCGCCTGGAGCGTGACCGGACCGGCCCTCCCGCGCGTGGATCGGCTTGAGGGGCGTCTCCGAGGTGAAGGTCCCGGCATGAACCTCGAGCGTCTTGCCGACCTTCACAAGGGAGCGGACGCGCACGCAACCCAACAGCAGAACTTTGGCGCAGAGCCCCTGGACATTTTCGAGAACACCGGCGGCCGGCGTCTCGAATTCGACCCGGGACGCGAGCCTGAAGTCGCGGGCCAGCCGCTCGTTCCTGTAGACGATCCCGTCGCGGTCGTACAACACGACGAGCTTGCCGCGGCCGCCGAGGAGCGCGGCCATTTCGAAATCCTGCCCCTTCTTATCCTGTCCCCGAATGACGGTCATGAGGTCCAGCACGAAGGCCGCGTCCACGGCGCGAAGCGCCTCTCGTGAGAAATAGAAGGTGCACGGTTCCCGGAACACGCTGTGGGTGAGGACGTCGATACTCCCCCAGTCCGCCACCGCTGCGCGGCCGAACACGTCGAGAGCCGTCTTCTCGGGCAACTCGCGGACCTGAACCTGGGCGAGTTCAGGGGCGACGTGGGCGACCCAGGTCTTCACCTCCGGTCTCACCTCGGGGAGGTTCCCGCACAGGGGCTCGGGGAACACCTGCGGCTCGACGGAAAGGGCGGCCACAAGAAGCGCTGCGACAATCATCGTCGGATTAACTCCCGGTTCGGTCTCGCAACCGTCTCGGCTCGATGGGTCCAACTCTTCGTGTTCTTTGATCTACATTCCTACCTGGCCGAATGCTCCTGCAGATGCGCCGGTATGTCGTACAGACCGGTCACGTCGCGGATTTCCTGCGCGTTCAACGATTCGGCTTTCAGCAGGGCGCGGGCCAGGGCGTCGAGCGTGCCGCGGTGCGCCGCCAGCACCCGGTCGGCCTCGCGGTGGCTTTCCTCGACGATCCGGCGGACCTCGGCATCGATCAGCTCGGAGGTGGCCTCGCTGTATGGCTGATGCTGGAACGCCGGCGGCAGACCCTCGTCCTGCGGCGCGACAAAGCTGATCGGCCCGAGCGCGTCGCTCATTCCCCAGCGCAAGACCATGTGCCGCGCGATCTCGGTGACCTGCTGAAGATCGTTTTCGGCACCGGTCGTGCCGACGCCATACACGAGCTTTTCGGCCGCGCGGCCTCCGAGTGCGCAGGTGATGCGCGCCCGCAGGTAGTCCTCGGCATAACTGGTTCGATCGTCGACGGGGAGTTGATACGTTGCTCCGAGCGCCATGCCGCGCGGCACGATGGAGACGCGGTGCACGGGATCACTGCCGGGCGTCAGCAGCGCGAGCAGCGCGTGCCCTGCCTCGTGGTAGGCCGTGCGCTCCCGATCCGCCGCGTTGAGCAGGATGTTACGCGCAGGGCCGAGGGTAATCTTCTGCAGCGCGTCGGCAAAATCCTCAGCACTGACGGCATCCTCGTCCTTGCGCGCCGCGAGGAGCGCCGCTTCGTTGACGACGTTGCGCAGCTCGGCGCCCACCAGGCCCGGCGTTTCGGCGGCGATGCGCTCCAGGGAGACGTCGGGCGCCAGGGGCACATTCTTGGTATGCACCTTCAGAATCGCGGCCCGGCCGGCCCGGTCGGGCCGCTGGACCACGACGCGGCGGTCGAAGCGGCCCGGTCGCAACAAGGCCTGGTCGAGCACGTCAGCGCGATTGGTCGCGGCCAGGACGATGACGCCCTCGCGCGAGTCGAAGCCGTCCATCTCCGTCAGGATCTGGTTCAACGTCTGCTCGCGCTCGTCGTGTCCGCCGAGCTGCACGCCGCTCCCGCGCGTGCGGCCGATGGCGTCCAGTTCATCGATGAAGATGATCGCCGGCGCCGCCTCCCGCGCCTGCTTGAACAGGTCCCGCACGCGCGCGGCCCCGACGCCCACGATCATCTCGATGAACTCGGAGGCGCTCAGACTGAAAAAGGGCACGCCCGCCTGGCCGGCAATCGCCCGCGCCAGCAACGTCTTGCCCGTGCCGGGCGCCCCGATTAACAGGACGCCCTTCGGCACCTTGCCGCCGAGGCGTTGGTACTTATCCGGGTTCTTGAGGAAGTCGACGATCTCGATCAGTTCGTTCTCCGCCTCGTCAATCCCTGCGACATCGTCGAAGGTCACCTTCGGCTGCTGCTCGCTGAATCGCTTGGCGCGGCTCCGGCCGAGGCTGAACAGCCCGCCCCCGGCTCTTGCCGCGGCACGGCCGCTGATCCAGACGAAGGCGGCGATCAGCAACAACGTGGGGCCGAAGCTGACCAGCAGCTTCAGCCACGAGGAGGCGTTCTCGTCGATGGCCGTGATCGCGACCCCTTTGTCTGCCAGCCGTCGCTCGAGATCCTGATCGGCGAAGATCGGTCGTTGCGTCTTGAATTCCGTCGACGTCCGAGCGTCGGGGTGATGCGGTGCGTGTGCCTGGTCGGCCGGCGCTTCCGCGTTCGGTGGCGGGTAGGTGACCTTCGTCTTGAACCGCCCCTTGATCGCATCGCCCACGCTCGTCACGTCCTCGACATTGCCCGCGTCGACCTGCGCTTTGAAGAAGGTATAGGGCACGGTGATCGAGGATGCTTCCCGGAAAAACACCCGCGTTCCCAGGTAGTTGACGGTCATGAGCACGAGGAAGACGAGCCACCACGGCTGCGGGGGCCACCGGCGGGGGCTGGCAGGGGCGTGTGGCGCGGGGCCGGGCTTGTTGCCGCTTCGTGCTCCCGTCGCAGGGTCAGTCGGGAGGGTCGCCATACTTCATGTGCTCACGTCGTGCCACCCGCGCGTGTCGCGCCTCGGTAGCGCGAATGCCGCCTAGTTGGAGCAATGCACCGCCCTCCTCCTCTGCGCACCGACCACGCGCGCAATCCGTCTCCGGGCCGTTCGCAGCGACGGACATCCCTGGTGAGACTCTAGCTCTCGTCCGGGTGGCCGCTTGTTCAATCCAGGACAGCCTCGTCGGTGGCGATGCTCGAGCAATTCACGCTGTTGAAAATGCCCCCTGCTGCGTCCCCATTTTGTTAGATCCACGGACCAGTAACGCGCGCGCCCTCGCGCACCTCACCTTGTTGGAATGGCCACGCGGGAACGAGAACGAAGCGGTGCTTTTTCTGCGCGCAGGGCCTCCGCAGTCACGTGCCACATGTGATTGCAGCCGCTACAGATGCGGAAACAGCCCGATCGGCTCGGTCGCGTGTTCCGCAGTGTCGTACCACGGCAATGAGGGCAGGACGGCGCGCTGATCTGCGGTGATCCCATGAGGGGAGCATACCGGGTTCCCCTCGCCCTCGCTGTTCGCTTCTGGACGGACATTTGAGGGCGCAAAAAAGCTGGTCGTGGCGCATGACGTCGGCCTGGTTCGAGCCGTTGCGATATTAGCGCGTCGCGAACACGAGCCCACGGCTCGACCGCCTGAGTGTCCTGTTAAGAACATCTCTCCCGCGACACGGCAGGTACGCTGGTGGCCAAGGTGTCTTCATAAAGTACGCCTCTGGCCCGGGGCACACCCTGTGGACTGACGACTCTGTGCTGAAGGTTGTTGCTGTGGTTGATCACACACATTCTCCGGGGTTCGTGATCGTATCTGCCAAAGACATCGCTAACCGGGCCTACGAGATCTACGTGGATCGCGGGTACGCAGACGGCTTCGATCGTCAGGACTGGCTCCGCGCCGAGCATGAACTCAAGAACCCGCCACTCGCCGAGCGAGTGTTTCCGCGAGATGCGAAGAGACGATGAACGGGTTCCGGGGGATGGCAACGGGCCGGCCGCTCCTCAAGTAGGAGCCTCTACAATCCTTCGACCGCGTCGGTGATCAAGTGCGCAAGATGATCCTGGTCGACCGGCTTGACCAGGTGATAGTCGAACCCGTGCTCCAATGGGTGCATCGAGCCACCAGGAGCACCGTCGGCAGTCAGGGCGAGCAGCAGCATGCCGCGCCCCTGCGGCCTCTCGCGAATCCGTCTCGCGACCTCGTAGCCGTCGAGGCCTGGATGACTGACGTCAATGATCCCGACGTTGGGACGCACGGCGGACAGTAATTCGATCCCGCGGGAGCCACTGCCAGTGTCGTAGACGACGTGGCCGGAGAGCTCGAGCATCGTCCGCAACGTTTCGCGTGCCTCGGCATTGTCCTCTATCAGCAGGACACGCCTTTGCTTCACCCGGCCTTCCCACGGGGAGGACAGCCCGGAGGACGTTTCCGTGGACGGCATCGCCTTCAGCCGCACCGTGAACGTGGAGCCGTGCCCTTCTCCCTCGCTTGATGCGGTCACCGAACCGCCATGCAGCTCGACCAGGCGCCGGACGAGGGCCAGGCCGATTCCGAGGCCGCCCCGGGAGCGGTCAAGGGTCTGGTCGGCCTGCACGTACATGTCGAAGATGAAGGGCAGCAGCGAAGGCGAGATGCCGAAGCCCGAGTCTTCGACGCTCAGCACCGCGTCTGCTCCGTCGGCGCGCAGTGCCACGCGAATCCGGCCACCGGGTGGCGTGTACTTGACGGCGTTGGTGAGGATGTTGGTGAGCACCTGCTGAATCCGCACCGCGTCCACATCGACCCACGCCGGTTCGGTGGTGACGTCGATGTGCCGATCCAGCCGGGTATCGGCGGTGAACGTCGCGGCTGCTCGGAGGACGACCTCGGCCAGGTCGACTGGCTGTCGACTCAACCGGATCTTTCCGGAGTTCACGCGCTCGATGTCGAGCAGATCATCGATCAGATGGGTGATGTAGTCGACCTGCCGCGCGATCACGTCGTGCGCGCGGGCTTCCGGCTTGCCCTCGGCGTGCGTCACCTTGAGCACCTGGGCGGCAGCGCCGATCGCCCCCAGCGGATTGCGCAGCTCGTGGCCCAACAGTGCCAGGAACTCGTCCTTGATGCGGCTCTCGTGCTCGGCACGGTCGCGCTCGGTGTGGGCTTCGAGGAGCTCCGTCATGTCAGTCACGATCAGGTTCCTGCGATCGCGCTGGGCCGACCTCGTCGTGGTAAGCGACAGACTCACCTCGAAGGCGGTTGAATCCGGGCCGAGCAACCGGCAGCGTCCCCTCCCGTTATCGACGCCCAGCAGAGTCTCGACGTCGTCCTTGTCCGACGCGTGCACGAATCGGCCGAACTGGCTGCCGGTCACCGACTGGAGCGGCTCGCCGACGAGCGCCGCGAAGCGTGCGTTGGCGTACAGGATGTCGCCGCGCCTCGTCAGGACCACGGCGCCCTCCTGCATCTGTTCCACGAGGTTGCGGTACGGCTCCTCGGCGCTGTGCAGCGTGTAGACCTGATTGCCGCCGGCGCCCTCGACGACCAGGGCGTCGATCTCGCCATGCTGAATCGCGCGCAGCATCTCTTCGGCTTCAGCGAGCCGCACCCGCAGCGCCTCGTACTGCTCTCGATGGTCGGCCGGTTCGCGATTGTCGGCGTAACCCGTACCCATTGCGTTACTCCCCATGATCGGGCTCACGAACGAGATCGAGCCCGAGCAGCACGCGCTCGCGATTCGACATGTCGCCGATGATCCGCCGCATCGGCAGCGGCAGCTTCTTGATGAGCGTCGGGGCCGCGATGATCTGCTCGCCCTTCGTGAGGACCGGCTGCTGGTAGATGTCGATGACCTCGAGATCGTAGCGGCCCTCGAGATACTCCTCGCAGATGGCTTTCAGGTTGCTCACGGCACGTGACGACCGCGACGTCATGCCAGTCACGTAGAGCCGGAGGATGTAACGGTCGCCCCGCGGCGAGTCACCGGCCTGCTCGAACAACGCCCGGAGGTCGCGCGGGTTCAGTGGCATCAGCCGGTCACTGGCGTACCCGGAGATCCAGCCCGACCAGCACGCGTTCGGTGTTCGAGAGGTCGCCGATGATCTTCTTGATCGGTTCGGGCAACCGTCGCACGAGCGTCGGCACTGCCAGGATCTGGTCACCGCGTGCGAGCTGTGGATTCTCCATGAGATCGATGATCTCGATCTGATAGCGGCCCAGCAGGTGCTGCTCGCAAATCTGCTTCAGGTTCGTGAAGGCCAGCACCGACTTCGGCGTCTGTCCCGCGACGTAGAGCCGGAGCGAGTAGGTCTGCCCTTCGGGCGACTGCGTGGCCGTCTCGTGTTCAGACAACTGCATGGCGGGCCCCTCCTTCGGCCGAACCGTATTCGACCTCATCCACGACCCGAGGCGTCGCAGCGGCGCCTTCGAGCAGATCCAATCCGTGGTTCGTCATCACGAACTCGCACTGTTCGTTCGAGTGGGCCATGCCGCGAGACTTGAGCACGTACAACCCCCGCCGGTGCCGGTTGCCAACCTGGTCGTTCGCCAGCACGATCCAGGTGTCCATCAGGGACGAGATCGTGGTCTCGGTCCGCTCGATGTCGCCTTGTCCGGGCATGAGGCTCGTCAGCATGGCCGTGATGTTCGCGGTCTTCAGGTGATCGATCAGCCGGGTGAGCATCGCCTGGACGTCGGTGTAGGTTCCGACCGTCATCAAGTTGGTCACCGGATCGATGACGGTCACGGCCGGTCGGAAGTCCGCGACCGCCTGGTGCATGGTCACGAGATGCGTCTCCAGCCCGTATCGCGAGGGCCGATCCGCGTGAAACTGCAGGAGTCCGCTGGCCATCCACGGCTCGAGGTCGATGCCGATGGAGCGCATGTTTCGCAGCAGCTGCTGGGGCGATTCTTCGAAGAGGAAGCACAGGCAGCGTTCGCCCCGGCGGCACGCCGCATCGAGAAAGTGCGCGGCCAGGCTCGTCTTTCCGGTCCCCGCGGTGCCGGAGACCAGGATCGTGCTGCCGCGATAGTACCCCTCGCCGCTGAGCATCTCGTCGAGATGCGCGACCCCCGACGAGACACGGTCCAACGGGGCCTCATGCTGAAGGGCCAGGGATGAGACCGGCAGGACGCTGATGCCATCGGCATCGATGAGGAACGGATACTCGTTCGTGCCGTGGTGAGAACCGCGGTACTTGACGACACGCAGGCGGCGCGTCGACACCTGATCGTGGACGCGGTGATCGAGCAGGATGACCGCATCCGACACGTATTCCTCGAGTCCCTGCCGGGTGAGGGCACCGTCGCCGCGTTCGCCCGTGATCAGAGCGGTCACGCCCTGTTCCTTCAGCCACCGGAACAACCGGCGCAGTTCGGATCGCAGGATGGTGTCGTTCTTCAGGCCCGCAAACAGCGATTCGATGGTGTCGAGGACGACCCGTCTGGCTCCCACCGTCCGAATGGCGTGATCGAGCCGGACGAACAGCCCTTCCAGGTCGTACTCGCCGGTTTCCTCGATCTCGCTGCGCTCCACGCGCACGTAGTCGACCGCGAGCTTCTGCGCCTTGACCAGCTCCGGGAGGTCGAACCCGAGCGACGCGACATCGCTGGCAATCTCCTCTTCGTTTTCCTCGAACGTCATGAGCACGCCCGGCTCATCGAAATGGAGGGCGCCGTTCACCAGAAACGTGAGCGCCAGCAGGGTCTTGCCGGATCCAGGCCCGCCGCAGACGAGCGTCGGCCGGCCTGTAGGCAGACCGCCGCGTGTGATCTCATCCAGGCCGCGGATTCCCGTGAGGGTTTTCGGCAGGTCGCCACCGCGCCCCTGGTGGGACTCACCGGCTCCGCTGGGTGGTTGCTCCTGGCCGTTCACGTCGTCTACACCCAGGCTCAAATCGGCACCTCCGGAGGGTGAGCGGCTCGCGGCGACCGTTATGGATGTGGAGGGCTCGATACAGAGCGATTTGGGCCTCCGCCGCATACTCTAGAGGAGGCACTCTGACACCCCGTCAGTATCAACGCTGTTTCGTTTTGAACACGACTTCAAATTCGCTGCTGAGAGAGCGCCCGCGCCGCCCGTGCTCGACCGAGAGCGTGACGTACGCCTCGCAACGGGCGCGCTGGGCGGCACCCTACTCTCGACCCGCTGGCGCGGCAGCTTCGAGGTATGCAGCAGCAGCACCACCGAACAGCCACACACGGCTCTCGTGCATCCGCTGCTGGTACGCCTGCCGGACGGCTGAGTCCTGTCCGACCATCGTCGACACCGCGCGCAACGACAGTCCGCCTGCCTTCCCAGCCACCACGGTGCCAATGACGTAGTGCTCGAACGTACCGTTCACACGGCACACAATCCCATCGCCGACGCGAATCGTTCTATCCACTCCAACCTTCCTTCCGCGCCCCACTCACGACAACCGCACCATGAGTCGACCAAGCCAGAGGAAAGCCGCTACGGCGAGCCCAATCGGTGCCGCGATCAGCAGGATCACGACCGGGACGCTCCAGGCCACCACCAGCAGCTCGAAAGGGGCCAGCAGCACAGTCCTCCAACTCCTGGGTGTGCTCGGGCGACTGACGTCCACGACATATGACGGGGTCGTCAGAGGTCGCCCGAGGTTTTCCGGGATTCGGCGAGTGACGAGGAGGGGGTGGGGGCGGCGAATCGTGTTGGCGGCAATGGTCGCGGCGACCACGAGCACGCCCAAGGCCATCATCCACGCGGCAGCAGATCGGTCGAAGCCGAGAAACGCACCGGCAGTCGAGTAGGCCAGCCCGACCGTGGGAATCACCAGCGCGAGTGCCACGGTGATTCTGTCTTGAGTGATCGCGATCATACGTGTTCTCCAGACTTGCGTCGCAGCCGACGCGGAGTATCGATTCGCCCTGCCCGGCGCCTCAACGGTGTGCGCGTGGCGACCTCTGAGCAACGACCTGCGCCACCGCCGAACAGAACGCCTCCCCGTCAAACTCCCGGAGATCGTTCAACTCCAGGCGTGCAGCCACTTCGCAGATGTCACGCGGCGTGCCTGCCGCGTCGGTCAGCCACTGCGCCATCCCATCGCAAGCCCACCATGCGTGGAGCGCACGAAAGCGAATGAGCCAGGCGGCCGCCCGATTCACATCGTTCCCGAACCGGCGGCAGACTTCGTCGAAGGAAGGCGAGTTATTCCACTCGAACTCGTAGGTGAATTCCGGCGCGGTCAGCTCCACGACGTCCATCGGCCTTGACCCTCCCGAATCCTCGACACATCCGCCCCGGACTCCGTGCTCCGACGAGGAGCACATCGTCTTGGTCAGCGAACCAGGAGAAAGTAGACGACGGCGGCAACGACGGCCAGGATCGGCGCAACGACTCTGACCCGGCGACGAAACGCGAGATCGCGTGATGCGCCTCGCGCGGCCCACGCCGCCCAGCGCGCTTCAAACGTCGAGTTGACGACTTCAGGCAGCGCTTCGACGTGAGTCGGGGTGTTTTGGGTCGAGACGGAGGATACGTTGGCTGACATGGCACCCTCACCGTAAGGCTTTGGTGAGGGCTCGACCGGAAAGGCCTAGGGCTCAGAAAAGCGAGACGTCTAAGTATACGCCTGATCGCGGGCTTCTGCGCGGCGGTGTGTATCGGCCTTTCATGATAGGCCGTGCGTTCCGCCGAACCCCAATCAAGCTGCGAGCGGTCTACAGACCGGCAAACTGTTGAACCGTTGCGAGCACCGCATCCGGCGTTGCCGGCTTGTGCAGCACGGCGGCGAACAACGGCCGGGTCGGGCTCTCATCGAACGACGGATTGCCCGTGTAGGCGATGACCCTGGCATTGCGAGTCGCTTCCCCGGCCTTGATCAGCCGCGTCGCTTCGATCCCATCGAGCACCGGCATGGTCACGTCCATGACGATCACGCCAGGCCGCATCTCATACGCCGCAATCAGGGCCTCGAGGCCATTGGCTGCCGTTCTGACGACGAACCCGGCGTCCTCGAGCACGCACGCCAGCATTTCACGGACATCGCCATAGTCATCGACCACGAGCACCGCGTTCGGCGGCTGTGGGCGTGGCCCGTGACCGTCCCCGAGATGCGCCATCAATTGACACGCAGCGGCATGCTGCTGGCGCGCTCCCACACACAGTCGCCTGGCGGTCGCAGCACCGGTTTCGCTTCGATGAAGCTGGGCGGAGAGCAGGCGTCGACCCTGGTCGACGTCGCTCGCCTGGAAGAGTGCCGCCTCCGCCTGCCTCACATCCCACTCGGCCGAGGCGACCAGGGCCTCGAGCTGAACCTGTTGATCGCCCGTTCGTTCAATCAACAGCCGCGCATCGTCGCGAAGATCGGCAAGCTGCTCGGAAGAAGACCGTAGAGACATTCGTCACGCTCCTGCGCGGTAGCGATTCGCTACCGGAAACTCGGAGGCTGAGGCGACGTCTCCCGAAGGCGTGGCACCAGTCTGACGGGCAGAATGTAGCATATCGTACATTCCGATTCGTTTCTGACGCGCCTCGTGCTACGCTCGCAAACCTCCCTGCTTTCCTGAGCTGTGCTCGCAGCTGGCGACCCAGTCGCGGGAGCACTTGCCCACGTCTTCCAGTCGCATTGTGCTGGTTCTCCCGTTCTCTGTCTGTGCCGTTGTGAACACACGGAGTTGCTCCCCAGCTGGCGAATCGGCCCACCAGACAGGGAAGGCGGTGCTGTCGTCGCGGTGGGCGCTGTGCAATGCGACACAGACACCGACGCCAACGCGTGACAGTCTCGAACCTGCGGGATACCGAGGAGAATTCCTGCCGCCTGCAGTATGAACGATGCCGGCGAGCTGCCCCTACGATCCACCGGACGTTGACCATCGGCCGTCCCTTCGGTGTGGACCTCCGAATCGTCAATCCAGAAGGAAGTGCCAGATGAAGAAAACCGTCATCGCGATTACGATGTGCCTTGTTGGGGTGTCGGTCGCGACAGTGTCGTCTGCAGACATCCTGGTCATGAGAGATGGCACACGAGTCGAGGGCACCGTCGTGGGCATCGCGGCCCGGACGATCACATTCCGGCACGCCGACGGCGCTTCGCGTCGCTACTCCACCAGCCAGGTCGAGGCACTGGAGTTCCTCTCGGCCGAGCGCGCAAACCCGAACGCAGTCGGCAGCCACAGAGTCGAGGCGCGGGCGGGGACCGAGCTCGTGGTCCGAACGGTAGAAATGATCGACTCCCGGAACGCCGTGGCGGATCAGGTCTTCTCGGCGATTGTCGAACAGGACGTCGACAGCGACGCGCGGGTGGTGGTTCCAGCTGGATCCAGCGCTCAACTCATCATCCGACAGGTCTCGTCAGGCGGCGCCACCGGCAGCCCCGAGATGGCGCTGGACATTCAGTCGATGACGATCGCCGGGCGGCGATACGCCGTCAGCACGGCTGAAGTGATGCTGAAGAGCGGCGCCGGGATCGGCGGGAACCGACGCACGGCCGAGACCACCAGCGCGGCGGTGCATGGCACGGTCATCGGCGCGATCGCTGGCGCCAAAGGCGCGGCGACCGGCGTTGGCGAGGCCGGCGCGCAGGTGCCTACGAGCGGACCCGAACTCCGCGTACCTGCGGAAACGGTAATCAGGTTCCGCCTGGAGAAGCCCCTGACGTTGCAGGCCGAACGATAGGAGCCCTTACCGTTGTTGACGACGGCGAGACGATCCACCGCTCGTTGCCGGTGGCTCTCGAGTGAGGCGCCCAGCGAACGGCCGATTATCCGCTCGTCTCAGTGAACTTCGCGGGAGCCGCGGCCGCGACGACCAGCGTCGCAATCAGCCACCAGCGTTCGTGCCCAGTCGATCACGTACTTCAGATCGAGCTCGGCAATCTCGCACCAATAGGACAGCATCGGCGATCCCGATAGAAACGATCGGGCGCTCGCAGTGTCGGTCGGCTTCCCGGTCGGATCGCGCACATCTCGAACGGCTTGACGAATGACGCGCGCGGCCAGTGATCGGTGGGGGGCAGATAGCGGCACAAGGCACCTCCATCAGGTTGGGCGAAGACCTTCAGCTCGGAGCCGTCGAACCTACGACGCGCAGGAGAGAGGCGGGGTTCTCGCCCCGCCTCACTGCAGTGATTTACGCGGCTACTGCGACCTTGATCTTATTGGGCTTGGCTTCCTCGCGCAGCGGCAGCCGGACCGTGAGCACGCCCGCCTTATACTGCGCGCTGACCTTGGCCGGGTCGACCGTCGGCGGCAGCGCGAACGTCCGGGCGAAGGCGCCATAACTGCGCTCGATGCGATGGAACTGTTCCTCCGTGATTTCCGTGTCGAGCTTTTTCTCCCCGCTCAAGGTGAGCGTGTTGCCTTCAACGGTCACCTCGATCTCCTCCTCCTTCATGTCGGGCAACTCAGCCTTCAGCACCAGTTCGTGCTGGTCGTTCGTGTAAACGTCGACCACCGGCACCCATGCGCCGCGGTTGAGATCTTCCTGAGGACGGCGGTAGACGCCCTCGAGCATTCGGCTCAGCCCCTCCTGGAGCGCGGCCACGTCGCGAGACTGATCCCAACGAACAATAGTCATGATGATGCTCCTCTCCAAGCAGTGAGCTGTCGCGGCGCGACTCCACCGCCGACCTCACGGAACCGGCATGGGGACACGCCGGCCGAGAGTGCCACTACTGGAAAAAGCTTTGGTGAGGGCTGTGGCTCAAGGTCGGGGAGGGTTCCCCGGCCGGGGTGCGGCAGTGCTCAGGAAAGCGATGCCCCTGCAGCATACGCTCTTTCTGAGGCACAAACAAGAGATCTCATTCTTCCTTCCTGAGCGGTCCGCCGTCGTCCGTCATCACTGCGCCGGACCTTTCAGCCTCACGCGTGTCGCCAGGGGACGGCGCAGCCGTGAGTTCTTGGATTCGGTTCACGGTGTCTCTGCGCAGGGCCGCCGCCTCGCTTGCGATGCGGGTCTCGCCCAGCCGTTCGACGTGGGCCACTCGTCGATCGAGCGCCTCAACAAGCTCCCGCAGCGTATGCACGACGAGCTCACGATCTGCCATAGACACCCCCTTATCCATGTAAAGCTATTGCGAAGCGCTCCAAGCCAGCGCCTGAGTGGCGCGGACTGAGAGCGACCGCTCGTGGGCTCGGCGGGCGTCAGTCGCGAAGGACGACACTCAGCAGAGAGTTGTCGATCTTCAAGCCGCCGTTGTACTCGATGCACCCCATGTCCTACGCCTCCCAGAGTCCAGTGGCGACCTGTTCCCAGTAGGTAACACCATCATCGTGCCAGCGAATGAATCGTAGACTGCCGTCTTGAGAGACAACCAGGGCAAGCGCGTCACGCACCGCTTGGCATAACCGATACGCCGACCGATGGCGCGTGCCGACGCGATCGGTTCGAACCCATTCTCGTTCTGCGCCTTCGAGATCGTGCGCCCGCGCCACTCGCAGAACTTCGGGCAGCTCGCCCGCGATCTCGACGCCGAACCCGAGAACCTCGAGACAGTCGGTCATGATGACGGTGCCGTCGACGCGAGTCAGATCGGCCACCAGGTGAGCCACCTCGAACAATGCTTCGTCCATTTGGCTCAGTTGTTGGGAACGACTCGCTTCGTACGTGCTCCATCCAACCGCCTTCCCGCCCACTTCGTCCTTGGAGAGTTCGTCCATGATGTGGCCCATCAGCGTCAGAATCCGTCGCCGGGACTCCTCATCGGTGAAGCCGTACTTCACGCGCATGTAGCGTCCGTCCGAGAGCAGTTCGACCGCACGCCCGCTGGGCACGATAATCAGGGTTCCCCCGTGCTGCGCCGCCCGGATGGTCGCAACGATGCGGCGCAGGACATGCCCCGCGAGTACGGCACCGAACGTGGAATGGATCTCCGCCCGCGAGCCGCCGGCCTTTTCGCGGTGGCGCCTGTGTGTCGCGTGCGTGAGGCGGCCGACGGCGGACAGCCTCTCGTGCAACCATTGCGCCTCGAACACATCGACGGCCCGACCTGAAAGCGCTCCGTTTCTCAGCTCCGCCAAGGTCACAGCGCCGGCAGTGACCAACAGGCGCCCTGGGCCAGTCGCCGCGACGATTAACACGGGCGGAATCGACTGCTCCGTTTGACGTCCGCCTCTGACCGACTGCAGCCACTGCGGTCCCGAGTGAATGACACCCCAGATCCTCGGTTCGCCGCCGGTGGCCGTCGCACCAATCAACGACCGGGAAAACTCAACAGCGGGAGCAAGCCGTCGGAGTTCGTGCTGGTCGAGCGGAAGGGGACGCGTCAACACCAGACGATGCAGGCCAGCAGGCGAGCCTCCGCCCGCTGCGAATGCGTCAGGCTCGCCGAGCGCCAGGCGAAAGGTGACGGGCCGGCCTTCCTCGCGGAGCAGCGTCGCCTGGTAACAAATGGAAAGGAGGTCTGCGAGCGTAGAGGTCGCAGGAGGCGGCAGCTGGATCTCCGCAGCGGTCGTCGCTTCGTGCCACCGAGTGAGAACCAAGCCAGCCAAGTCTGCCGGATACGCGTGTTGCATCGCGGTCCCCCGGTCAGTCGGCGGACCACTGTGGCTAGCTCCGTCAGATGGCGCACCCGGATTCATGTTCGTCCATCGTACCAGCGCACCCGGTCGCCGACGGTCTGCATCAAAGAAATCTTGAAGGATGCCGCGCGCCTGAACAGATGGATGCCGATTCAGAAGATGTCGCGACGCCAGCTGCAGGTCCTGAAGGGCTCAGCCGGCGAGAGTGCGCCTGGCCGAGGTCGGGCGTGGTCGTCGCACGGTGAGAAGCGACAGGTACACTCGGTCTGCTTTGACGCCGGTGAACGGTGAGTCGAGCCACTTCGTGTTGCAGCGCGCCGACGCATTCGCCGTCGTTGCCGTGGCTGCTGACACCTGATAGGAGTCCACAGCAGAGACAGACCCGACTCTTGGGTGGAGGCGCAGACTTCGCCACAATGCCCCTCGATGACGTTCCGGGCTTGCCTCGGACTCGGACGCGGCCTCAGAAAGTCACCGAGGACATGAACGGCCGGCACTGTGGCGAGCTGTCCCGTTTGGCACACCCAAACCCTCTGCCGTACAGACGAACGGGCGGAGGTCTCGATTCGATGTTGCTATCCCAGGAGGCGTCGCCCACTGACCAGCCCCACGAGGAAGAGCACGATCGCGGCGACCAAGAGCACATGGACGAACGAGCCAATGGTGTAGAGCCCGACGAATCCCAGTAGCCACACGACCAACAGGATGACGGCGATGGTGTACAGCATGTGAACTCTCCGGCGGGGTGTCGACCCCGCGCTTGAACATAGGGCGGCTTGGGATCGGCCGCCCCGCACGGACTCTGCGAACCTTGCCCGCGGTCCAACTATGTGCGATCGAACCAGCGTTCGCTGTTCGGTTGTGAACACGACCCCCAGTTCACCACCCGTCAGTTTCACCGCAGTGGACGGAGCTGAGTCAGCGCGTCATGTGCTGAACGGGACAGCGCGAACCGCCACAGCGGCCCACACTGCGAGTGTGTCAGATTCTGCGTACGGCTCCGGTGACGATGGCGCCGGACGACCAGCGCCTGCGTCTCCGACCCGCGCCATTCTGCGGCTGGTCCTGCTGCTTCTGGCGGTCGCGGCTGGACTCTGGCTGCTGTTCGCGCTGCAGGGCGTGATTCTGCTCCTCCTGCTGTCGATGCTATTCGCCTACCTCATCGCCCCGCTCGTGGAGTTCCTGTGCCGACCCGTCACAGGGGGACGGCGTCCGTGGGCGCTCCCGCGTCCACTCGCGATTGCGATGGTGTATCTCGCGTTGTTCGCATCAGTGGGTATTGCCAGCTATGTGCTGCTACCTCTTCTCGGCGCGCAGATCACGGAATTTGGCCGGCAGGTTCCGAGCTACATGGCCTACGCGCGCGACCAGCTGCAGGCGTGGAAGCACTTCATCAACACCGATCATCTTCCTCAAGGCGTTCGCGAGGCCATCGATCGAACGTTTGCTCGCACGGTCGACGCAGCGGGGGGGTCTCTGAGTCATGGCTTCGGCGGACTGCTGCCCCTCCTGGCCTATCTGCCGTGGTTCATTCTGATTCCCGTCGTCGCGTTCTTTCTGCTGAAGGACGGCGCGGCGTTCCGCCGCAACATTCTCTTAGCCCTTCCGCGCGGGCGGCTGCGCGGACGAGGCGCCGAGTTGTTCGAGGACATCAATGACGCGCTCGCGGCGTACATGCGCGCCGCGCTGCTGGCCTGTCTCCTCGTCGGCGTGCTGTGCACGATCGGATTCGTGTTGATCGGCGTGCCGTATGCACTTCTCTTTGGTGTGGCAGCCGGCCTGCTCGAGTTCATCCCGTTGGTCGGTCCGCTCGCCGTTGCCCTGGGGGTGACTCTGGTCGCCAGCTTTCATTCGATCAACCAGGCCATGTGGGTGGTCGCGTTTCTCGGCGCACTACGGCTCGCACAGGACTACGTGGTCTTTCCGCGACTCGTACGTCGCGGCATCCACATGCATCCACTGGGGGTGATTCTGGCGGTTTTGAGCGGCGCCGAGCTGGCGGGGATGGCTGGTATCTTTCTGGCCATCCCTGCGGTCGCCGTGTTGTCGGTCATGCACCGACACTTGCTCGAGTACCGCGGGAGTGGCGGTCTGGTGTCCGAGCTGTTGAAGCCCACGCAATCCGCCCTGGACGCTGCTCGCAGGACGTCGGATCCGGCGGCGACTCCGATAGCCTCCCCTCCAACCATCTCGGCTGACGTGATGTGACGACCGGTGCATTGGTCACCGCAGTGCTCTTCATACGCGGTCAACACCTGATCGTCGATGATGGACGTCTCCCGAAGGCGTGGCACCAGTCGACAGGGAGAATGTGGGATATCGTACATTTCGATCGTTCTCTGACGCGCCACGTGCTACGCTGGCAGACCTACTTGCTTTCCTGAGCTGTGCTCGCAGCTGGCAGCTGCGCCCCTCCAGTCTCATCGAAGCGCCTGACATCGTTCAGGTTCGCTCAGAGGAGACGCCATGCCCACCCCAACCGTACCTTCGATTCGCCTGCTTCCCGACGGCACCCCACTGCAGAATCGCCTTCTCGCGGCGCTTCCGGCTGCTGCCTATGCCCGCCTTCAGAAGCACCTGCACATGAACACGACTGTGACCGGCAGGACGCTCCAGGAACATGGCACCCGCCTCACAGACGTGTACTTCCCGAATGGGGGCGTGTTCTCGGTGACGAATCAAATGCGTGATGGGGCCCTCGTCGAAGTCGCGACCGTGGGCCGCGAGGGCATGCTGGGGATCGGCGTCTTCCTCGGCGATCGCTCGGGAGCGGGCCGAACATTCCAGCAGGTGCCCGATGGTCCGTTCCCGTCGATGTCCGTCGGCCGCTTCATCAAGGAAAGCGCGACGGCGGGGCCGTTCCGCGATGTCGTAGCGCTGTACGCGCAGGCCAACCTGCTGCAGATCATGCAGTGCACCGCCTGCAACGCGCTGCACACCGTGAAGCAGCGCTGTTGCCGATGGTTACTCCAGACCCAGGATCGGGTGGGCGCCCGGGAGTTTGTCTTGAAGCAGGAATTCCTCGCGATCATGCTCGGAGTGCACCGTCCCACGGTCACCCTCGTCATGCGAACATTGCAGGACGCCGGGCTGATCACGACAAAGTACGGACGAATTCGGGTCCTGAACAGAAAGAAGCTCGAACACACCTCATGCGAGTGCTACGAAGTCATTCGCGCGCACTTTGAGCGGCTCGGGTTGTGAGGAGCGTTCCGTCACAGGTTACGCGTGGTGGTGACGATTCATCGCCCATGCTGCGATTCGGGAATCTGCGAGATGACCGCTTCGGTCGTCAGGAGGACCGAGGCGATCGACGCAGCGTTCTGCAGGCCGGAGCGCACCACTTTGGTCGGATCGATCACGCCCGACTGCACGAGGTTCTCGTACCGTTCAGTCTCGGCGTTGAACCCCTCGTCGTCGTTCATCTCCCGGACACGCTGGACGACGATTGAGGCTTCGTGACCGGCGTTGGTGGCGATCCAGCGCAGCGGCTCCTCGATCGCCCGGGCGATGATGTTGACGCCGACCTGCTCCTCGGCAACCGGCTGCAGGTCCTCGAGCACCCTCGCCGCCCTCAGCAGCGCCACCCCTCCTCCCGGCACGATGCCCTCTTCGACGGCCGCCTTGGTGGCGTGCATCGCGTCCTCGACGCGCGCTTTCTTTTCCTTCATCTCGGTTTCGGTCGCCGCTCCCACTTTGATGATCGCCACTCCGCCCACCAGCTGGGCGAGTCGTTCCTGCAGCTTTTCGCGGTCGTAGTCGGAGGTCGTGTCCTCGACCTGGACGCGCAGCTGTTTCACGCGGCCGTCGATCGCCGTCGAGCTTCCCGCGCCCTCGATGATGGTGGTCGTGTCCCTGTCGACCATCACCTTCCGGGCCTGGCCGAGATCGTCGAGCGTGAGTGACTTGATCCTGATGCCCAGATCCTCGGTCACCGCGCGACCGTTCGTCAGGACCGCCACGTCTTCCAGCATCGCCTTCCGGCGATCGCCGTACCCTGGCGCCTTGACGGCGACCACCTGAAGCGAGCCTCGTAGCTTGTTGACGACGAGCGTGGAGAGCGCGTCGCCGTCAACATCCTCCGCGATGATGAGCAGCGGGCGACCGGCCCCGGCGACGAGCTCCAGGATGGGCAGGAACTCCCTCATCGCGCTGATCTTCCGCTCGTGCACCAGGATGAAGGGGTTGTCGAGCACCGCCTCCATGCGCTCGGGATCGGTGACGAAGTACGGCGAGAGGTAGCCGCGGTCGAACTGCATCCCTTCGACGACCTCGAGCGTCGTCTCGAGCGTCTTCCCCTCTTCAACCGTGATGACGCCGTCCTTGCCGACCTTGTCCATCGCTTCGGCGATGATCCGCCCGATGGTTTCATCCTGGTTCGCGGAAATCGTGCCGACCTGCGCGATCATGGATCCGGTCACGGGCTTCGCCATCCGCTTCAACTCGACCGTGATGGCCGCGACCGCCTTCTCGATCCCCTGCCTGATGGCCATCGGGTCGGCGCCGGCGGTGACATTCTTTGCCCCTTCGCGATAGATCGCCTGGGCCAGCACGGTGGCGGTCGTGGTGCCGTCCCCGGCCACATCAGAGGTCTTGCTGGCGACCTCCTTCACCATCTGGGCCCCCATGTTCTCGAGCGGGTTCTTCAAGTCGATTTCCCGCGCGACCGTGACGCCGTCCTTAGTGATGGTCGGCGAACCGAACGGCTTGTCGAGGATGACGTTGCGCCCCCTGGGCCCGAGGGTCACTTTCACCGCATCCGTCAGGCTGTTGATCCCTCGCAAAATCGACTGACGGGATGAATCGCCGTATGTAATCTGGTTTGCCATCATGTGCTCCGTAATCGCGCGAGGGCGCTCAACACCGGCTCTATCTGTACGCACCTGGCAGACTCACCGCTGTTCCCGAGTGAACAGCGCGAAGCGCCGAGCGCCGTCTGCTGTTCAGAAGGGCACAGACACGCACGGTGCTACCTGCGACCATGCTCGAAGGCCAGTCCGTACACGGGCATGGCCCCGGCTGGCAGAGAGACGTCAGAGCCGTCGAGTCCGGCAAGCGACATTGGAAGGGTTCTGCTCGCTCGCACTCGAGGCTCATTGGAGGCGCATATGGCATCCGCCAGGGGAGACCGCAAACCCTGCACGCACGCAGAATGTTCGGGCACCATGCAATTCGGGCGGGAACAGCTGCCTCAAGTTCCACCGGCGAGGCCGCTCGACGGCGAGCCCGGCTGGGTGTGCAGCGAGCAACCGAAGCACTTCCAGTCTGCCTCGGAGCGCACGCGGATTGAGACGGCCCCGAGCCCCGCGCATCAGGCGCGCTGGGACGATGATGGGGGCTCGATGCCAACCTGGCGAATTGCGGGAAAAGCCGAATGAATTCCAGGCTTTGCCTTCCGGAATCGCAGTGGCGGTGATCGCGCTCATGGGAACGTTCTTGTTGCTGACGTCGCCTGTCCCGGCGCCGGGAGCAGCCCTCCGGTGTGTCGCGCCGCCAGGCAATGACGCAGTCGACGTCTAACGACGCAGTCCGCGTCGGATGATGCTGCCGATCGGCCAGTCAGGACATGGCAAATATCTCGTGGTGCCGCATCATGGTTGATCGCTATTCCTTCGGAGCCTCGCCAAGGCTCCGCGTCCTCGTCCTGCTGGCACTCATCATCATTCCAGGTTGTGGCTCATCCTCGCCGGTTGCGCCTGACGGCGCTCGGCCGATGATCAGCGGGCAGATCTATCAGACCTTGACGCGAGATGCAGGCGAGCCCCCACTGGTCGATGTCTTGATCACCGTCCGGAACGCGACCGGCCAGGAAACCACGGCATTGAGCAATCGCGGAGGTTTTTACCGCGTCGATGCGACGATCGGCATGGTGCTGGTGACCGCGGCGAAAGAGGGATACGAGACGCGCCAATCACTGTTCGACGTCACCGAGAGTACGGTGTTGAACTTCGGTCTGACACCGGACGTGGAGTTGTAGGGAACTGATGAGAGCCTCGAAGCGCGCAGCGCTGAGCACACCCGTGACGACACTCGCATGGACAGGCGCGCGGACCGAGCGCATCCACTACGGGCCCGCCGCGAGGATCTTCGCTCAGGGCGATCCGGCTACGAGGGTCATGTATATCGAGAGCGGCGCCGTGCGGCTCTCGGTCTTGTCGCATGCGGGGAAGGAAGCCGTGGTCGCGGTGCTCGAGAACGGGCGCTTCTTCGGTGAGGGGTGTCTCGCGAGTCAGCCGCGGCGCATGGCGACGGCGACCGCGATGGCTCCCTCCACGATCATCGCGGTCGAGAAGGACGACATGGTGCGGCAATTCCATGCGCAGCCGGCGTTTGCCGACCGTTTCCTCGCGCACATGCTGACGAGGTATACCCGTATCGAAGAAGATCTGATCGACCAGCTCTTCGACTCGAGTGAGAAGCGGCTCGCACGCACGCTCCTGCGGCTCGCCCGTTATGGGGTACGCGGCGCGTCTGACCGCACCCTTCCCAGGGTGTCTCAGGAAACCCTGGCGGAGATGGTGGGCACCACCCGTTCGCGCGTCAACTTTTTCATGCACAAGTTTCGGAAGCTCGGGTTCATCGCGTACGAGCGCGGGTTGAAGATTCACAGCTCCCTCTTGACCGTCGTGTTGAGCGACTGACCTTCGCGAGACCACGGTCGCTGATCGCAGGGTTTGGTCGCGCCCTCGACGTCAACCTGCGAGCACGGCCGCGCAGCGACGAACCGGTCCCCGATCAGTTCGCCTCGTGTTCCCGCCCCGGCCCGCCGAGCACCACGTGGACATGACGCACTCCGGCGTCCGGCACGATGGGGATTGCGCCGCCCGGCACTTCGACGTTGTCCACCAGCACCCGCGCAACGCCGCGACACCGCCGCTCCGGGTTGACCACCGTGATCAGGTATTGGGTTCCATCGACGCGCCAGGCGATCTCGTAGCCGGGCCAGGATGCGGGGATGCACGGATCAATGCTGAACGTGCTGCCCCGCCGTCGCAGGCCAAGCATGCTTTCGAGACCCGCCCGGTACATCCACGCGGCCGACCCCGTGTACCAACTCCAGCCGGCGCGGCCGGCGTGCGGCGGCCGCGCATACACGTCTCCGGCGAGCACGTACGGCTCCGCCTTGTATCGCTCGACGTCCGCGGCCGTCCGGGTGTGATTGATCGGGTTCAGGAGATGGTAGACCTCGGCCACTTCGTCGCCGCCGCCAAGGCGCGCCAGTGCCATGACCACCCAGGCCGCCGCATGCGTGTACTGCCCGCCATTTTCCCGCAGACCAGGAGGATACCCTTTGATGTAGCCAGGATCCTGGGCCGACCGGTTGAATGGCGGGTCGAGGAGCAGGACCAGTTGTGAACTGCGGGCAATGAGCGCGGTACGGACCGCGTCCATCGCACGCTCCGCAAACCGCTCCGGGACGGCGCGCGACAGGACGGCCCACGACTGCGCGATGGAATCGATGCGGCACTCGTCGTTTTGCGCTGACCCGAGCGGCGCCCCGTCGTCGTAATAGCCGCGCCGGTACCATTCACCATCCCACGCGTCCTCCAGGCAGGCGCCGAGACGCCGCGCCTCGGAGCGGTAGCGATCGGCTCGTTCATTATCGCCACGCGTCTCGGATTCGACCGCGAAGTCGAGGAGGATGCCGTGGAGAAAGAAGCCGAGCCACGTGCTCTCCCCGCGGCCTGCGGATCCCACGCGGTTCATGCCGTCGTTCCAGTCGCCCACGCCGAACAGCGGCAATCCGTGCAACCCGGCGGTCAGACCCCGGTCGATCGCGCGGAGACAATGTTCGAAGAGGGTGCCGTCCTCCGCGGAGACAGTCGGCAGGTCGTAGGCCTCGTGTTCGTCCTCCCCGAGCGGCGTCCCCTTCAGGAACGGCACCCGTTCCTCGAGCACGGCCCGGTCGCCGGTGGCACGCACGTACTCGGCGGCAACATACGGGAGCCAGAGCAGATCGTCCGAGCACCGGCTCCGCAATCCGTGTCCCGCTGGTGCGTGCCACCAATGCTGAACGTCGCCTTCGACGAACTGGCGCCGGGCGGCGCGGAGCAGGTGTTCGCGCGCCAGCGCCGGCCGCGCGAACGTCAGCGCCATGACGTCCTGCAGTTGATCGCGGAAACCGAACGCCCCGCCCGGCTGATAGAAGCCGCCGCGTGTCCAGATCCGACAGCTGACCGCCTGGTAGACGAGCCACCGGTTCACGAGCGCATCGAACGAGTCGTCCGGCGTCCGCACTCGCACCGCATCGAGGATCTCGTTCCAGGAGGCGTGCACTCGGTGCCGGGCGGCCGTCGCGGCCGCAACCGTCCCGTGGCGGAGGATGAGGGCGCGTGCGTGGTCCCGGTCGGTGCCCTGTCCGAGCAGAAACACGAGTTCGCGCCGTTCACCCGCCTGCAACGTGCAGTGGACCTGCAAAGCGGCGCAGGGATCGAGCCCCGCGCCGGCTCCTCCGGAGAGCACGCGTTCGGTCATCGCTGCAGGCCGCGAGAGGTCCCCGTGCCGGCCGAGGAACGATCGGCGATCGGCGGTGAACGACACCGGCGCTTCGCTCACGTACGAAAACGCGGTGTGGCCGCGATACTCCTGGTTGTAGGCGTTGCTCGCCAGAATGGAGCCGGTCGACGGGTCGATGTCGGTCACGACATGGAGGTGAATCCCGTCGTGCGGCGGCCCGAGCACCCACTCCGAGAACCCGAACACACTGAGCGTGCGGCCGGCAGGTCCACGATTCGTCAGGGTCAGCACCGAGAACTTGACGGGGTCGACGGTGTCGACGAACACCGCCAATTCGTGGTCGATGCCGTGAACGGATCGCGCGAAATGCGTGAGGCCGGCGGTATGGTGCACGACGCACCGGTCGTGCTCACGACGGGCGACCGGTTCGGGTGTGGGCGACCAATACGCGCCGGTCTCCTCATCGCGGACGAAGATGGCCTCGCCCGTCGGATCGCTCACGGGATCGTTGGCGAAGGGCGTCAACCGGTTCTCCCGGCTGTTGCCGCACCACGTGTTCGCCGCGCCCGAGGCGCTGACGATGGTGCCAAAGTTCGGGTTCGCGATGACGTTGACCCACGGCATCGGCGTCTGCTGGCCGCCGTGGAGCACAATGGCGTAGCTGCGCCCGTGATCCGTGAACCCGCCGAGGCCGTTTCCCAGCGCCATGTCGGGGAGCGGCGTCGAAGCCGTTCCAGCCCATTCCCGAGGTGCAGCGCGGGCGACGAAGGTCTCGCCGGGCCCCGGATCGTCGCGTCCGCGTCCCAGCTGCGCGCGCAGGTCGCCGTCATCGCCGTGGAGCACCGCGGCTGCGGCGGCTTCGATCACCACCCGTTCGGCGCGTCCCATGTGGTCGGCGCGCAGGAGATGGGCGCCGCCCGGGCGATGCTGCCACGCGCTCCATGACCCATCTTCCAGCACGGCCGTCAGCTGCGCCTGCAGTTCGTCGAGGTAATTGGCCGGATGATCATTGATGATGACGACGTCCGCGGGCAGCCCTTTCAGGCGCCAGTACTCTTGTGCCCGCAGCACCTGCTGCAGAAGCGCCACGTGATCGACCGCGGAGATCCGGACGAGCAGGATCGGCAGGTCTCCGGAGATGCCGTGCGGCCACAGCCCCGCCTGGCCGAGCTCGTTCGCGGCCAGGGACTCGGCGCGCGCCCGAAGGGCGCCGTCAGTACCGAGCACGCGCGAGGCGAGCCGTTCGAACAGCAGCGCGTCGTCAGCCGAGATATCGAGATGGCGAAGACCGCTTTGGACGTGGGTCAGCGCGAGGGTGAATGCGCGCGCGGCCGCGCCGGGCTGGTGGTATTTCTGCGCCAGCGCCTGCGCCGTCTCGCGATCCGCGGCCATTCCCGTCGCGAAACAGAGCCGGACGCTCTTGCCCGGCAACAGCCGGACCCGTTGGCGAAGGCTCACGATCGGATCGAGCACGACCCCGGTGGTCCCGGACAGTGCGCGGCCATCGAGCGCCGCCGCCCTTGCCGGCGTCCCTCCGCGGCCGAGAAAGCGGGCGCGATCGGTTTCCCACTCCACCGGGCCCTGCGGACGGCCGTCGAGGCTCAAGGCATGGAACGCCCAGAGCCCCGCTTCATCGGCATCACGGGGCCGCCGGTGGCAGAGGAGCGCGGCGCTGTCGGGCAGGTATTCGGTTTCGACGAACAGCTTGCCGAAGGCCGGATGGGCCAGATCGCTCACGGCGGACGTCAGCACCAGTTCCGCGTAGCTGGTCAGCTCGACTTCGCGAATGCGCAGTCCATGGTTGCGCACCGTGACCCGGCGCACTTCCACGTCGTCTTCGGCGGACACGGTGATATCGAGCTCGGTGGACAGATCGTCGTCGCGCCTGCGGAAGGTCACACGTTCAGCGGAAAAGATGACCGAGTACTCTTCCGGCTCGAGACGGGTCGGTTGGTAGGCCGCCGACCACACCGTTCCGGCGCGCACGTCACGAAGGTAGATGAACTGGCCGTAGGCATCGCGGGTGGCATCGCGGCGCCATCTCGTGACCGGAAGTCCGCGCCAGGTGCTCGCACCACCGCCGGCGTTGGTCACCGATGTCACGTAGTTGCCGTTGGACAGGAACTGTGTGTGCGGACAGTTGGTGTGGGCCGTTCGAAAGCGCCGCGCGGGGACCAGCGGCGCGGGCGCGGCCACACGCATGTAATGGAGGGGCCGGGGTTCGATCGTGCCGACGGCGCGTGGCACTCGCTCCTGCAGCAGAAGTTCTGTGGCCTGCACCCGCGGGTCAGCGTGGAATCGGTCGACCATGCGGTCACCCTTCAGCACGTTGGCCAGCGCGACCAGGGTCATGCCCTGGTGGTGCGCCAGGTAGGCGGGCACCACCAGACCGGCCGTGGTGTCCCGGTCAGGATCCGTCGTCCGTCGTGTGTAATCGATGGCATCGAAGAACCCGTACTCACCCTGCAGCCCGGCGGCAACCAGCCGCCGCAGGTTGGCGATGCTGGCGCCAGGGTCCACCATCAGCGCAAGCGCGGTCGCGTACGGCGCCACCACCAGTTCGTCGCCGAGGCCCCGTTTCAATCCCAGACCGGGCACGCCGAATGCCTTGTATTGATAGTGCCCGCGGCGGTCCACGAGGTTGTAGGCCGACTCTGAAATGCCCCACGGGACGTGGTGTTCGGCCGCATAGTCAATCTGCCTGCGGACGGCCAGGCGGCACGACGCGTCGAGCAGCGTGTCCGGATAGCTGCGCATGACGAGCAGCGGCATCAGGTACTCGAACAGGGTGGCGCTCCAGGAGAGCAGCGCCGGCGCACCACGCACGCTGGTGACTGGCCGTCCGAGGTGGAACCAGTGCGTCTCGGGGACGTCGCCTTTGGCAATCGCCAGGAAACTCGCGACCCGGGCCTCTGAAGCCAGCAGATCGTAGTACGAGGGGTCGAGACGCCCGGCGACGTCACTGTCCGCCGCCTGGTAGCCGATGGCCAGGAGCTGGCGTTTGCGATCGAACAGGAAGCGGAAGTCCATCGCGTCGAAGAGTGCCGTGGCGCGCGCCGCCAGGGAGGGAGCGCTGTCTCGCAGCGCCGACGCCAGCGTCACACATGCCGCTGCGAGGTTGCCGCTGTCAACGGTAGAGACATACGCCGGCGGCAGCGGCGCCAGCGTCCGAGTGTCGTACCAGTTGAACAGATTTCCCTCGAATTTCTCCAATCCCTCGATTGTCGTCAGCGTCTCGTCGATCCGACGGAGAAGTTGCGGGGTGTCGATGAACTCGAGGTCGTGGGCAGCGAGGGTCGAGAGGAGACCGAGGCCGATGTTGGTCGGCGACGTGCGGTGGGCGACCATCCGCTCGGGACGGACCTGGACGTTGTCCGGCGGCAGGAAGTTGTCTTCGGGACCGACCAGCTCGTCGAAGAACGTCCATGTGGCTCGCGCGATCGCCTCCAGATAGCCCCGGTCAGCGGCTGACACCGCAGTGTGCCGCCGTACCGTCGGCCGGCTGAGGAGGTAGGCGATGAATGGAGCGGCGAGCCAGAGCGCGAGAACGGGACCGGCGATGGCCAGGGCGGCCGGTCGTAACGTTCCGACCGCCAATGCCGTAATGAGAGCGATCGTCGGGCTTGCCACCATGCCGCTGAGGAAGGCGCGGAGGCGCGCCGCTCCCCCCCTGGCGGCGCTGGCCGCCGCCGTTTCCCACTCGAGCATCTGACGGCGCGTCACACCGAGGCGCAGGAGCGTGACCCCAATGGCGTGCAGCCGTTGCGACGATTCGCTGGCGAGGAACGCCAGCTGCAGCGCCACACGCGCCGCCGATGCGCGTGCATCCTCGACCGCCGCGCGAACGTGCGCGCTCCACCCCAGGTCGGCGCGCGGGCCGCCCACGATCTGCAGGAGCGCCAGGACGAGAGGCACCGCCATGCCCCCAAGCGCTGCCGCCGTCCAGACCGCCGCGGACCCCGGGAGTAGAGTCCAGCCGAGTACAAGGAGGACGAGTGTCGCGGGAGGAAGGAGGCTGCGCCGAAGGTTGTCCAGAATCTTCCAGCGAGCAATCAACGGAAGGCGATTGCGCACCCGGCCCTCGCGGGACGGCACGTACGGGAAAAGCCACCACAGAATCTGCCAGTCGCCGCGGACCCAGCGGTGCTGCCGCCGGGCGTGCGCCAGCACGCTCGACGGATATTCGTCGATCACTTCGATATCGCTGACCAGTGCGGTACGGGCGTAGAGTCCTTCGAACAGGTCATGCGAGAGCAGCGCGTTCTCTGGCACGCGTCCGGTCAGCGCAGCCGTAAAGGCATCGACGTCGTAGAGGCCCTTGCCGGTGAAAATTCCTTCGCCGAAAAGGTCCTGGTAGACGTCCGAGACGGCGGTGGTGTAGGGGTCCACGCCGGTGTGTCCGGCGTAGGTGCGCGCGAACAGCGATCCGGCAGCGCTCGCCATGGTCACGCTGACGCGCGGCTGCAGGATGCCGTATCCCGTCGCCACCCGCTGGAGGCGGGCATCGAACTGGGGCCGGTTCAGCGGATGCTCGATGATGCCCACCATCCGCTTCGCCGCATCGCGCGGCAGACGCGTGTCGGAGTCGAGCGTGATGCAGTATCGGATCGCCGCCAGCCGTTCGAGTTCGCCGACCTGGGTGGTGAAGCTGGTGTCGATCGCGCCGCGGAGCAGGCGATTGAACTCCTCAATCTTGCCGCGTTTGCGCTCCCAGCCAATCCACGCGTGTTCCCGCGGGTTCCACTGTCGCTCGCGGTGGAACAGGAAGAAGCAGTCGGCGCGCTCCGTTCCGGCCTTCGCGTTGAGGGCCTCGACGCCCGCAATGGCGCGTTCGAGCAGCGCCGCATCGCCAGGCGCATCGGACGCGGGCGTATCGGCGAAGTCGCTCAGGATGGCGAAGTGGATGCCCGGGTCGGAATTGCCAAGCGCGAGCACCTCGATGTGTTCGATCAGCGCATCGACGCCGGCGGCCGTGGTCAACATCGTGGGGACGATCACCATGGTCCGCGCGGATTCCGGAAGGCCGGCCGAGAGATCGAG